>ENA-ORBV01000071-ORBV01000071.1-microbial-mat-metagenome-genome-assembly--contig:-NODE-71-length-183960-cov-13.769348_pt1 | contig 183960 bp, 182 predicted proteins | sample MGYA00237777_ERZ505514 | MGnify/ENA primary metagenome ERZ505514 (study PRJEB26160, sample SAMN06269048) | microbial mat metagenome | isolation source: Oligotrophic lake microbial mat | place...
GCATACGAGATTCGCCTTAGTCTCGTGGGCTCGGAGATGTGTATAAGAGACAGGCTCTATCCATGATACTCTACTATAACTACTTTATTAATTATCTCGATTCCTTTACGTCAAAAAAATTCTGGAAGTGGAAACTCATTCTTATTTTGGTATTGTGCATCCACCTATTCAGTATTCCGGGATACAGGTATTTAGATGTGAATGTAAGAGGGTGGGTAGAAGTAAATAAGAAAATTGAAAATTTATTTGCGCAAACAGCTTCCGACAGCCCAACTAGCGGGCACGCTGCTAATATGGTATTCAGGCTGACAGTTCCGGCTATCGCTAAAGTTTTTCATTTGTCGTCCACAGGCATTCTGGTTGTCAATGTTTTTATTGGAATTGCGATTCTTTATCTTGTTATTTCTTTAACCATAAAAATAACGGGCGACCAGGTGGTTGCTTTTCTGATGGCTATTGCCGTAGCGGCAACTTATATTGGAAAATGCGCTTTTGGTGACTTCTATCCGTTGTTTGACCAATGGGCTTATTTTTTCTTACTGTTATCCATGTGCTTTAGCTCTCCAGTTCTGGTTTTCTTCTCCGCATTCTTAGCTTCATGGACTGACGAACGGGGGCTGCTTGCATTGTTTTTTGTTTATTTCTTTTGGAAGTATTTTACTTCTCCGATTCAGTCCCTGAAATTTTCTTCTTTCTTCAAGTTTGATAAATATTCGGTTGCAATAATTGCCAGCGTAGTATCATACACGATTTTGAGACTTTTTCTCAAGTATTACTACTCATTAAATCACCATGTTTTTGATATTCCCCAGCAAACCATGTTTAACATTCCTTGTCAAAGGTTAGCAACGTGGAGTTATTTTGAAGGACTATGGATTTTGATAGTATGTGCAATGTTTGTTTGCTTAAAAAAATATTCATGGAACCCTTTTTCAATTGTGCTTATTCTAGGAGCATTCGGCTACTTGGGTTTTTCTTTTACAATTGGAGATTTGACAAGAACCGGAGCGTATATGTTCCCATTGATTTTCATTGCCATGCAAATGTTGATGTCCGTAGGCGATGCATCAGAAATGAGGGTGTTAATGTTGTTTTCAGCTTTAATTTGTGTGCTATTTCCTCCCCTTGCCGTATCATGTGATGCAATTGCAAGTTGGACTCTTGGAGAATGGGTAGTCGGTGATTTTTTAAAGGCGTTCTATTATGATTTTTGGCTTGAGTATATCAGATGAGCAATACGATTTTCTCAGAGGTTTCAAGATGATTTTGTAAGGAATAACAGGGTATGAAGCTTGATAGATAGAAAATCTCCAATCCGATTTTGAGTTCAGCGTATCTTTAATCATGTATTACACAAATGGAGAAGAGAGTAGGCGTGATGCACTTTGTATTAATGGGAACGCATCTAATCAAAAGCAGTTCTCATGGGAAAAGCAGAGTGCTGCGCGATATGTTGATTTATTTATTGAAGTCTTTTGAATGGCGTCTCCGCCTATCTGTTATTGACCCGTTAAATCGTATCAGAGAGTTTTTTTTTATTCTCGCTTTTAGAAAAAGGTGCTGCAAATTTTTTCCTTCCCTGCGAAAGTATTACTCTGAAAGCGAACCTCCCGCAAATCTGCAAGACCAGCACAACGCAATATTCACAGACAACTATTATTTACTGAAACCATTAAAGCTGCTACAACTGTCTGATTATCAGCTTTACATCACAAGTTATTTTGGAATAGCATTCAAAAATTTCAGCATACTGCCTGAATCTATTCACGGACAATGGGCGAAGAGACGCAAGGTTGTGTTTAAGAATTATTATCAAATGGTAATGGGTTCCTGGCTTTATGCCCAACACGGAAAAGAAGGAGGTGTTGAACAGTTAAATGATAAGGAACATTATCTGCATGTGCATCACTGGTTTAACTATTATCATTGGCTCACGGAAACGATTGTCAGGTTGTGGGTAGTGAAAGAAGAGATGAGCGAATACACTTTGCTCTTGCCGGAGGGATTGAAGGAAATCAATTTCGTGAAGCAATCGCTTGAAGCATTTGGCGTTAAAAAAATTTATTGGGTAAAAGAAGGTATCCCGATTCAGGTAAAAAAATTAACCCTCGTGCAAAACAAACCCTATTGCAATCATTATGACCCGATGCAAATGAAGCAGATAGGACTTTTTTTTAGAGATTATTCCACAGAGCATCCATGTGCGCATGAAACATTTGGTGACAAAATATTCATCACAAGAAAGAAAGCGGAAAGAAGAAAAATGGTGAATGAAGAAGATATGAAGAATCTGCTGACGGCTTTCGGATTCAGAATGGTCGCGTTGGAAGACTATACGTTACTTCAGGAAATATCCATTATGAGCAAAGCAAAATATTTAATCGGGATGCATGGCGCAGGATTGACAAATATGGTGTTCATGCCTCCCGGAGGCAAAGTGCTGGAGTTGCATCGCGCAATTCATTCTTCAAATGACATGCATAGCGATGTCTATTGGAAGCTGGCATCTGCTCTTGACCATAAATATTATTACCAATTCTGCGAACCCGCTGATGCAGCGCAAAATTTCTTTGAGGCTGACCTTTTGGTTGATAAGAATCTGTTTGAAGAAAATCTCAAAAAATTTATTTCTTAGTCCGCTGAAAATTCCTCTTTCAGGCAACTCTTATCTTTACTTCACCTGTAGTGAACAAGGAGAAGCGTCATAATAAGACTATACTGATGACATTAAAAAAATCCAAAGCGAGTTTGATTCCTCTGAAAAATATTAGAGTAGCGCAATAATGAGTAAAACAGGAAAGGTTCTCGTTTTAGCTTATGATTTTCCGCCTTATCCCTCCATTGCAGGTCAGCGCCCCGCAAGCTGGCTGCGCTATTTCAAACAACTTGGAGTAGAGCCTCATGTAATTACACGCCATTGGGACGTAGAAATTAATAGCCACATAGATTGTTTTCGCGCAAGCAAAAACAAAACAGTTCACACAGAACAAACAGTCATAGGAACCATTACCCGGGTTCCCTATTATCCAAACATCAGGGATAGGATGCTAACCGGATTAGGCGAGCAGCGGTTTGTTTTTTTTAGAAAAGCGATTTCCTTCCTGCTGGAAATTCTAAAATTTCATTTCTTTTATTTTGATAACAGGTCCGACATTTTTCACGAAGCAAGAAAAGCGCTTCAGCAAAATCGCTATGATGCAATCATTGCGACAGGCGAGCCTTTTATCTTATTCAGATATGCAAGTTTGCTCTCAAAAGAGTTCGGCATTCCCTGGGTTGCAGATTTTCGCGATGGCTGGTCTATCAATCGAATCAATCCGCCAAAATCATTTGCGGAAAAATTGTTAATGCGTCATGCACATTATTTAGAAAACAAACTGATTCCACTGGCAGAATTAATCACAACTGCATCTCCTTCCTATAAAAATGATTTGCAGCAGCTTTTTCCAAATAAGCGAGTTGAAGTTATTTACAACGGGTTTGATGATGACACATTGCGCGCGATTCCTGATATTCAGCAAGACAAAGAAATTTTCAGAATTGCTTATGCGGGTACCATTTATCCTTTCCAGCACCTTGAATCATTTCTGGAAGGGTTTCGGAAATTCATTTTGAATACCAATGCCCGAAACGTAAAAATTATTTTCTACGGAGTTGAATTTTATCCCGAACAGGTTCAGCGCGTTTTGTCATTTGATTCTTCCTTGTTGCCTTATCTTGAGATGACCGGGAAATTGTCTTATGAAAAAGTATTGATGAACCTGAAGCAAGCGAGCGTACTTCTCTTGCTTGGCGCGAAAAATAATAATACGCTTTCGGCTAAAATATTTGACTACCTCGCTTCGGAGCGATTTATTCTTTTTGTTCAAAACGACCATGGAGTTTTGCAAGAAATCATGCAAAAAAGTAACGGGGGAGCGAGTTGTGAAAATGCAGACGATGTATGTGCCGCGTTAGAGCGTAGTTATTCCGAGCATAAACTCAAAGGCGCGGTAACGCAAAATCCGTCAGGCTTTAAAGAATACTCAAGAAAACATCAAGCTCTAAGATTAGTTGAGCTGTTAAAGTCAATTTGATTGCAGAATGCAGCGATACAATTCCAGCAGTTTATTCATTTCGATAGCGCGGTTTCCGTGCAGGTTCACGCGGGAGAAAGCTCTTTCTAGTAATTCATCCGGATAAGATTGAAGCGCTGACTCAATTGCGCTTGCCAACTGACGGGCATCGGTTTTATTTATTCGAATGCAGGTGTCATCAAAAAGAATGCTGTCATAATCTGCATCGCCCATAATTAATTTACATCGGGCAGACATTGCTTCAAGCGCTGAGTTCGGTGTGCCGTCCGTATGCGGAACCATAATTGTAAGGCTCGCCTTTTTAAAACAAGTCCATACTTCTTTTGGAGTGAGCCTGTCGAAAATGAGATATTTTAACCCTGCTACATTTTCGATTTCGTCCTTCATTTTCAAAAAATAATCATCAGGCTCCATAAAAACATCTTTGCCGTGAATAAACACGAAGGTGTATTCCTCCAGCAGGGTTTTATTTAACAAGCGGATTGCGGCAATCTGCGTCTCCAAATTATACTGGGGAAACATCCAGCGGGGTGAGAAAATAAATTTCACACCAGCTAAAGGTTGCGGGATGTATTCGCTCGCGTCAAGTTGTGCAATTGTTTCAACATCTACGCCCGTTCTGATGAGCCGGCAATTCCGGCTGAGGTGAAAGGTGTCCGCGATGCAGTCTATTTGTTTCTGGGATGTTGAAGTAACAAACGCTGCTTTTTGAAATGCCCGTCTGAAAATAGAAAACAAGATTTTATTGTGCCAGCCTTTAATCCCTTTTGTAGTTCTCAATCCCGGTATCACTTTTAGTATATCAGAACCTCTTGTGGTAAGAATAAATGGAGTCGTCAGGAAAGGGGCGTATAAAGCATGAGGAGTAGTGAATAACATGTGAACGATGTCAATCTTGTGATTGTCAATCAGTCCATTTAATTTTTTAACTGAGTTGAAAGTGCTGAAAATATTTTTAAGCGAAAAGGAAGAATAAGCAGGTAAAACGGTGATCCCGTTTTCAAGAAAGAACTTTTTCGCAGATTGATTTTCCGGTGTTTCAAAAATTGTTTCCCAAATGACGAATTGTTTTATGTCGCTGCGGTTTGAGAAAAATAAAATCCATTTGTGGTCATGAATGCTCGTAGGTGTGCAAACGTGCAGGATGTTCAAATTCAAGGTTGTTTGCGCAAATATACCTCAGAAAATAGCCGGGCTTTCAAAACTCGGGGCTATTAAAACCTTGTAATGCAGATGGAAGGTTTAAAAATAAAAGTGTTAGCGCTTGTTCCTGACGATAAAAAAAAAGAGGCTGTCCCATTGAACGGGACAGCCTCACCCAAAACATAAAACACAATTCTTTATTCTACAAACACAGGTTGTGAAACTTTTAGTTTTTCACCTGCCTCAATCTGCACCATGTAGTAGCCTGTTTCCAACCCGATGATGTTTGCGCGCAACGTGTGATTGCCGGCAGCGAGTTCGCCTGCCTGTATACTTCTCACTAATTCACCTGCTGTGGTAAAAAGATTCATGCGCACTTCGCTTGTCTTTTCCAATGCGAAGTCAACATTCACCAATTCAGTAGTTGGATTGGGATAAAATTTCACATTGCGGATGAACACATTCTGTTCATCAACGCTTGTGTAAAGCGGCAATGCAACCAATGCACCACCGGAAGGAAGCGCGGCATATAATCCAAACGCTGCGCCATTGCTGTTGTTTGCAGGATTCAGAAAGCCTGAAGCAAGCACTGTCAAAGCAGCATCTTCCAATCCTAATGTTGCGAGCGGAGCAGCGAAAGCGGCAACTGTCGTTGTGCCGGTTTCATCGCGCACTTCAATCACGTAATCAGCAGTGCCCAATTCCAAATAGCCTGCAAAATCATTGTAAGAAGCATCGTTCACAATTTCTCCTGCGCCCACGCCTGTTTCATAAATATCAACTGTTGGAGCATCAGTAGAACCGTGATATACGAGTACATCTGTTTTGCTCATGCCTTGTTGATTTGCTTCTTCACGCGCACCGGTGAAGATGTGCAATTCAAACGGCTGTGCAGGATTATACCCTGAACCGCTGATGATGCCATTTGCAATTGCGATATACTTTTCGTCCGTTACAAGCGAACCGATGTTAATCGTTGCAACTGCCTGACTTGCGCTTGTGCTGTTTGCCGGAGCGAATGCAATGCTGAGAGGAAGATTTGACGGCAAATCAACAAATGCCGTGGCTGTTCTGAAAGCAACATCTTCCACTTTTGCAATTTCATCTCCGATTGCGTCAATTACATACACGTCCACTGTTGCGGCAGCCGCATCAGCAGAGTTGTGAATTACCTGCACACGCGCAGTTTCAATTTCAGGAAGCGGGAAAGTAGTGCCTGTTGGAAGCGCAACCCAAATTCCAAAGGGCGCGCCATTTGCAGGATTTAAAAACCCTGATGCAAATGCAATCGCTGCTGCACCGGAAGCAGTGCCGAGCGGAGCGTAATAGGATTTTACAGTTGTTGTGCCGGAAGCGTCTTTCACATCAATGATGTATTCCGTTGCGGGAACGCTTGCATAACCAGCGCTTGATTCAAGATAAGAAAGGTCATCAGCGAGTGTTGCAACACCGCGCGCAACAATGTCAACCGTAGGCGCGTCAATTGAACCATGATGAATTAAAATATCTGCGTTGGAAGGATTCGTTCCGGTTTCCTGCGCGGGACCAAGCGCAATCAGCGTGAAAGAAGGATTCACTCCATCCGGATTGATGCCTGATTTGCCGGTTGTGTCAGCAAGCCCGTCAGCAATGATTACATATTTTCCGCCATCCATCAACGCAGTTCCGAAATCAATTTTTCCTAATGTGCCATTATCTGCATTTGCGCTGTTGGGCGCATTCAGGGAAACAACAGTCGGATAGCCTGTCTGTACATCAAAAAATTCTGTCGCTTCGCGGAAGGATAAATCGTTCAATGCAGTTGAACCCTGCAATCCGTTTACATATAAATCTACTGTAGCCGTAAGAGGGTCGGGAGAATTATGAATCACTTGTACACGCGCTGTTCCCGGAGTGGGCAGCGTCAGCACTGTTCCGTCAGGCAATGCTGCAAACAAGCCGAAAGCTGCGCCATTGTTATTGTTCGCAGGAGTTAAGAAACCGGATGCGAATACAACGATTGCCGCATCAGCAGCGCCACTGAGGTCAGCTATGAACGTAGCGATAGTTGCTGTTCCTGTTTCATCTTTCACATCCAGCGCATAAGCTGCTGCGGGAATATTTGCATAGCCGGCAGTGAAATCGGTATAAGCCAAATCATTAATGAGCGCAATCGGTGCGCCACCGCCTGTGCGCGCATCTACGTCAACGGTGGGCGCATCGGTAGAGCCGTGAAACACAAGCACATCCACGTTTCCACTCACCGAACTTGTTTCGCGTCCGGCAGTAGGATAGAGGCTGAACCCAATGCTTACGCCATCAGGATTTGCAGCAAAGCCGCTGCCTACAAGACCGTTGGCAAAGAGCACATAAGTTTCGCCAACCATCAACGGACCAACTGGAAAAGTTGCGATTGCATCTCCAACTGATGTGCTTGTTGAAGGAGCAACAGCAACACTTAACGCAACACCTGCGGCAACATCCGTGTAAGGAGTTGCTGTGCGAAATCCAAAGTCATCAAGCAACAGACCTCCGTTGACATATACGTCAACAGATGCTGCCGCAGGGTCTGCTGCATTATGAATTACTTGTAGCCGCGCTGTTTGTGCGAACACGCTGCTTATGCTTGCAAGCAGAAAAGGGAGCATTGTAAAAATTTTTTGTTTCATTGGTGTTTGTTTTTTTGGTAGAATAAATTTTTGTTTTGAATTTAACTGTTAAAACAAGCAGGGTTGAAAATTGTTTTTAGATTGCAGAAATAATTTCAAAAAAAATTAACCAACTGACTGAATCAATGCTTGCAGCGCTTATTAAGAAAAGACTAAAGAATTATAAAATACAGGTTGCTGACATTGACGCATCGTTGGAGCAAAAACTGCGAAAGTCAAAAAGCGTTGCGGTAATCGGTAGCGGACTTGCGGGACTAAGCGCAGCTACTACGCTGGCAGAGCGCGGCTTCAAAGTGACTGTAATTGAAAAGAGTAATTACATCGGGGGGAAGACAGGAGCATGGCAGCATACCTTCAAGGATGGCTACACCGTGACGATTGACCACGGGTTTCATGCTTTTTTTTATCAGTATTACAACCTGTGGAATTTCATAGAGAAGATGCAAGTGAAGAAATTCATGCGCCCGATTGAAGAATATCTTGTGCTGAATCACCAAAAAGAGAAACTCAGTTTTAAGGGAATTGCAAAAACTCCGTTGCTGAATATTTTGTCGCTGGGGTGGAAGGGCTTTTACAGTTTCTTTGAAATTCTTCGCAAGCCGCAAAGCATGGAAATGGCTGCGTTTCTGAATTACAGCGAGGATACTACTTTTAAAAAGTATGACAAGCAGTCGTTTGCTGAATTTACGGGGCGATTACAACTTCCAAAAAATTTACGCTTAGTATTCAACTCATTTTCAAGAGCATTTTTCGCAGAGCCGCAGCAGATGTCTATGGCAGAGTTGATGAAGAGTTTTCACTTTTTTTATCTCAGTCACGATTATGGAATTGACTATGATTATTTCATGGGAAATTATGACGACTGCTTGTTGAAGCCCACAAAAGAATATCTTGAAAAATCAGGCGCGGTATTTTTTATCAATGAAAAAGTGGAGCGCATTGAAAAAACCATGCACGGAATTCGCGTCAACAACAGCGAGTTTGATTATGCGGTTGTCGCTGCGGATGTGAAAGGAACAAAGAGGATTGCGCAAAATAGCGATTGGATAAAAAAGGAAACTCCGCAGTATTACAATCAACTGAATAGTTTGCAACATGCAAATGGCTACGCAGTGTACAAGCTCTGGATAAAAGGGCGCATCGAAGAAACAATCCCGGTGTTTGTGATTACTGACCGACTGAAGGCGCTTGATGCAGTAACTGTGTTTGATGCTTTTGATGCAGAAGCAAAGAAGTGGGCTGATGAAAACAATGGAACAGTATTGGAGTTGCATTGTTATTCAGTAACACCGGAATTTTATGACCGTGAAAAAATCAGCAAGCAATTTCTCGCAGAGTTGTATCATTACTTCCCTGTGCTAATTGAAAAAGAAATCGTGTATGAATATTTGCAATTAGACAACAACTTCTCTTCTTTTCAAATGAATCAGCATGACAGCAGACCATCGTATCAATCACCATTGCCGCAGGTGAAGTTTGCGGGCGATTGGGTGAAGCTGCCAATTCCGGCAATGCTGATGGAAGCGGCATTCAGCTCGGGACTTTTTGCAGCGAATGAAATTTTAGCGCAGGAAAAGTTGCAGGCAGCGCCTATTTGGTCAGTTCCCTTAAATGGTTTGTTGCATGGAAATTAGCGCGCGACTTTTTATTTTTTTCTTTTTGAGTTGGAATTCTGTTTCAGCACAATTATCGTTACCTCAACTGCGCGAACTTTATTTAGCTGCCGTAGAGAACCGCGAGCAATCGGATAAGTTCATGCAATACATGAATTCGGTGAAACACGAAGATGCGCTGCTCCATGCTTATTTTGCGTCTGCGCAAGCGTTGGTTTCAAAGCATCTTTCCGGTCCATCCGACAAACTGAAATATTTGCGGTTAGCCGACAAATCATTTGAAGAGGCAATTCAAAAAAATCCAAACGATGCGGAAGTGCGTTTTCTGCGCTTTTCCGTGCAACTGCATTTGCCCCGCTTTCTTGGTTACAGCGATGATATGGAAAACGACATCGAAGGGATGCTGCAAAAAATTCCACACACGAAATCACTGCAAGATTATCCTGATTGGCTGAAGACAGTAATTGGTTTTATGCTTGATTCCGGAGAGTGTTCAGATACACAGGAAGCAAAATTCAAAGCCCTGCTGAAGTGAAATACACATACCTCCTCATTAACATCTTCACGATTATCGGTCCGCTCTTGAGTTCGTTTGAGCGCAAGGTAAATTTTAAGGCAAAGTGGAAATATGCGCTTGCTGCAAACGTGTTCGTTGCAATTCCGTTTCTTATTTGGGATGTATTTTTTACCAAGCAGGGCGTGTGGGGCTTCAACGCGGAGTATTGCATCGGCACTGATTTAGCCGGTATGCCAATTGAAGAGTGGCTGTTTTTTTTTACTGTGCCTTTCGCTTGCCTGCTGATTTATGAAACGGTATGTACGCTTCGACCAACTCCAACTTTCAGCAGAATTTCGCTGCATGTCGCAACGATTGTGGGAACGCTGCTGCTTGCGCTTGCAATAGTTTTCAGCAATCAAATCTATACTGTGGTTGGTTTTTCGCTTGCAGGTTTGTTGCTGTTGACACACGGATTGATTTTGAAGCAGAAATATTTTTCCAACTTCTGGATTGCTTATCTCATCCACCTCCTTCCTTTTTTCATTGTGAATGGCATACTCACTTACCTGCCTGTTGTGTGGTACAACGATGCAGAAAACTTCGGCATTCGCATGGGCACAATTCCAATTGAAGACAGCATTTATTCTTTACTGCTGTTGTTGGGAAATATCACGGTGTATGAGTTATTGCAGCGCAGAAACTGAACTTGTCCTGCCGGACTACTTCCGGCATCCCCTGATTCTAAAATTTCAGGGAGAATGGAGCAGGATAGTAAAACTATTTACTCTCTTATTTGTTCAGGATTTCAACTACTTTTATTAAACAATAATTTCCTCAGTCTTGGGTCAATATTCTATCAGTGAATTGGAAAAATTATGCGGTATAAAGGCGCACACCATCCGTATTTGGGAGAGGCGCTATGACCTGCGTTATCTTGACACACAGCGCACCGACACCAACATCCGCTACTATAGTGATGACGACCTGAAATACATGCTGAACCTTTCGCTCTTAGTGAATAACGGCATTAAGATTTCAAAAGCTGCGCGTATGTCTAAAGAGGAAATCAATGCTACGGTAAATAGACTAACACAGGCTGCTGATTCGCACGAATTTGAAATCAATACGTTTTTAGTTGCTATGTCGGAGTTTGACGAGGCGCGTTTTGACAGGCAGGCAACGGCTTGCATCATGAAATATGGCGTGGAGCAAACCGTGCTGAACATCATTTATCCCTTCCTGCACAAAATCGGCATCCTGTGGCAAACGGGTGCAATTAATCCCGCGCAGGAGCATTTTGTTTCGAACCTTATCCGGCAAAAGTTGCGTGTTGCAATTGACGGACTTGTGATTCCCGATGCGCGGCTTACAAAAAAATATTTGCTGTTTCTTCCTGAAGGCGAGCAGCATGACATCGGTTTGTTATTTGCGAATTACCTGATTCGCTCGCGTGGCTTTCACACGCTGTATCTCGGGCAGAGCGTTCCAATAGAAAACCTGCTGGAGACCAATAAATTTTACAAAGCGGATTACCTGTTCACCATCATCACGAGCGCATTTCGGGGAGAAGAGTTGATGGAGTATCTCCACCTGCTTTCAAAAACTTTTTCAAAAACTGAAATACTTGTTTCCGGCTTGCTTTTGGAAGATAAGGAGATTAAAAAAGCGCCTGCGCATATCAAGATGCTGAAAAGTGTAGAGGATACGATGGCGCATTTGGAGAAAGAAAAGGGAAGCTGAATTTCATGTGCAAGCAGAAAAAAAAGCCCGCCTGCTTTTAGACAGAACGGGCTTTTAAATTTGAAGACTAACTTACTGCAATACCACCTTTCCTAACCATAGATTTTTCCAATCATCATCATGACCGATGTAGGTGATACTGTTTTCGCTTTTGTCGAATACGCTCGGAAAATATTTTTTCAGAAAATATTTTTCTCCTCCCAACACTTTAATTGCTCCAAGGGAAGAGTTGCTCAAGTCAATCTTGCAGATACGCGGGAAATACAGCGCATAGAAAGTTGGCGCACCGTTGTAGGCATCCATGAAACTTTCGTAGCCTTTCGTGCCTTTCACTTCCAGCAGTTCCCAGTAGATGCTCTTGCCATCGGATGCGAGATGAAAATTTTGTTTCATTTCAAAGATTTCGCTTTTCTTGTCCATATTCATTTTCCCAATTCCGTATTGCGCTTTCAGGCTGCCGCTTTTGTCGAAGTGAAAGCAAACGATGTCGCCATAAGAGGTCACTAACGTGCCTCCCACGTTTTCTTTTGCAGTGAGTTGTCCGGCTATCAAATAATCTCCGGAAGCGGTAACCGTGAATTGTTCGATTAAAAACTTTTTTCCGTTGTAGGCACTTGCGCCTTTGTCACCGGGCGCGGTTTTGAATTTGCTTTTGAATTCTGCAACTGGTGTTGTAGATGCGAACGAAAGTGTGTTGGCGCTGAACTTGAACAAATGAAACTGCTCCATTTTTTCGCTTGCTCCTTTTTCCCATTTCAGGTCTAATGCATTATTAGCGCTGCCTGTAAAACCGGGGCTGACAATAGGCGCATATTCACTGAATAATTTTTCATAGGACTCTTTTGAACCTGTAGAACTGCCGCAGAAATAAACATCGCCATCTTTCTCATAAGCAGCGGTAAGCAGCAGCGCAGAAGCGGGGCTGTTAAATTCCGCCCTGTTGATTTGGTTGCCGAGCATGTCATACTGCACATACACATACTTCGAAATATCCGCTGCGCCTTTCTTGGGAGCAAACACCAGCACGATGTTATCGGTGGCAAGCTGCTCGCAGAATACCAGCGAATACGCGCCTTTCAGGTCAACGATTTTTTCGGTTATCTCTAATTTGTCATTAAACAGCAGCACATAATAATTGTCGGCTGCGTTTTTTTCTTTTGATTCATTGCGAGCGATGATGAACACATCATTCTTGTTATCATCCGAAGAAACATAACTCGCATAGCCGTTAAAGGTTTTGCCGCCATCGTTCCTCGGTTTAATTGTTTCTCTTGAGAGCACTTTTTTCGTAATGAACTTTTGATTTTCATTACTCCATGTTCTCAGTGAAACCACTTTTGTAAGTTTCAATTTCATACTCAACACATCAAACGAGGTTGAGCCGCCCACCGTGGCATAATAGGAAGTGCGCTCATAATCTACTTTCTGCTCTTTTTTCTCCTTCGTATCCTTGCTCTCTAAGAATTTCAGATTCTTGTCAAAACTGTATTCCTCGTAAGAGATGTCTTCGCTGTTCTTGTCCAATTTCATTTTGTACGTGATGTAGCTCGTGCCACCTTCATCTTTCGATACATTGTACACGTATCCCTTTTCTGCCTTTTTTGAGAGCAACTGTACGGTTTCCTTAAATTCCTGCGCGTTTACTGCAATAGCAGCGGTGGCGATGAGTAGAATTGCGAATGATAATTTTTTCATAAAAATGCTTACTGTTTTATTGTGTTAATTGATTTTTTATTTGTCGGGTAATTCTGATTATCCGGTGAATAAGAATAGGATGCCTGATAGCAGAGGAAATCCTTAACGCCTCTGTATTCGCAAATATATTGACTAAGAGAGGCATCACCAATATTTTCAGAAAATCGGTACTTCAACGTAGATGCTATCTAAACATTTGGAGGAAGGAGGGCGAAGGAAAAAAGCTTTGCACGATTCTTTTATTTCTGCAACCGCAGGATAAAGGCGAATAGCGTCTCACAAAACAAATGTACGCCTTTAAAGTCAGGAGAGTCGTCATTGATTTATTTATTGCGTTAGAACTGCCTGAGTATTGAAAAACTTTTCAATGGATAATCATTTACAACGTGCAGCACTCTTGCTTTGGGCGCTGCTTCTGCTTCCTTTTGCTTGCTTTTACTCCAGAGGAGGCGATATTCCGCCCGCAATTTTTTGGGCACATCACGTTCAGGAATTCCTGATTTCAATGCGGCTTCTTTTAAGCTCACAAGTTCAAAACAGAGCAGGTTGATGAGCGGATAACTTCCGTTGAGCGGTTTATAGCTGACTGGTTTCAGCTTGCGCGCTTTTAAGTGTTTAAGAGTTAATCTATACGTGTGGCGGAGCAGGCAATGGCACAGCGCTGTGTAAATGCGTGAAAGCATCCTTCTCTCTTTTAGCTCCCGGAAAGTTTCTTTAAATATTTCTTCGGCTATTTTATCATCACCTGTCATGTTAAGGATAACTCCATACATCATGGGCGCATATTTATCATGCACAATTTCCCATACGGATTCTTTGTTTTGAACAAGCATGGAAATAATGGTGGAGTCGCGGTGGTGGCTATTTAGAGAGGGTGTCATTTATTTTCATATTTGTTGGTGAGAGGCAGCCGCTAATTTTATCAGAGTTATTCGGATGCCCGTTACGCAATTCGTTAAAAAGGTTATATCATTCACACATTTTGGAATTCGGAGATTTTCTTTCAAATGCGGTCAATTGCATTTGAATAGATTCTAAGTATTGTTCGAAATCAACCGTGCTGATTTCTTTTTCAAGAGTAGAAAGGAACAAAGGTGTTTCGCTTAAATGCTTGTAGAGTTCAGGAAAATCTTTTTGAATAATTGTTGTAACTCTGAAGATTTCATTCATGAGTTTATTTTGCAGCGGCAGCATTATGCTTCATCTTTTGTTGTGCGCACCAATCCAATGCCGGAGATAAAAAACAGGAGACCGAGCACTCCGAAAACCAGAAGAGCTTTAACATCATGCGCACCGCCCGATGTAGTGACGAATGCTATCGCAGTATAAATAAGTCCGCCTATTCCAAGAATAGTAAGGACTGCGCCAAAGACTCTTTTGAGGTTCATATTATTTGCAGCAATTTTTTATCACGGTTAGAGAATGAATACTGTCATTCCGGAAAGTGTCAGAGTTTAAATGAAAACCCTACGTTGACTACACTCTTGCCCCAGCCGAACTCGCCATTTACCCCAACCTTCTCGCTGAAGTAGTAACGGACACCGACATGCAGCCCACCGAAAGCCAACGGCACTATTCGCGAGGAGTTTTCATAGTAAGTGAAAGCGACACCACTGCCCACATTCGCCCCTGCATAGATGTCTAATTTGTCGGAATGAATGTTCTTGCTTGAGTTGTCTGCTATCAATTGATAGAAGTGGAAGTTGGCTATCATCCCGATGGGCACATTTATTTCGCCTGAATATTTATAATAGAGTTCATCTCTTTTTCCTTTCTTTTCTCCTCTGGTTCTTCCGCCTACTCCAGTGGTAAATCCAAGCCCCACATATTTATGAATTCCGAATTCCCCTTGGAAATTGATTTGTCCGGTTGAAGGATAATACCATCTGTTGAAATCACCATCATGTCTGTAATAGTAATAGTCGTCTATGTGGAAGAATTTTGAGACCCCAAAGCCTAATGACAGCACTCTCGAGTTTCTTTCCCACGCCTGCGCATGAACAGGATTCGCGTTCAGCAGCAGAATAAATACAATAATCAGATGACACAAAATCTTTTTCATGAGGAATGTTTTTAGTTTGGATTATCAGAAGAGAATAAAAAAAGGCGGGCGCAACGCCCGCCTTTTTTTGAGAGGTTGTTGCTTACTTTTTATTGTCAACCGTCAGGTTTTTGAATGCCTTTCCAAACTCATCCATGTCGTGATTGAATTCACGCTTGAATGTTTCCCAATCGCTTTGGCTCTTTTCGTAGTTGTCAATTTTGGTACGCATGGCTTTGTTTTGCTGTTCGAGCGTATCAACCCTTTTAGCATAAACTGCGTCAAGCGTCTTGCCTGAACTTTTCATCTTTTCTCTTACTTCAGCAATGCGCACTTCATTGTCTCTGATTTTTATATCAGATTCATTCTTGAATGTTTGCCATTCAAATGCTTTAGCTGATTTCTCCTTTTCTGCATCTGCTTTTTGTTGTGCTTCGTTCAAATCTTGTTTTGCATCTTTCACATCAGCCTGAGCGGCATCTTCTTTTTGAGCAGATGACTGGCAGCCGGTGAAGATTGTTCCTGCCATCAACGTGGTTGCCATGGCGAGGGTTAAAATTGTTTTTTTCATTATGTTTGTTTTTTATTCCTGCAAGTCTGTGCAGGACAGTTTTCTTTAAATAGAGAACTGCTTATGCCCCCATGATTTTATGCAACTCCTCTTTTGTTTTGCCTAACTTGATTTGGAGTTTTCCAAGCATTTCGTCTTTTTTGCCTTCAGCAAACAACAAGTCATTGTCTGTTAATGTTGCAAATTTTTGTTTGAGCTTGCCCTTCTGCTCATCCCAGTTTCCTTTTAGTTCTGTGGTGTTCATAATAGATGGTTTTAAATAGTGAAAGAATTTTCACAATACAAAAGTGCGGGCTTTAACTATGGAAACCGTTACACAATTCTGTAAAAGAGTTACATCATTCACACATTTGGAGAAGACTGTTTATGGAGTTTTTTTTGTTTTAACAATTTCGGCAGGTCTTGTGCAGGTCCGTCATTAGCGCCACTACCTTGAACTCCGGCAATTCCTTTTTTGGAATGAGCAACGCGCGGAATTTTCTCCGGTAACTTGTTCAGCGTCATACCCGGAGCATTGGGCTGTTCTTCAGCATATCCTCGTCTGATTTTTTTAATTGGTTTTATTTTCATGTTCTTTATTTTATTTTTTTGAGCTACCGAATTCAAACGCGAATCCTATAAACTCCTATGTCATTTTGATTCCCTATCTTTCTTTCTGAATAGTTTTCTCGAAAAGCGGTTATCCTTTTCTGATTTATCTACCGATTGGATATTAATCGCATTATCTATGGATGGATGCAGCGCCCGGATAAAACCATTTCTCAATACTTCAATCATTGCATACCAAATGCGCACATTCGGGTCATCCAGATTGCCGTCTAACGGAATCCGTGTTGCAATCTGATCTTTCTTTTGGTTTTCCAGCAACTCGGCAGTGGTCCCCACTATTGCCTCCCACATTTTCCGAAAAATATTATCATCCCTGTCTTCTGCGCCCACAACTTTCAGGTCGCTTATTAAAGGCTTTATATAACCGGTGAATTGCCCTTGTTCCGATGCCACTTCAGTATAGAGTCCGAAAGTCCCCCTGCTCACATCAATCTTTGCATAGGCTTGAAAAAAATCATTGAGCAATACCAGGTTGGTGCTATCAAGTGAAACATTAAGGTCAAAGGTGGGTTTTGAAGCCAGCGGATTGAGTTTCATATTCAGCTTAAAAAACCCCTCATACACATCAGCCGTCATCACTACTACAGCAGGCAACAGGCTGACTGAGTCATATACATTTCTAAGATTTGTTGCCGACATGGATATTGCTGTCATCTCAATGTCAACCATTGGTTTGCTGGTGGAATCAATAAATCTGAGCTTGCCGTTTAGCATTTCCATGCGATTGATTTTCAAAGGCATGAAATCTTTCAGCAGTTCGCGAAAGTCGGCAGTATCCTTTTGCACTTGGGCCGGCTCCACTTTATCAAGCGTAAACCGTACTTCAGGTGAATCAAAAATCAATTCACCCACAATATTCCCGCGTAGCAAACCCTTCCATTCTACAGAGAGGTCAATTTGCCGTGCGCTCATAAAAGGTGTTTGCTTGCCGGTAGCTGAATCAACCTTATCAATATTAATAGCGCAGATTTTATAGGCTCCCCGGTAGAGCGCCAGATCAATATCCTCTATATTCCCAGTGTATCCCTTCAGCGTTTTAAGATTTTTGTTGGCAAAATGCAGGAGAACAAAAGGCAGGCTGATTCGTATTGCCACCAGCAGAACAATCACGGACAGCAAGGCTATTCCTGCTTTTTTTCTTTTAAAAAAATCGGGCAACTTCATTAAATGTTCTTTTATATAGAATAACTCATCCGCTTCAATGTTTTACCAATAAATGATTGAGGAACAAAGTGTCAATTCATTCATAGACTTTTTTTGCTATGCTACCTGAGCATTGAGAGGTTGAGGGTGTTCTCTTTTTCACTGTAAGTAAACTTGCAGTCACCAAAGCCGGGAGGTTTGAGCTTTGGCTTGAAATTATTTGAAAATCCATAAGGTTCTTGAGGGATGCCCATGAAATTTCTATCGCATTTTCCATCATTGTTTACATCCTGGTAAAAAGCTATCGCAAACTCGCCATAGCTGAGGTCTTTTACCTGGGTAGTCAATGTACTCCCATTGGAGTTAAACTTATATCCCTTCAGCCTGTCGGTCTTGCTCAGGAATTTATGTTTTGTCTGGTAAAAAACTACGTTCACACGTGACTTGGAAGGAGCAAGGTTTGTGAAAATAAGCGTAAGTGGTTTGCGTCCTGTTACTTCAGCCACACTATCAGTTACTTGTAAAGAATCTTCCGCAATTACATCGTCTGTTTCCGGGAGGCTTACGGGATACTTGCACCCGCTGACAAAAAGCGCGCAGAGTACAATGAGGAAGGTAATTGCAGGAATAAGTTTTTGCTTTGCTTGCATTTCTTTTTTTTTAATCAACTTAAATATCTTCTCAAAACCCATGCGGTGGTTTCATGCTGCTTCATCAATCCTGTGAGGAAATCAGCAGTTCCCGCGTCTTTATATTTTTCGCTGCAAGCATCCACGCCTTCACGCAGTTCAACTACAGAAGTTTCATGGTCTTTCAGCAGTTCCCGAATCATTTCTTTTGAGGAAGGATATTTTCCGGGAGTTTCTTTGATGGTGGATAGTTTTGCAAACTCCTGCATGGTGCCGATGGTTTTGCTTCCTAATTTATTGATGCGTTCAGCTACTTCATCAATGGCTTCTTCCAGTTGCTTGTATTGGCTCTCAAAAAGCTTGTGCAACTCCATGAAACTTTCACCTCCCACGTTCCAATGAAATTTTCTTGTCTTTACATACAAGGTCATCTGGTTGGACAGCACAGTTGAAAGAAGCGCAGTGACGCGCTCTAAAGTTTTTTCAGAGATACCGATATTAGTTTTCATAGTAGAATGTATTTAGTGAAGTTTTGAGAATACAAAGTTGAACCCATGCCTTGTGGAAAGCGTTACACAATTGCAGGAAAGAGTTACATGATTCACACATTTGTAAAAATTTTGTTTAGTGGAAGTCTTTCAAGAAACCGGTTAACGGGTAACAGGCTCGCGTACCTTTTCGTTGGTCATAGAAAGAAGATTGGAAAATTCCCATGTTCCTGATTTATCCGTTTAGCCAACCTGACAAACCGGGAAAGACTCCACTAAACAAAACTTTGTGACATTTTATTATAGGCTTGGTGTGAAATACTGCTGAAAAATTAAAGTGAGGAGCAAAGCGGTGACTTGCGTACGGTTACCCCTCACTTTAATCTGATGATTAATCAGCAATCAATTTTTCTTATCAGTCCGCTTGTTAGCATTCTGATTTTGGTTACCGCTCTTGTTGGAGCTTTCATCTTTGTTTGCATCACGACCGGTGCTTTCACGCTGACTTCCTTTCTGATATTCTTGCTGACGATTGCGCTCATCTGAAGTAGCCTTGTCACCGTTCTGCTGCTTTTTGCCCGGATACTCATTCGGAGTTTTCTGCTGATCTTCATCCTCCTCAGCAACTGTTGTATCCTCTCTTTGGCGATTACGCTGGTCTGAAGGAGCCTTGTCACCATTCTGCTGTTTTTTACCGGGAAATTCATTCGGAGTATCTGTTTGTTCCTCATTTTCATCAACAATTGAAGATGATTTTTCTGTCGGAGCGCCCTTTTTTCTTTGATTGTCGCGATTGAACTGACCGCCTTGATTTTGCTGACCACTCTGGTTACCTGTAACCTCTTGGTCTTTTTGATTTTTTGACATTTCGTTTAATTTTTTTTGCCGCGACTGGCGGAACAGTGTGAAAGAATTTTCACGATACAAAGGTGAGTGCTTAGTTGTCAGAAACTGTTATACAATTCTTAAATAGAATTGCATCATTCACACATTTTTCGATTTGCTGAAAAAATTTATTCAGGTATTTAAAAGCCCATAAATCGTGTAGGCTGTCAGCAGCAGCGTCAGTAAGATGGCGCATACGCTAATCACAGGAATGTTCTTGATATTGCCCGGGATGCGGAAAGGGCGTTTCAAATTTTTATTTGTAATCCGCAGAACGATAACGGAAGTATTCACCAATAGGAAGGTGATGAAAATGGAAAAATTAGCAATGAGCGCAACGGTTTCAATTTTCCCTATCAGGGAAAAGGCACTTGTAACCAGCAAGATGAGCAACAGGGCAGGCACAGGCGTTTGCCGTGAAGCCCATACCCATGAAAACCATTTCATAAAAGAAACTTCCTTTGCCATGCTTAAAATAACACGGGAGCTGCCCATCATATTTGAAAGAATGGTGTTTGAAGTAGAGAACAGCGCGATGATCACGATAACGAGAGCGCCTGTTTTTCCAAACCTGTTGCTCACAATATCAGCTAAGGGGCTATCCGACTCACTCAGTTCTTGCCAGGGAATGGCGCTCACGGCACAAATGGCAACCAACGTGTAAACAACCATGACGATTGCGCTTGCAATGAATAACGCTTTGGGAATATTCTTCTCGGGCTTTTTTGTTTCTTCAGCGAGCTTCACTATTTCTTCAAAACCGAGATAAGCAAAGTAACTTAACGCAGCCGCAGCGAGTACACCGTTGAATCCGGAGGGAGGCAACTCTAAATAATCTACTTTTCCTAAATCAGGAAAGGCTGCATAGATGACAAAAAGCAATCCGCCTGTTTCGATAACGGTAAAAATAATGTTGATGATGGATGATTGCCTGATGCCGCTGATATTAACCAGAAAAACCAACACAAGGATTCCCGGAGCAACCGCCAGCAGGGGCAGTTCAATCAATCGGGTGAAATAGCCTGCAAACCCCAGTGACACAGTTGCCCCGCTGATGATGCCGTTTAAGGAAATGATAAAGCCAAGAATAATTCCCGCTTTCTTTCCTAAGGCATTTTTAGCATATACATATTCCCCGCCCGCCTTCGGGAAAGCAGCGCTCATTTCTGCATAAGAAAAAGCGGATAGCAATGCGGTGACAGATGCAATGAGAAAAGCAAGCCATATCATGTTGCCTCCAAATCCGGCCACCTTGCCCACCAGCGCATAAATGCCTGCTCCCAGAATGGAACCCACGCCAAAGAAAACGCATTCGGCAAGTCCTAAGGTCCTTTTCAGTTTTTGAGTAGGCATTTTTTTTGGAAAGGGAAATTTCCTTTCATTCTTTTATTTTATGACGGATACGGCAGTGTTGAAGGCACAGGAGCGCAGTAATTTTTCAGGTTCTAAAAGTGAGCGTATTCCTTCATAAACTTTCACACTATTCTAAAATAAAGTTGCATCATTCACACATCTTGTCAGCAGGTTTTCTCTGACTGTTTTGTTGCCGAACATTCGTGTGCGCCCGCTGGATTGACGGAGTACCGACTAAAAAAAATCCCCGCGAGAGCAGGGATTCTTGAGTAAATAGTTTTACCTGCTTACTCTTTATGATTTTTATTACCTGTTTTGTTCTCCTTCTGCTTTGAATCAGAACCTGTTCTTCCTGCACTGCCTGCACGCTCTTGGGTATTCTTAATATCCGTACCGGCTTTAGCTTGCGGTGAAGTCGCAAGCTGACGTTGCTGGTCGCCTTGTTGCTTACCCTGATTTGGAGTTGGGTTTTTAGCGTTCGTTTCCTTTTTGCGGTCACCATGTGCTGATGATTGATTTGACTTGCTGCCGATTTGCAGATTGCCTTGGTCTTTTTGTTTGTCTTTCATTTTTTGAATTTAAATTCCCGCTACTGGCGGAACAGCGTGAAAGAATTTTCACAATACAAAGGTGAGCGTACTATTATCAGAAACCGTTATACAATTCTTGAAAAGAGTTGCATCATTCACACATTTCAACGCACACGATTTTTTGTACTTCAACACGTTGTTATTTGCTTGTTGAACCGGAATCTTTCATCGTTGTAATTCTTCCTGAAAGGTCAACATGGTCGCCTTCTTTCATCCACATCTCCGTTCCATTTTTTTTTACGATGGTTCCATCGCGCTTCACTTTTGTGCTATTACTCATAATGATACCTTTTTTCAAAAATTTCATTGTGCCTCCGAATATCAGCATCATTTTGCCGTTCAGCATTATCACGCCATCAGGATGTGACTTTATCTTTTCGCCCGGTGCGTTTTTAACAGGGCTGTTTTGCATCTTGTCCTCCGTATTGGAATTCGTGTTTTTTGGAGTATTATCAAAATCAGGAGGGATGGTTTTGATAAAGGAGTCAGGCGGGAGAGAATTTATTAAGGAGTCGGCTTGAGCATTAACGCACAACGTGATTGCAGTGGCTGCAAATGCGAAGATTAGTTTTTTCATTTGGTTTGAGTTTTCATGTAAAATATTTTGCGCTTACAAATATGCTTCTATTGATTCCGGAAAGCGTTATACTATTCTGATGAAGAGTTACATCATTCACACATTTTTCAAAGTGATAAATGAACAGCATGCGCGAATGTGTGAATCATGTAACTCTTTCCCGCAATTGTGTAACAGTTGTGAAAGCAGGCGGCAGCACCTTTGTATTGATATGAATATTCAGATGCGCATTTCAATATTGTTCCTGCTTCTGGTATTTCTTTTGATATCATGCACAGGGTGCTTATCAAGAAAAATTGAACTGGATAAGTTGGATGAACTTGTGCCGGCAATTTCCAAAGACGAGCCGGCAGACAGCGTAAGACAACAACATACTGACAAATAAAAAACACGAACCATGAAAACTTTCAAATGTACCGTACTGCTCTGCATTGCAGCATGTTTAATAACTATTTCCGAAGCGTACGCACAGCCATCTGTCGCACTGGGCGGAAAAATAGGAGCTTCCTTCAGCGGGTTTCGAGGTGATGATGCCGGGGATGTTTCCTTTCGCAAGGGAGTAGCGGGTGGTTTGTTTGTAGCTATCAGCCCTGCGGGATTTTTCACGATACAGCCAGAGCTTCTCTTTCAGCAAAGAGGCGCAGTGAGTGAAAATAAAACACTCAACATAAAGTCAGATGTGAAGATTGGCTACATGAATATCCCGGTGCTGTTCAAATTAAGGCTGCCCATCGCGGAGAAATTTTATCCGCACGTTTATATCGGTCCGCAGTTTTCATACAAGTTGAAAAGCGAAACTTCCATCGAAGCGTTTGACCTGGGCACCATAACGAGCGATATCAACCTGCGCAATTATGACCTTGGGGGCGTATTCGGTTTCGGACTGGATGTTGAAATCAATCATCTTTTTCTCACCGTTGATTTTCGTTATGCATTGGGAGCGCTGGATATAGAAGAGTCGGACGATTTCCAGATAAAGAATAAAGACCTTTCCATTATGGCAGGCGCTGGATTTAAATTTTAGGCAGTGTCTCAGTTTGAAGTTGCCGATAGGATGTCACCCTGAGTTTATCGAAGGGTTGCGATTGCCTGCGCCATGCCTCGATAAACTCAGCATGACGGCTTGCGCTCAAACTGAGGAACAGAATAGGTTCGTGATGCAGTAACACACAAACCACAATAGAAGCCGTCATCCATGAGCAAACCCGTTTTAAATAAAATGACTGAACCGCTTCTTCTATCAAAGAGCAAGAGAGACGCTGTTACTTTGAAAAATAAAAATGATACCTTAAAAGGCATGAAAGCGTTTTTCACGGAGGTGACGTCACTCACGTTTTTCACGGGAAGGTTTTTCAAAGAATTATTCCAACCACCATATGAGTTCAATGAATTAGTGAAGCAAGCGTACCTGATTGGCAATAAATCTTTTTACCTCGTTGCCATCACTGGCTTTATCATGGGCTTGGTGCTCACGATACAATCCGCACCGACCTTGTCGCAATTCGGAGCGGAGTCATGGCTGCCCGCCATGGTTGCTGTTTCCATTATTCGGGAGATAGGACCTGTTATCACTGCATTGATTTGCGCGGGCAAAGTAGGCTCCGGCATCGGGGCGGAATTAGCCTCCATGAAAGTAACCGAGCAAATTGATGCGATGGAAGTTTCAGGCGCCAACCCTTTCAAATATCTTGTGGTGACGCGCGTAGTTGCTGCCACGCTCATGATTCCCGTGCTCGTGATTTTCTCTGACGCTATTTCTTTGGGGGGCGCATTCATGGGCGTGAATATCACGGGTGATGTGAGTTTCTCTTTATTCTTTTCCCAAGTGGTTGAGGCGGTTGATTTCGCTGATGTATTTCCTGCTTTTATTAAAACATTTTTCTTCGGCTTTATCATCGGGCTTGTAGCCTGTTACAAAGGTTATCATTCCAATAAGGGTACGGAAGGAGTGGGAGCGGCAGCCAATGCGGCTGTGGTGATGGCTTCCTTATTGGTTTTTATTATTGATATGATTGCCGTGCAGTTTACGAACCTGTTAATTAACTATTAACATGGAAGCAACGCAAAATGCCACGGTGGTAAAGATGGCGCACCTCCAAAAATCCTTTGGAGACAACGAGGTGCTGAAAGACATCAGCCTCACGATTCACAAAGGAGAAACTGTTGTGGTGCTGGGCAAGTCAGGCTCAGGGAAATCGGTATTGATTAAGTGCATGGTGCGGTTGCTGGATGTGGATGAAGGCAAGGTGTCTATTCTTGGAAGCGATATTTTTTCTTTGAATAGAAAAGAGCTGAATCTGCTCCGAATGAAAATTGGTTTCCTGTTTCAAGGCGCAGCATTGTATGATTCTTTAACAGTGCGGGAAAATCTGGAGTTTCCGCTGCGACAATCGGGCAAGCCACGGGAAGAAATTGATGCGCTGGTGATGGAAGTGTTGCAAAGCGTGGGGTTGGAAGATGCTGTTGACTTAATGCCATCGGAACTCTCCGGGGGAATGAGAAAAAGAATAGGCTTGGCACGCTCAATGATTCTGAAGCCGGAGATTATGCTTTATGATGAACCAACCACGGGGTTGGACCCAATCACCGCGAAGGAAATAAGCAACCTGATTTTAGAAGTGCAAAAGAAATACAATACCACTTCCATCATCATTACGCATGACATTCAATGTGCGCGGATAACAGCTAACAGGATGCTGATACTGAACAATGGGGTATTTGTGGCAGAAGGTGCTTTTGATGAATTGAAAAAATCAGAAGATAAATTGGTGCATTCGTTTTTTGAATAGTTACAAGTAGAATATGCCCGGCTTGCAGCTTGTAGCTAACAGCTTGAGGCTTTAAATAATTATCAGATTAACTCATTGATAAAAAAAGTATCATGAAAAAAAATACAAACTACAAAGTCAGGCTGGGAATATTAATTACCGTTGGGATAGCGCTTTTTGTATTTGCCATCTACTTTATAGGCAGCAGGCAGCACCTGTTCAGCAGAACATTTGAAATCAGCGCGGTATTCAAAGATGTGAACGGGCTACAGGTGGGCAACAACGTGCGGTTTTCGGGCATCACGGTTGGAACGGTGAGTAAAGTTGAAATCATCAGCGACACTACGGTGCGTGTAAGCTTAGTGATTGAGGACAGGACGCAACAGTTCATCAAGAAGGATGCTACCGCAGTAATCAGCTCCGATGGACTGATGGGAAACAAAGTGATGACCATCAACCCCGGCACCGCAGGGGCGGGGGAAATAGAAGACAACGATGTGCTCGCCACCATTCAGCCGGTGAACATGGATGACATCATGCTGAAAATAAAAATGACTGCCGATAATGCCGCCCTCATTACCAGCGACCTTGCAACGGTGATGAACAGCGTGAGTATGGGAAAAGGTACGATCGGAAAACTGTTCATGGATTCAACTCTTGCTGAAACACTCGACCAAACACTGATGAGCGCAAAGGGCGCTGCCGAAGGCATGGATGAAAATATGGAAGCGGCAAAAAGTAACTTTCTCCTGAAAGGATATTACAATAAAAAAGAAAAGGAGTTGGAGAAAGAAAAAGAGTTTGAGCAGAAGGAAAAAGAAACGAAGGACAAAGATTGAAGCTGGCGTTTTTTACATGTTCAGAACGTCACTTTGTATTGCATGGCGATGCTTCGCTGCTCACCGATGTTGCCGGGTAAAATCATATACTGACTGTTAAGCGCATTGAACAGGTGGAGGGAAAGCGTGTGTTGGTTGTTAATTGTACTGGACAAGATGAAGTCAACCAAATGCCAGCCGTTGAGATGGTCGTTGCGGAAAGCATAGGTGCCGGGAATAGCAAACAACAGCAGCTTGTCCACGTTCTCCATCCTGCTGAGGTAGCGGTAATTTGTTGTGAAGATCATAATGCCCCATCCAATGGTGAGGGACTGCGTGGCGGTGATTTTGCTGCGGTATTTGAGCGTGTAGGGAACATCGCGAATGTATTTATAAAAATCAGGGTCGGTGATGCCCACAGGAGGATTGAGGACGAGGATGGTTGCAGAATCGCCATCGAGTTCTTTCAATCCATCATAATTCACGGGTTGCAACAGGGTGACCCCGCCATTGTATGCAATAAGCAATTTGCGATGCTCAAAACGAAAACCAAGATTGCCTTCAATGCCCTGAATACTCACGTTTGCGAGGTTTTGTGCTTTGAACGACAGGTTGGTCAATGATGATTTCGGAATATCAATCAGGAACTCAATCATATCCTGAAAGCGCATTAGAAATGCCGCTGCATCCAAGTAACCGCTGAATTTGGATGCAGCGCCCTTTGCTCCAAAATATTGCGTGATTCCTATTTCTGCGCTATACCCTGTTTCGGGGTTGATATTCGGTGCGGGGTTGGTGCGTAATCCGCCCAAACTGATATTGGAAAAACGCTCATTGAGCGAAGCCGCGCGAACTCCCTGGGTGATGGATGCCCTGACGCGGGTGAATCGCAACACCTGATAGTTGATGGTGAAGCCTGCAAGCGGATGTCTTATCGTCAAGAGTTTTTCGGGTTGAAAGATGTAATTGATTTGAAACGTATCTCCAAACATTTTTTCATACTGAAACCGCGCGCCCGTTGTGATAATGATGCGATAGTCTGAAGATTCGAACTTGGACTTCAGCAGACGAAAAGTGGCGATGCCAAACTGCGCGAACTGCTGACTTGACGCTTCTCCCTGCGGGTTGTTGGTAGGATTACTGAAGCTATATTGATAGTTGCCCCCGGCAATGATGCTGAACCAGGGCTTAAACTGGCGGCTCCACGTAAATTCGTTCCAGCTTTGCAATGAATAGCCGCTGAGACTGGTGCTGCTCTCTGTATTCTGCCAACTGAAACGGCATTGCAGATTGTAAATATTCCCATTGGGTGATATGTATTTTAAGGAAGGGTCGGCTATCACATAGTCGAGCGTCTGCCTGCTCAACGAGTTCAATCCGGGTTCGTGCGTATAGTTTGGATAGTCTTTCCAAAAAACAAACACGGCAGACTGTTCCCTGAGATACTGGACATTGAATCCGATGGTGAGCCGGTTTCTTTTAAATGCGTTGTGCCATTCGTTGAGCGCCAGCACGCGGACACGGTTGTTGTATTCCTCGTTTCTATAACCAGCGTCTCTCACGAGGTCGCCCTGAGCGGTAAAATCCCAGGTCTTTCGGATGCGCTGGCTGCGGCTGAAGTGAAGCGATGAAACATAGGAATTTTTTATTCCTTCCCAGTTGCGCACGGATGAATCCGGGGGCAGGAAAAAGCGCTGCGCAAATCGGATAGTGGTGCGTGGCGTATCCGAAGGTTTATCCATGATGACATTCACCACTCCGCCCAGTGCGCTGCTGCCATAACGCAACGAAGCGGAGCCTTTAAGAACTTCCACGCGCTCGATATTGTCCGTAGCCAGCAGGTTGAAGTTGACAGTTGCTCTTTCCGCATTCATAGCGGGCATTCCATTGAGCAAAACCAAAACCCTTGAACCTGTGCCGTAGTTGAACCCGCTGCTACCGCGAATATTAATCTGGTTGTCTATAATGGTAACGCCCGTGACCATTTGCAAGCCGGATTTCAAATTAGTAGCTGCCTGTTGGTCGAGTTGTTGCTGCGTTATTACTTCGATAGTTTGTCCCTCCGTTCCTCTTTCCGGCATTTTGCCTCCTTCTATTTCCACCTGTGGCAGAAGCAGATTTTCTTCCGTGAGCAAAGCATCACAGGTCAGGTTTGTTTTGTTGTTCAGCGAAAGTCGGATGATGAATTTTTTAAAGCCAATCAAAGAAAATTGCAATAGAACACTATCAGATGATGGGATAGTTAAACTGTATTTGCCATTTTCATCTGCCAGGGTTACAATAGTTGTTTGCGCGCCAATAGCCTGTACAGTTGTGCCGGGTAGGGTAGTTCCGGTTGTTTTGGAAAGTATTTGACCGCTTATGCTTACATCCTGCGCCAACAACGGCACTGCGGTAAGCTGTAGCAATGTCAGGCAAAAGGATAGCAGCAACAACTTACCAAATAAAACGCTTTGTGCTGATTCCATTGGGCGTTATCACCTGAAGCATGTAAACTCCAGTCGGATTTGAAAAGTCGAGTATGGTTTGGTTTCTCCCGGGCTGAATGAGGAGTGAACTGTTGAGAATTGTTCTGCCGGTTAAGTCAATTATCAGAAACTCAGAAAGGCAGCCGGTGACGGCTTGAAAATCAACCTGAATTTTTTTGCTTTGTACATGAGGTATCACCGAAATATTTTTCACAGGTTGAATGGAAGAAGTTGATAGCGTTTCTTCAATGGGAACCCTGTAAATAACGGGCCAAGGAAAATCACCGCAAAGCACACCGCCAAGAACACAGCCGTGTGGTTTCGTATAGATTGTCGCTCCGTTTGTAGCGCTGGTGTTAGCCTCTGTAGGCAAACCATATAAATGGATGCATCCGAAGGCTTTGTTGCTGTTGGCGGGGGAAAACATTCCGGGAGTGTCCGATGGGTTGCCGCTGTACATTTCGTAAGTGATGCCGGGCGGCAATCCTCCGATTGAATCGAAAACCATATACTCCAGCATGGCGGTGACCGGAAAAGGTAAAGGTTGTCCCGTTTGCGGATTGGAAGATACTGTGATGGAGTTTTCAAAAATAAAATGGATGTGACGGTCATAAGGCTCGTTGACCAATGCGGGGGACATTTCATTCGAATCAGGAATCATGCACAAGGGGTCAGTGGCAACCTGAAGGGTGCAAGCAGAAAGACTAGGCACACATTGCGCTAACGAATGTTGAATCGCCATTGGGAACAAGACGGAAAAAGCGATGAATAACTTTACTAGTTTTTGCATTGATGTTATATTAAAATTATATGGCTACTAAGTTAAGTGAATTCCCGGGTGAACCCTAATCTGATTTTTTAGATGCATCATTTAAGAATATCTTCTTTTATCTCCTTTTTCTTTCTGAAACGCGAAAAGAATCCCGGCAGTTTTTTAGAGGTATCCTTGAAATTGAAATCCAGTTTTACGAGCGGAGGTATGGTGTCGCCCAGCAGAAAGCCCCAGGGTTTGAGGGATTCGATGCGGTCGAAGATGAGTTTGATAAGCGCAGTGAGCGGAATGGCGAGGAACATGCCGGGGATGCCCCACAGGGCGGCTCCTGCAATGACAGCGAGGATGCAGACAAGGGCATTGAGCTTCACTTTTGAGCCGACTATTTTAGGGACGAGGAAGTAATTATCTAAGAACTGAATGAATCCATACAGCAGAAAAACGTAGAGTATATAAATGGGCGCTTTGGTAACTAAGGCAATGATCATGAAGATTAAAACTCCGATTAGCCCACCGAGATAGGGGATGAGGTTGAGGAACGCCCCGGCAATGCCGAGCAGGATGGCGTATTCAATACCAAGAATGAGCAACCCCGCGGAATTGAGAACGGCTAAGATGACAAACTCCGCAAACAGACCAACGAGATAGTTTTGGATAATCCCTTTTGTTTCGGTTAATATTTCGCGCACTCTCTTGTCGTTGCCAACGCCAAAGAGCTGATGGATGAACTCAAGCAGGTGGGGCTGGTAAAATAAAATCATGAAAACATAAACGGGGGTGAGGAAGGTTGCCGTGAGCATGCCGCCCATCGAAGTGAGCGTGGAGCCGATGGCAGCGCTGCTGTTTTTCAGCAATTCGTCTTTTTCATGGATAATCCACGCGTTGATTTTCTGGGCGCTGATATTGAAATAACCGGAAGCCCATGCAACGGCACTTTCAATCAATTCCTGAAATTTATCTGTCAATTGCGGCAATGCTTCCCTGAACCTGCTTGCCTGTGATGATAATAAGGCGATAAGCCCGGCAACTATCAAAAGGGTGATTAACAAAACGCCTGTGATAGCAACAGCGCGGTTTATTTTTTTCCTCACGAAGAAATTCACCATCGGGCTAATGAGGATGGCGATGATGATCGCAAAAATCAAAGGAAGAATTATAGTCTGCCCGATGGACAACATGCTAACCAACACATAGAACCCGATAAAGAGGAGCGATGTCTTTATGTAGAAAGGGAATTTGAAGGGCGTGTTCATTTGTGTGCGCAGCTTGTAAGCGTAGCAACATGCCACGCCCGTGGATTACTTGTGTTTCTTTTTCAGTAATACATTTTTCAAAATCAACTCCAAATCTTTCCAGACCTGCATCAGGAATACGGGAAGAATATTTTTGACGTTCGAACTATAAATTCCGATGATAGACAGCGTGAAGAAATACAAGCTGGTCATTAAAATCAGGATCCCTATCACCATCGGATTGATGTTAGGCAGCGTGCTGGAAGAGTAACACCCGCTGGAACTGCAATTAATGTTCATGATGGGAACAGATATAATCAGTAAGAAAAGACTGACAATCAAGCCAATGATTGATAACACTTTCATAATTGCCTCCTTCTTTTAAACTCCTGCGAATGAACATGCTGCTAATGGCTCAAGCATTCCTGCGAATCATCCGAAGCAGCACAGCAATCACTGCAATTACCAATAAGATATGGATGATTCCACCCGCATGAAAAGCAAAGAATCCCACCGCCCATCCTATTACCAGGATTACGGCAACAAGATAAAGTAAATTGATCATGATTTTGCATTTTTCGTATCCCGCAAACTGACGGGTCAGGAGGTTAAAAATTTTTTAACAACACAAACATAGATCGCTACCTGTTTAAAAGTAATGATATAAGTCATTTAATGGGTAATCCAACCCGCATTCATTGAAGAGAGTTCTTGTCACTTCTAAGAATTATCTCAACAGTGTCCTGCGGCTCATCTACCATCGAAACATGCAGCTTGCCATAAAGGCTATATTCTATTTCATCTTTTTTGAAAGCGAAGTTCCAGGCAGTGCGGGCAATTTTCAGGTCGCCTACTTGCACAGCGGTTTCTATAAAAGTCGTATCGGTTTTTTTCAGTTGCACCGGTTCGGTTATTGAAATGGCGCCATCAAACAATTTAGGAAAGTCAAGTTTGAACGAACCGTCAAGGAGCATGAATTCAAACTGATTAAGATTAATGACTTGCAAAACAGCGCTCAGGGATATTTCGTGTAACCGTAGTTTTTCAAGGTCAATATCCCGGATTGTAACTTCCGGAGGTATCGGAACCTTGATGCGCTTGGTAATTGTAAATGGGACCAAATTATTTCCCTTGCCTGGCAAGCGCAAGTATGGTTCGAGTTTTATGATAAGGTAGGTGCTGTCTTTTACCTGCAATTTATCTATCGTGGAGAAAAGCCTGTCTTTATCCATGCCCAGCGGAAGGTCAATGATGGTGTCGGCAGTTTCACTGCCAAATTCTTTTATGCCGCTTGAAAATTCAACTGAATCAAACGAAACAATGTAACGCATGCTGTCAAGCAGCCTGTCTGCGATGGCATTGTTAGGAACGACCACTCTTATTTTTAAAAAAATGCTATCAGGTTCCAACGTGATATAAACGCGGCTGATTTTAATCTGCTCAGGGAGCTTGATAGTTATCCAACGCCTTATTCCGAAAACCAGAAGAACCAAAGCCCCAAGCAAAATGGATACAATGAGGATAATCCGATTCCTCTTTTTCATCGGAGATGATTCAACATTTGCCGAGCAACCAGTAGAGCAGAACGAAAATCAGGATAGTAGAGAAGCATCCACCCCCCAACTTATAAGCTCCAAAACCGGCAAAGAGTGTTTTGAAAAAATTATTCATACATGCGGAGTTAATTTTTCATTCCTACACCTAAAATACTGATACCCTGTTGAAAAACAAACAATTGGTTGAAGTGAGTTTAGGCAGAAAGTAAATTTAAGATGCGCATTCATTCAATTTCAGAAAATGGTTTCATGATTGGCAGCGCCATTTATCTTCGCTTCCCGCTTGCTCCTGATGATTCTTAAAAGCCCTTTTCCCATTGATAGAGCAGCTTCAGGATTTTTTGTTACACTGGTAATTCCGAATAATACAACAGAAGTGAACAGTTTCTTTAGTGGAGTGTTTGATACGCTTTCAAGTGAAATTTTTAAAAGATAACCTGCTGTGAGACCGACAGAGGTGTTGAGGATGTCGTGCTTTAAATCCTGTGATTCTGCTGCTTCTTTGAACGTGCTTTTGATGAGGTTAATCGGCTTGATGCTTTCAAAGGCGAACTTGAATTGTTCTTTCAGCATCTGCCCTTCCTCTGCGTGTTTGACTTCTAATGCAAGGATGGCAGCCCGGAGCTTTGTTGATGAATCTATATTTTTCATGCTGTTGCTTATTGAAGCGCGTGTGTGATGATTAATTCGCTGACAGGTTTTTTTATCCATTTGTGCAGAAAAAAATGCAACACGATTCCTCCCACAAGATAAAATGCCGCAACAATAAAAAAACCATAATAAGATTTGCCGAGCATCTCACCCAGCATCAGCGCAATGCCGATGTTCAGCACCAATGCGAACAGGGAGAGCATGATGATGGCGCTGAGGCGTGAGACCAATTCAGTTATCACTAAGGTGAACATCTCTACGGTTTTCAACTTTGAAAGCTCGTAGCTTGTTTTACTGTATGATTCAACCCGCTCAAATAAACTTTCAATTTGGCTTGCTGGAATTTCCATGTTGCTTATTTTTAGTTGTGAGAGAAGATGCAGGCGGGTAACAGGAGATAAAGCACACGGAATTCGCCCGCTGCTACATAGCACCACAAGCCTTTGTTTGACCAATCTTGTTCAATTTCAATAATGATAGGGTATTTGATTTGGTAATCAGACACAAACACATCCGGTAGCAGTTCTTCCATGTTGCTGTTTTTTTGATTGAAGAATATGCGCCAGGAATTACCCTGGCGCATTCTTTTACCTTGAGGCAGCGTTCACCACTGCTTCAACTTCTTCCGGTTTTGGTTGTCCATCTTTCGACATGCGGTGTGTGACTTCTTCTTTCACCGTTTCATATTTCTTGTTGATGCTTTCAATGAACTCATTGAATTTCTCTTCCAGACCTTCAACGTACTCATCGCTTTTTTTGGAAATTTTCTTCCGCGTGTTTGAACCTTTATCGGGAGCGAATAAGATTCCTAAGGTAGCGCCAACGGCAGCTCCTGCCAGTAAGCCTAATAATACTTTTCCTGAACTCATGTTATTTGATTTTAATTGTGATTTAAATAATGACAAGTACAAAGGTGAGTCCATCTCTGATGATTACCGTTACACAATTACGGGAAAGAGTTACATCATTCACACATTTGATGGGTGAAGGAAGGAGGAGATAACTTCAACTTTTCAAAAATTCATCACATAGATGCGATGAAAATGATGCAATGTTTTTATGAAATGAATTCTTTAAATTGTTCCAATATCATGTAAGATGCCGGAGGCGAACCCCATTCCGTATGAGCATCAACCCAATCATCAAAATACGGAGTAGCTAATAATGCTTTTACTTCTTCTATCAGGTACTTTCTCAATTCAGGAGCGCTTTGACGTAATTCTTCCCAAATATTTGCTCTGTTTTCAAGGATGTACACAATGTCCTCAAAATCTTTACTTGTTATTCCATTTCCTTTACCTCGTTCTTTAAAGGCTTCCAGTTTACTTGCAATAAAAAAAGGCGCATCGAATATTTTCACAACATGCTCTTTATCTATCGTATAATCTATAGCAGTCTTAAAGCCTTCTGAGTACCAGCGACTTTTGAATCCTAAAACTTCTCCTGTTGTTGGCATCACATCAACAATAATATCCTGCACGATGTACCTGCAAATGATATTGGATGTCATATCGTTTTTGAAACCAAGCTCTATGAATTGTTTGTCAATTTCTGCGTAGCTGCTATATGTCATTACCTCCACAACCACGTCCACATCTTTCGTAGGTCTTGCTTCTGAGGAGAAATCATCTGCATATAAGGAAACACTTGCACCGCCAACGAAAACTATTTTTTCCCGCATCGTCCCAAAAGCGGTCTAGACCGCTTTTATGTTATCAATATTAGCCTGGTGACTCATTCAGCAGCATTTTATCCAATTCAGAACTTGCAATCTCAATCTCTCTTGTTCGTCCTATCCTAAGAACATCCGTTAACGCCAACAGCTTATATAGTAGTTCATCATTGTGAACAGCGAGTATCTGATTGGGATAATAGAGTTCAATAACATTACCTCTAACTGAACCTTTAATAGAAGGCCAGACATATATCAAATCACTGTTAAAATGCTGTTTCATGAAAGGGTGCGCATGAGCGGTTGGGATCCCTTTTGCCATCGCGCCTCCAGTAGGCGGAAAAACATACCGGAGACCATGTTTAAGAAACTCAAAGAAATTTTTTCGTTTAACACGGGTTTTGTTGTAATCCATCAAATCCGCAAAGCTGCTCCTGTTTATAGATTCTGAAACCTCCGAAGGACTGATATGGAGAGATTAAGATAAGTCTTTAAATTTCCATTCCTTTTCACCGATAGCAACTATTTTGAGCAGTATTACTATATCTTGTGGACGCATGCTCCTGTGCTTACTCATAAGACAACCTAAACAATAATTCGCAATTTGCGAATTGCCATAAAACCGACCATTGAATTTCATCTAATCCACCTGATGCTTCGATCTGATAGATGGAAGTTGCTTCAAGAAGAATTAAGGGTGCAGAATATTAAAGATTACAGGATATGGGATGATGTGTGGGACATCTTCCACTCAGGCTTGTGATTCGGTATAAACCAATTTCAATACACCTCATTCACCCCGAAATAAAATCCTTTATCCTCTTTGGTTTTACCATGCGCATAATCCATTCTGATCATATTTCTTTCTTTTGGATTGACGACAAAACGAAGCCCGACCCCCACCGCCCAATTTATTGTTTGAAAACTGAAGTCTGACGGCACACGGGCAACATCTCCTGCCGATGTAAATAAGGTACCCCTGAAACGCCACACAAGCGGGAACCGCCATTCCACCTGCGCGAGCCACATTTCCATGTCGCGATAGCGCCCTTCATAATATCCTCTGCCCAGATATTGCCCGCCATGCAATGCCATCAACCGGAAAGGCGGCTCACCGAAATTTGCCGACATGTAAGCGCGCACAGCGAGTACGTGTTTGCCTTTTTTGGGATTAAAAAAATGCCTGTAGTCAAACTCAAGATTGTAAAAACTGAACTGCTCTTCACTTGACCACTTTGGATGGTTATAGTTTGACAAGGAAATGTAATAGCCCTTGTACGGAAATATGTTGTTGTCTCTCGTATCTAAAACCAGCGCTGCGCCAATTCCAACGGTTTGGTATCCGTTTTTTCCTGAAACATCAGCTCTGGCAAAAGTGGAGTCGGCAGCATACTGCATATCAAAAATTTTGCTGAACCTGACTTGCGGTCCGATATAGAGCTTTTTGATTTTGTATAAAAGCCGAAGATCAGAATACCAATGCTGGAATTCAGTAATCTCGCGGCTTTCATATTCCGTATTATTTCCGATTCCATAAAAGTCCTGAAGCCAATTTTGATATTGCACGATTCCATCCATCCAGATGCGGTTGTTCTTGCCGAGAAACAGTTCATACTCCATGAAAGCCTCGTACTGCTTGTTCAACGTGTATTGACCTTTGAAACGAAAAACGGATTGGTGGTTGTCGGGAGTTTTTCGCTGGCGGAAATAAAGCTGAAGCGTTCCTCCGAATGACAGGTTGGTTTCGGGCAGATATGCGACAATCGGAAATCCAATCACGTTGAAGTTTATAGTCGAATCTTTTTTGAAAACATGTGTCAGTTTTTTCCATTTCTCCTTGTCCGCGCCATTTTCAGTAGTGATAACTGCCGCTGAATCGCCACGCCCTTGTGTGCTGATAGAATCTTCACTTATTCGAATAATGGTGTCATTTATCGTGATGATGGTGTCTTTTACTGTAAGGACAGTATCCTGATTCTCCTGTGCGAACGCGGCATGAGGCAAGCACATGAGCAATGCGCTCACGAGCATGCTTAAACTATTGACGAAGATGTTAGGATACTTTTCCTTCACAGAATGTTTAAAAAAAATAACTGGGTTTCAATTCGGGATATACAGAACTCCTTATTGCAATCCCAGCTTGAATATTTTCCGGTATTCTGTATGAGCATCATAATCTAATTCGAGAAGATAAATTCCACCCGGCAAAGTTTTATCAAGGGAAAGGATTTTCTTGTTTTCACCATTTTGAAATTTAATTGTTTCCGTTGCAACAGTTTGTCCAAGTGAATTTAAAATGCGGAACCTCGCGGTTCCTTCATTTTCGGATGTACAATCAAGCATCAATTCATCGGTAAATGGATTGGGATAAATTTTTAAATCACCAAAAAGATGTGGAGGAGAAACAACTTCATCTTCAATCAATTCACTTCCTTCCATTTTTGCCGCGCTGTTTGTGATAGTAAAAGAAACTGTCTCGCTGACTCCTGCTGTGCCGCTGCCATTCGTAGCTGAATAGGGAATGCCTTGAAGCGTATAGTAGCCGGGGTTTGGATTCCACGGAGTGTAAGTTGCGCCATTATTAAAATCGCTATTGATGGAATAAGGCGCGTAGTTTTCCGTTTGGATAATGCTTCTATTTAACGTAAATCTTACGCTGCCTAACGGCTCGCCACAGGCATTTGCTCTTACGCTGAAATTTCCAAGAATAGATTTGTTAATCACCATTCCGTTAATCAGTTGACTTATCTCTGTGCCATTTGATGCACGAACCAATGTGAATGAAACAACTTCAGGCTGCGTGCAGAACTGATTACAATCAGGGTCAGTCTGGTGCACGCAAACGCCATTGTTACAAATCTCAATCGTACACGAATTGTCATCATTGCAATCTATGGGAGCGCTGATGCATTGATTGCTGATGCAATCATCCACTGTGCATGCATTGTTGTCATTGCATTGCGCGCGGTCTGTGCTGCATCCCGATGGTGTCGCCACTACGGAAAAGGTTACAGTCAGACTAACGCCTGTAGTTCCATTGCCATTAAAGGATGAATAGGGCGTTCCGGTGAGCGTGTAATTTCCGGGTGCAGGGTTCCACGGAATATAAGTAGCGCCATCATTGTAATCACCTTTCAGGGAATAGGGCGCATAGTTTTCCGTGCGTACAATACTTCCGTTTAAAATAAATCTTACACTCCCGACAGGCGCATCACACATGTCAGTCCTGATGCTGAAACTGACGATGGATGATTTATCAATCACCATTCCATTGACAAGTTCACTTATCTGTGTTCCATTTGAGGCGTTAACTAAAACGAAAGCAGTCACTTCCGCCTGTGTGCAAGATTCGTTACAATCGGGATTGTGCTGATGTGCGCAGACGCCATTGTTGCAGGCATCAATCGTGCAGGCATCCGCATCATCGCAATTTAAAAGCGTGTTGGCGCATTGCCCGCTGACGCAATTATCAACGGTGCAGGGATTGTTGTCATCGCATTGCAGATTGCCCGTGCATCCGGGAGACTGCTGCTCCGCCACGGTGAAGTTGACAATTTCGCTGATGCCTGTTGTGCCGCCACCGCCTGAACCGGAATATGGCGTAGCGGTGAGCGTATAATTTCCGGGTGAAGGATTCCACGGAGCAAAGTTTCCGTTTGAATCTCCATGGATGGAATAGGGAATTCCATTTTCAGTGCGCAGGATATTTCCATTCAGCGTAAAGCGCACGCTGCCCACGGGGTTGTTGCAAACATCTGCTCTTATGCTGAAGTTGCCAATGGATAAAAGGTCAATCTCTGTTCCGTTAACAAGCGTTCCGATTTCTGAGCCGTCCGTATGCACGAGTGTAAAAGAAACTACTTCCAATTGGATGCATGAACCATTGCAGCCGGGGTCCGGCTGATAGGTGCATACGCCACTGTTGCAGCCATCAATCGTGCATGGATTTGCATCATCACAATTTAATGTTGCACACAAATCACTGCTTGCCCCTGCCGTAAAGTAAACCGTGCGCACCCTTGTGGTTCCTTCAATCTCAGCCCTGATGCTATGACTGCCGGGAGTGAAACTGGCAGGATTATAGTTGCCGTTATTGTCGCCAAAAACGCTGAAGGGAGCCGTGTTCTCAAAAGAGGTTTGTTGTCCATCATAAAACATTCTTACAGTCGCCTGCACTCCGGGACCATCCACAACAACATTAATTCCTGTGGAATTGCTAAAGGTCATGTTATCGGTGATTTCAAACAGTATCGCATTGTTTGATGCGTTGACGAGCCAAAACCGGATGGCATTCGATGAGGAGGCGCAGGGCGTGATGCCAGTATTGCCTCCCGCGCATATTCCGCAGGAATCAGTTTGCGCGTTTCCGTTGCATACGTTGTTGCAATCCAATGTGCCGTTGCATGTTTGGCAACTGCCATCATCCACGGTGGCACTTGGATTATAGTTTGTGGCATTGGGGTCGGTGCAACCAGATATTACGTTAACAGAATTTCCTGCAAGCTGCGCAAGGCGGGTGTAAACGGGTTCATAAGCTCTGTACCAATTATCAGAGGTGTTGCGCTGGTCGCAACAAGAAATATAAACGCCTACCCCTGCATTGTATGGTTGCGCGGCATTGAAGACGGTTTCAGCCTTGGCAATATCATTGGTTTGAAAACCTCCGGTCATTTCGGAAGCGTAACCTGTTGTTATTTGTTGTGTGAATTTCAACACTTCGGTTCGAATCCTGTTATTGAATGAATTCGTGCTTTCCTGGAATGAGAGGAACTGAATCAAATCAGAATTGTAATGATCTGACCATGGGTTTTGTGATGTGTTGTTGTGCATTCCCCGCAGGTTATCAGAATCAATGCTTTTCAGGTATGCGTATAAATCATTGATTTGGCTGGTTCTTCCGTTGGGGTATTCTTCTCTGTCCCAAATTATATTTCCGGCAACCGGGGAAAATTTCTGCACGAGGAACGACATGATTTGCTTTTGCGTGGCAGCAGTATATTTATCGTGGGTTTCCTTTTCAGAAAGCAAGATGTGCATGATGCCTTTGCCATTCCATAATGTATTCACCCAATAGTTTGACATCGCCACCCATTGGTCAACTTTCACATTATCAAATCCGCTGTTCTGATTATTATTGATGTAGGGAGTTGTGGTGATGCCGCCATCCGTTCCGTTTGTAGTGCAATACAACGTGTTTACGCCTTTGCTTCTAAGCCAATTCATCCAGGCATAATCATTAAAGTGAAAAGGCGTTTCCGGAGAATTAGCTTCAACAATTTTAGCCATAGTTCCATCGCTCCATTTCAACACGCTATTGTCCACTGTAAGATTTAATCCTGTTGCTGTTTTGGAAAACAGAAAAAAATAAATGAGCAGGCAGAAACCTGCATGAGTAGTGAATTCCGATAGGAATAATTTTATTGTAGTTTTCATTGTTTGATTTAGGAATTACTCAACAAAGGTGAGTCCACTAATTCCCAATAGTGTTACACGATTCTTGAAATGAATTGCATGATTCACACATTTCAGAAGAGCATTGCGCAGTTGCGCAACGACTATTACGCCAATTAGAATAGGCTAAGAGAAATATGTTCTCCTTCTAAAATTCTCATAAAGAGGAATTTAATTTCCGTTTTGAAGAAAACAATTAGGGAGGCTAATTGGCTACAGAGCGATAAGAGTTACATCTTTCACACAATTTGTGAAGATGAAACGGGCGTATCTTTTCCAAAGAGAAGGGAATAAAATGGTTTGCCGATGCCTGTTTTTACAAGAAAAAATAAACCAACGCAATACAGCGTGCTGAACAGAATTACCGAATAACAGACTGATTGGATAATGATGCCGTCAGGATGTCCCTGCTGCAAAGGAAGCAAGGCGATAACGGCTGCGCCAAGTCCTTTGGGTATCATGATAGAAAGCACCGTTTTGTCAAGCAGCGGTGTTTGCTTGGAAATGACGAACCTCACTACCACGATTCTCACGATAAACAGAACGAACGTAATCCATGCGCCCCAAAACAGCCAGTCAAAGCGGTTGATTTGAATGCTGATGCCGATGAACACAAAAAAGAAGGTGCGCAGGAGAAAAACGATCTGACCAAAAAAGTCCTTTTCGCCAGGCGGCAATATGATGCTCACTTTAGGAACGAAAGGCTCTAAAATTTTTGGCTCGAAATATTCCAGATTGCCAATGGCTATGCCGAATGAAAGCGCGGTCAACGGACCGCTGAAATGCAAATACTCCGTAATTCCATAGAGGATAAAAAGAAATGCAGGCGTTGAAAATTTTGTTTCCTTCAGCGTGGGAAATCTGTTGATGATGAACGCCCACAGGAATGCGCCACCGATGCCAATCAGCAGCGCGATTACCAGGGAGGCGATGAATTGCGCAATCACCACATCTGCCTGCATCTGCCCGGTAATCATTAATCCTAAGATGCTCAACGGGATGGCAAGCGTGAAAATATCAGATTCTGCTGATTCAATAATCAGCGTGGTGGATGTTTTTGCCTGCACTGCTATCTTTTTTACCAAGCCCACCACAACGGCTGATGAAGTGCCACCGAGAGTAGAACCAATAAACAGGCAGGTTAAAATCGGCAATCCGAAAATCAATTTGCAAAGCAAAAACACCGCAATCATTGTTGTGATAAAACCGACAAATGTGATGGCTGCTGAGTCTTTAAAAGATTCTTTTATCTCCGCGATTTTCAAATCCGTTCCGCTTTCAAACAGGATGAAGATGAGCACGAGGTTGCTGAACAGGGAGCCGAATTTTCCAAATGAAGCGGGGTCGAAAAGATGAAAAACGGGACCTAAAAGAATTCCGATAAGCATCAGTCCGAGCACATCGGGAATGCTTCTGCGCTCAAACACCCCACTGAGGAAATGCCCGCAGAAAATAAAAAGTCCGATGATGATAATGATGACGGGCGTTGGCATTTTTTATCCTTGCGGGATTTGAGTTTTTTCAGAAGCAGGTTTGCCATCGGAATAATAACGGTAATAGCTGTTCAATCGGTTTTTGAGTTGATAGAATCTAAAAACGCCTATCACCAAAAGGAGGATGCTGAGGGCAAGAGAGAGGTAGCCTATCCACTTTATATTATCGAAGCCCTGCAATTGTAAAAACGCGATTCCACCCAGCAGCAGGTAGAGTGAAGTGCGGAGGTATGACAGCAGCGTTCTTTCATTCGCCAATTTGGTGCGTTGCAGCGCCAGATAATCGCGGAGGATAATTTCTTCCTTGTTTTCAAAATCAGATCCGAAACTGATGAAGCGCTTTACCATGGTGAATAAGCGATGATAAGTAAGTTTTGAGATTCAGGCAAGGCTGTATGGAATTTTGCTTTTTTAAAAACAGCAATAAGTTGCTTGAATACAAAACCCGTCCACTTGAGGAGAACGGGTTTTGCATTTATCTAAGCAACTACTTTAATTACCCAAGCGATTTTATCAGAATAAAAATGACAATCCAGCATAGAGTGAATAAGTCTTTACATGCGTACGGTCAAGCACATAATATTGGTCTGTAGTTTTTGTCCGGCTGTCGTCACTAATATCAATTAAGCCGTAAACACCTCGAAACCCAAGGTCGAATTTCACCTGATGCCCGAATTGAAGCCCGGCACCGTAAGCAAATCCAAGGTCGCCTCCTCTCACTGCCAGAACAGCCACGTCTTCATTCCCATCCACAGTTTTAATATCTGAGCCTACATTAATTCCGAATTGGGGACCAACGACTACATTCAAGTTGACCACTTTTGTTTTACCGGTGTTCAGCGCAAACAATAAGGGAATATTGATGTAGTGGAGTTTGACTGTATAGTCCAAATCCTGATCACGGTACTTTTGCGCAATGGAACTATAAATAAGTTCGCCTTGTAATCCAATGTGCTCCTGGAAATTTACCCCTATCACGGCTCCGAATCCGTAGCCGAAGCTAAAATCGCCATCCACTTCACCACCTCCTGAATCCTTCAGTTGAAAGGAAGAGAAGGTCGGCATAAATCTAAAACCGATTTCCATCATGGGGAAGTCAGCATCAGATGCGCTGGCATTTTTCCCTTCACCCTTGGGGCTATCATTATTTTGTTGAATTTGAATGTTTTGTTGATTCTCTTGCGCCTTTACAGGGTTTAAAGACAATACAACCATTCCGGCACTCAGTAGAACCACTGCGCACAGGTAATTTTTTGTGTTTTTCATTTTGTTTTTTATTTTAAAATTTGTGATACAAAGGTGAAGCTCTCTATGCTGCTAACCGTTACACAATTGCAGATAAGATTTACATGATTCACACATGAGGAAGAACAAAGTATCATGCCGGACTTATTCCGGCATCTCCTATTATCAGAAACTAACTTGAGTTCGAGATAGGAAAATGTTTTCTCTTGAGAACCTCACCCCGCCCCTCTCCCACAGGGAGAGGATGTCCGAACATTCTTGCATTTTTTTGAACGAAAATCTGAGTGTCCCTCTCCCGGAGGGAGAGGTTAGGAGAGGTTGACGAAGCAAAAGGAGAAAAGGAGAAATTCTTTACTATCCCAAACTCACGTTAACTTATCCTCCTCACGGTCAATTAAAGTGAGGCTCTTGCGGTTACCGGGTTGTCCAACCGTAGTGGTATTATTATCAAATTCCGAAAGTTCTCTTTCACCCAGCGAACGGAGCTTATCAGGATTTTGTCCGCAATCTTTTGTGCTGAGGTTTTCCTGTCCCCAGCGTGAACTGCTGGCGTCTCCCCCTTTTTTCTTATCGCCATCGCCTCCGCCATTTTTTGAAAGATTCTTTTCGATATTGTCAGAGCGTTCGCTTATAGGATTCTTATTGTCGGCATTTGAATTATTTGTTTCGCTCATGGTTATATTTTTTTTAAGTTCATTTCATTAACGTCTTGTTGTTGCAAGGTAAAGTTCTTTGAAAGTATTGACAAATCAGGTGTTGGGAGGAGTTGAGAGTTTAAACGATTTGAATTCAGTTTGAGCATCTGCCAAGGATTACTTTACCTGAATGAATCAAGGTAATATGTCTTTGCTCAGGTCGCTTCATTTCTTGCTCATAATGATTTTACTGGTTGTGTAAGCAAATATAGTGGCAACTACAAGGTGCAACATTTTACATGTTGGCACCAATTGATGTGCATGATGTTCGGGCAACTCACCAATCGTGAAAGCCTGAGCGATTTAATGATCTGCCTTTGGGCACAACAGCAAAAATTCTATCACTTGGGTATGGGCAAAGGCATCTCCAAAGCCAATCTTGCCAAAGCCAATGAGAGAAGGGATTATCGCATCTATGAATCCTTTGCTGCCGTGTTGATTGAACAAGCGCGAGTGCTTTGCCTGAGTGAGAGTGCTTTTGATTTGAAGATAGATTCACCCGTGTACGCCATTGATGCGACCGTGATTGATCTTTGCCTGAGTGTGTTCTGGTGGGCGAAATTTCGCAAGCACAAAGCGGCTGTGAAGCTGCGCACCTTGTTCGACATCAAAACCAATATCCCCACATTCCTTCATGTGACCAGCGGAGCAGTGCATGAAGTAAATTTCTTAGACCTGATTTCATTTGAGGCGGGTGGCTTCTACATCATGGACAAAGGATTCATTGACTTTGAACGTCTGTACGCCATTCACCAGTGCGATGCCTATTTCGTCACGCGTGCAAAAGAAAACTTTCAGTTTGTTCGATTGTATTCCCATGCAGCCGATAAGCACAAGGGTGTGAGGTGCGACCAAACGGTGAGATTAAAAAATCACCCGGTAGCCCTGATATTCCCTGACCGCATCAGACGCATCAAATATTACGATGCGGGTACGCAGAAACAGTTTGTGTTTATGACCAATAACTTCGAGCTTTCGGCAACTGACATCGCTCAACTCTACAAGTACCGCTGGAAAATAGAATTGTTCTTCAAGTGGATCAAACAACACCTTAAGATCAAATCATTCTGGGGACACAGCAACAATGCCGTGAAGACACAAATCTATATTGCCATCATCACTTACTTACTCGTTGCTATCATCAAACACAAAATGAAACTCCAGCAATCGTAATACGAAATTCTACAAATTCTGAGCATCTCCCTTTTATGCAAAGTGCTGCTCCATCAATTGTTTGACAATCCTGATTTACAATATTTCAAAGAACAAAATCCTAATCAACTGAATATCTTTGAGTAATAACAAGACGCTAATGAGTTCATTTAAATCCTTTGATAAAAACAAAAAGCGTCCCGAGTTTGAACGGAACGCTTTTTTGTTTTGGAAATTTCTTTCCAAAACGTCTTGGTATTATCTCACTATTCGCCTATGTTCCCCTGACAAAGTATAGAGGATGGATTAGCCAAAGATTCCAGAACATTTACATAGCCATCATAAACAACCCAGTCATCATAAGTAATCGCAGTTCCGTTTATCAAATTGCGGATATTGCTGTAACTTTTTCCTGTTGCGCCATCCACGCTGTTTAGCGTAACTACAACGGGACCGCCACCGACAGTATTTACATCACCTAAATGAATTTCCGCAGGATGCGTTCCTCCCGTGATAGTGCCGTCAAGCGAAATGGTGACAAGCGTTTTGTTGCTATTTCTTTTTTCAAAAAGCACCGTACCCGCTACGCCTGAACTATCAACCGTTGTCAAATTGTAGCTTTTGCTTGCGCCTGTCAGCTTGTTGGCTCCAATATCGCCTTGCGAGATGATAACGCCAAGGTTTGATGCGCTTTCATGCACATTGATATAGCCGTCAAACACGAGGAGATCCTCATAAGTAATAGGAGTGTTGTTGTCCAGCATCGTTACTGAAGTAGCGCTTTTCCCTGTAGCGTCCACGGGGTTCAGCGTGATGGAAATACCTCCCGTTTCTACTGCGGAATTCAAATGAATGTGCGCAGGGTGATTGCCGGAGCTTACACCGTTCAGCGTGATTTCAACAGTAGTCGAATTAGTTCTTTTGTAGAATATCACAGTGCCGGTTATTCCCAGAACATCTTTTACTTTCATGTCATAAGAAGTTTGGGCTAATGGCGTATCATCATCGTCATCTTTCTTGCATCCTGTTGCCAGGAATACAAAAAGCAGTGTTAAAATTGAAAAGGCAGCGAAAAAATTCTTTCTTGTAGTCATTTTGTTTGTTGTTTAAAAGTTTAAAAATTGTTATTTAAATGTTTTTATATTAAATAGGCAACACCATGGGGACTTCGCCCCGGGTTCTTCCTATGATTGTAAAACCAATTCTAATTCCACGCGCCTGTTTTGCATTCTGCCTTCCGCAGTGTTGTTGGAAACAAGCGGTTTCCTTTCGCCATATCCCGTAGCATCAATTCTGTTTAGCGGAATTCCTTTGCTCACGAGGTAGGATTTTACGCCATCCATACGCGCCTGTGAAAGGTCAATGTTATACTGGTCTTCTCCCACGTTATCCGTATGACCGCCCATCTTCAAATTATAATCGGGGTATTCTTTCAGGATGCTTACAATCTCATCCAGCATCGGGTAAGAAGCAGTTTTCAGCGCAGCCTTATCAGATTCAAAGTTGATTCCGCGCGCAATGGTCTGCAAGCGTTTCACTACTATTACTTTCACTTCAGGGCAGCCATTGGTAGTGCCTTCGCCTTTTGTAGTGGGGCATTTATCTTTCGAGTCAACAATGCCATCTCCATCCACATCAGAAGGACATCCTCTTGCGTCCACTTTGATTCCTTTTTCTGTATCGGGGCATTTATCATCCGAATCAATGATGCCGTCCCTGTCCTGGTCAGCGCTGCAACCTGTGGCATCCACGATGATGCCCATTTCAGAACCGGGGCATTTATCCATTCCATCTTCCACACCATCACCATCTGTATCGGGGCAGCCTTTAAACCTGTCTAATCCTTTTGCATTCGGACATCTGTCTTCAGCATCTTCAATTCCATCTTCATCACTATCAGGGCATCCTTTAAAGCGCGCAATACCAGGCACATTGATACATTTATCATCAAAATCAGAAACACCGTCTTTATCCGTATCAGGGCAACCATTCATCGCAACAGTGCCTATCGTGCGCGGGCATTTGTCGAGATAATCCACCACGCCATCTTTATCGGCATCTAACGGACAACCGGTTTTGCTTACCGCTACGCCTTTGGGCGTATCAGGGCATTTATCTTTTTTATCACTCACTCCATCACCGTCAGTATCGGTTGCGCCATGAGTAACATAGGCAATCGGGAAATAAAAACCTTTTGCGCTTGTGTCCGCAGAGGACAGGCAAAAAGCAGTTACAATTAATAGTGCCGCGCTAAGCGACCATGTTGATTTTTGAGAATTCATAAATTTTGGTTTAATGCCTGAGAGGCATTGATTAAAAAAATTAACGAGGCAAAGATGAGGGCAGGAGTTTGTCGAACCGTTACACAATTCCTAAAAAGAGTTACATCATTCACACTTTTGAGCGAGATGGCAATGAGATGTCATTATTTTTTTAGAAATTTAAATAGTCTAAAAAGATTTTTATATTTCCACTTTATTAACATGATATATTCTTCTATAATGAAACGAAATTTGGTTTTAATACTGCTTCTCTTTGGTTTTCAAAGATGCCAGAATTCACCTAACAAGCAAACGGGGCAAAATATCAATCAAGAGACTGCAACTAAATTCGATTGAATTATTAATCACGAAACGCGACCTATAGATGTTAAGTATGACACCTATTGCAACAGCAGATTTAAATTTTGCATTGATTATCCGGGAGGAGTACTTTTTCCCCAAGGCGAATCAGATAACCGTGATGGACAAGTCTTCAAATCAAAAGACGCAGAGAATTCCTTGACTGTTTATTGGGATTCCAGAGATACCATCGGACTGAAAACTTCTATTCTTGAAGCAGCCTATAATGATGACACCATAGGCAACTTTCCCGGTCATCTCAAAAAGGTGATTACGTATAAGAAACTGGGAAACGATTACTATGTAGTATCGGGATATGAGGAGGGGAAGATCTTCTACCAGAAGACCATCTCCAGCGACAACCAGTTATACACTTGTTACTTGAAATATAAAGAAACGGAGAAGGAGTACTATGCTAAAGTCGCTGAAAGAATTTTTCAATCATTTAGCAAACAGGGCAATGGCAGCGGCTATAAGTAACAATATGCCCCCTGCTGATTGAAGTTTAAGGAAGCACTCAAACGGGCTAACAATAAGTTTTGTGAATTTCTGTGCTTCGTTTTTAATCATGTCAAATACATTTCCATTGAAAATGCCCGACCTAATTTTTTAGGAGCCGGTCATAACGCTCCTTAAGGTCGTTTAAATCATTGGCGTCCGGGTGCGAGGATTCACAGGCTCTATACACCATTGCAGCATGGCGTTCAACAGCGCTTTTTTGATTTTTGTTTCCGGCTAATCCATTAATAATAATAAAAACTTCCATCAACCGGATGAGAACCGCAGGACTGCCTTTCCCATACTGTCTGATCTGATTAAAAGAAGCATCCATCATTCCATGAAAAGTAAGCGGGTTTGTAATCACCCTGAGTTGCCCTTCCCGGTCATAGCGGTAGGCAGACGGAAAATTTGCACGTGTCAGGTAGCCCATAGCGGAGGTCAGTTTATCAATACAAGTGATGGCGGTATAGGGATCATTGATTCCCGGAGATAATGCCCGCGCAGCGATCTCTACTATTTGATGTATGGCAAATTCTGAATCCTGAATGGGCGTCCTTTTATTCCCCAGGATAAATGCCCTTTCTATTTTTTGTTTGATTTCATCATCGCATTCAGTCTTTGAATTAATTTGAACCAATTCCATTTTACTGACTAAAAAATCTCCCGGCCTGTGTTCAAGCGTAAGAAATAAGTCGTTTTCTTTGGCCAGGTTCATCAGCGTTTCGTTATCAATGGCTTCTAAATATCCGTTACGCGTATTCACAACAGTAGTTTGGATAGAGAAAGATTTTTTGATCTCAATTGCTTTCTCCTCGCTATCTTCTTCATTCTCCTCGCCCAACGCTTCAGGGAATAAAGTTTTGATGCTTTTATCAAGGCTGTCGCTGATGTCGGATATAACCTGATCAGCCTGAATGCTGACCGAAATGTGATGTATGAACAGGATAAGCAGGAAAATATTGGTAATAGCTACGAAGATGGCAAACAGCACGGAAACATTGGGAACAAAGTCAATACCATGTTCGGATTTCACCGTTCGTAAAACAAGAAGGCAATAAACAAAAGTGGCAATGTAAGCGCCCAACACGATTTGGTTGAGCCGGTCGTGCATGAAATTGCGCAGCATCCTTGACCCAAATTGCGATGATGCCAGGGTGAGCGCGACCAATGTCATGGAAAATACCGTACCGGCAACCGTCAGCATCGCTCCTGCTATCGTGGAGAGAATACTTCTTGCCGACTCTGCGCCACCGGAAAAGAAATACTGGAAAAGCCCTGTTGGTTTATAATCAATGATGCTGTCGAGGTAAATCAAACCAAATGCGGTTCCGACTGCCACCATCACAATGATAAGCGGGACAAACCAAAGGCTTGATTGCAGCGATTCCCATAAATAGAGGAGTTTGGTTTTCAATGAGCGGGCAGGATTGTTAAGTTATCAGCTATGTTCGTTCAGTAAATTTTTAAGCGATTCGTAATACTCCTTTAGTTTATTAATCGTGATCTCCGGGCTGCTTTCATTTGGGATGGTAAGGGGCATTTCATCCAAAAATTTTAAGAGTTCAGGATGATTTTCGCGTATCTGCCGGATAATTTCAATGATCTTGGCATTAATTTCTTTTTCCGTTTTCATGACTTTGTTGTGTTTATATTTCGACAGTGATCGCATTTTCCCCGACACCTAAATTGGATAATTGTTTAAGCACGACATCCATCATGGGCGGTGGGCCGCAGACATAGAACTGCCTGTCAAACCCGCTAATATTTTCCTTTAGAAAATCTTCGGTGATCATTCCATGGTGATAACCGTCCGCCTTTTCATCGGACAGGATATTGATGAACGAATCACCCAATAAATCTTTAAACTCTTTTTCAAGAATAATATCCGCTTTGGTTTTATTGGCAAATATCAGCAAATTATTACCGATCATTTTCTTATTTTGAAGATGCCTGAATATGGAAATAAAAGGAGTAACTCCCGCACCACCTGCAATGAACACGCCTTCGCTTTTGTAGGCAATAGCGCCAAAGACATCGTGTAAAATCAACTCATCATTTTTTTTCAGTTGCAGCAATTCATTGGTGACGCCCTTGCGGGCAGGATAGCTTTTGATGGTAAATTCCAGGTAATTATCTCCCGGTAAGTTGGTGAACGTGAAAGGTCTTTTTTCTTCCTGCCAGCCTTTTTTATTGATGGCAACTTCGGTGGCTTGTCCCGGAATGAATTGTTAACCGTCAGGTTTTTCCGTTACAATTCTTAGCACATCGTGGGTGACATGGTTTATTGAGTTAATTTTTACGGTATGTTTTTCCATTTGCAGAACTTTATTTTAGCGTTAGTAGGCCTTCTTCCTGTCCAAACTTAATAATTCCTACAAAAAAAACTCCTACGATTGCATTTCCAAGGATAGCGATACTTTCAAAATAAAGACAATAAATGATGTGAATAATATGGTCTAAGAAATAGTTACATTCTTTAATGTTGCATCGAAGTAGTTAATAAAACCCAATCGTAGTTTTAATTATTTATCCCGGATCCATATTTCCGTTCTTCCGAATACGGAAAACCCAAGAAACCCTTTGAGTTTCAAGGTGTCACCTTCAATAGTCACTTTACAACTGTAGGTTTTTCCATTTTTCAGATTATATATTTCCCCGCCTTTCCATTTGTTCTGTTCTGTTTTTTCAAGTCCGCTCACTATGTTTAATCCTAATATAGATTTATCCCGTTTATTTCTGTCAGGGTTTTTGCTATCGGTTTTTAGCCGGCCGTTATCGTCTTTTGGGTTCTGCATCCATACAATTTTTCCGCATACTTTGTCATGGCACTCGTAAAACTCAATCTTCGCTTTTTTTTCAGCAGTGTACCATTCCCCTATGATAGACATATCGTCATTTGCAAACAATAAATTCATTTTAAGGAAAACAAATCCAAAGATTATAGCTCTGATAATCTGATTCCGAAAGCGCAAAGACCCCTGAGATTTCAAAAGCGCAAAACATGATGGCTTCCGGCACTGGGAGATATTGTTGGAAAATCGGGAACTGTTCCAAAACCTGATTTTGCATTTAGGCTTACCCATTTTTATAGAAATATGTCATTACTGTGATGGCATCTACCTATTACCAATAGTACCCGATCCAGTGAAAGTTTCTCATCTTCTGGTAATGAATAGGGTAGTCGGCCAAAAGGATATTCAGCGCACCTACAATTTCCACGGTTTCTAAAGCCGTGAATCCAAGTTTTCCTGTATGTTTCTTTTTTAACGGTACGCTCCATTGCATATTATTTTTTTGGTTTACTACATGACTGCTTTTAATATCTGACTTTTAATGCAATTTCTCCTAAGTCTTTTATCTCATCCTGGTTTGTAAATATTGCCCTGCCTTTTTTGGAAATTATTTCCCAAGCTATTTTGATACCAATGTCGTCAATGACTTCAGGTTGGCTAACGTCATCAGCCAACTCAAATGAAAACTCACCGTTCATTTTTACAGGCTGGCTAAAATCCTTGTGCGTAATCAACAATTCACCCCGCCCTTCTTTCGCTGCGCGATATATTTGTTGCAAGTCAGTAAGTACATTGCTTTGTGATACCGCTTCTTTCATTTCGCTGATTGCTTCAGATCTCCGTTTTCTTTGAAGTTTCTTGATAATATCCCAAGACTGAGATGCTATATGGTGATTAGCGGTATTATTATAATCAATGTTCGCATAGCCATGATAAATATTGGGCTTATCGGCAACCTGCATTAAACGGCTGTAGTTGTCTTCAGTACAAATAACCACCGTGTTTAAATCAGTTTCGTTATGCACTTTCACCAATGCTTTGTCAACCGTGTTAAAAAATTCACGCACCAAATTATCCGCAGCTTTAGGATCGCTAAGTTTTGATGGCTCGGTATTGAAGTGTGTATTTTTCCCGTAGGGGAAATCAGCGTTACTTATTTCTCTGGTAATGGTATCATTCAATGCTTCAAACAGTTTGACACCACCTTGAGATAAAAGAAGTATTAAATACTCTTCACTCCGGTTAAGTGCCTTAATCAGCGGTTGAATAGCAAAGCTATCGGCAATATGTATTTTATCCTCTGGTGTTGGCCATGTTGATTTGATGATTTCTTTCGTGTCGTTGGAGAGAAAAATATGCAAGCTGTCAAGGTTATAGTTTATATCAATTTCATTAGGAATCAGCTCTAACTTTTCCAATAATGGCCCTATGGGCTTTTTACCAAACTCTTTAATTAGCCTGGCTTCCGCTTCCTTGCAAAGATTTTTCAGAAGAATGCTGTCCGGTGCATTATCAGGGTGTGTGCGGTGTGTGTTCAATGAAATTGTTAAACAGGTATGGCACTTTTCACCAACGAGTTTTTTTAGTTTTTCTTTAAGCATGGTTTCGTTTTAGTAGGTTAATCATAAAATTGGTTTTCTACAGGTGTTTTATTCATTCCTTATGATCTGGCTTTTCTCTTATTATAAGGGGCAACAATGCTAAAATTGATGCCAGGATTCCCAGCGAAAAAGTAATGAAAAGCACCAAAGCCAATGAGCTTTCAAAATTCCAAAACAAGAAATCAACTCTTATGTCTCCCGCGTTTTGCAGCGTAAAGACGACTACAAGAATGAGAATGATAATTGTACCGATCAGTGCCGCAGTTCTTTTCATTTATTATCTGTTTTACCAAGCTGTGATTGCTTTTAGCTGTAGAATTCTGACTTAGCCTTTTGCACGAGTCAAGGCAGAGGGCATAAATTTTATTCTTATAAATTACCTGTTGTCAGTACAACCGTACTCGGATATTGAGTACTTGGATCATCCTCAGTTGTGATAAATACTTTGATCGGTTTAGATGAGGATACGGTCTCTAAGGAGGCTTTTAACTTTTTGGTTTCTTCTATCTGACCTATGTTACGCGTATAATTATCATCAGTTACCAACCGAACCATGTAAGTATTCCCAGGCGGCTGTAGTCTGTTAGGCTCTGCCAGATTTGATACTTCTAATGTAATTACATAATTATTGTTCTTGTCAGTACTGAGTTTAACAATGCCTCGTGCTGCCGGAACTACAGAAGAAGTTAAAAATGGGACTTTGGTGGCGCATGAACTTAATGAAAGTATCACTGTTGCCAATGCAATAGTCAAAATGTAATTTTTTATAAACCTGTTCATTGTTTTAGTTTTCATTTGTTTAAACTTTAATGTCCTCCACTTACTGAGGACAGGAGTAATCTAATCTTTTTGCACTCTATAAAGGTAAGTATGCTCAAATACCAAACCGTTACACAATTCCTAAAAAGAGTTACATCATTCACACTTTTGAGCGAGATGGCAATGAGATGTCATTATTTTTTTAGAAATTTAAATAGTCTAAAAAGATTTTTATATTTCCACTTTATTAACATGATATATTCTTCTATAATGAAACGAAATTTGGTTTTAATACTGCTTCTCTTTGGTTTTCAAAGATGCCAGAATTCACCTAACAAGCAAACGGGGCAAAATATCAATCAAGAGACTGCAACTAAATTCGATTGAATTATTAATCACGAAACGCGACCTATAGATGTTAAGTATGACACCTATTGCAACAGCAGATTTAAATTTTGCATTGATTATCCGGGAGGAGTACTTTTTCCCCAAGGCGAATCAGATAACCGTGATGGACAAGTCTTCAAATCAAAAGACGCAGAGAATTCCTTGACTGTTTATTGGGATTCCAGAGATACCATCGGACTGAAAACTTCTATTCTTGAAGCAGCCTATAATGATGACACCATAGGCAACTTTCCCGGTCATCTCAAAAAGGTGATTACGTATAAGAAACTGGGAAACGATTACTATGTAGTATCGGGATATGAGGAGGGGAAGATCTTCTACCAGAAGACCATCTCCAGCGACAACCAGTTATACACTTGTTACTTGAAATATAAAGAAACGGAGAAGGAGTACTATGCTAAAGTCGCTGAAAGAATTTTTACATCATTTAAGAGTGATAATGCCAAGTCATTATAGGGGAATTCATTCCTCAGCCAATTCAAATAGCCAGCGGGCAATTTGTTCATTCACTACAGGAGATTGCATGATTATCAGGTTCAATCCTTTTTTGCTCATTAGCCAGTCAGTGTGTGTAGTGCCTGTATTTTTGTCAAATACAAAAACCTGCCTGAAATGATGGCGAACATTCACTCCTGCAAGCAAACAAATCTGCATTGCTTTTTGCAGCGCATCCATAATATTTTCCTGTGAAGTAATTCCCGCAAGGATGATGTGCCGCATGGAATACCGGAGCAGGGAATCATGCAAAGCATTTACGAACTCATCAGGGGCGCTGTTGCTTTGCTTTGTCGAATAAAGTGTGATTTGAAAGGTTTCCATAATTCAGGTATTTTATTCCCATACTTCTTTATAAATGTTATGACGCTGAAAACCGCGCTTCTTGTTTCTTGCGCAACTCCTCAAAAAGTTTTCTTTCTTCCTCAGAAAGATCTACCGGGATAGACACCCGCCATTTCACATATAAATCCCCTTGCACATCGGCTTTTCCATATACCGGCATGCCTTTGCCCTTAATGCGAATGGTCTTTCCGTTTTGGATGCCTGCGGGTACTTTTACTTTTACATCGCCCTGCAATGTGAGTACAATCGTTTCTCCGCCTAACAACGCTGTATATAGATCAAGTTCATGAGAGGTGTATAAGTCATCCCCGCTTCGCTGGTATAGATGATGTGGTTTTATGCGTACCCTGATATAAATATCGCCATGATGCTCTGCGGTACTACCCTTACCTCCTTTACCTTTAATCCGCAACAATTGTCCGTCATACGCTCCCGGCTTGGTGGTGATGCGCAGTTTTTCATTTTCTAATTGAAGAATACGGCTGGTGCCCTGAAAGGCTTCTTCAAGCGTAATCTCCACTTCGCTCTCGAAATCCTGCCCTTTGAAAGGCCTGCCTGAAGCACCTGCACTCGAGCGTCCTCCACTGGTACGACTCCCAAAAAACGACTCGAAGAAATCGGAATAGTCGTTAGCGCCCCCTTGTCCTTGCTTCCCGAACAGGTCATTCAAATCTCCTTCATAATGATTGGATTGCCCCTGCGGACCACCTGCTGAACCAAAGGGACTTTGACCTTGCTGCTGTCCTCCTCCTTGCTGAAAATGCTGCCAGTTTTCACCCAACGTATCATACTTCTTTCTCTTTTCAGGATTACTCAAAACATCATTCGCCTCATTCATCAGCTTAAACCTTTCTTCCGCCTCCTTGTTATCCGGGTTTTTATCGGGATGGTATTTTAGCGCCAGTTTACGGTATGCTTTTTTTATTTCATCCTGTGAAGCCTTTTTGTCAACGCCTAAAATCTTATAGTAATCTTTGTATTCCAAAATAGAGAGTTAAGATAGTATTATGCAAGCCGTTTTGCTATTTTTCAATCGTCAACCCTTGCACTAAAATGCTAAACACCACACAGGTAGAAGTTGCTATGGAAAAAAAAAGCCTATCACAAAGGGCATTATAATAAACCTATGATTGATATAGGCAAAAGCGGCTGACAGGCAGATGAGCACGACTAATAAAAGATAGCTATTCACTTCTATTATAAGTTAACATTGATTTGTTTAGCCGAGTTGATGATTATTTTCAGCGTTAATTTCTCAATGCTTCTGGTGATTGCTTAATCGTCCTAATGTTGTTTCTAGTGAAGTCTTTAATTTTTCGATTGCTCCTTCTACTGCCTGATCATGGGTATTTCCGTGACTGGTAACTGCAATAGGTTTCATACCTTCAAGACGGGCTTCAAGCACACATCGTTTATCGTTCTGACCTTCCTTATTCCCGTCCTCATCAGCAAGATGAACTTCAACTCTTGTTATCTGCGAACTAAACCTGCTCAATTCCTCTGATATTAAAGCGATTAACGGAGTGGTAAGTTCTTCGCTTGCGCTGATGTTGTTGTCTGTATTAATTTGAATGGTCATAACTGCTGAATCTTTAAATTAAAACTTGATACTTTTCAAAAGTTTAGCTGCCCCATATTTTTATTGTCTATCCTTTATCCTCCTCCAGGTCATTATGATCATCTCCGCCTAAACTGTAGTAGTTATTCTCTTCATCTTCACTTCCAATCTTCTCCTGTTCATCATCCAGTTCTGAGCCGGGCACATCTAAATCATCACCGGATACATCGTCCTCAGAATCTTTTTCATCTCTTTCTCTCTCGTTGTCATTTTCATTTAAGAATTTGGTTTTGGAAATATCCTCCGGATTTATCTCCTCCTCTTCTTTCGATTGATTGTAAATATCCTCACTGGCAGGATAGAATGGATACCCAGGATTAACTTTTGCCTCGTTGTCAGTCTGCAGACTGCGTATTTTTTTATTCTTGCTTGCTTTCATGAGCATTAAGTTTGCGGACAAAGTTGAACACCTTTAAGTGAGTAACTCTTACATAACTTTTGAAAAAAGTTACAGGATTCACACATTTTTGAACTTAAGGGACTTCACTTCCAAATCTGCCCGCGAAAAAATCATACCTTGGTATCGCCACTAAACATGCTGCTTTAGAAAAAATTAAATAAACGTATGAAAATGATACCTGCAGCGCATGAACTCATATCCGATATGAGGGATTTTTTTCAAGCAAAAAACTCCGGTCAAATTTACAGGAATGAGGAACTGCTGAGTGCGGAGTTGTACAGTTCCGAGCAGATGGAGCGGTTTGGAAAAGTTCTGGCAAAAACTCATAAGCTGAGTACGAAGCCCGCGCAGGATCATTTGCTCAAGCGGCTTGCGGACAATGAAACCCTGTTACATGAAGTGCGCAAGCTGCTCACCGACTCCATAAAAAAGAAGTATCAGATTTCTCCGGCAGGAGAATGGTTGCTCGATAATTTCTACCTGATAGAGGAACACACCCGCAGCGCTAAAATTAATTTCCCGAAAGATTATAGCGAAGACCTGCCTCAGCTCTCAGATGTTTCCTCAGCAGGCGTGACGCGCATCTATGACATCATTCGGCAAGTGATAGCTCACAGCGATGGACGAATAGATATAGAAAGTCTGAGCAGTTTTATGAATGCTTACCAGACCGTAACAAATTTGAAATTAGGGGAATTATGGGCGATACCCATCATGCTGCGGCTGGCTTTAATCGAAAATCTCAGACGTATTGCAGCGCGTGTCGCTATTGACAGGGTAAACGGCAACCTGGCGAATTATTGGGCGCGGCTAATGATTGAAACATCCGAAAAAAATCCTAAAAATCTGATACTGATTATCGCAGACATGGCGCGGTCCAATCCTCCCATGGTAGATGCGTTTGTTGCTGAATTTGTCCGTCAACTGCGGGGAAAAGGTCCTGACCTCGCGTTGTCGCTGAACTGGATTGAGCAGCAATTATCTGAAAGCGGATTGTCCAGTGAGGACTTGGTGAATACAGAAGTTCAGAAGCAGGCTGCCAGCCAGGTTTCCATAAGTAACAGCATCGGCAGCCTTCGTTTGCTTGACGAATTAAATTGGCGGGATTTTGTGGAGGAACATAGTATCGTTGAGCAAACACTTCGCCAAGATACCAACGGCATCTACGGCTCAATGGATTTCTTTACGCGAGACAGATACCGGCACGTGGTGGAGCATATTGCAAAAAAGAGCAAAATAGCGGAACATGAAGTTGCCCGCATAGCTCTTCGGCTTGCGCATGAAAGTACACCTGACCTGGTTCATGATAATCGCACTGCCCATGTTGGATACTATCTCATTGGATCAGGATTAAGTCAAACTAAAAAACTTGCGAAAACGCCTGTATCACTTTTCGAAAAGTTCCGGCATTTCTTGAAAAGTCACAGGTTCGCATTTTATCTGACGTTTATCCTGTTAATCACATTTGCAATAAGTGCCGGTATTTTATTTTTGGCACGTGAGGATTTAAAAAATAACTGGCTCCTCGCAATAATCGCTTTTCTTGCACTACTGTCCGCCAGTCAGCTTGCCACATCTGTAGTTAACTTTTTTTCCACTTTGTTAGTGAATCCGCATTTGCTGCCCCGGATGGATTTCTCCAAAAAAATCCCTCTGGAGTCCCGCACGATGGTGGTAGTTCCCGCCATGCTCTCTGGCATGAAAGAAATAGAAAATTTAACAGAGTCGTTGGAAATTCGTTTTCTGGCGAACAGAAATGACAACTTACACTTTGCACTATTGACGGATTTTACCGATGCGGAGCAGGAATCACTTCCTCAAGACAGGGCGCTTGTTGAATCAGCGAAACGGAAAATCGAAGCGCTGAATAAAAAGTATAAAAGAAAAGAGAATGACTTATTCTTTCTTTTTCATCGTCCGAGGCGCTGGAATGATCGGGAGAATGTGTGGATGGGTTATGAAAGAAAACGCGGAAAAATCACCGAGTTTAATTCACTGTTGCGCGGCAGTTCACAAGAATGCTTCTCGCTTATCACAGGCGACCAATCTGTTTTTCCGCATATAAAATATGTGATTACGCTTGATGCGGATACGCAACTGCCCATGGGGTCTGCCTGGAAATTAATCGGCACGATGGCGCATCCCTTGAATCATGCATGGTACGATGAGCAGAAAAAACGCATCACCAAAGGGTATGGCATTCTGCAACCACGGGTAGCGGTGAGCCTGCCGGATGCTATCGGTTCTTTATACGCCCGCATGCACGGAAATGAGCCTGGCATTGATCCCTACACCCGCGCCTCCTCCGATGTATATCAGGATTTATTTGAGGAAGGCTCATTTATTGGTAAAGGAATTTATGAGGTGGACGCTTTTAAAAAAGTGCTGGACGGAAAGTTTGCAGAAAACAGCATCCTGAGTCATGACCTTTTGGAAGGCTGCTATTTACGGTCGGGGTTGGTGAGTGATGTGCAACTGTTCGAGAAATATCCGACCCGCTATCAAGCCGATATGAAGAGACGCTCGCGTTGGATACGCGGTGACTGGCAGATTTTCTCCTGGTTTTTACCGTTTGTTGCCGGTGCAGATGGAAGGTGGCGCAAAAACCCTGTTTCCGCATTATCACGCTGGAAAATATTTGATAATATCAGGCGAAGCCTTGTCCCTTTGACGCTTACAGCGCTGCTGCTATTAGGATGGTTGGTGTTGCCGTCCTCTTTATTATGGACGATTGTGGTTACCGGGATTATTGTTGTTCCTATTATTTTTTCATCAGCATGGAACGTCATTCGGAAACCCAAAGATGTCATCCTGACACAACATATCAGCAACTCAATTCACAGCATTACCGACATTATTATCAAAACGCTGTTTACGCTAATCTGCCTGCCGTATGAAGCATTCATCAATTTCATAGCCATCAGTCGCACCTTATGGAGAAAGCTGATTACCCGGAAATATCTGCTCGAATGGAACCCTTCGGGAAACGAAGGGAAGGATAACCGCATCGGTCTGCCGGCTTCGTATGCGGTCATGTGGATTGAAATCGCTCTTCCGCTCGCAGTATTTATTTATTTGGCGAATACTTCCCCCGTTAAGTTAATCACAGCAGGTCCTGTCGCTTTGCTCTGGCTTGTTGCTCCGTTTATTACCTGGTGGGCGAGTAAGCCGTTGGCGAAACATGTAGCTGTACTTACGCGCCAACAAAATATATTTCTCAGAAAAGTGGCAAGAAAAACATGGGGGTTCTTCGAACATTTTTTCGGGCCGGAAGACAATTGGTTGCCGCCTGATAATTTTCAGGAGCAGCCGGTTGCGGCAATAGCGCATCGCACGTCTCCCACCAACATCGGACTATCACTGCTCGCCAACCTGACAGCCCGTGAATTTGGTTATATCACAACCGGTCAGCTTATTGAACGAACCGCAAACACCATCGGCACGATGGACAAAATGGAACGATACAAGGGACATTTTTATAATTGGTACGATACCGTATCGTTGAAGCCATTATTTCCAAAATATATTTCAACGGTGGACAGCGGAAACCTGGCGGGACACTTGCTCGTGTTTCGACAAGGATTATTGGCTATCCCTCATCAAAAAATAATCGGTTTAAAAATATTTGAAGGGCTTCAGGATACGCTCCGTGTGCTTACCGAAACGCTGGATGAAAACGAAGTCGGGATAGTGCAATCGTTCAAAGGCGATTTAAAAACTGCCGGTAATCAGGATTTAAATAAATCTTTAGAAGTAAAAAAAAGCATAGAGCAGTTGACGAATGCCTTTAACGCTGTTCATGATAAACTGAACAGCGACCCGGAAAGTGAAACGTATTGGTGGAAACAAAAACTAAAAACGCAATTAGAGCAGTTGAATGTCGCGCTTCAGATTTTCACACCCTGGGATTTATTAATGACTGCTCCACCGAAATTCAAGGATTTGGTCTCGTTGAATCAAAATTCAACACTCAGCGGATTGTTAAAGACAGCACGGAAATTGCAGGATGAAATAAATAATCGGCAAGCTGCGAATATCACGAATGATGAAAACGAATGGCTTGAATTATTTCAAATTGCTTTAACCCAATCTATTCGTCAGGCGGAAGAACAAATTAACTCGTCCGATACGCTTGCTCAACAGTGCAACGATTTGGCGGATATGTACTGGGATTTTTTATATGACAAATCAAGCAATCTGTTTACCATCGGCTACAACGTGGAGGAGCGTCATGTGGATGCAAGTTATTATGACCTGCTTGCATCCGAAGCCAGGTTAGGCGTCTTTGTTGGCATTGCACAGGGAAACCTGCCGGAAGAGAGTTGGTTTGCGTTAGGACGCTTGCTGACTAATATTGATGGCTCCCCTATTCTGCTTTCATGGAGCGGTTCCATGTTCGAATACCTGATGCCGCTTTTAGTGATGCCTGCTTACGAAAACACGTTACTTGACCAAACTTCCAAAGCATCTGTAGCTTGTCAGATTAAATATGGGAAACTGGCAGGTCAGCCCTGGGGAATTTCTGAGTCCGGTTACAATATGATAAACGCTGAATCTCATTATCAGTATCGTGCGTTTGGTGTACCCGTCTTGGGATTGAAACGCGGTCTTGAAGAAGACTCCGTTGTGGCTCCGTATGCCTCTGCACTTGCGCTGATGGTAGCGCCCGAAAAGGCTTGCAGAAATCTGGAACTGCTTTACGAACAAGGGTTTGAAGGACGTTATGGATTTTATGAAGCCATAGATTATACCCCATCACGTTTGCCGCGCGGACAAACCCATGCCATTGTTTATTCATTCATGGCGCATCATCAGGGAATGAGTTTGCTCTCACTGGCGCACCTGCTGCTTGACCAGCCCATGCAAAAATTATTTGAGGCGGAACCGCAGTTTAAGGCAGCGTTATTGTTACTTCAGGAACGCATTCCAAAAGCAACCACCTACTTTACCCATACTACCGACATATCTGAAATCAGTTATGTGTCGAGCGCCATTGAAACAAGAATACTTCGTACACCTAATACGCCTATCCCTGAAGTGCAATTGCTCTCCAATGGCAAATACCATGTAATGCTAACTAATGCAGGCGGAGGATACAGCCGCTGGAAAGATGTGGCGGTTACGCGCTGGCGCGAGGATGGCACCTGTGATAATTGGGGTACCTTTTGTTATTTCCGCGATTTGGACAGCAACACTTTCTGGTCCAATACTCACCAGCCGACACTTCAAAACGGAGAGAAATATGAAGCAGCGTTTTCTCATGGTCACGTGGACTTCCGCACTGCCAATAACGAGATAGAAACACATACCGAAATTGTTGTTTCTCCCGAAGACGACATAGAGATGCGAAGGTTCCGCATAACAAACAGTTCCTCTGTTCACAGAACAATTGAGGTTACAAGTTATGCAGAGGTAGTTCTCGCCCCTGCCGCTTCCGATTTAATGCAACCCGTATTCAGCAATCTTTTTGTGCAAACGGAAATCATCCCGCATCAACACGCCATTATATGTACGCGCAGACCGCGTTCTGCTGAAGAGCAGCCACCGTGGATGTGCCATTTGATGACCATGCATGGAAAAATTCCTCAAGAAATATCCTACGAAACGGACCGCATGGAATTTATCGGTCGTGGAAATTCCATCGTGCATCCGCAGGCGATGAACAATGCGGGTCCGCTGTCAGGAAATCAAGGCGCTGTCTTAGACCCCATTGTGGCTATCCGGTATAAAATAACGCTCGAGCCGGATGAAATAGTTACGATTGACCTGATTACCGGCATTGCTGAAACGAAGGAAACTTGCCAGGGCTTGATTAATAAATACCAGGATAAACATCATAAAGACCGTGTATTTGAATTAGCCTGGACACACAGCCAGGTGGTACTCCGTCAAATCAATGCTACGGAAGGAGATGCGCAATTGTACGGACGTCTTGCAAGCCCGATACTGTTTACCAACCCGGTATTTCGCGCAAACCCTGCTGTTCTCATCAGTAATCATCGGCAACAATCCGGTTTATGGGGCTATTCCATTTCAGGAGACCTGCCCATCGTGCTGTTGAAAATTGAAAATCAGGCAAACATGCAATTGGTAAGGCAATTGATACAAGCGCATGCTTACTGGCGCTTAAAAGGACTCGTTGTTGACCTGGTGATATGGAATGAAAACCATGGTGGTTACCGGCAGGTTTTTCAAAATGAAATTCAGGCAATGGTTCCGGTGGAATTAAGAGACCGCCCGGGAGGCATTTTTGTAAGAGCGGCTGATCAGATATCCAACGAGGACCATATATTATTTCAAACTGTTGCGCGAGTTATTATCTCCGATAATGCCGGTACATTATCCGACCATGTAAAACGCAAAGCGCCTGCGAAGTTGAATATCCCTTACATCATTGCGGAACAAAAATATCGCCCGGCATTTACCGCCATTCCAATACCCAAAGACCTGCTCTTTTTTAACGGATATGGCGGGTTCTCTGCGGAGGGCAGCGAGTATGTTATTGCCACGGACCGAAAGCATAAAACACCGGCACCGTGGGTGAATGTCATTGCGAATCCCGGTTTTGGAACGGTTGTTTCTGAAAGCGGAGGCGCCTATACCTGGACAGAAAATGCGCATGAGTTAAGGCTGACTCCGTGGAATAACGACCCCGTAAGCGGTGCTGCCGGTGAAGCATTCTATCTGCGCGATGAAGAGAACGGGCACTTCTGGTCAACCTCGCTGCTGCCGGCAGGCGGTTCATCACCCTACATAACACGCCATGGTTTTGGTTATAGTGTCTTTGAGCATATTGAAGACGGCATTTATTCTGAAATGCTGGTGTATGTGGATTTGGAAGCGGCTGTTAAATTCACTGTAATAAAAATTCGTAATCAATCCGGCAGACCGCGCAAACTCTCTGCTACCGGATATATCGAATGGGTGCTTGGAGACAACAGAACAAAAACAGCGATGCACATCCGAACCGAAACAGGCGCGGTTAGCGGGACATTATTTGCAAGAAATCCATACAATACCGAGTTTGCCGACCGGGTTGCTTTTTTCGATGTGGAAGCTAAAAAGAAATCATTTACGGCTGACCGCACGGAATTTATCGGTCGCAATGGAACCTTGCAATACCCTGATGCGATGTTGCGACAAAAACTTTCGGGAAAAACCGGCCTCGCGTTAGATCCTTGTGCAGCCATCCAGGTCCCATTCGATTTAGCAATTGACGAAGAACGTGAAATTATTTTCAGGCTTGGCGCTGGACAGGATTTCAATAAGACAAAAGAACTGGCACAGCAATTTCGCGGAGAGGCGGTTGCACATGAAGCATTTGAAAAAGTAAAAAAGTATTGGAACCATATGCTTGGAGCATTGCAGGTGGAAACTCCGGATGCCGCCATCAATGTTATTGCGAACGGCTGGCTTACGTATCAAACACTTTCATCGCGGCTTTGGGGACGCAGCGGATTTTATCAATCGGGAGGCGCTTTCGGTTTCAGGGACCAGTTGCAGGATGTATTATCCCTGCTTCAGGTAGCGCCACAGTTGGCGCGCAAGCAAATATTGCGCTCCGCCTCACGTCAGTTTAAAGAAGGAGATGTGCAGCATTGGTGGCATCCGCCAGCCGGGCGAGGTGTTCGCACCCGCTGCTCCGATGATTTTCTCTGGCTGCCTTTTGCAACCGCTCAATATATTTCCGTTACCGCGGACTCCGCTGTGCTGGATGAACAGGTGCCTTTTTTGGAAGGAAGACCATTGAACTGGGGTGAAGAATCATATTATGACCTCCCCGTTAAATCCAGTGATTCGTTTTCACTTTATGACCATTGTGTGCGGGCAATCAAAAATGGGTTCACTTACGGTGAAAAAGGTCTTCCTTTAATTGGCAGCGGTGATTGGAATGATGGTTTGGATAAAGTAGGAATTCAAGGAAAAGGGGAAAGTGTGTGGATGGCATTTTTCCTTTATGACATCCTCCTCCGGTTCGCGAAAATTGCACGACTGCACAATGATGCCGCCTTTGCGGATGAATGTGAAAAGCAAGCTGAGCAGTTAAAAGAAAACATTGATAAACATGCCTGGGATGGAGAATGGTACAAACGCGCCTGGTTTGATGATGGTGCGCCATTGGGATCTTCAAGTGGTGAAGAATGTAAAATTGACTCGATTTCGCAAAGCTGGTCTGTATTATCAGGTGCTGGAGAAGCCTCGCGTTCGAATATAGCGATGGAGTCGGCATATAAAAATCTGGTGCAAAAAGATATCGGGATTATTCAGTTGCTGGAACCACCATTCGATAAATCGGAAGTTTATCCGGGGTATATAAAAGGATATGTGCCTGGAGTAAGAGAGAATGGCGGACAATACACCCATGCTGCGGTATGGTTGATTATGGCTTTTGCCAAATTGGGCGACAACAAACGGGTATGGGAGTTATTGAATATGATTAACCCGGTTAACCACGGCAAGACTCCTGAAGAAATTGCTATCTATAAAGTGGAACCTTATGTGATAGCGGCAGATGTGTATGCCAATGAATCACATGCCGGTCGTGGCGGCTGGACCTGGTACACCGGTTCTGCAAGCTGGATGTACCGGCTGATTGTGGAATACTTTCTCGGATTGAAACAGGAAGCAAACAAACTACAATTCGCTCCTTGTATTCCGAAAGAATGGGAGTCTTTTAAAATACACTATCGGTATAAAAGCACGGTTTACCATATTGCAGTTATGCAAAAAGATGGTGAGCAAACAATGAATGTGACTGTTAATGGCGTGGTGCAGGAAGATAAAATGCTCACGCTTACGGATGATGGAGCGGAACACGATGTTCAGGTGGTGGTGTTTACAAATCTGTTAACATAATTTGAAAAGACATTCAGGAAAATCTTCTTTTCATATTTTCATTTAACCGGAATTGCGGTCTTCTTTGAATAGTTGTTTTTACTTCAAATTCTTCTACATTCCCTACCTGATTGTCTGATTTTTCAAGAGAAGAAACCGGACTATTCTGCATTGGTTGCTTATTTGACTTGCTATCAGATTGCTGATTGCGGTAGTCAGTTTGATTTTTGCCCATTTTTTTTGCTTAAATGATGGTTACGCACAAAAATGAGCGCTACCAAATAGAAAAGCGTTACATAATTCCAGAAAAAAGTTACATAATTCATACTTTTTGGTGGTAGGGCAAATTGCAATTTTTCGTGCCAGATTTAACCACACTTGCACGGTTGCGCATTGCAGGTGTAAATCCTTTAATGGCTCGTTTGCCGCACTGGCTTTGGTGTGGTGACGAACGAGTACCCGGCATTAACACCATTCTTTATCTCTGTTTATTTACTAAAACAACTTTCAGGATACGGGGAGAAGAAGTTCCTATCCTTAATCACAGACCTCCGCTTTGGAAGCCTGTAATAAAGAATTACTATTAGCTATATATTAAAATGACATGGCATTGAAATTCAACTTATCCACGCTGAAAGAAAAAAGGGATATCCTGAGTTTCGGAGTTGATATTTTTATGTTGGTGCTGATTGTCATCAACCTTGCATTCATCATTTTTGACTGGCACTTCGGGTTTGCATTCTTCCAAAGATTTCCGGATCGGGTGTCGCCATCGTTCTCTGCCTTTTACCGTGATTCCATTCACCCCAATTTTATTCTCTACGATTTATTTTTTGTTGCGCTGTATGTGCTTGAATTGATAATTAGCTGGACGCTTGCAGTGAAAAGGAAGACGTACGACAGATGGTATTTTTACCCGTTGGTGAATTGGTATGATGTGCTCGGGTGCGTTCCTGTCGGAACATTCAGATGGCTAAGGATACTCAGAATTTTTTTCATTCTAATCTGCCTGCATAAAGTGCATGTCATTGATCTCACAGAAACTTATTTCTATCAGGAAGGCAAAAAGCTTTATGGCATCGGGATGGAAGAAGTATCTGATAGGGTGGTGATTAAAATTCTTAAAGGAATCCAGGATGAAATCAAGCAGGACAGCCCGGTCACTTCACGTATGGTTTCAGAAGCGCTCAAGCCTCATCAGGAAACGCTTGCCCGCTGGCTTTCGCACCGCATCAAGCGGATAGCGGAACATAACTATGACATGTACAAGGACGATTTGAAAATTTACATCGAATCATCCATCAGTGACGCAATGAAGCAAAACAAGGAAATACGAAAAATAGCCCTGATCCCGATATTCGGCAAACAAATTACCGCCAGTCTGAAACAGGGTGTCAGTAATATCACCTACGAAGCAATTAATGGTTTGCTAAAAGGAATAGCAGCGGAGGAAAATGCAAAAGTGATTGAAGATGCAATAAACGCCATGTTTGAATCCATGCTCGTGCAGGAGGAGGATAAGGAGTTGAACCATGCGATTAAAGATATTTTTATTCGCGCCATTGAAATGGTGAAGGAACAAGTATTGGTGAAAAGATGGAAACAGGATGGAATTCAGACAGCGTGATGCCACTGTCTGTAATGGATCCTTCCCTAATTTATTTTGGCGAACCTCCCTTAGGAGCGCTTAAATAGATATCCTGAAGTATCCGTTCCACTTCTTCCCTGGTTTTGACTAATTTTTTCTCCATTCTCTTCAAAAGCTCATCTTCCTTTCCTTCTTCATAATTAAGATCCTCCTCTCTGAGTTCTTTAAACTTTTCCAGGAGATTAGTCTTTATGACAGACCAGTCATTTTTTAGATTTTCAAAGTATTTTAAACCTGGATTTTCTTTATTTGTTTGAGGAGTCATTAACGGATATTTAAAATTTAATGATTGCAAGTACAGGAAACAGGCATCTGCCGGAATTGAAAATACACTTTTTCAAGAGAGTATGGGAATTCATCATTCGGATTGCACGATGGGCAAAGCAGTTCACCCGTTTCATTGTAACTCTGTTTTTGAGTATCTTTTACAATCAATGTTTAAAAATAGCAACCTTGAAAAAAATTACAATCGCTTTCTATAATTTGATAAAAGAAGCGGTATCGGAATTTATTGAAGATAATGCCCTGAAGTTGAGCGCTTCATTATCCTTCTACACTATTTTTTCAATTGCGCCCATGCTCATCATTATCATTTCCCTCGCGGGAATATTTTTTGGCGCGGAAGCGGTAGAAGGAAAAATCTATGGACAAATCAAAAGCCTTGTGGGAAGCGATGCTGCGCTGCAAATCCAGGACATCATTAAAAACATAAAAACCACCGGGCATAATTCACTCGGAGCCGTCATCGGGTTGGTGATTCTTTTTGTTGCCACCACGGGGGTATTTACTGAAATCCAGGATTCCATCAATTACATCTGGTCAGTAAAGGCAAAGCCGAAAAGAGGCTGGTTGAAAATTCTGCGGGACAGGGGAGTTTCATTTTCTATTATCATCAGCATGGGGTTTATCATGCTGGTATCGCTTTTGGTCAGCGCGTTTCTCGATTTGATGAGCGAGCGGCTGCAACGGTTTTTTGATGCGGGCACCGTGCAGATTTTTCACCTGCTGAATTTAGCGGTGGTCATGGTAGTCATCACCGGCTTGTTTTCCGTCATCTTCAAAGTGTTGCCTGATGCGATTATCCGGTGGCGCGATGCATTCATTGGCGCTTGCTTTACGTCTGTTCTTTTTCTTATCGGAAAGTTTTTAATCGGTCTGTATCTTGGAAATTCAACCATCGGTATTACCTATGGCACCGCAGCTTCGGTAGTGATTATCTTATTATGGGTTTATTACTCTTCCATCATTTTATTTTTTGGCGCAGAATTCACAAAGGTCTATGCGCTGAGACACGGAAGTTACATCACTCCGAAAAGCACTGCTGTTTACATCATCAAGCAGGAATCATTATTAAATCCACACGTGCCCAGGAATTCTTGATAGTTCTGTGAAGGGTTTTTTTGTTTTTTGGATTTGTAAAGGAGCGGGAGGAACATGAATAAATAATGCTCAAAGCCGCTGTGCGGAGCGCGTAAATCAGGGATTTTTCTGAAGCCGTGCGCAGATTACCTGCCTTTCGTATTCCTGCAAGAGTTCATAAGCCTCATGGTTTTGCTGCTTGTAAGCCATTTGCGTTTGCTGCTGAAAAAGGTCAAGATGCTTTACCAGCCGCTTATCATCCCAGTTGCTCATTTCGGCAATATACTCTTCCGCATTTTCAACTGCGCTGCGATATTTTGTTAGTTGCACTGATTTCATTTTCCTTCTACAATTTTTATTTCTTCTGCGGTTAAGTCATAAAGTTGGTATATAATTTCGTTTATTCTGCTTCCGCAGTAATCTATTTTGCCTTCAAGCTGCGTGATTTTTGTTTGCAGTTTCGATTCTGCTTTTTCTTTGTTTAGTTGGAGAAGTTGGTCAACGAGTTTTATGATTTCATTTTTTCTCTTTTCATCTGCTTTAGGTATAGGAAGCTTTGAAACGTACATGGGCTTATATTCAAAATAGCCTCCTTGCTTTGTTGCTGCAATTGATTTTTAAAAGAAATCACAAGCTAAAGAATTCAAAATGTCGATTAGAAATAGGTCATTTGTAGGAATTATTGCTGTTTTATCATTTGAATAAATCCCCTTTCGATCATAAGTGTAGCTGGCTGCTTTTACGATGGCAGGAATAATAATTTTCGGCTTCTCAAATTCATTGTAATAATCAACTGCATCTTGCATTTCATACCATTTATAGCTACCCGGTTTTCTTCCTTCCCATTTATTGCCTTTAAAATCTTTTGGCTTGGGCATTAATTGATTTTTAAACTTGGTCAAATAGTTTTTGATTGCAGAATACTGGTCAATATCAATTCCCCTCTTTGTAAAAATCAAATACTTGTCGCTTACCGGTAGCTGGTAGCGCTTAATATCCCTTCCTGCCAAAAATGGTTTTATCACTTCTGCGCTCCGCTTATCTTCTTTGATTATTTTTTTTTGGTTGTCTTATCAATTACAAAAGCTTCGTTCAGCCCCGTCAAGACACCTCAATAAATTTTCCCCTTTACGTAATCACCAAGAGGCGCTCCTGCTTTATTTATTTTCTTCAACAGTTTTTGTTCGGTATCTGAGGCAAGATTCCATCCGCTATCATCCAATGAATTTTGCTCCAGGAGCACCCTGTTTTCAGTAACATATTTTTCAAGGCTTGCGAATTTCAAGGTCTTTACATGCGCCAAATCAAAATGCTTTTCAACTCTGCCTTTACCGCAAATAAAAATGCAGGGATAAGTAGTGGCTTGGTCAAACACGGGCAAGTTGCCAAAGTCAATAATCGTCTTGATGTTTTGTTGTTTCATCCATTTGCGCAAAGGCTCTCCGTAATTTGCCCGCATCCATTTGTTGGCTACAATAATTCCCAGCAAGCCATTCTTATTCAGCAACCCAACCCCGCGCTTCATAAAATAGCTGTACAAATCCGCCATGCCATGATACACCCTGTAGCGCGATTCAAAATATTGCTTTTGCTCGCCCAATAACTCCTGCCGAACGTAAGGCGGGTTTCCAATCACCACATCAAAACCCGCATCACCGCCATAGGCTTCTTGCGGCTCTTCCACTTTCGATTTTATCCTTTCAATTAATTCTCCTGTTTCTTTTTGAAGGGCTTTCACCTTCTCCACTTGATATTTAAGTTCCTGATTCACATCTGGCTTCCTGATTTTGAATACCTCAGGAAAAGCTTTGCGCCAGTTGAAAGGCTTGATTTTCTTTTCTGTTTCAAATAATTGTCCATCATAAAAATCCGTATCAACCAAACTATTCCCGTCCTTTACATTCTCATCCAGCGTTGGCAGCACCTATCGTGAAACATGGATAGCTGGTGCGCGATGGAGGCAGAGGTTTCGCCTTCCATACATTTCAGCAGCAAACTCAGCTTGGTTACTTCCACCGCACTCACATCTATATCCACCCCGAAAATGTTGTTGAGTAAAATTTGTTTCTTCAATGCGGTTGTTAACGCTCCTGTTGGCGTAATGGCTTTGTCTTTTTTTGCGGCAGCCGCATTGCTGAAATAATAATCGTGATGATACTTCAGCAAATAATCATAAGCGCCAATCAGAAAACTGCCGCTGCCGCAAGCCGGGTCAACTATTTTTAGCTTGGTGATTTCTTTTGGCGTTTTGCCTGCAATCAATTTTCATACGGTGTTCTTCACAATGTATTCAACCACATATTGCGGTGTGCAATAAACGCCTCCCGCTTTTCTCACTTCGGGTTTCTCCTCCACTTTCGCGATGTGTCCCGCTGTGATACGAATTACTTTCCCTAAAAATTGTTCATAAGCGCTTCCCAAAATCTCAACTGACAAAACCGAAAACTCGTAAGGGATTTTGGGGTAATAGAGTTTGTTGATGATTGTTTTTATAACCTTGTTGTCAACAACAAGCTCTTTGCTGCTTTTGTCTTTCTTGAAATCAAACAAGCCCGAATTGTATTTATCATCGGCTTGCTGAAACAGCCGGAAAAGATTCCGGTAATACGCGCTGCTATTTGATGAAGCCTGCTTTCCGCTTTGTTCCTCGCGGCTCGCAAGAATGCATTCCCTCATGACGCCATAAGGTTCCACCCCGCGGTCTTCGGCAATGCGCCAGAAAATAAGGCGGTCAATCGTTTGCTGAACGGCAAAGTTTATTTCTTCTTCATCAAGATGTTTGTTATTCCAACTGATGGAAGTGGCGAGGTAGGCGCGCCAGCTATCAAGCGAAAGCAAAAATTCTTTGTCAACTGTTGTTGTTCTTCTTTTGTTGGCGTTGCCTTCAACAAACTTGACAAAGCTGCCTTTCAGCACCCGCTCTTTGCTGAAAGTGTCCCAGATAAAATCAAACTCTTTGAGATAATCTTTATAGGTGAGATAGGCTTTGTTGCATGAAAAGTACAAAAGAAAAAAGATTGGTTGACAGGAAGCGTTAAAAATAAGAAGGACGGTAGGAAGTTTGATTTATGCAAAAAACAAACAAACACCGTCCTAAGTCAGCGAACCGCCAACAGTACAAGGTTAGCAATTGGAAAGAATATAATCAAGGGTTAAAACAGCGAGGTTCTTTAGAGGTATGGATACAGAAAGATGCAGAGCAACAATGGTATTATCAAGGAAGCGCTCAACGGGGCGCACAATATAAGTATTCGGAAATGTGCATAGAGATGGCGATAACACTTCGGGTGGTTTACCACTTGGGTTACCGGCAGTTAGAAGGATTTTTAACCTCCTTGGTGGGGATGTTGGGATGGACGGTAAAAGTTCCCGATTATACAGTGATCAACAGACGGAAGAAGAAATTGAAAATAGGGGTAGCAGAGCAAATAGAGAAAAAGGGCATGAAATTGTACATCGTCATAGACAGCACCGGATTAAAAGTATATGGAGAGGGGGAATGGAAGGTTCGCCAGCATGGCTGGGGTAAACACCGCACGTGGATGAAACTGCATGTGGCAGTAGATGAAGCAACAGCGATAATAGAAAGTTGTGCTATCACCAGCAATAGCGTAGATGATGCAGCGATGGTAAAACCGTTGTTAGATGAAGTAAAGGCAGAAGTAAAAAAGATGGCAGGCGATGGCGCCTATGACAAGACAAAAGTCTATGAATATTTAGAAGAAGGAAAAATCAAGCCGATCATTCCACCGCGAAAAGGGGCAAGAATAAAAAAGCATGGTAATGGCAAGGGGAAACCTTGGCCAAGAGATAAAAACATAAGGGACATTCGCAGGATGGGTCGAAGACGATGGAAAGAAAAAAACAACTATCACAGACGAAGCAAAGCTGAAACCACGATGTACAGATGGAAAATCATTTACGGAGATAAATTAAGTTCACGAACAACAGAACAGCAAATAGTTGAAGCAAACATCAAATGTAAACTGCTCAATAAAATGACATTGCTGGGTATGCCGAAAAGCTATGTGGTTAAAAAAGCAGCTTAAGATTTTTTGAGGAAGGAGAAGTGTGTTCCAAATATTGATTCATGCAACAAAGCCCATCAATAGTATTAGAGAAGATTATGGGTCAAATAGACAAATCCCACAAGCTCCAAGCAAATACACTACAATTGTACCTAAAGAAGGATTGAAGCTAAAGTTTGATGATGAAAATAATTTCTCGTCAATTAATTATCAACTATTTTAATCAAATGAAATTCACAGAAGAAAAATTAGAAAAGGCTTATTCAATGATAAATGGTAAATTATTAATGGTTAATGAAAGAGGCGCAAACGACATTAACAATTAACCATTAACAACTAACAATTAAAATAAAATGGAAAACAATCAACTCATATTTTATTCCACACCGCAAGGCAATGTAAAAGTGGAGGTGGTTTTTGAAAACGAAACATTTTGGCTTTCGCAAAAGCGAATGGCAGAGTTGTTTGGCGTAGATGTTAGAACAGTGAATGAGCATTTAAAAAACATTTTCAAAGACGGAGAATTAAAAGAGAATTCAACTATCCGGAATTTCCGGATAGTTCAAAAAGAAGGCAGCCGTGAGGTTACAAGAGATGTTGACTTTTACATTCTTGAAGGCATTCTTGCAGTTGGTTATCGGGTAAACAGCAGTGAAGCAATACAGTTTCGTATTTGGGCAACCAATACTTTAAAAGAGTTTATAACCAAAGGTTTTGTGTTGGATGATGAACGATTGAAGCAAGGAAAAAAATTCGGCAAAGATTATTTTGATGAATTGCTTGAACGTATCAGGGAAATCAGAGCAAGTGAAAGAAGGTTCTATCAAAAAATTACTGACCTCTATGCTTTATGTGCCGACTACAATAACGAATCAGAGACCACCAAAGATTTTTTTGCATCGGTGCAAAACAAATTGCATTGGGCAATAACAGGAAAAACAGCAGCCGAAATAATTTACACCGAAGCCGATGCACAGAAAATATTCATGGGTTTAAAAACATGGAAGCAAGCACCGCAAGGAAAAATTTTAAAAACTGATGTAGTGGTTGCCAAAAATTATTTGAACGAAGAACATATCAAAGAACTCAACCGTATTGTTTCCGCCTATTTGGATTTAGCAGAGATTAATACACAACGCAGCCAACTCATGTATACGAAGGATTGGAGCAACTTTTTGGGCAACTTTTTACAGCTCTCCAATTTTCCGATATTGAAAGATAAAGGCAAAGTAACAATGCTGGAAGCCAAAATAAAAGCTGAAGGCGAATTTGAAAAGTATCGTATAATACAAGACCATGAATATGAAAGTGATTTTGATAAAGCAGTAAAAAAAATAGATGAAGCAAAACCTGCGGACAAAAATAAAAGGAATTAGAAAATAAAATTCACAGAAGAAAAATTAGAGAAAGCTTTTACTGAGTTGTTGGGGCAAGTAAGAAATAAAATAAGCAATCAATAATGAACACAGGCGAAATACTTATTTACCAAAACACCGAAGGCAATATCAGAATAGATGTTCGGTTGGAGGAAGAAACGGTTTGACTTACACAAGCACAACTGGCAGAATTGTTTGGCAAAGACAAACGCACTATTTCCGAACACATCGGCAATGTATTCAGAGAAGGAGAATTAGATGAAAAAGTGGTTGTCCGGAAATTCCGGACAACCACTCAACACGGTGCTATTGCAGGGAAAACGCAAGATGTAGAAGTAAACGGTTACAACCTTGATGTAATTATTTCTGTTGGCTACAGAGTAAAATCACCGCAAGGCACACAGTTCAGAATTTGGGCAACACAGCGGTTAAAAGAATACATCATCAAGGGTTTTGCTTTAAACGATGACCGTTTTAAGAGTGGCAACTCCATGAATTATTTCAATGAGTTGCAGGAACGAATTCGGGAAATACGGATTTCGGAACGGTTCTTTTATCAGAAAATAAAAGACATCTACACCACGACAGGCAACTCGGTTTTTTTTTATTTTCAGGGTTTTTTCGCGCTAAGACATGTTGCGCTGCGCTCCCGATAGCCAACTAAACACATTTTCATTGTTCCCAAACATTGTTCCGTAAACCTGCGACTCTCTTCCTTTGTTCTGGAGTAAAATTTTATTGTTACGGAACGAAGATTCGTAACTACGATTTATCCGTGCCTTGCAAATCGGTAAATGTGAGTTGGGGATTCTTCGCTGCGTAGGACTCCGCTCAGAATGACGGGAACTGTCTCGTGCCTTGCAAATCGGTAAATGTAAGTTGGGGATTCTTCGCTGCGTAGGACTCCGCTCAGAATGACGGGAACTGTCGCTTTGCTGAAAAACACCACTCCCCTTCTATTGTCAGCGCTTCTATACAGAGCCATTAAAGAAACGAGAGTAGTACGCGCCAAAGGCAAGTTGTAAGCTGTAAGTTCTAAGTTGTAAGTTTTAAGTATTAAGTAAATCCAAATCGGCTGTTCACTTAAAACTTAGAACTTATGACTTAAAACTTTTTAAAAATCACGCTCGCATTATGCCCGCCAAAGCCGAAGGTGTTGCTGAGGGCTGCGCGCACGGTGCGGGGCTGCGCTTTGTGAAAGGTGAAGTTGAGGCGGTTGTCGAGCGCGGGGTCGTCAGTAAAATGGTTGATGGTAGGCGGCACGATGTCGTGCTGCACGGCAAGGATGCTGGCGATGGCTTCAATGGCGCCTGCTGCGCCAAGCAGATGCCCCGTCATGGATTTGGTAGAGCTGATATTGAGCGCATAGGCGTAGTCGCCAAACACTTTTTTGATGGCGAGCGTTTCGGCAATGTCGCCCAGGGGGGTGCTGGTGCCGTGTACGTTGATATAGTCAATGTCGGTGGTGGTCATACCCGCATCTTCGAGCGTCATCTTCATCACGTTTATCGCGCCCAGCCCTTCGGGGTGGGGAGCGGTGAGGTGATGGGCATCGGCAGTTAATCCGCCCCCGCCCACTTCGGCATAGATTTTTGCGCCACGCGCTTTGGCGTGTTCGAGTTCTTCTAATACTAATGCGCCTGCGCCTTCGCCCAGCACGAAGCCGTCTCTATCCAAATCGAAAGGGCGCGAGGCTGTTTCGGGGCTGTCGTTGCGCTGCGACATGGCGCGCATGGCGGAAAATCCACCAATGCCCGATTCGCACACTGCCGCTTCGGAGCCTCCGGTGATAATCGCCTTTGCCTTGCCGAGGCGGATATAATTAAATGCGTCAATGATAGCGTGGGTGGAGGATGCGCAGGCGGACACGGTGGCGAAGTTGACCCCGCGAAAGCCATATTTGATGGAGATGTGCCCGGCTGCAATATCAAGTATCATTTTTGGAATGAAGAAAGGGTTGAAGCGCGGCTCTTTGCCGTTCTTTACATATTCTTCAAACTCCATGTCAAATGTTTTGATGCCGCCAATGCCCGAACCCCAGATAACGCCCGTGCGGTCTTTGTCGAGTTTCTCCAAATCGAAGCCTGCATCACGAATCGCTTCATCGGCAGCGGCAAGGGCAAAGTGGGCGAAGCGGTCGAGCTTGCGCACTTCTTTCTTGTCGAGCAGAGATGAGGGGTCAAAGCCCTTCACCTCGCAGGCAAAGCGCGTTTTGAATTTCGCTGCGTCAAATTGGGTAATGGGACCCGCACCACTCGTGCCGGAAAGCAACGCCTGCCAAAAGTCAGGCACATTGTTTCCCAAAGGAGTGATAGCTCCCAAGCCCGTGATAACGACTCTTGGAAACGGCATGTTCAAAAAGATAAATTACTTTACTCCCTCTTCGAGGTAAGCAATCGCCTGCCCCACCGTAGTAATGGTTTCAGCTTTTTCGTCAGGGATGGAGATGTTAAACTCCTTTTCAAACTCCATGATGAGTTCAACAGTGTCTAATGAATCAGCGCCAAGATCATTGGTGAAGCTGGCTTCATTGGTCACAGCGCTTTCTTCTACGCCCAGCTTATCAACGATGATTTTCTTTACTCTTGATGCAATGTCTGACATGGTTCGTTTAATTTGGTTGAAAAAATGCAGGTGCAAAGTAACCGTTTTGCTGACATACTACCAAGTTTTAAGTTTTGAGGGGGGAATGCGGCTACGAAATATAAGGGCTGAAGCCCTTCTGGACAGAATACCCCTTTCTCATTACCCCGCCTTAAAAGGCGGGGCAACTAATTGCCCCGACCTTCAGGTCGGGGTTGAGATGATTTCAATAAGGGAAAGGGCTTTAGCCTTTCTTATCCCGAACGCACTTCGTTTTTAATTATGATAATGAGAGACGCATTTCATTTTCTGAATAAACTCACGCCCGCCAAAGCAGGAAATGCAGGAAGGATACTGTCATCCTACTACCGCTCGCGGCTATCAGGCAACACCGAAATCAGCGGCTATCCTATTACCCTTTCCATAGAGCCTACCACAAGCTGCAACCTGCGCTGCCCTGAATGCCCGAGCGGGTTGCGCTCCTTCACCCGCGACACCGGCATGTTGGAAATGGAGTTGTTTAAAAAAGTGCTGGATGAAACGGAAAGGCATCTGTTGTATCTGTATCTCTATTTCCAGGGGGAACCTTACCTGCATCCGCAGTTTTCAGAGTTGGTGAAATACGCTTCGCGAAAAGGGATTTACACCGTCACCTCCACCAATGCGCACTACTTAGATAACGACCGGGCAAGGGAAACGGTGGAGTCGGGTTTATCGCGCATCATCATCTCGATAGATGGCATCACGCAGGAGAGTTATGCAAAATACCGCATTGGCGGCTCGTTGCAGAAAGTGCTGGAAGGAACGAAGCAGCTTGTGCATTGGAAAAAGAAACTTCAATCGGCAACACCGCACATCATCTTTCAGTTTGTGGTGTTCAGTCATAATGAAAGCGAGATAGCAGAAGTGCATCGCCTCGCAAAAGAGTATGGCGTTGATGAAGTGAAAATAAAAACCGCGCAGGTATATGATTTTGAAAAGGGAAGCGAGTTGATACCGAAGGAGGGGAAGTATGCGAGATACCATCTCACCACTTCTCCAATCTCCATAGACTCCGTCATGCTGAGCGCCAGCGAAGCATCTCACACTTCGGAGCTTAGAGATTCTTCGCTTCGCAAAGCCTCCGCTCAGAATGACGAACCTAAATACCAAATCAAAAACGAGTTACTCAATCATTGCTGGAAGCTCTGGCATTCAAGCGTAGTAACGTGGGATGGAAAAGTAGTGCCCTGCTGCTTTGACAAAGACGCGAAGTATGTAATGGGTGATTTAAAGCAACAACGCTTCTCCGAAATCTGGAATGGCGATGCTTACCGCAGTTTCAGAACCAACCTGCTGAAGTCGAGAGAGGAAATTGATATTTGCAAAAACTGCACAGAAGGAACAAAGGTCTGGGCGTGATGTTATGCCGGACTTGTTCCGACATCCCCCGATTGAGTTTCACGACTTGGGGATTCCGGCATAAAGCCGGAATGGCACTACACCGTCATGATTTCCTTTTCCTTCGCTTCCACATGCTTGTCCACTTTGGCGATATAGGCATCCGTGAAATGCTGAACATCGGCTTCGGCTGCTTTTGCTGCGTCTTCACCAAGTCCATCTTTTTGCAATGATTTGATGCCTTCATTACCATCACGCCTTGCACTGCGGATACTCACTTTTGAGTGTTCTGCAATCTGGTGTACTTGTTTTACCAACGTCTTTCTGCGCTCTTCCGTCAATATTGGAATGTTAAGGCGCACCACTTCACCATCATTCTGAGGAGTTAGCCCAATGTTGGCAGCAAGCAGCGCTTTCTCAATCAACTGGAGCATGGATTTATCCCACGGCTTAATCATCAGTGTGCGCGCATCTGGCGCAGATACGTTTGCTACCTGACCCAACGGTGAGAGCGTTCCATAATAATCTACTTTGATTTCACCCAACATAGATGGATTCGCCCTTCCTGCTCTCACCTTTGTGAGTTCATCTTCTAAATGCGCGATGGCTTTTTCCATTTGCTCCCGCGCTTCATCGAGATACATTTTTACTTCTTCAGTCATGGCTTCGTTGTTTGTTGTCATTCCGGTTTCATGCCGGAATCCCCTTGTCAAAATTAATAAGGGGATGCCGGAACGAGTCCGGCAAAAATTATTTCACTAAAGTACCAATCTTTTCGCCTTTCAGCAGCTTACGCAGGTTGCCTTTTTTGTTCATGTCAAACACAATAATGGGCAGCTTGTTTTCCCTGCACAGCGTGAATGCGGTTTGATCCATTATTTGCAAATTCTTTTTAATCACTTCATCAAATGAAATGGTGTCATACTTCTTTGCTTTCTTATCTTTCTCAGGGTCGGCAGTGTAAATGCCGTCCACGCGTGTTCCTTTCAGAATGATGTCGGCTTCAATTTCAACAGCGCGTAAAGCTGCTGCGGTGTCGGTAGTGAAAAAGGGATTTCCTGTGCCTGCGGCAAAAATCACCACACGGTTTTTTTCTAAATGCCTGATTGCTCTTCTGCGGATATACGGCTCGCAAATTTGTTCCATCTTAATTGCGGAGAGCAGGCGTGTCTTCAATCCTGCTTTTTCTAACGCGCTTTGCAGCGCCATGCCATTGATGACAGTTGCGAGCATTCCCATGTAATCGCCCTGCGCGCGCTCAATGCCATTTTCTTCCGCCTGCAATCCACGAAAAATATTTCCACCGCCAATCACAACGGCAACCTGAATATTTCCACTGATGATTTCTTTGATGTCTTCTGCGTATTGGTCAATGCGCTTGGGGTCAATGCCGTATTGGTTTGCGCCCATCAGCGATTCACCGCTGAGCTTAAGGAGGATGCGTTTATATTTCATTAGCTGTTTTCGTCAGTTCGTTAAAATTATTCAAAGCGCAAATCTTGCTCAACTCCCCTCCTTTTCAAGGAGGGGCAGGGGGTGGTTAGCCCGCTCGTTGCGCTACTCTCATAAAACTTCCCTTCATCTCATCCAACACTCTTTCAGGATTCTCAAACAATTCTCTGTTCTCAAAACGGAGTACACGAAGTCCAAGTCCCGCAAGATAATTATCTCTTTGCTCATCATACAACTTTCCCGACACTTCAAAATGGGATTTACCGTCCAACTCAATAATCAGTTTTTCCTTTGGGCAATAAAATCAACGATGTAAGTACCAATGCTGTGTTGCCTCCTGAATTTTCTTCCCTCCAACTGACTTTTTTGCAACATTATCCAAAGCGTGGCTTCCGCAGAAGTAAGATTACTTCTTAATTCCCTTCTGGTATCTTTTAAAGATTTCCAGTTATGAATAGGCTCTTTGTTATTCATTAAGGGCGGTTCTAAAAATTCTACAACTGACACCCTTCTCCATTCGGAGAGGAATGGGGTGAGGCAGTCAAAAAAGCAATTTTTTAGAACTGCCCTAAAGATAACCACCCTCAGCCCCTCCTCCTTTAAAAGGAGGGGAGTTTGAGAGTTCCAAAAATAAAAAAGAGAGAATTGCTTCTCTCTTTTTTCTTGTTTTAGTTTCCGAGCGCCACTCGCTTGAAGGCTACCACCTTCAATTCTTTGTCCACCTCTTTCAAAACCTGTTCAACAGTTTTGCTATTGTCTTTCACGTATTGCTGATTCACCAACGTATTCTCTTTGAAGAATTTTTGGAGCTTGCCCTGCGCAATTTTTTCAATCATATTCTCCGCCTTACCTTCCGCGCGCGCTTGTTCCATACCGATTTCCAATTCGCGCTTGAGCGTAGCAGCATCAACACTGTCTTTATCAACACCTGCCGGATTCATTGCAGCAACCTGCATTGCGAGGTCTTTACCAATCGCTTCAATTGCGGGGTTTATTGTTTTATTCAATTGTACCAACACAGCAACTCTGCTGCCGTGATTGTATGCTACCACCGCTTCACCTGTGAGTTTCTCGTATTTTGAGAGTTGAATATTTTCGTTGATTTTTCCTACAAGGTCATTCAACTTGTCTTTGATGGTAATTCCATCAACAGAGAGTTGCAACAATTCATCAAGCGAGTTCGGCTTGCTTTGCAAAGCAGTCTCTGCAATTTGCTGTGCGAATGTCACGAACTCCTGATTTTTCGCAACGAAATCTGTTTCGCTGCTAAGGTGAATGGCAACGCCAATTTTTCCGTCAGCAGAAGTTTTTGCAAGCGCAACTCCTTCATTAGCCGCTTTTCCTGCGCGCAGTTCAGAAACTTTCGCGCCTTTCTTTCTCAGGTAATCAATCGCTGCTTCCATATCGCCATTAGCTTCGGTCAATGCTTTTTTGCAATCCATTAAACCTGCACCTGTCTTTAACCTGAGTTCGTTTACTGCTTGTGCTGTGATTGTCGCTGTCATGATTTTAAAAACTTACTTGCTTGAAATAATTGAATTCCGCGCATCAACGTCTTGGACGTCTCGCACCAGCGCCCACCGGCTTACGATCCACTTCTTTTTTGCGTACACCTAACTTATCCTGCTTCACTTCTTTTTGCTTTACACCATCAGTGCTATCATATCCACCGTCAGCAGCATCGCCAGATTTATCATCTGCATCATCGCCATCTTCCCCACCGTCTTCATCTGCATTTTCTCCGGCTGCTTTTGCCGAGTCAAAATCATCTTTGTCTTTCTTTCTATCCTGCAAGCCTTCGAGAATTGCATCAGTAAGATAATTGGTGATAATTGCAATTGATTTTGAAGCGTCATCATTTGCAGGAACTGCAAAATCCACTTCGTTGGGGTCGGAGTTGGTATCCACCATTCCGAAGGAAGTGATGTTCAACTTGTTCGCCTCTGCCAATGAAATATGCTCATGGTGAATATCTACGAGATAGATTGCTGAAGGAAGCCTGTTCAACTGCGCTACGCCACCCAATACTTTTTCGAGCTTCTCTTTTTCGCGCGTCAATACGAGTCTTTCTTTCTTTGTGATACCTTCTGCTGAAGAAGGGTCAGAGAGCAGTTTCTCGATGCTTTGCATCTTCTTCACTGACTTGCGCACAGTGGCGAAATTGGTCAACATGCCGCCCAACCAGCGTTCCGTAACATAAGGCATGTTTACTTTCTTCGCGCATTCTTCCACTACTACCTTCGCCTGTTTCTTTGTAGCAACAAACAGGATTTTCTTTCCTGAGCGCGCAATAGATTTCAATGCATTAGCTGCTTCATCTAATTTGTCTTTTGTCTTGTACAAATCAATGATGTGGATGCCTTTTTTCTCCATGAAAATGTAAGGCAGCATCTTTGGATTCCATTTTTTGCGGAGATGTCCGAAGTGTACGCCTGCATCCAGCAGTTCTTTGTGTGTGACTTGAGCCATATTGAATATTGAATGATTCTTTTAACGTTTGCTGAATTGTGATCTCTTTCTTGCCTTGCGCAAGCCGGGTTTCTTTCTTTCCACTTCACGCGCATCGCGCCTGAGCATCTTTGCCGCTTTCAATTTAGGTCTGTGTTCCGGATTATCCTTTATGAGGCAACGGGCGATACCAAGTTTCACCGCATCTGCCTGACCCTTCACTCCACCGCCATCCACATTCACTGTGAAGTCAAATTCTTTTGCTTCCGCCACTAATACGAAGGGTTGTTCAATTCTCTCTCTCAGATGGATTACCTGAAAATAGTCTTTGTAGTCTTTTCCGTTTACGGTGATGTTGCCCTTTCCTTTGCTGATGGTGACACGCGCTACGGCTGCCTTCCTTCTGCCTACGGCATTGGTTTCTTTACTCATGGATTATTTTTGAAGATTGAGAGGTTTGGGTTCCTGTGCTTTGTGCGGATGCTCGTTGCCTGCATACACAAACATTTTTTTAAACATCAGCCTGCCAAGCGTGGTCTTAGGAAGCATGTGTTTGATAGTTTCTTCAATGATGAATTCTGACTTGCCGTTTGCAACGAGTTCTTTTGGGGAAGTAAATCGCTGACCGCCCGGATATCCGGTGTGTCTTGTATAGACTTTGTCGGTGAATTTTTTTCCCGTGAAACGCACTTTTGCGGAATTCAGCACGATGACATAATCACCACAGTCCACGTGAGGCGTATAGTACGGCTTGTTCTTGCCGCGCAACACGGTGGCGATTTGGGTTGCCAATCTGCCGAGGGTTTTGTTCTCAGCATCCACAATATACCAGTCACGCTTTACGGTCTGGTTGTTGGCTGAAATTGTTTTGTAGCTTAGGGTATCCACTGGTTGAGCTTAATTCGTTCAGTTTTTTAAAAAGGTGTGCAAAGGTATCAGTTCAGGTTTGTTCAAACAAGCAATTCCATGATTTTTTAGCACCTACCTTTATAACTCATTGAAAATCAGGCGAAATTTCGCTCAAAAATATTTACAGAACTGATTTAACGGGATATTTTCACGCAAAGCCGCAAAGGTGGATTTGAATTTGATTTCTCTGCGACTTTGCGCCTCTGCGTGAACAATAGCTGCGCATAAATAGCGACTTCTTTACGTTGAATAATCTGTGGTGAAAAGTTTTGAAGGAAATATGAATAGGTTGAAATTAAAACACCTATTTTGGCACCTTCATCTACTTAAGAAAACCTTTTAACTTTAGCCCCTGAGAGCAACATGCTCAAAACCCAAAGATTTATGAACCTTAGACAACTATTCACCGGCCTTCTTTTGATTTCGGCATCGGTTGTTTGTGCGCAGGATATTCACTTCTCTCAGTATTATGCGGCTCCGCTTCCCTTGAATCCTGCATTGACAGGCGGTTTCAACGGCAAGTTTCGCGTGGCGGCAAATTATCGCAATCAATGGTTCAGTTTTCTGAAATCTTCTTCGTTCACGACTTATGCAGGTTCCTTTGACATTCGCCTGCTGCAAAAAAAATTAAAGTACGACCGCTTTGGAGTGGGCGTTCATGTTTTTAATGACCGTGCCGGTGATGGAGCGCTTACAAATATGACGGTAATGGCAAGCGCGGCTTATCATAAAGTATTAGATGAAAACAGCCGCTATAGCATTGCATTGGGCGCAAATGTCGGCATCACACAACGCAGAATTGATTTCACCAAACTCGCCTTTGAAGAACAGTTCGATCAAAATTTCGGATTTGATTTAAGCGCTCCCAACGGGGAGAATATTGACCGCACTTCTTTTATTTTTCCCGACTTCACCGTAGGCATTCTTTTCAGGGGAAGATTTTTGGATAATGTAACCGGATATATTGGCGCCTCAATGTTTCACTTGCACAAGCCAAAAGAATATTTTCTTGTGCAGTCAGGAGAAGAAAATCGTTTAAGCCCGCGTTATACTGCACATGGCGGAATAGACATCGGCTTGGGTGAAAAAGTGATTCTCACTCCCGGATTCATGTACCTGATTCAAAACACCGCATCTGAAGTTACAGTCGGTTCGGCAATCGGATTTAAAGTGAACAAGGAAAATACTTTTTACGTGGGAGCATGGTTTCGCGCATTTGACAAAGATGCCGCCATTGCAATGGTGGCTTATGAATATGATGGATTCCGCTTTGGAATCAGTTACGACATCAACCTTTCTGATTTGCAATTAGCAAGCAACAGCCAGGGCGCTATCGAACTTTCTGTGATTTACATTTACGGAAAACAAGATGAGCGCAAAATGTCCCCGGTGGATTTCTGTCCGAAGTTTTAAATAAAGCAAATTGCAGCAATCGCAAGCCTGCAACCTCTCTTATTTCTCCTGCATCTGCTAAGTAACACTCTTAGTTTTCAGTAACTTGGCAACCCCTGCTTTTCAGGCTGACTAAAAATTTCTACTTGAGAAAAAATTTTCAAAACGCTGCGCTTTTTTTTTTCCTGCTGTTGGTGTTTGAAAAAACTTATGCTACGCACTCTGTCGGCATTGACCTTGCCTATGAGTGTTTGGGCGGAAACAACTACCGCTTCACGCTGAATTTCTATCGCGATTGCAATGGCATTGATGCTCCTGACCCGGGCGCTTCTGTTCAGATTTTTTCTTCATCATGCGGTGTGAATGCCACGATTGATTTGCAGTTGCAAAGTGTTACCGAAGTTTCTCCGCTTTGTCCTTCGCAGTTTCCCAACAGCGCCTGTTCGGGCGGTTCGTTGCCGGGTATCGAGCAGTATGTTTATGCCAGCAATTTTGCCCTGCCGCTGCAATGCACCGATTGGGTAATCAGCTATACGCTCTGCTGCCGCAACTATGCCATCACAAATTTGTTCGACCCCGGATCGCAAAATATTTATGCAGAGGTTACGCTGAATAATACAAACAACCTCTGCAACAACTCGCCAATTTTCACCACGCTGCCTGTTCCGTATTTCTGCGCAAATCAAACTTTTAACTATAATCATGGCGCAGTGGATATTGATGGCGACTCGCTTGTCTATTCATTGATTGCCCCACGCACTGACCGCTCCACGGTGATTCCTTACGTGGGAGGATTTTCTCCAACGAATCCGCTTTCAACGAATGGCGCTTTTGGATTTAACACGCAAACCGGGCAGATGACTTTCAATGCAAGAGCGAATCAGCAGGCTGTCGTCACCGTGCGCGTAGATGAATACAGAAACGGAGTGTTGATTGGCTCAACGATTCGCGACTTACAATTAGTGGTGTTGAATTGCAGCAATAATCTACCTACTGCTTCGGGCATCAACGGGACACCGACTTTCACCGCAAGCATCTGTGTAGGATTTCCGCTTTGTCTTGATATGATCACCACCGACCCTGATGCTGGACAAACCACCACACTCACTTACAACGGTGGAATTCAAGGTGCAACTTTTACAACGTCAGGCGCTCCGTTTCAAAACGGACAACTCTGCTGGACTCCGACTGTTAGCGATATTGGTTCACATAATTTTTCAATCACTGTAGTGGATAATGCCTGTCCTGTGCTTGGACGGAATGCTTACACCTATACAGTGGTCGTGCAGGGAAATCCGAATCCTCCAATTAATATTGGTCCTGATTTGGACATCTGCGAAGATGAATGTGAGCAGTTGGATGAATTGAACCGCCCTGCGGGTGTTGTGTATTCGTGGTCGCCAATCGTAGGACTTTCGGATGTGACAATTCCGAATCCAAATGCATGTCCGCAAATCACAACCACTTATACGCTCACTGCGCTTTATCCTGATGGTTGCGCTGCTTCGGATGATGTTCAAGTAATAGTTCGTCCTTCCGACCCCGTAACTGTTTTTCCAAAAAACTCTGTCATCTGCGCAGGTTCCTCTTTACAACTCAATGCAACATCTGCTCCCGGCTCTACTTTGCTCTGGAGCACGGGTGAATCCATTGCTTCCATTGTTGTTACCCCGACTTCCAATACAACTTACACGATTGAGTCAGTCAATCAGTATGGCTGCGAATCTTACGATACTGCTTATGTTGAATACAGCCCTCCTCCACCTGCGCAAGTTTGTAATGTTATTTATGTAACGCCAACAGGAACAGGCAGTGGACTTTCTTCCGCAACTCCTACTGATTTGTTCACGGGCATTTCACTCGCTCAGTGCAATAACCTCACGATAAAAATGTCAACCGGCACCTACACGATTGACAATCCAATTTCACTTACAAGTTTACTTACTATTGAAGGCGGCTTTGATGCAGGAAGCGGTTGGATTAAAACAAGTCAGGCAGGAGCAACAACAATTTTTCGCAGCGCATTAAACCCCGAAGGGCCTCTCAACGCACAGCGAATTGTTGCCATGTATGTAAACAGCGCGGTGTATTTCCGCTTGCAGGATTTAACAATTCGCACTGATGATGCGCCCGCTTCTACACAGGAAGGAATTTCAACTTACGGATTGCATCTTACGAATTGCTCTAACTATGACATTGTTCGTTGTCAAATTATTGCAGGAAATGCTGGCGCAGGTGCAACAGGTATTGCGGGCGTTCCAGGAACAAACGGAGGAAATGGCGCGAATGGAGAGTTAGGCGATGGTGATGCAGGATGTTGCACGCTTGGTGGTGTTGGCGGAACATCACCGATTGGAAGTGACGGTGGCATAGGCGGAAATGGCGGTGGACGAGGCGCTAATTCCGGCTCTGCAGGAAGTAATGCGACAGGCGGTGGAAATGGTGGCGCAGGCGGCACAGGAAATGGGAATTGCAATTTTGGATGCGATGCAGTAGCTGTAAATAATGGCGGTAATGGAATTAGCGGAACAAATGGAACAAGTGGAACGAGCGGTACAAACGGAATTGCGGGAAGCATTAGTGGTGGATTTTTCGCCCCAGGTTCGCAAGGCGTAAATGGAACAGATGGAGGAAACGGAACAGGAGGCGGTGGCGGTGGTGGTGGTGGTGGTCAGGGGAATTGCATCTTCGGAATCACGGATGGCGCTGGTCCGGGAGGTGGTGGCGGTGGTGGCGGTGCGCAAGGCGGAGTTGGCGGTATCGCTGGCTTTGGAGGTGGTGCTTCATTTGGCGTGTATCTTTTTTCAAATGGAACGAATGGAAATTTTATTGACTGTAATCTATCAGTTGGAAATATGGGCGCGGGAGGTAATGGTGGAAATGGTGGAACAGGTGGAAATGGTGGCGTGGGAGGTGTGGGTGATAGAAGCGATTGCGATTTAGGATTGGGCGGTGATGGTGGTAGTGGAGGTAATGGCGGCAACGGTGGTGATGGTGGCAACGGATATGCAGGAATTAGGAACGCACTGCAAATAGATGGCGGACAAGCGCTTTCTGTAGCCAACATAAATTTCAATCTTGCAGGGCAACCGGTAATTCAGGCTTCAAATGTGAGTTGCACAAATCGCCCTGTAAATCTTTCGGCTGCAAATACGGGAAACTGGACTTTTGGAAATGGTTCTTCGCCTACAGGAGCAAATGCCGCAAGCGCAACTCCAATTTATACCAATACAGGAAGAAAAAACATCACTTACACCAGCGAACAATACACCGGCTTTGTAAACATCGCAATTGACAGCGCAGCCTACAAACCAAACATCAGCAGTACGGCAACTTTAATTTCGACTGACACTTATTTTCTCTGCGCAGGTGAGCAAGCTGATTTTACCAGTGATGCCTTTGGAGCAGATTACGATTGGAATTTTGGCGGAGCAATTCTTCCAAACTCTTACAGCACAAAAGATGTAATCGGATTAACATTCACTACTGCCGGAACATTTATCATCACCATGCGCATCCTCACTGATTGCTGCGGATGGTCGGGACCGGATTCAGTAACATTAATTGTAGAGCCGAGTTCACCTGTTGCGTTTGCAGGCGATACTCTATTGTGCGAAGGTGAATCAACAGTGATTACATTAAGCGGTGCGCCATCCTATGCGTGGATTCCTGACGTTGGCGCGCTGAATGGACCTCTGGCAACCGTGCCGTTGAGTCCCGCTGTTACTACTTCGTATCTCGTTCTTGGATTCAGTCCTTCGGGAAATTGCACAACGGAAGTAAATGTTACCGTGCATGTAAATGAAATTCCTGTTGTATCAACCTCGGTTGTGTCTGCAACGTGTACGAATGATGGAAGCGCAACTGCAAATGTTTCGGGTGGCAGCGGCACTTACAATTATCAATGGGATGATGCAAATGCGCAATCCGCTCAAACTGCTGCGAATTTGTTTACGGGAAATTATACCGTAACGGCAACCGATGCTTTATCAGGATGTTTCAATACAGCATTTGCATTCGTTCCCACAGCAGGACCACTCGCATATATCGAAAACACAACACCCGTAACTTGTTATGGCGACAGCGATGGAACTGCAACAGTTGTAGGCACAGGCGGAACACCCGGATATAATTTTGTTTGGGAAGAGGGCAGCGTAAACGCAACCATTACAGGACTCGCAGCAGGACAATACAGCGTAACGCTTACAGACAATGCCGGATGCAACTCTGTTACAACTGCATTTATCAGCCAGCCCGATTCGATGGTACTGGATATTTTTTTAATTGACTCTACACAATGTTTTGGAGATGATGAGGGACGCGCATTTGCGGGTGCTGATGGCGGCAATGGCAGTTACAATTATGAATGGTTTCTTGATTCTCTTTTAACAACACCTCTTGCTGACGCAGACGACTCGGCAGAAAATCTTATTACTGGAACATATTATGCCGTTGCAACTGACCGCAACGGATGCACAGCGTTCAATTCAATTTTCATTCCCGGAACGGGATTGCCATTTTCGCTTGATAGCACAGTGGTAAATCCGCTTTGTTATGACAGCGCGAATGGCTCCATTACATTACTTGTTTCAGGAGCAGCGGGCGGATATTCTTACACATGGAATCCGCAAAACATCAGCGGCAACGCAGCGAATAGTTTACCCGCAGGAAATTATTCTGTAACGATTACCGATGTAGCGGGATGCGACACTTCAATGAATTTTTTATTGACAGAACCAGCCGCATCTTCTGTTTTGATTACGCCTGATGATACGACTATTCTATTGGGTGAAAGCGTACAGTTGACATCCGTGTATCAATCCGCGAATCCATCGGGTGCTTTAATTTATGCGTGGTCGCCTTCCACGCTAAATTGTGATACGTGTCAAAACCCAATTGCAACACCGACTGAGCAGACACTTTATACGCTTATTGTTACTGACCAAAATGATTGTCCGGCAACAGCGACTGCATTCATTGATGTTGAGTTGGATAAAATATTTTGGGTTCCCAATGCATTCACTCCAAATGAAGATGGCGTGAACGACATCTTTCTCGTTTATGGAAAAAATATCAAAGACATCCGGCTCATCATTGCCGACCGCTGGGGCGAAAAGATTTTTGAAAGTACAAGCCTATCCAATGGCTGGGACGGCACCTACAAAGGCAAGCCGCTGAATCCAGGAGTGTATGTCTATTATGTAGATGCGACTTTTATAAACGGAGAAGAGAAATCGGAGAAGGGAAGCGTTACGCTGATACGGTAAAACTTACAATTGATTTTAAAATTCCCTAACGCGCTTTTACCTGATTCCTAATTGGAATGAAATTGCAGATAGAATTTCTTCCTGCAACAATTCATCCTTTAATTTACCATACAACTTCACCAATCGTTTCTTGTCTAAGGTTCTGATTTGATATCAAAGAACCACGGATTCTTTTTCCAGTCCTGATAATTTTTTAGGAAGTAATGCTTCATTGGGATAAATGCTCCGGTTCTTTTTTCTTGAAGTAAGCGGAAGCACATTAACAACTGAAAGCACTTCATTGATTTGATTTTCGCTGATAACCATTACAGGTCTTGTTTTCCCTTGCTCCGAGCCGATGACAGGGTCTAAATTCGCCAGCCAAATGGTCCATTTTTGAAATTTCATAGACTTTCATCGCTTATGCCTTCAAAATCCTTGTTCACTTCACTCATGTCCTGAATAAAAAGCGGGTCTGTGGCTGCCCGCTTCATCCGTTTCATTTTTTCTTTTTTTGAAAGCGGAATTTCTTCAACAGTAACAACCACCTTTTTTTTTGAAGGAAAATCCTGCGGCAGGTTAATAATCAGTTGATGGTTTTTCGGCACATCAAATATTTCCTTAAACGACATAGAATAAATTTTAAACAAAATTACTCGAACCAATAATCAAAGTTGATTGAACTCTAATCATTTTCATTGGAGTTTCTCTCTTATTCTCAATAACTTTCAAGGTAGAACACACATCTGTTCATGCGCTTCTCTCGTTTCTTTTCTTTTTGCATCCTCTTTGTGTTAGCTAATCAAGCACAAGCACAGAACTACAACAATCCGGGCGGCATGGTGCAAACATGCGTAGGAAATTTTAACGACACGGGCGGAAGCGCGGCAACTTATAATGATGACGAATATATTGTCACCACCCTTTGCCCGAATGGAGCAGGCAATTGCGTGTCTGTCAGTTTCTCCACGTTCAATCTTGAAAATAATTTCGATTACCTCACAATTTATGACGGACCTTCTACAGTCTCACCGCTCATCGGAACTTATACCGGCACTTCATCACCCGGAGCAATCGTTGCGAGCAGCGGCTGTCTCACGTTTGTGTTTGAATCAGACTTTTCCATCACCAATCCCGGCTGGGTAGCGCAAATTGCCTGCGTTCCATGTGGCTTGCCTCCACCCTGCGCGGGCACAACGCCTGCTTGCGCTTCTCCTGTGCCTGATGAATGTTCAAGTGCTTGTCATCTCGGCACATTGTCAGCGCCACCTGCGTGTCCGCAAACGGGAAATGCTACGAATGTTTTTTGCTTGAACAACATCGGAGCAACTCCCGCTTCACCTTACAATGCGTTGGGCGGCTGCCAGCCGAATGGCGCAAACATGCCAAATCCTGCTGCGGATGTGTGGTATTCATTTGTTGCTTCCTCAAATATTTTGGATGTGCGCATTCAGGGATTAAACACTCCGAGCCTCGGATTTTACGAAGGAAATAATTGCAATACATTTATCGGCAGAGGTTGTGGAGTTGGTAGTTTTGGTTTGCTCACTGCTTCCTTTCAACCCGTTTTTCCGGGAAGAAGATATTACCTGCGCATCAGCGGTGCAGACACAAGCGACACGGGGGAATTTACACTTACAATTACCGGGCGCAACGATTGTGACCCATGCCTCATCAATTACAACCTCACTGCATCACCACTTCCTGTGAGCACAGTGTATCAGCCTGGCGAGCGCGTGCATTTCTGTCTCACGGTGAGTCAGTGGTCGCCTACTTCCGTCAACTGGCTTCATGCAGTGGTGACTGATTTTGGTCCGGGGTGGAATCTTGGTTCGCTCACGGTTTCTCCACCTGCTTCCTGTGACGGTTATGGTTCGTGGGGATGGTACAATTCTGTTACAAGCACTGCAACTGGATTGGTTACAGATCCGGGGTTTTTTTATGAATCAACACAAGGCTGTTCTTCTTGCAATGCGAGCAATCCCGGAGATAACTATGGCGATAATTGCACAGGCGCTGTCAATTTTGTTTTCTGTTGGGATATTACCGTTGCAGATTGTCCGCCTGCCGCGCATGGCGATAATCTGAATGTTTCCATCAACACGTATGGCGATGGCGAGACCGGCTCGTGGACGAGCTTCGCTTGCGCTGCCGACCCGCTGGTTGATTTTTTTGCAACGCTCTCTTGCTGCCCGCAGCCGTTGTTGCAATTTAAAAATGTGAGCTGCTCAGGCGCGCAGGATGGATGGATAATTGCCGAGGCACAAGGTGTTGCTCCTTTCACCTACAACTGGCTCGACACGGCAGGAAATATTTTAAAAACAACAGTTGGCGATTTTCCTGACACGTTGCAAAATCTTTCCACAGGAAATTATACGGTGGAAATCACCGATGATTTACAATGTTTCACTACGACTGATTTCACAATTAGCGAGCCTGCTGCTTTATCTGTGAATCTGAACGTAACGAACATAAGTTGCAACGGGCAAAATAACGGAAGCATCACAGCAAATGTTTCAGGAGGAAGCGTGCCGTATCAATATTCTCTTGATGGAATCAACTTTCAGGCATCGAATATTTTCACCGGATTGAGTGATGGAAATTATACAGTGACTGTGCGCGATGACAGCACATGTATCGCTACACAAACTGCAACAATCATCGAACCAGGGCTATTGATTATTGCACTGGATTCAATTATAGACGCATCTTGTTTTTCAGGAAACAATGGTGCGATTTACACGACCGTTTCAGGAGGCACAGTGTCTTATTCATTTCAATGGTCAAATGGTGGAAACACCGAAGACATCTTTAATCTTGCTGGCGGCACGTATATTTTATCCGTGAGTGATGCGAACTCCTGCAATGCCAGTGATACATTTCTTGTAAATGCAGGTAGCGGATTTACATTAAGCACAACTACAACCGATGTTACCTGCAATGGAAATGCGGATGGCGCAGCACAAGTAACTGTGAGCGGTGGTACCTTGCCGTTTAATTTTTTATGGTCGAATGGCGATACGTTGCAAAATCTTAATGGAGTTGTTGCAAGCGTTTATTCTGTAATTGTAACAGACGCGAATAATTGCACCGACAGCGCAAGCGCAACAGTGAATGAGCCGACACTTTTATCCCTTTCAGGAATTGCTACCGATGCAAGATGTTTCACCGGCAATGACGGTTCAATTCAACTCACTGCGTCAGGCGGAATCACGCCTTACGAGTATTCGAATGATGGAATTCAGTTTCAGAATTCAGGAATTTTTAATGCAGTCCCGGGTGGAAATTATCAGGCTGTGACACGTGATTCAAACGATTGCATAGCAACAATCAGCCTCGTTGTAAATACACCCTTGCCGATTGCAACCATCATGAATATCACTGATGTAAATTGTTTTGGAGGAATTGATGGAACAGCATCCGTTTCAACAGCGGGGCAGAATACTCCATTCACTTTTTACTGGAATACAGGCTTAACGGACAGCGCGATTAACGGTTTGAATACCGGAAATTATTTTGTTACCGTAACAGACGCAAACGGGTGCAATGCTTATGATACCGCCAGCATCAACTCACCTCTTGCTTTAACATTAAATGCCATCCTATCCGATGCGCAATGTAATGGAAGTAATGACGGCTCTATCAGTTTGCAAGTTTCGGGAGGAACGCCCGCTTACAATTATTTGTGGAATGGCGGACAAACAATCGCAACACTTGATTCACTCCTTGCAGGCGCGTATGATGTGGTTGTTACTGATTATAATAGTTGCACAGTTTCCGGTTCTTATTCCATTACAGAGCCTTCAGCAATTTTACTTTCAACCGACTCAACTGATGTGTTGTGCAAGGGAGCAAACAATGGCGTGGCAACTGTTTCTGCTTCGGGCGGAATTCCACCTTATACTTATCAATGGGATGCGGGCGCAAATAACCAAACCACTTCCAGCGCGATAAATCTTCGCGCAGGAACATACAGCGCGGTTATATCGGATGCTCACCACTGCACTGATTCTGCAAGCGTGATTGTTGCTGAACCGCTGCTCATTTTGCTTCAGCTTGATACAGCAATTAACCCGTTGTGCTTTGGTGAATCTTCGGGTTCGATTGCAGTTTCTGCCAGCGGAGGCAGTGGGGCGCTTGATTTCAGTTGGAATACCAACCCGCCTTACAACGGAACAAATCCAACAGGTTTGCCGGAAGGCAATTACAGTGTAGTTGTTACCGATGCAAATGGTTGCTCCGATTCGCTGACGGCAACGCTAACTAATCCGCCTCCATTCATCGTTTCTATTTTACCTGCGGATACCACAATCACGTATGGCGACAGCGTGCAACTTCATGCAGTTCGCGCTCCCGCAAATATTTCACCCTCCTACATTTGGGAACCGATTACAGAAATTGCATGGTGCATCTCTCCTTGTTCACAACCTTTTGTAAGCCCCACGACTCCGACTACGTTTTCAGTGGTGTTGATTGACCCGAACACCGATTGCACAGCAAGCGCAGAGGCTTTTGTAAATGTAGAATATGAAAATGTGATTTACCCGCCAAACGCTTTCACCCCCGATGGCGATGGCATAAATGATGCGTTTGAAATTTTCTTCGGACCGGAATTAGTGCGTATGGATTACATCATCTTCAACCGCTGGGGTGAAAAATTATTTCAAACGCAAACCCTCGGTGATTTTTGGAAAGGAGTTTATCGCGGAAAAAAAATGAACCCGGGAGTTTATGTTTATGCCATCAATGCTACTTTCCTCGATGGCGAGCAGAAATTTTACAAAGGAAGTTTTACGTTGCTGCGCTGATTACTTCGCGCCCCTTGTCATCTGTTCAATCATATCCCACATTTCACTCGGCACGGCTTCCATGCCGCTAAACTGACCTGCGCCCTTCAGCCATTCACCGCCATCAATCGTGATGCAGTCGCCATTGATGTAAGAAGAAAAATCTGACACAAGAAACGCGCAGAGATTTGCGAGTTCCTGATTTTCACCCACCCTACCTACGGGCACTTTTTTTGCTGGGTCAAATTTTTCTGCAAGTTCTCCGGGTACTAAACGCTCCCATGCGCCTTTTGTAGGAAATGGTCCAGGGGCAACCGCGTTGAAACGAATTTTATATTTCGCCCACTCCACCGCGAGCGAGCGCGTCATTGCAAGCACACCGGCTTTTGCGCATACGCTCGGAAGTACGTAGCCGGAGCCAGTCCATGCATACGTAGTTACAATACTTAAAACTGTACCGGGTTGTTTTTCCTTAATCCAATGTTTGCCAAGTGCGAGCGTGTAATTAATCGAGCCTTGCAACACAATTCCTATTACCGCTTCAAATGCTTTTGGCGAAAGCCTTTCCGTTGGGCTGATAAAATTTCCTGCGGCATTATTTACGAGCGCATCCACCCTGCCGAATTTTTCGAGCGACTGCTTTAGCACGTTTTCCACTTCTTCATATTTGCGCACGTCAGATTGCAGCGCAAGCACTTTGCCTCCGGTTTCTTTTTCCAATTCTTTAGCTGTTTCCTCCAGCTTTTCAATTTTGCGACTGGTGATGATGAGGTTTGCGCCTAATTCCAAAAAATATTTTCCCATCGCTTTTCCCAAGCCGGTTCCACCGCCTGTGATGAGAATGGTTTTTCCTTTAAGCGCATCTTGCCGGAGCATGGGTTCGTTGTAGAGCATGGTTGTGTTAATTACGAATTAGGAATTACGAATGACGAATTTATGAAAAACCAAAGGTAGAATAATCTTTGAGAGATTTTGCAGTGCACTATCGTCTGCGGTCTGTAGTCTGTTGAGCCAACTAAAACTGTCCCGTAGAAAGCAAAACCAACGTACAGGCTTCAATCGTTTCGATTCCTTTTGATTCGGCTAATTTTTGAAACTCCCGATTCTCAGTGCCGGGATTGAAGACGATGCGCTTAGGCTTAATGGTGTTGAGGATGTAGTCGTAATAACTTTTCTGAATGGACGGGTTCACATATAATGTGACAGTGTCAACGTCTTTGAATTCTTTTCGCTCCGTTTCAATTTTCATTCCGTTTATATCTCCCTGCTCAATACCAAACGGAATTACCTCGTTTCCTTTTTCTTTCAACCTGCTTGCTGCAAGGTATGCATAGCGTGAGCGGTTGGTGGATGCGCCCACTACTAAAGTTTTTTTTCCTGCCATTGTTTTGAATTGCAACCCTATAAAGCGCAAACAACGGAAAAAAGTTTGGATTGGGAACGCTTGGGTGGGCTTCTCTCCGCCTTAGGCGGAAGACACAGAGGGGTATTTGCTGCAATAAAGGATTTTTTTGTTTTACCCCTTTGTATTTCCCCTATAAGGGGAAACGCCTTCGCTCAAAGCACACCATTCATTGAAACATTTTTTCAATAACTAAGTAAAACAACGTAATCAACCCAACAATGAGATTACACAAAGGCATCACAAACAAGGAGAAGCGCATGTTGAACAAGCTGGTGGAAGAAAATCTTGCCGAAGGCAAAGAACTCTCGCTGCTTCGCACGCGGCTCAGTCAGATTGCGCTGTTATGCAGACTCTTCAATAAAAAGGTTGAAATCACTTACGAAACGGAAAAACAGGAACTGAAAACAATCGTAACCCGCGTATGGCTCACCACTTGCAAAAGCGTGGTGCTGAAAGAGGGTGTTTCAATTCCGACAGTGAGTATTAAGGATGTGAAAGTGGTGTGAACTTGCTTATCCCTTCGTAATCAAATTTTGCCCTATCGCCCAAGCGATTTTATCATTTACTATTTAGAACAGGAATGTACCGAGCAATAGTTGGATTGCTCTTGAGATAATATCTGTTGGCGCGAATGACTTGACCCGAAATTATTTCTGCAATGAAGGTGATTTGGTAGGGCTTAGAAGTATCGTAAACTAATACTTTATCAAAGGTGGAAAATTGATTCTTTAAATTTCTCAAACCCGCCTTGTATCTATAAGCTATCTCTGAAGCGGGCAGTCCATGCCCGCCTGTCTTTACCCGAATGCGCACCCTTTCTACACATGATTTTGCATTAGGCATAAAAAAGAAAACCAAATAAGTGAGGAAGCCGTTTTCTTTTGCTTCAGTCACAAACTCCAGGTGTTCGAGTAAATGAAGATTTGTTTCAAAAGCAAAATGCTTTTTTTCTTTTATCGCTTTATTATAAGGGACAATTTTGGAGTTGGGTTTTTCGATTTTCCCTATTTTATTTATTTCATCAATAAATTTTTTCAGCACATAATCAACGTGGCTTTTGCTATATGTAGGGATTTTGTATTTAGTAAGATGTTCCTGCAATTCGCGGTCAGACTTCCCCAGAATTTTCTTTGCTTCAACCCATTTGTAACAGTCCTTAACATCAGGGATTTCAGCGGTAAGCGGTATGATTGACTCATAATCCGGTTTCATCAGCGTAGTTAAAGTCAGATATAGTTCTCCTGCTTCTGTGGTTGTCATTATCGGATATTACTTTTTAAATCCTATCCGGTTACGGTTTTTCCAATCATCTAATTTTTGCTTTTCGTGTAACAGTAGGTCAAGGGCTTCATAGACATCGGCAAACTGGCGGTTGTATTTGCGTTCCAATTTTTTCAGCTTGTCGGTTAAATCTTTGTGCGAAAGGGCATACTGCCGGATGAACACAAACGCCCGCATGATGGTGATGTTTACATCAATGGCTTTGGGGCTGTTGAGTACGCTGGAAAGCATTGCCACGCCCTGCTCAGTGAAGACAAAGGGAAGGTATTTGGTGTATTTTCCCCTTCCTTTTTCTAAGGTCGCTGATTGCGTCCTTAGAGCGTTGTATTCATCCCGCTTCAGTTCAAACATGAAATCGGAAGGGAAGCGTTTAATGTTGCGCCTTACGGCTTCTTTCAGCCGCTTGGTTTCGGTTTCATATAGTTCGGCAAGGTGAAAGTCGAGCATTACCTTTTGCCCGCGCACTTCAAAGATTTTTTGCTGAATGATTTGGAGTTGCATATTATTTTTTAGTGTTTTAGAGTTGCAGTTTTGCGCCCTTAGACTAATTCGAGTATTATTTTATCTGCGGCTTCCCGTTTTGTCTTGTCAATCACTTTAGCGTAAATCTGTGTGGTTTTCAATTCGCGGTGTCCCAGCATTTTTGATACGGTGTAAATGTCTGTTCCGTTGCTTAGTTGCAGCGTGGCGTATGTATGCCTGAAACAATGAAAGGTAATCTCCTTAGTTATTCCGGCTGCTCCTATCCATTGGTAAAGGTGCTTATTGTGATATGCTGAATAAGTAAGCCCTTCAAATACTTTATCAGTCGGCTCTTTGCGTTCACCTAATAAACTGAAAGCCTGTTCGGAAATAGGCAATACTTCAACCCCTTTCGTTTTTTGCTGTATGAAGTGAATGAAATAGCCTTGCCCCTCAACGTATTCAATTTCACCCCAAACCAGTTTTTGAATATCACAAAATCTTTTCCCCGTAAGTGCTGAAAACAGGGCTGCACGTTTCAGCAAGGGATTGACACAATCTGTTTTTACCAGCCTGTTCAGTTCTTCAAGGGTTAAATAATTACGCTGGGTTTCGGCTGGCTTAATCGGTTTAATCCTTGCGTTCAGGTCGCTTTGCAAATAGCCGTCTTTATAGGCTTGCTTCAATGCAGCTTTCAGTTTGTTGAAGTAAGACAAAGTTGAATTTTGTGAAAGTGTTGCCTTGTCGCTCTTATTGCTTCTTACAGTTTGCAAATACTCTTTGAAATCATTGCAAAACTTTTCGTTGATGTCGGCAAACTTCAAATTGCCATTGGTGAATGTTTCAAGATAGCGGAACGCTGAAACCCAGTTATCGTGGTTTGATGCTTTCCGCTTGTCTGTTAATTGCTTGAAATATTCCACAAAGGAACATTCCCCCCGTTCCTTAATTCTTAGCTGTTCCTTTTCGTAACCTGTATAAATTTCAGGCTTGTTCAGTTCGTTATCTTTTTTCTGCCTTATCTGTTCGGCAAGTTGCAGCGTTTCTTTATTGTGCTGCTTGTCAATCGAATTGCTGGTTTTATCAAAAATGTAAAGCCCTAAAAATTCCCTTCGGGTAGGTTTGAACTAAGTACAGCTTTCTGCTACGCTTACCAGTGTGGGAGCAACGAAAAAACCAAACAACCCCTTTTCCTAAGTCGCTGGGAACACTAACAAGTTGAACCCGGTAATTTATCGGGGTTCCGTTTGCTTGGTAATCCAGTTCAAGGTAAGGGCTTTCGGGCTTTGTATTCGTGGCAATAGAAATACTGCCTGTTTTATTCCCGTTCACGCTCCAAGTTATCGTACCCCGTTGGTATTGGTTGGGCTTTAAATACCCGTGTTTGTTCAGGAACGAAATGCTTACCGTTTTACATTCATCGTACAGGGTTGGAAAGGTCGGGAACTTGGCATAGTTAAAATATTACGTTACTTAATTATTTATGTTGCCTTTCTTTATTTCGTTTTATCATTTCATCTCCATCTTTATAAATCAATTCTGTAGAAATCCATTTCGATGATGCCACTGATTCAATATTGTTCTCTAGGCATTCTAGATAGTAAATAATTGAAGTGCCAAGAAATAGAAACAGACCTCTAAAACCCTCTTGCACTTTATCTGATTTATTAGCTAATAGGTAAGTATAAAAGGGCACTATTTCGGATTTTTTAAGTTCTTTCATTCTTGATTGAATAGGAATGCTTTCGAATGTACACTCAAATAATTCGTGAGCAAATGCATTCCGTATATTTCTTATTTTATGTAGGTCATTACATAAACGATTGCTTATCAGCCCAAGCCTGTATACCAGATTGATTTTAGTACCTAAGTTGGCTAAAGCCCCTTCCAATAATGCATCTTTTCCACTTGAGTTAGGCAATAAATAGGCTTTTAGTATTCTTGAAAGAGCGACATCAATTATTGATGCTGTTAAGACAACAGTTCCTCTATCGCTTTCTTTATATAGTTCGGAAAAAATAATTTTCATTCTGTTCGTTCAATGTTACTTGGTTGGTTCATTTTTATAGTAATTCTGGTCTTGCAATACTATTAAATTAAAAATTTTTAAACCTAAATCATTAAGGAACACGGGGGTTTAATCTTAGTAAAACGTGCCGGGTTCGCCTTGTATCGCTTCAATGCTTTCAACCTTCGACAAAATATTGATTATTTTCCGATGCAAAACCTCGAAAACACAGAATCAAGGACATCGTCATTTACCACCTGCCCAGTAATCTCCCCAAGCGCATCTAATGCGCGTCTGATATCAAGCGCAAGCAGCTCACCGGAAATTTTTGAATCAAGTCCTGCTAACACATCTTCCAATGCTTGCTTTGAGCGCAGCAATGCTTCGTGATGGCGCGCATTTGTCACCACTACATCATCCGAGGATGTTTGCTTCACCACTGCTTTGCTGATGAGAGCTTCTTTAATAGGATGCAGGTTCTGCCCGCTTTTGGAAGAAATGAAAATCGTTTCGTCAGTAAAATCAAAACTTGTCAAGGCATCTCTCTGCACTAAATCAATTTTGTTGCCGACTAAGAGGAGTGGCGTATTTTCACGATTAAGAATTTTTACATCTTGTAATACTTCTTCTTTAGTCATGGAAGCAGCATCAAACACATAAATCAGAATACCCGACTGCCTGATTTTTTCATACGTTCTCTCAACTCCGATTTTTTCAATTGCATCCTGCGCTTCGCGGATGCCGGCAGTATCAATCAGGCGAAACAGGATGCCGTCAATATTCAAGACTTCCTCAATGGTATCGCGTGTGGTGCCGGGAATTTCAGATACAATCGCCCGTTCTTCGTTCAGCAAACAGTTGAGCAAAGTGGATTTGCCTGCATTTGGTCTGCCTGCAATGACCACATTCACTCCATGCTTAATGACGTTGCCAAGTTTGAAGGAATCAATCAGATTTGAGACGTGATCTGTTAGACTTGCAACAAGATTTTTTAATTCCGCGCGGTTGGCAAACTCCACATCTTCTTCGCTGAAATCCAATTCGAGTTCAATGAGCGCAGCGAAGTCAATCAATTGTTGCCGCAACTCTTTTATCTTTTGCGAGAATCCCCCGCGCATCTGGTTGATTGCGGCTTTCCGCGCTGCTTCTGAGTTGGAGGAAATCATATCGGCAACAGCTTCTGCCTGCGACAAATCCAATTTGCCATTGAGAAATGCACGCTGGGTAAACTCGCCAGGCTTTGCAGTACGCACACCTTTTTCCACGAGCAGCTCTATGATTCGCTGTATAATGAAAGGAGAACCGTGACAGGATATTTCCACTACATCTTCGCCTGTGTAGGAATGAGGTGCGCGAAAAATTCCAATCACCACTTCATCAATATCCTGCTTTCCATCTGTAATCCAGCCGTGATGTAATGTGTGAGAAGATTGTTCGGATAATTTTTTACCGCGAAAAACTGTTGAGCAAATATGAATAGAATCATTCCCAGATAGCCGGATTACCGCTATCGCACTAATTCCGGGCGGGGTTGATGGAGCAACTATGGTTTCTTGAGAGTACAAGTTGTAATGTGAAGTTTTAAGTTGTAAGCTCTAAGTTTTAAGTTTTTCCATGAAAGAATGAAGCATCTTCTTTTCTTCGTCAATCTTATTTAATAACTCTTCTGTTTCGCTGCCGAAAAATTTTAGCTCTTTACAAACTATCACTTGCACTTCAAGTTCAAATGTTGACCCAAGAGCTATTTCAAGAAATCGCCTAAAATCAGTTTGGCTTTTTCTCGAAACTCCCTCCGCTATATTTGAAACAATGGAAACAGCAGCCCTTCTCATTTGCGATGACAACCCGAATTGTTCAGACTTTGGCAATTTATCAGACAGGAGATAAATAAGTTTTACTATCTCAATTCCTTTTAGCCAAACTTTCAAATTCTGATAATTCTGCATGACTTAAAACTTAAAGCTTACAACTTAAAACTTAGAAGAGATTCCTCGCAGGCTTATATCCTGATTTAACAAGCATCTCTTGCGGCTCTATTTTCAATAACTCCTCGAATTTGGTATCAGGATATTTCTTTACATACGCTCGCACGATACGCCAGCCCAACCACGAACCGATATTTCCGGGCGCTTCGCGCGGCATTCCTGATGCTGAAGGCCCTGGAGAAATGTATTGTCTGTTTTGCAGCATGTCAGTCGAATAAAGCAGTTGCTTGTCCACGAAAAATTTCCAAATCTCCGGCTCGCTCATCATGCACCATTGAATATCCTCCGGGTTGTAGCCGATTTTTTTATAGTCTTCTGCATCGGGCATCAGCAGGTCGGTGAAGTGCAACGCGATTCCCTTCGCAATCATTTGACTGAGGACGGTATTGTCTTTCGGCTCAATTTGAAAGTGTTGCGTGGCAAGCGCTTTCACACTGTTGGCGACAAGATATTCCGATGAGAATTTCTCGTACATATACCTCGGATAGAGGTCAGTATAATATTTGAAATTCTCGCCCAGGTGCATGTCAAGTCCGATGCCAAGATAGAGCGTATCAAACGTGATAGCAGAATAACTGAAATTGGAGAGGAACGTCACCACTTGCGGAAGCGGCTTCTCGGGAAAATAATATTTGAAATAGCGTAACGCTTGCTCCAACTTTTTTTTATAAGGTGAAAAATCGCTGAACACTTTTTCGCAACTGTCACGCACTTCCTGCACATAGGGGTCGTTCAGATATTTTGCGAGGTTTTCAATCGTTTGTTCAGGCTGCTTTTTGTAATCACCCAAACTGAGAATGTTCGTTACATAAAACGAAAGAAAGTCGTCATACTTCTCATTCATCACGCGAAATTTCGCGCCTAAACTATCCGTGCCGAGTTGAAATAATACAAGGTCGAGGCGCTTCACCGGAAGATTTATCTCCGCGTCAGGCAGGCTTACATTTTTCCTATTATTGCACTTGCATGACGGCAGCAAAAACAGCGTCACCAAAATCAAAAATCCTTTTATCAAATTCATTATAAAACGATGCAGCTAAGAAACGCTAAAAATAACAAATTGCTGTACAGCGCATTGACGTTGTTCTTCTCGTTCGTATTGGTTTTTCCCTCCATTGCGCAAACAACTGTGCAATTCGGGCTGAATGCAAACCCCATGCTTTCATGGATGAAGGCGGATGCCTCTGAAATAGAAAAAGGGAAGATGCGTGGCGCCTTTGAATTTGGACTTCAGAGCGACATCAACTTCACGGATAACTATATTCTTTCCACCGGAATTTCGCTGACGTTGGTGGGCGGCAATCTTGATTACACCGATTCGATGCTGATGCGCTTATACCAAAACGATACTGCGCGGTTTGCCGGAACTACGAGCGCAACATTCAAACTTCAGTACATCAACATCCCATTGATTTTTAAAATGCGCAGCAATGAAATCGGTAAGTTTCGCTTCTATGGCGGGCTGGGCATTGTTCCGGGTTTTCGTTACAAAGCGCGCGTAGATGCTGAAAATAGTGGAACGCAGATTTTTGAAAATGAAAACATCGTGAAAAATAAAGACCAGACTGGCGGGGTTTTTCAATCCACTGTTTTTAATATGAGCCTGCATGTGGAGGGAGGTATGGAATTTCCGTTTAGCGACAAAACTGCGCTCGTTGCCGGAATCTTTTATCGCAATGGTTTTGTGAATGTGGTGGATGATGGCGATGAAGATAAAATCGCGTTGAATAGTCTGGGATTAAGAATCGGAATTTTATTCTGATGATAACTCGCTCGCTCTCAAAACCTCACCCCGCCCCTCTCCCAAGGGAGAGGGAGTCCGAACGCTATCACTTTATATCGGAGGAGAAGATTATCATACTATGAAAATCGCGGTTGCTCAGAATAACTATCACATCGGGAATTTTGAAAGCAATTTCAAAAAAATACAAGACTCAATTCAGTGCGCACGTTCCGGCAAATGTGACCTCGTGATTTTTTCTGAGTTGAGCGTGTGCGGCTATCCGCCCCGTGACTTTTTGGAGTTTAGTGATTTTATTAATCGTTGCGATGAGGTGATTCAGAAAATAGCGGATGAAGCAAAAGACATCGCGGTGATTGTCGGCAGTCCTTCGCGCAACCCGCGTCTGGAAGGCAAAGACCTTTTTAATTCAGCTTATTTTATTGAAAATGGAAAAGTTGAAAAGGTCATTCACAAAGCGCTGCTGCCAACTTACGACATCTTTGATGAGTATCGCTACTTCGAGCCAAACCACGATTTTCATGTCGTGCAATTCAGGGATAAAAAAATTGCGCTTTCGGTGTGTGAAGACATTTGGAACGTGGGCAATGAAAATCCACTCTATACGATTTGTCCTGTGGATGAGTTGATGCGTGAACAGCCGGATTTCATTGTGAATATTTCTGCTTCACCTTTCGATTATGAGCAAACGGAAAAACGCCTGCGTGTGCTGCGTGCGAATGTGGCGCGCTACAAGTTGCCGCTGTTCTATGTAAATCATGTTGGTGCGCAAACTGATTTGATTTTTGATGGCGGCTCGATTGTGATGAATGCTGCCGGAAAGGTGTATGATGAGTTGCCCTATTTTGAAGAAACTTATCGTGAATATGATTTGAATGACTTGACTGCTTCTGCAAAATCACAAAAGGAGGACAAGGCAATTATCCTTCCGAAAATTCAAAAGATACATGATGCGCTTGTGCTCGGCATCAAAGATTATTTCGGCAAGCTGGGATTTCAAAAAGCGATTCTTGGTTTATCGGGCGGTATTGATTCAGCAGTAGTGCTCGTGCTTGCTGCGCGGGCGCTGGGAAAAGAAAACGTGCTGCCCGTGCTAATGCCTTCTGAATTTTCATCAGAACATTCCATTTCCGATTCAGTTGAATTAGCCAAACGACTTGGTGTGATGCATGAAATTCTTCCGATTAAAAAAGTGTATGACGCTTCGCTTGAAGCATTGAAGCCTGTGTTTGAAGGAACTCCATTCAATATCGCGGAAGAAAATCTGCAAGCGCGCATCCGCGCAAATTTTCTGATGGCATGCACCAATAAGCACAAATACATTCTGCTCAATACTTCCAATAAAAGCGAAGCCGCAGTTGGCTATGGCACATTGTATGGCGATATGTGCGGAGGACTTTCCGTGATTGGCGATGTATATAAAACGGAAGTGTATGAACTCGCGCATTACATTAATAAGGATGCCGAACTAATTCCAAACAACATCATCACAAAAGCACCTTCGGCAGAATTGCGCCCCAACCAAAAAGATTCGGACTCGCTGCCCGAATATCCCATTCTCGACAAACTGCTTTATCAATACATTGAAAAACGACAAGGACCAAAAGAACTTGTGCAAATGGGCTTTAACAAATCACTTGTTGACCGTGTGTTGCGTATGGTGAACATCAACGAATTCAAGCGCCATCAAACCCCGCCCATTTTGCGCGTTTCCCCTAAAGCATTCGGCATGGGACGCAGGATGCCTATCGTGGGGAAGTATTTAAGTTAGTGGCAGTTCTAAAAAATATTTTTTTAACCACAAAGAACGCAAAGAATTTTTCACAAAGAAAATAAAATCAATGCTTTGTGAACTTTGTGTTTTCTCTTTGAATTCTTTGTGGTTCGTCTTTTTTTTTTAATTTTTAGAACCACCTATAAAAAAGAAAAAGCCCGTTTTTCAACGGGCTTTTTCTTTTAGAAAGATTTCAGAAATGCTTATCCCTGTACTGCAACTACGTTTAAGCCGAGTTCAATCTCGTTCTTGATGAGTTTGTCCTTCGCTAAATCCAAAAAGAATGTTTCAGAGCCATACTTCACTTCCCACTGTGAGCGGTCAATGGTGAAGGTGGCAATAGCCGTCAACTCATTTCCTGCAACGGTTACGTTTGCGGGGAAAGTAACCGATTTGGTGATGCCTTTAATCGTGAGGTTGCCCGTTACATTATGGGTAACTCCCGGCTGGTCAGCAACCACAGCAATCGAAGTGATTTCAAACGCAGCATTCGGAAAATTTGCCACATCGAAAAAATCCGCAGATTTCAAGTGACCAATGAGGTCGCCCACTTTTGCTGCGCCACCTGTGTATTCATCTCCTGCTGAAGTCATTGAGTTCATATCAGCAGTAAATTTGCCGGCTGTAACCTGACCGTCAGTTGAGGTAAATGAGCCGTCTGAAAAAAGAAGCGTTCCCGCGTGTGCCTTCGGGGTGAACTTGTTACTACCTTTCCAGTTGATAACGCTGCGGTCTTTCTGAACGACAAAAGCTGCTCCGGCAGGGGCTGCATTTGCAGTAGTGTCAACAGACTCTGCGTTTGTTGCTTCTACTTTGTTTTCGGATTGTGAACTGTTGCACGCTGCAAACAATACTACAAAAGAGAGGAGAAGGGCATTGAGAGTTTTCATGGGTTTTTTAAATTTTTTTTAAGATTACGAAGTTACGACCCAAAACAATCGTGGCGTTAAAAAGTTTCCGAAAACCTTTTTTTAGCAGCAGATCGTCTTTTTTATTATCCTAAACACAACACGCCACCCTCAACACCCAACCCTCATCAAGCCACCAACTTCCTATGCCCCACCCACACAAACCGCTTGTTGACATATTCAGGGTTGGAAAAGCTGGCATTGCCCGCATGTAACTGCCTTTAACATGGAAGTCAAAGAATGATGTGAGCGTACCGTAAAGAAACAGAAACGAAAGAGGAAACGCTTCATGCTGCCACCCGGGTTTCCCATTTGTTTGTGTACTGTTTTTCTTTGTAAGAAAAACCTCATACATTTCAGGCACGTTTACTCTGTGCATTAATCAGAGATACTTATGCAAGCAGCGCTTCCCTACCTTTTCACCCTTAGCCTTTGCGCCATTCCTTTCGTTTACAGCACTGCGCTGCTCGACCCGGAGCAGTCCATCCGGTTTGTGTATCTCCTGCTGGTGGGCAGCATCGCTCTTGCAGCTTCGTGGATTACGAATGAAAAGAAATTACTCAGCGCTTTCAGAGAAGCTACCCGTATCAGCAACCCGTTTTTTGTTGCGCTTTGCATATTGCTGCTGTGCGCGCTGCTCTCCGTGAGCACGGCTGCGCAAAAGTCAGACGCATGGACGGAGGCAGCCCGCGTGGCGAGCTTCCTGTTTTTCTATCTCTTTATCTTCACCATTCTAAAAGCGCATCCCGGCAGCATTGTTCGCCTCGCAACCTGCTTTTGCGTGTGCGCTTTTCTGTTCTGCTATTTTGCAATTAGCGATTTTCAGCAACTCAGCGAGCAGTTGCACGACTCCAAAGCGCTCTATGGAATGACGGGGCGCATGGGGCACCGCAACCTGCTTGCCATTTTTCTTGCGCTGTGCCTGCCGTTTCATGCTCTCGCGCTGCAGCGTTATCGCTCGGTCAGCGCCCGCATTTTTTTTGTGGTGAATATTTTATTAAGCGCTGCGGTAATCGCGCTCACGACAAGCCGCGTGGGATGGACGGGGCTTGCAGCAATCCTGTTTCTCGCAATGGTTTTTATTTTTTGGGGAGATAAAAAAGGGCTGCTCACGCAGTCGCTTTTTCGCAAATCAATGCTGCTGTTCGTTGCGTGTGTTTTCGCTTTTGTGGCGATGCTCGCTGTTTATTTTTTTATGAACCGGGAAACTTCTAAAAACATTACGCAGCGGCTCACATCCGTTTTTAATTACAAGGAACAGAAAAACGAGCATACCGAAACGATACGCGAGCGGCTGCGTCTGTGGCACAACACGGTTGAAATCATCAAAGAGCATCCGCTTACAGGTGTGGGCGCGGGCAACTGGAAGTTTCATTTTCCTGCGAAAGGCATGGGGGGCATCCGCAGCGAAAACGGGCTGATTCATTTCCAGCAGCCGCACAATGATTTCCTGTGGGTGTGGGCTGAAACGGGTGTTGCCGGATGGCTGGCATTTGTTGGTTTGTTCGTTGCGGCTTTGGTTGTTGCGCTGAAAAAAATGAGGCGCGACACTACGTTACATCAGTTCACGGTGCTTGCTGTGGCGCTGTGCGGCACGGGCGCATATTTTTTCGCATCCCTGTTTGATTTCCCGAAAGAGCGACCGCTGCACTTGTTTGCGTTTGCGTGTTTTCTTGCAATCATCAGCGCGGCTGACTCTGGCTCGGATGATGCAAACGCAGTTTCGGAAACGGTTTCTTTCAGCAAGAAGAAGTGGAGGGCGCTGCTCTTGCTGCTGCTCCTTCTGCAGGCGGGCGTAATGTCTTTCTGGGTGATGCGGGCACATGCGGAAACGCACCTGAAACGCGCGCTGCTTGCACGCAAGCAGGCAAACTACAAGGAAGTGTTTCGCGAGCTTGATTTCATTTACCAGCCGCTCTTTGAAGTTGATTTGACCGGCACGCCTTTGAATTGGTACAAAGGTGAAGCGGCTTTTTTTTCAGGAAATACAGATGCATCAAAACAGTTTTTTGAATCATCGCTGAAAGCAAACCCCTGCCACCTTTACACATTGAGCAATCTCGGCTCACTCTATTATATAGAAAGCGACACAGCGAAGGCAATCGCGCAATGGGACAAGGCGCTGGCAATTGCTCCGGGCTTTGCCGAAGCAAATCTGAACAGGGCGATAGCGCATTATGATAAAGGGGAGATTGGAAAGGCGGTGGAGCCGCTTTCCCGTTTCACACTGGAGAAGTTGGAGGAGAAACATCGTGTCATTATCACGACAATCCTGCGGGAATACATATTAAGCATTAAAAAAGATGCGGCAAGCCCTGAATTAGCGGAAGTGCTGCAACGCATTGCGCAAACAGATGAATGGCTTCTTACACTGCAGGTGAAGATGGTTTCTGCAAGACAAACAGATGCTGCTGTTTGGAAAGAAGCGATTTACACGGCAGCGGTGTTAGATAAATCTATTACTCCGCAGACGGCTGATAGTTTACGTAAATTTTACAATCTTTCTTTGGATAAATAGAAAGAAGTGTATAATTTGGTTGCCTTAAATCCTTAACATGAAATCATTCGCCCAAACTCTGCTGCTCCTTGTTGCTTTTTGTTTTCCCGCGTTGAGCCAGCAGGATATTGTCGTGCAGCCTGACAATGGAAACAGGGGGCAGCGACTTCAGGTGTTGTTTTCCGGTGTGAATATTGATTTCAATCAGGCTACCGGCATCCAGCTTTTTTTTACACAGGGCACTAACGTGGTTATTTATCCTGAGGTGTTTCATGTGCAGGCATCTGATATAGCAACCGGCACTTATGAAATCCCGATTGATGCTGACTGTGGCAGCTATGCGTTGGAATCTAATTACAGTTATTACTTCCCGAATAAATTCACGGTTGATTGTTCTGCGCAGATTGCCGGAAACGTGTTTTTCGATACCAATGGCAATGGCACAAGAGATGGAATTGAATCAGGAACAGAAGGCGTCACAGTTGTTGTTCAGCCTACGGCAGGAAATCCGATTGTTGCGTTAACGGATGTGAATGGAAATTACTCAGCGCTTGTTTCGCTGGGAGCGTACTCAGTGAGCATTCAGCTTCCGCAATATCATCAGCAGACTTCCGCAACAATTTCTTACAATGTAAACCTCACTTCCCTCAATAACACATCCGGTGGCAACGATTTCGGAATCGCGTATGATGGTAATCATAACGACCTTGAAGTTTCCCTCGCATCAACGATGCCCATTGCTGGATTTTCTACAAACTATTGGGTGAATTGCTCCAATGCGGGCACTACCAGCCAAACGGCAAGTGTCAGTCTGAGCCTTGACAGCAACCTCACATTTAGTTTCGCATCCGTTCCTCCATCTTCTTCTTCGGGCAACCTGCTTACCTGGAACTCTCTCATCCTGCAGCCGGGAGAAAGCGTGAATATCATGATTGATGCAACTGTTGCAGTGGTGTTCCCAAATACGCCTGTTACAATTACAGCGCAAATTACATCCGCTGCCACCGATGAAACTCCCGATAACAACGCGGACACGCTTACAGAAAACGTGCTGTCATCTTATGACCCGAATGATAAACTGGTTGAACCCGCAGGAGTTGCTGCCGAGAAGTGGACATTGAAAGACCAGTACCTTACCTACACCATCCGGTTTCAAAACACAGGAAATTATTACGCATTTAATGTGCATCTCACCGATGTGCTTGACCAAAACTTAGACTTCACCACCCTGCAGGTTATCAGCAGCAGCCACGAAGTGGAATATTTGCTGAAAGCAAACGAACTGAATTTCTATTTTAACAATATCATGCTGCCCGATAGCAATATGGACCTGAGTGGCAGCAATGGCTATGTGCAATATCGCATCAAGCCGAAACCTGGATTGGCTGACAACACGGTTATTGAGAATACAGCAGATATCTTTTTTGATTTCAATCCCGCAGTTACAACCAACACAACGGAAAATAAGCTTGTTGATGTTATTCCTACCGGTATTTGGTCGCCCGGGTTATCTGCTGACGGTTTTGTAAAAGTGTATCCGAACCCCGCAGAAGGAAATCAGTCGCTCACCATTGAAATCAGCAATCAGATTCCATTCAGCGCGATAAATAATCTCTCCATATACACGCAAGAAGGGAAAAAGATATACGAAGTGAATTCTGTGAAAGGATACCGCATAACAGTAGATGCGTTGACAGACTATCACGGACTTGCTATCATCCGCATGCAATGCAGCGATAAAATTTATTACAGCAAGGCGGTGAAATTCTGACCTTCTCCCTCATGCATTCGCAGCAGTTAAGCCCAAACACCTCACCCTAAACTCCCACTCCCAACACTCAAGAAACCAACTTTCTGTGTCCCACCCACACGAAACGCTTATTCACGTATTCAGGATTGGAAAAGCTGGCATTGCCCGCAGGGTTGCCACCCGTAACGTGGAAGTCGGAGAATGCCGCATGTTGATTCACCCAAATGAAACCGTGGAGGTTGAGTGAAACAGGCGCAAATACCGATTCCATTTCTTCTTCAATTTTCCGCGCGATTTTTTCGTCTGTGGTATAAGCAGCACAAGTAATCGCGCCATGCTTTGCTGCCATTTCTTTTGCAAGCTGAATGGATTCGTTCGTGTCTTTTGTTTTTATCACCAGCACGATAGGACCGAACAACTCTTTTTCAAAAGTGGCTTTACTTGCAGCGTCTGTTTCGATAATCGCAGGTGATGTGAGACGCGCTTTTGCAAATTCAGGATTCACAACGGTTGTCGGCTCAAGCACCACTTTGCCGAGCGAGGTAGAAGACTGCACTCTGTTCCAGGTTGCATCGCTTTGAATCGCGCCCAATGTTCCCGCGCCCATCTTGGGATGCGTTGCCAAACTCTTCACACTGTTTTTCAGCTTCTCCACCACTTCTTCATAAGACACAATTTTATCTCCTGATTTTACGCCCGTGGCGGGGATGAAAAAATTCTGCGGAGCGGTACACATCTGCCCTGAATAGAGCGACACTGCAAAGGCAAGATTTTGGAAAGTAGCATCAAGATCTACAGCAGAATCAAGAATCACAGAATTCACTCCGGCTTTCTCAGTGAAAACTACTTTACCCTGTGACGTGAGCGATTCCACATAATCGCCAAACGTGCTGCTGCCCGTGAAGTCAATGAGTTTCACTGTAGGATGTTCGGCAAGTGTTTTCGTAATCAATTGATCGGTTGAGTCAACTGCGAGTTGCACCGTGTTCGGGTCGTAGCCTGCATCTTTCAATGCTTTTTGAATTTCTGCAACCACAACAGCAATGGGAAGCACCGACTTCGGATGCGGCTTCACGATTACAGAATTTCCCGTAACCAAACTCGCATACACACCCGGCACCGTGTTCCACACGGGAAACGTAGAGCAGCCGATGGCAAGCGCAACGCCTTTTGGAACTGCTTTATACACTTTATCCAACTTGATGCTTGAATCTTTGCCCATCGGTTTTTCCCACAAAATTTCCTGCGGGAATCTTTTCAACTCTTCATAGCCCATCGCCAATGCTTCCAATGCGCGGTCGTTTGAATGCGGACCTGAAGCCTGAAACGACATGATGAACGACTGCCCCGTACTGTGCTGCGTGGCATGTGCAATCGTGAAAAATTTATGCTTGATTCTTTCGAGCGACTCCACCAACACTTGTGCGCGGTCATCCACCGATACTTTTTTCCAGGTTTGAAATGCCTTGTCCGCTTTTGCAATCAAATCATCTACAGTAAACTGCGGGTACTTGATGTTGAGCGGCTCCATCGTGTAGGGCGAAACTTCTTCGCCCGCAAAACCGGCAGGCTTGTCTTGCAGCAAGTCGTCAAAGTTTTTGCCAACATAAGCATTGAACTCCTCCTGCCCGCGCTTGGGCGCATCTTCACCATAGGCTTTCGGATGTTCGGGATAAGCAGCGTAAAACGTGCGTTTATGAATTGCGCTCACTGCATTGTCAAGAATCGCTTTGTAATTTTCTGAAAGGGGCATGACTCAATTTTTTTGGTTTGGAAAATAGGGGGAGGTAAAAATACAAATCCTCGTGGATTAACCTGACTTTGAATGACTTTGCAGCAGGTTGTTAAGATACACCATTACCAAGGTTTCAATCCTTATCAAGATCTGAAATCCGTTAGTTTCGGAATAGGATAAAAAAGAAGCTAAGGTATGGGCTATATACCTAATACACCGCGCCATCTAAAAAAATTAGCCATTCGATTTTTTTAGCATTAAGTTAGCCGCTTCGTGAAACTAACTTTTAGAGGAAAATCAGCTTCTGCCAAAATAGGAGAGGGTATCTACTCGGCTGCAGATGCTGCCAGAATCTTCAGAATACCTTATTCGAAGGCTCAGTATTGGTTTAAATACTACGCAAAAAATAAGTTATTCGATTCAATTGGCTACCGCTATCATTTTGAAATAAGAGATATTGTGGCGGTAAATTTTTTATCTCTGATCGAAATGTATGTTTTTTATTCATTGAAAGATGAGAATATTAGCATTCATGAAATAGTCAGGATTCATCAAACAATGGCAGAGCATTTAAATACGCCATACCCTTTTGCAAATCAGGATATATCTGTTCTTGGCAAAAATGTTTTTTTTGGCGCGTCATATACAAATGCCAAAAACCTACAGAGTTCATTGGCTGAGTTTATAGTTCCTTTGGCTAAAAAGATAGAATTTGGAGACCAAAGAATGGCTAAGAAATTTTATCCACTTGGAATATCAAAATCCATTGTAGTCAATCCGGAAAATCAATTTGGACAACCAATTATTGAGGGAACAAATATATTGGCTGAAACGATTTATGATTATTATCTGGCTGGAGAAAGTATTGGTTTTATTGCCAAACTATATAAGTTAGATTCAAGAAAAGTAGAAGATGCAATAGCCTTCTGCGCTCCTTTGCCAAAAGCCGCTTAATGGATTTTTATTTTGATGAAAATTTGCCTGAAAGATTGGCAGATGCTTTTAATGCACTTGAAGGCAAGGACGGTCATAGAGTATTTCTTACAGGTGCAAAATTCGGAGAAGGCATTAAGGATGTTGATCTATTTCCGTTAATTAAAAATGCTAACGGTATTCTTTTTACCAACGATTTAATAATGATCTCGAGAAGGAATGAGTTTGTTCTTTTAAAGAAGTTACAGTTCACAGCCTTCATAATGAGTTTTCCAAAAGGCTCAACATTCGATGAGAAAGCAAGACATCTGTTTTTACGTTGGGCTGACATTAAAAAAGTATGCGAACGAGAAAAGTTGCCTGTCATTTATGAAATAAAAAATAATGGCGATTTTAGACTCCTGACTTAAAGCAAAGCAGTAGCTTAAGCATAGACAACAGCTACTATCTCTTTCGTTATCTCGAACTCATGTTAACTCATCAATCCTATATCCTAATACCAAACTCCGATATTTAATTATCCCTGACAACAATAATCACATTCCCCGTTTTCATTCCTGTTTCCACAAAACGGTAGGCGTCAACAATTTGCGCTAACGGATATTTCCTGTCTCTTACGGGCTTAAACTTTCCGGTTGCTACAAGCTCTTTCAAAAACAACACATCCGCTTTGCTGATTGTCGGCAGCGGGAACAAAACTTTTTTACCACTGAGCAGCGGTGTGCTGAGCGCCAAAAACGGATTTTCCCATCGAGGACCAAGTTCCGTTGACATGTAAATGCCTTGCTTCTTCAGCAGCGGTTTGCATTTACGGAAAGAACTTTTGCCGACAGCATCAAATACGACATCAAACTTCTTGTTCAGTTGCGTGAAGTCTTGCTTCAAGTAATCAATCACCTCATCAGCGCCAAGCGATTTCACCAACTCCACATTTTTTGTATCGCAAACGGCAGTAACCTCCGCGCCAAAGTATTTTACTAACTGCACCGCAGCTGAACCAATTGCGCCCGTTGCGCCATTAATTAAAATTTGCTGCCCGCTCGCAATTTTTGCAGCCCGGATGTCGCACAGCGCATAGTGCGCGCCCTCAGTAATCGCGGCTGCATCTTCGTAGTTGGTATTATGAGGCATGGTTGCGATGGCGTCATTTTCCGCAATCGTCATGTATTCTGCATGACCGCCAAACTTTGTATCGTTGAACCCAAAAACTTTGTCGCCTATTTTGAAAGCAGTAACGGATGTGCCTATTGTCTCAACTTCTCCCGCAAACTCACATCCAAGTATTTGATTTTTAGGCGCGAGCAACCCGCTGAAAAATCTGCTGATAAAATATTCTGCGCTCCTGAAACCGCAGTCGGTGCGGTTTACAGTTGATGCGTAAACTTTGATAAGTACTTCATTTTCTTTCGGAACAGGTTTTTCTACTTCTGAAATCTGAACAACTTCAGGTGGTCCGTAATTTTCGTAGATGGCTGCTTTCATTTGGGTCTGTGGGTTTAGCAATTTGCAGCGGCTCGTGCGTGTGGCTTGGGTAGCTCTATTCATTTTAATACCCCTTTGTATTTCCCCTAAAAGGGGGAAATCCGCGCTCATCGCTACTACGTCTGCTTTTAAAGCCTGATTAAAACGGCAAAGAGCATTATCCTAATTTTTCAACGCCCAATTTCATCCTCTCCATCGTTTCTTCTTTTCCCAGCAATGCTGCAATATCAAACACAGCCGGACCTTGCGTTACCCCTGAAAGCAACACACGAAACACGGGCAGGACATCGCCTAATCCAAGATTATTTTCCGCGACAAAATCATGCACAAACTTGTCAACCGCTGCGCTGGAGAAATCCTGCAATGCTGCCAGTTCGCTCATCAATTTTTCAAAAACTGTTTTGCTTTCCGGGTTCCATCTTTTTGCAATCGTTTTCTCATCGTAGCTTTCAGGGCGTTTGAAGAAATAGATTCCTGCCGTAAGAAAATCTTCCACAAACGTAACACGGTCGCGTAGCTTATCGCAAACTTGTTCAACAAAAGCATTTTCGCGCTCAATTCCGTTTTGCTTTAACACGGGTTGCAGCAGCGCAGCTAATTCCTGCGCGCTTTTTTTATGTAGGTATTGCTGGTTGAACCACTTCGCTTTTTCAAAATCGAATTTCGAGCCTGACTTGCCGATGCGCTCAATAGAGAATGCTGCAATCAATTCATCCATTGAAAAAATTTCCTGCTCCGTGCCTGGGTTCCAGCCAAGCAGCGCGAGCATGTTCACGAAGGCATCCGGTAAAAATCCGCGCTCGCGAAAACCTTTTGATTCTTCACCCGTGTCGGGGCTTTTCCAGTTGAGCGGAAACACGGGAAAGCCGAGGCGGTCGCCATCGCGCTTACTCAGTTTTCCGTTTCCATCGGGACGCAAAATGAGCGGCAGATGCGCAAACTGTGGCATCACATTTTCCCACCCGAAAAATTTATACAGCAACACATGCAGCGGGGTTGACGAAAGCCACTCTTCCCCGCGAATCACGTGCGTGATTTTCATGAGGTAATCATCCACCACGTTGGCAAGGTGATAAGTCGGCATCCCGTCAGACTTGAACAGCACCTTGTCATCAAGCGCATGTGCAGGAAATGAAACTTCCTCGCGAATTAAATCCTGAAACGTTATGTCGCCAACGCCTGGCATCTTCGCACGCAGCACATATTTTCCTTCTGCAACCAATCGTTCTGTTCCTTCTTTACTCAACGTAAGTGAATTCTTCATCGCGCTGCGTGTTACATGGTCATATTGTGGAGCAGGATTTTCTTTCGTTTTCAGCCGTTCGCGCATCGCTTCAATTTCCTGTGGCGTGTCAAAAGCATAGTACGCATTTCCGCTCTCAATAAGCTGGTCGGCATATTTACGATACATCGCTTTTCTTTCCGACTGGCGGTAAGGAGCATATGCTCCATTGATTCCGGGACCTTCCTCAAAATCCAATCCGCACCAATGCAGCGCGTCAATGATGTATTGTTCCGCGCCTGGTACGTAGCGGTTTTGGTCGGTATCTTCAATGCGCAGAATGAAAACGCCTTTGTTTTTTTTCGCAAACAAATAATTATACAACGCGGTGCGCACACCACCGAGGTGCTGCGGACCTGTTGGGCTGGGGGCAAAACGGACTCTTACGGACATATTTTTTAAAGTTGCGTTATTGCGAGCGAGGAGCGAGCGAAGCAATCTCCCCATTAAGGGATTGGTTCGTCCTCCGGTATGACCGGAGAACTCGCAATGACGTTTTAGTTAAGCGTACAAATTTCTTATTTTTCCTTAGCAATGTACGTATCAAAAGTACCCGGTATTTTTTGGAGGTTGTTTCCGGAAATTTTGTGGCGTGTCCCTGCAAAGGAAAAAAATCTCTATCTCACCTTTGATGATGGACCTACGCCCGGTGTAACAGAGTTTGTTTTAGACACGCTTGACCAATTCAATGCAAAGGCTACTTTTTTCTGTATCGGAAAAAATGTGACTGCGCATCCCGAGTTATATGCTACCCTGCTGAAAAAAGGACACGCTGTGGGAAATCACACGCACAACCACCTGAACGGCTGGGAAACGGAAGATGAATTGTATTATGACAACATCGCGCAATGCGCAGAGATGGTAAACAGCAATTTGTTCCGACCGCCCTATGGAAAAATTTCGCTGTCGCAACTGCATTTTCTGAAAACCAAATACCTCGTGGTAATGTGGGATGTGTTGAGCGGTGATTTTGATGCACAGCTTTCACCGGAAAAGTGCCTGAATAATGTTTTGCATCACACGCGTGAGGGTTCGATTATCGTGCTGCACGACAGCATGAAGGCTGCGCCCAATTTGAAGTTTGCGCTGCCAAGAGCCATGGAGCATTTTTCAAAACAAGGATACTCGTTTAAAAAATTAAACTAACTCAACCCATGAAATCATCACTTATCGCATTGCTGCTCGTAGGGAGCGCGTTCATTTATTCAGCTTCAGCGCAGGAGAAAAAAGAAGTGCTGCTGATGGAAATTCATTCCATCACCGGCTACTCGGGCATTTACCTGCACTGGCAAAACAAGGAAACGGAATTCATTGACACCGAAAAGCCCACCACGAAAACAAAAATCAAAGAGCAGGGAAAAATTCTGCGCGATGTGTTTCAACGACTGTATGATGAGGGATGGAAAATAGAAAATTCTTCAAGGGGATATGTAAATGATGCTGAAGTGATTCAATATGTGCTGATACGAGAGAAGTAAATGGGTATAGGATAAATTGCACCAGTTCGTGCGGTGGGCTTGAGGAGTAATGCCACCTATTTGATACCTCTTTGTATTTCCCCGCCTAAGGCGGGAAAAAGCCACGCTCGTTGCAATTTGTCCTGCACCCAAGTAAATTGAATTCCTAAAAAGAAAAAGCCCTCATTCCGAAAGAATGAGGGCTTTACCTTTTGTGATTTACAGAACTTAGTTCAACTGGAGTTTCTTCACGCCAAAGCCGCTCTCAGAAGTGAGGCGCAGCGTGTAGATGCCTTTGGGCAAAGCAGTCAAATCCAACTGCTTCTGCACGTTGCCTGCTGTTGCAGTAATTTTTTCAGCATACACATTTTTGCCGCTGAGGTCGTGAATATTCAGGTCATACGCAGATGCGTTTTCTGCCGAAAAATTCAACGAAATATTTCCAGTGCTTGGATTCGGAAATACATCGAAGTTCAAATCATATTCAACAGAATTGATGAACACTCCGGTAATCGTTACATCCTGAGTTGCGGTATCAGAACCGCAACTGTTGGTTGCAATCAAGGTGATGGTGTAAGCGCCATTGTCTGCATACGTGTGAACAGGCGGACTTTGCAAAGTGCTGGTTGTCGAATCGCCAAAATCCCAAGCATAAGATGTTGCACCGGAAGTAGTGCTGCTGAACGTAACATCTGCTCCATTTTCAGTTGCAGTGAATGCTGTATTAGGCGCTGAATTAACAGTTACCGTGTGTGAATCAGTGGCGCTCGCGCTATTATCGGTAACGGTTACCGAATAAGTAGTAGTGCTGCTCAGATTCACTGTGATGGATTGTGTTGTAGCGCCTGTATTCCATGAATAAGCAACATTCCCGTCAGGATTGGTCGCAGTAGCCGTTAAAGTTGTCGGGATACCTGCACAAACAGAGGTGTTGCCTGAGATAGAAACTCCGAGAACAAGAGATGGACAAGTAGCTCCACCGCTCGCGGTCAGGTTGTTGGCGCTGCCGCTTGTATCAATAGCCGGGCAATTTCCTGATTGAATAACTCGTGAGTAGTAATCTAAATCAACATTAATTGTTCCCGGTGCAAAATTATTCAGCGTTTGGATCAGGGATGATATTTCACCGCTTTGCGTTTGCGGCCCGAGAAAAGGAATGTTCAATGTTATCGTCATGTAAATTTCAAGCTTGTATTGACCCACCGCGTCTGTTGTAGTGCCCGAAACAAGTATGCAACCCGTTTCACCGGCAGCATACGTCAATTTATCTGACTGCCATGTGATGCCGCAGGGGAAATTCACCAAACTGTCAATCGTTGCAGAAACCATCGTAACAGCCCCGGCTGGAGTATTGAATGAACTGAAGTTCTCCAACTGCATCGTGGTGCTGTAAGGAGTACCCCTTGTAATGCATGTTACATTATCCGGTGAGGGTGTTATTCCAGGCGTGCCCGTTGCAGCATTGGGCGTGCATTGTGCAAATCCAATAATTGAAGAGAGCAGGAGTGCAGTTGCTACTAAAATACTTTTCATGTTTTGGGTTTATTAAAGTTTAGTGATTAATTCAAAATCAATTTTTTCACACCGAATCCTTTCTCAGAATCCAAACGCAAAGTGTAAACGCCTTTTGCCAAAGCGCTCAAATCAAGCTGCCTTTGCACTGTGCCTGCAACGGAAGTAATTCTTTCGCGATGCACATTCTTGCCGCTGAGGTCGAAGATGTTCAGTTCATAAACATCTTTTGAATTTTCAGCAGAGAATTGCAATGCAACAGTTCCATTGCTCGGATTCGGGAACATCTCAAACGTGAGGTCATACTGAACAGAAGCAATGCCCACGCCCGTGATGGTTACAGTTTCTGTGTCAGTGGCGATGCCGCAATTGTTTGTAACCGTTAGCGAAATCGTATAACTGCCGTTATCTAAATACGTGTGCGCGGGGCTTGCCAGTGTACTGGTGTTATTCGAACCGCTTGCAGGCTCGCCAAAATTCCAAAGGTAAGTGCCAGCCCCAGTGGACGTGTTATTTACTGTAACGGCAGGAGTGGAAACAACAGCAGTAAAGCCCGCTGTAGGCGGTGTTCCTGTGCTAACCGTTACGCTTTTCGTTGCGGTGTCAATATCATCAGTTATAGTTACAGAATACGTACCCGCAGTTGTTGCAGTGAAAGTTGCAGAAGTCGAATTATCTGACCACAAATAAGAAACTGTTCCTGTTTCGTATTGCGCAACCGCAGTTAATGTTGTAGGCTGACCGGAGCAAATTGTTGGGTTGCCTTCAATGTCAACTCCAAGCGGGGGACAAATAGCGCCACTTGCAGTTTCTTCAGATGTGGTATCACGGGCAGGGCAATTGTCACCCGCATTGATCACGCGTGAAACATACTTGAAATCAAAGCCAAGAGGACCAGCTAAACCCTCAAGTTGCGGAATGAGTTCTGTGTTCAACTCACCGCTGATGGTCTGTGGTCCTAAAAACGGAACATCCAGCGTCATAGTCATGTAAATCAACAGCGGGTATTGCCCTACGATTTCGCGCGATGTGCCAGAGACTCTGATGCAACCTGTTTCACCGGGAGCATACACTAATTGGCTTGCTGCCCATGTGAATCCGCAAGGCAGATTTCCAATGCTGTCAATCTGTGTAATAGTAATGGGCACGTCAAAAGTTCCTAATGCAGTATTTAAAGTAAATGAGTCAAAATTTTCAACCTGCATGGTGAAATCATAAGGAGAATTTCTTTCCACGCATGGAATATTATCGGGCGCTGGGGAAATTCCTGGTGTGCCGGAAGGCGCATTGGCGATGCAGGGCGGTGTTGCTACTGTAATTGATTCTGTAGTAGTATCCGAACCACAAGCGTTGGTGGCAATCAATGTTACGTCATAGTTTCCATCAGTAGTATAAGTATGTGAGGGGTCTGTGGCGATAGAATTATTTCCGTCTCCGAAATCCCATGAGTAATCAGTTGCTAAATCGGAGGTGTTTGTGAATGTGGCTGACAATCCGGAAACAGATGCGGTGAATCCTGCTGTGGGAAATTCGTTTGCTGAAACAGTAACGCTTGCCGTTGCAGTTCCGTTTTGGTCGGTTACTGTAACGGAATAGGTATCATCTGTAGAAACGCTGATGGATGGAGTTGTCTCACCTCCTGGCGACCACAAGTAAGACACTATTCCTAATTCATAGCCGGGTTCGGCAGTAAGCGTTTCGCTTCCTCCGCAAAACACGGTAGTCCCGGTAATTTCCACCTGCAAAGACGGGCAAGTGCCGCTGGCAGCAACACCAGATGCGTTTAAATCGCGCGCTGGGCAAGGATCGCCCTGATTCACCACGCGCGAAACATAAAAGTAATCAGTAGCTACTCCGCCCTGAGAAGCAAGGTCATTTAACTCTCCGCTGATTTCCTGAATGCCTAATTGCGGAAGATTTACTTCCAACGTCACATAGATGCCAATGGGATATTGACCAACAGGCTCAAGGCTGGTTCCTGATACTCTGATACAGCCGGTTTCATTTGGACCATATTGAAGAGTGTCTGATTCCCAAGTGATTCCGCAGGGAAAATTCACAATGCTGTCAATTCTTAACCAGTTAACAGCAGCAGCAACAGTACCCAGAAAGGGAACAGCGAGCGAAATCGTGTCAAAATTTTCTGTTTGCAAGGTAACGTCATAAAACATATCCCGCTCAATGCATGGAATATTATCCGGGTCTGGAAATACTCCCGGGTTTCCGGTTGGAGCGTTGGGTGTGCAGGGTTGCGCGATTGCAGCAAATGAAATTGCGAGGCATATAACTGCCGTTAAAAAATTTTTCATGTCGTTCAAATTTTGGGTTTTGGTTTTGAATTCGGAGCGGGAAATTATGAAATTTTCATTGGGAAAAATAATATCAAATATCAATTACGATTTTATCATTCTGTTAAACGTGCGGTTTTACAGTCTGCCCACCATCTTTTCCGGCACCACCCACTCGTCAAATTGCTTCTCGGTGAGCAAGCCCAATTCTACTGCCGCCTGCTTCAGAGTCTTGTCCTCTGCGTGTGCCTTCTTGGCAATCTTCGCTGCGTTGTCATAGCCAATCTTTGTGTTCAAAGCCGTTACAAGCATCAAGGAATTTTCCAGATGGCGTTTGATGAAAGAGTAATTGGGTTCGATTCCGGTTGCACAATGGTCGTTGAAAGATTTTGCCACATCACCCAGCAAACGCGCTGACATTAACAAATTATAAATAATCACAGGCTTGAAGACATTCAGTTCAAAATGTCCGCTCAACCCGCCAACTGTAATCGCTGCATCATTCCCAATCACCTGCGCGCACACCATCGTGAGCGATTCGCATTGCGTGGGATTCACCTTTCCCGGCATTATCGAAGAACCGGGTTCGTTTGATGGAATAATGATTTCACCGATGCCGCTTCTCGGTCCTGATGAAAGAATCCGGATGTCGTTTGCGATTTTGAATAAGCTTACTGCCAGCGTTTTCAATGCGCCTGAAGTTTCCACACACGCATCGTGCGAGGCGAGCGATTCAAATTTATTTTCGGCAGTAATAAAAGGAAGTCCCGATTCTTTCGCGATTTCTTTTGCAACAAGTTCTGCGTAGCCCTTTGGAGTGTTGATTCCTGTTCCAACAGCCGTTCCACCCAACGCTAATTCAGAAAGGTGCTTCAGGGTATTCTTCAATGCCTTTAATCCATGGTCGAGTTGGGAAACATAGCCCGAAAACTCCTGCCCGAGCGTGAGCGGTGTGGCATCCATGAAATGTGTGCGACCAATTTTTACAATCTTCCTGTAGGCTTTGGACTTTTTCTCCAAAGTCTTTTTCAGCAGTTCGATATTCGGAATCGTGTTTTCGACAATCAGCTTGTAAGCCGCAATGTGCATCGCTGTCGGAAATGTATCGTTTGATGACTGCGATTGGTTCACGTCATCATTCGGATGCAGGATTTTCTTTTCGTCCGCGAGCTTGCCACCACTTAAAACGTGTGCGCGGTTGGCAATCACTTCGTTCACGTTCATGTTGCTTTGCGTGCCCGAGCCTGTTTGCCAAATCACGAGCGGAAACTGGTCGTCCAATTTTCCGGCTGTAATCTCATCGCACACTTTCCCGATTAAATCTGATTTCTTTTTATCGAGCACCTTGCATTTCACATTCGTAATCGCTGCGGATTTTTTCAGCACGGCAAATGCACGGATAATTTCAATAGGCATACTGGCTTCTGCGCCAATTTTAAAATTGCTGCGTGAACGCTCCGTCTGCGCGCCCCAATATTTATCAGCCGGAACATCAACGTAACCGATAGAGTCTTTTTCTTTTCTTGTTTTCATGGAGTCGGTATTGAATAGTGAGATTTTTCGGGCGCAAATATAGGGAGGGGAATAACGAACAGGCGAAAAAACTATCTTTGATTCTACAACTGAAAGCCATGACAACTTTTATCGTCACAACGAGCAATGAAGACTCCGAAAATGTTCAAAAAAATCTGAACAAAATAAGAGGAATAAAAAGTGTTCGGAAAAGAAAAGTCGGAAAGAAAAAATCTTTGTCGGATGTGCTGGTATCTGAATCTTCCCTTGCAAAAGATTGGTTAAGCAAGGAGGACGACCGTTGGGATAAGATTTTCACATCCTCTAAAAAGGGCAAGTAGTGTTTGACAAAGGCGACATTGTGTGGTTGAAATTTCCCTTTTCTGATTTAAATCGTAGCAAGTCGCGTCCTGCGTTGGTGCTCTCTGATAGCAGAGTAAATAAAACAGGCGATTACATGCTTGTTTCGATTACGAGTAAAATAAGAGAGGATGGATTAAGCATCGCCATCGCTGAAAATGAAACGGACGAACCCTTGCAGTTAAAGAGCTTTATCCGTTGCCATAAATTATTTACTGCCGATAAATCTCTTATTTCAGGCAAGTTGACTCGCATAAAACCACGGCTTTACAGAAAAGTGGTTGAAAAAATCAATTCGCTTATCAGCTAAGTTCCTAAATGAAGGATTCCTTTTTTTCAAATTTCCCGTCAGTTTCCCCTGAACAATGGAAACAAAAAATCATTGAAGAACTCAAGGGCAAGCCTTTTGAGGATTTAATCTGGCGCACGAAAGAAGGCTTTGATGTGCAGCCATTTTATACTGCGGAAGATTTGGAGAAAATAAAAATCACCGTTCCGCAAAAAGCAAAACCCGGTTGGGAAATCAGGCAGGATATTGTAGTGAAAAATTTAAAGGAGGCAAACAAAAATACCATTGATGCATTGGCTGGCGGTGCAGAAAGCATTGGTTTTGATGTTTCAAAAATTCAAGTAACGAAAACCAATCTTCAAAAGCTGCTTGCCGGTATCAACACCGTAAAAATTCCTGTTCACTTCACCAGAGTGAAAATGAAATCACTCGAAAAACTCGTTTCCCTTTTCACTAAAAAAACTTCCGGCTCGGTGGAGTTTTCTGATTTTTCAATCAAGAATATTCCCACATTTACGGAATATGCAAAAGCGTTTCCAAAATTTGATTTCATCACAATCAAAGTAAATTCTCTTCAAAGCATTACTGCGTGGACTCTGCATACTCAAAAAAAGAGGGTGAGGCTGTCCATTTCACTTTCCAACGATTACTTCCTCGAAATCGCCAAACTACGCGCGTTGCGAATTTTATTTGCAGAAAAAGGTATTCCCGTTTTCATCCACGCGGAAAACATTCCGCAGAAAACTGTGAAGGGTGAAGCACACTATAACATCTTACGCGCCACCACCACTGCAATGGCTGCCATCATTGGCGGCTGCGACAGTTTAAGTTTGAAAGCATCGCCAATGCCGGGAAAATCAAAAGTTTTTTCTGAAAGGATTTATCGTAACATTCAACTGCTGCTGAAACACGAATCGTATTTTGACCAGTTTGAAAATGCTGCGGGCGGCAGTTACTCTATTGAAGCGCTTACGCAAAAATTTATCGAACAAGCCAAAGCCGGAAAGTAGTCCATGTCAAAATTCTTAATCACGATTTTCGCTTTGACTCCGCTCATTTCTTTGGCGCAATTCAACGACACCATCCAACTACCCGTCATCGAACAGTTACAACACAGCGTGTTCATCAGCGAAACAGGAAGCGACTCCAACGCGGGCGACAGCCTGAATCCTGTTGCCACTTTTCAGACGGCATTGAACAAACTCGACAGCGTCACCACAGGACAAACAGGTGATGTGTTTGCGGAAGTAGTTCTTTATGCTGGCACATATCACTTTGCCTTGGCGCAAGCAGTTTCAAAATTTCAAATCAGTTCAAAGAATTTGAACGTGAGTGTACGCGGAAAAGATGAAGTGATTCTTGATGGAAACGGCTTGACTTTGAGCGGTGGACAAGGAATGGTGAGTTTGCTTGGCAGCCATATCAGCGTGAAAAACCTGAAGATTATTTACAGTCCTTCAAATGGAGTGCGCTTCGGCTATGATTATATGGGCACGGTGATTAACCCGCATGATATTCTAATTGAAGATGTTGAAGTAGCGCAAACAGCAGGACACGGCATATTGGTCGGCATTGGCGCATTAAACTCCGCAAACCCGCTGACGCTCACGCCTCATGCCGAGCGTTTTCTTATCCGCAACTGCTACGTGCATCATGCGGTGAATTTCAATTTGCCGCAAACTCAATGGGGTTCAGCAATTAAATTTCACAACGTGCGTCACGGCAAGGCGGTGAACTGCCTTGTGCATGATAACTCTGGCGAGGGCATTGACGTGGACTTCGGTCAATACATCGAAATCAGCGACAACAAAATTTTTGACAACTACGCGAATGTGTATCTCGACAAGGCAGAAAACATCATTATCCGCAATAACCTCATCTATACAACGCATCGCAGAAAAACCGGCATCCTGCTTGGCATCGAGCCGTTCACTGGGTTGTTGACGGATTTTTATGTGAAAGACATTATTATTTGCAACAACATTATTTTAAACACACCCACGGGCATCAGCATCTGGCAGGGGACATACAGCGCAATACAAAATGGACATTTTTCCAACATCAAAATCCTGCACAACACGATTACCGGAAAAACGGTTGACAATGGCGGAGCAATCGCTTTCTCTTTTTTTACGGCTTTCGGACAACCGGGAAACAATGTGCTTTTCTCCAATCTTGAAATCAAAAACAATATCGTGAGCGCGCATCCCGATAGTTTGAACAACGGCAGGCTCGTGAACGGTCCGCTCAACCCGCAGCCCGCGCTTACTTCTGCATTTAACTTGTGGAATATACATCCTGTCATTGCCTTTGACAGCACTGACCGGATTGATTCTTTGTTGCCTGTTTTTATAAATCCGCTTGAGATTGAAACGCTCGTGCCGCACATTGACAGTAACTCCGTTTTCGTATTCTCTATACCGCGCGAAGATTTTGCCGATGATGATTACAACCATACGCTGCGTTTCCCTGACTCGACAAATGCAGGCGCATTTGAATTGGACACTACCCTCTATTCCGACACGACAATTATTATCGGAATATACGATCATGATAAATCACTGCTGGTTTATCCAAATCCTTTTTCTTCAATTGCGCAAATTCGACTTGACGATTTGAATTCTCAAGAATTTTCAATTGAATTATTTGATGTCAACGGCAAGAAAATTCCTGCGAATTTTTCTTACCGGGGAAATGCAATTTTCATCTCCCGAGGAAATTTAGAAGCAGGAGTTTATTTCTTTCAGATAATGACAGCGGGGAAATTATTTACCGGAAAACTTGTCGTGAAGTAACAAACAAATGATTTATCATCTCGCAACAGAGGCTGAATGGAAAGCGTGCAAAAACAAAACTGTTTACGCTCAGAAAAGATTTGAGCAAGACGGATTTATTCATAGCTCAACAAAAAGCCAGATAGAAAAAACTGCAAATAGGCTTTTCAAAAATCATTCGAAAGTTGTTTTGCTCTTTATTAATGACGAAAGTGAGAAAGAGTTTATCAAGTACGAAAACTTAAAGGGTGGGAAAGAATTATATCCGCATATCTATCGCAAGCTCCCGAAAAAAAGTATTCTTAAAACTGTGGTGCTTAAAAATAGTGATGGTTCTTTTCAATTTCCTGATGAATTTGAATTTCATCACGCTGCCGGTTTTCCTCCTTTCCTGCGCGGACCTTACGCAAGCATGTACGCTGTGCGCCCGTGGACGATTCGTCAATACGCAGGATTTTCAACGGCTGAAGAATCAAATGCTTTTTACAGAAAAAATCTCGCTGCAGGACAAACGGGATTATCTGTTGCGTTTGATTTGCCCACGCATCGCGGCTATGATTCCGACAATGAAAGAGTGAAAGGCGATGTTGGCAAAGCGGGCGTGGCGATTGATTCGGTCGAAGACATGAAGATTTTGTTTGCGGGAATTCCATTAGAAAAAATGTCTGTTTCGATGACGATGAATGGCGCTGTGATTCCTGTGCTGGCATTTTTTATAGTCGCAGCGGAAGAGCAGGGCGTTCCTACCGAAAAACTAAGCGGGACGATTCAAAACGATATTCTGAAAGAATTCATGGTGCGCAACACGTACATCTATCCTCCACAATCTTCCATGCGCCTTGTCACTGATATTTTTAAATACACGTCTGAAAAAATGCCTCGCTTCAACTCCATTAGCGTGAGCGGCTACCATATGCACGAAGCGGGAGCAACAGCCGAAATCGAACTCGCATACACGCTTGCCGATGGATTGGAGTATGTACGCGCAGGGTTAAAAGCCGGATTACGCATTGATGATTTCGCTCCACGCATTTCGTTTTTCTGGGGCATCGGTATGAATCATTTCACGGAGATTGCAAAAATGCGCGCAGGAAGATTGTTGTGGGCAAAGCTGATGAAGCAATTCAATCCGAAAGATGAAAAGTCAATGTCATTGCGCACACACTGCCAGACTTCAGGATGGAGTTTAACTGCGCAAGACCCGTACAACAATATCGCGCGTACATGCATTGAAGCATTGGCGGCTGCATTGGCCGGCACACAATCATTGCACACCAACTCAATGGATGAAGCGATGGCATTGCCTTCGGAATACTCCGCGAAAATCGCGCGTGACACACAACTCTATTTACAAAGAGAAACCAATATCACAAAAGTAGTTGACCCGTGGGGCGGCTCGCAGCATGTAGAAAATCTCACCAACGAACTTGCAGAAAAAGCATGGAAGTTGATTGAAGAAATCGAACAGTTGGGCGGCATGGCGAAAGCGATTGAAAGTGGCATTCCTAAAATGCGCATCGAAGAAGCCGCAGCGCGAAAACAAGCAAGAATTGATTCGGGAAAAGATGTTTTAATCGGCATCAACAAATTTCAGCTTGCAAAAGAAGATGAACTTGATGTGCTCGAAGTGAATAATACCGCAGTGCGCGAGCAGCAGGTGAAGCGGTTGCAAAAAATTAAATCAGAAAGGAACAATGCGGAAGTTCAACATGCGCTTGCTGCAATGACGAATGCTACAAAATCAGGAAAAGAAAATTTGCTGCAACTTGCTGTTGAGGCTGCGCGAAAACGGGCAACACTGGGAGAGATTTCAGATGCGCTTGAAAAAATTTTCACGCGGTACAATGCGCCCGTTCGTGCGATAAGTGGCGTATATTCGAGTGAAATCATGCAGGATAAAACCTTCAAAGAAGCGAAAAAACTTTCCGACAAGTTTGCAAAAAAAGAGGGAAGGCGCACGCGCATCATGGTCGCCAAACTCGGGCAGGACGGGCACGACCGTGGCGCGAAGGTGATCGCCACCAGTTTTGCCGATTTAGGATTTGACGTGGACATCGCTCCACTTTTTCAAACGCCTGCGGAAGTTGCAAAGCAAGCAGCAGAAAATGACGTGCATGTGCTTGGCATTTCCAGTCTCGCGGGCGGACACAAAACATTGGTGTCCGAAGTGATTCAGGAATTGAAAAAATTGGGACGCCCTGATATTCTTGTTACGGTGGGTGGGGTGATCCCACCAAAGGATTATACATTTCTGAAAAAACAGGGCGTGTTCGCTGTGTTTGGTCCGGGCACAAAAATTCCCGAAGCCGCGAAGGAGATTTTGGAACGGCTGCTGCAACCCGCACATTAGTTTTATCCGATTACGATTTCCTAAATTCGTGAAAACCTGATTGTATGAATGAAATCATTTTCTTAGTGGAAGAAGCAGACGAGGGTGGCTTTATAGCAAAAGCAGTAGGCGAGAGTATCATTACACAAGCTGAAACAATTCAGGAATTGAAAACGCTGCTCAAGGATGCTGTGAAGTGCCACTTCGATGTCGCCAATCTTCCAAAGCTTATCCGGTTGCATTATGTACGGGAAGAAGTGATAGCAGTATGAAAATTCCGCGCGACCTCATGGGTAGTGAATTAGTGAAACTGCTCAGAACTTACGGATATGAGGTTTCAAGGCAAACAGGCAGTCATCTCCGGCTTACTACGCAAACAAAAGGAGAACATCACATCACTATTCCTAATCACTCGCCAATAAAAGTTGGAACACTGTCACCAATTTTATCTGAAGTAGCAATACACCTTGAAATTTCAAGGAATGATTTGATGAATGAATTTTTCGGTTGATGCAGAAAGTAAAATCACTCTCCTCTTCTCTCCTCTCAGGCGACCGCATTGCGCTCGCAAAAGCAATTACGCTCATTGAAAGCTCTTCGTCTAAACACCAAAAAGAAGCACAACAAATCTTAGATGAAATTCTTCCGCAGACGGGCAATTCAATTCGCATCGGAATCACAGGGGTGCCGGGGGTTGGAAAGAGCACATTTATAGAAGCGCTTGGAAATTATCTGATTAAAGAGAAGAACAAAAAAATTGCCGTACTCGCGATTGACCCGACAAGCACAGTAAGTAAAGGAAGTATTCTTGGTGATAAAACACGCATGGAAAATCTTGCGCGAAATGAAAATGCTTTTATCCGTCCATCGCCATCAACGGGAACTTTGGGAGGCGTTGCTTCACAAACACGCGAAGCAATTCTGTTATGTGAGGCAGCAGGCTACGATATAATTTTTATCGAAACAGTCGGAGTGGGACAATCGGAAACTGCGGTACATTCGATGATTGATTTTATGCTTCTCTTATTATTACCCGGTGCTGGTGATGAGTTGCAGGGCATGAAACGCGGCATCGTTGAACTTGCTGATTTGCTTGCAATCAACAAAGCCGATGGCGACAACTTACCAAAAGTGAAAATGGCGAAAGCCGACTACAAACAAGCGTTGCATTTATTTCCTGCATCAGAAAATGGATGGAAACCTGATGTTGTCGCCTGTTCATCATTGACCGGAAGCGGTATTCCCGAAATCTGGAAACAGATTGAAGCATTCGAAAAACTCACGAAAGCAAATAGCTTTTTTGCGAAGCGCAGAAGAGAACAAAGAAAATATTGGCTCAAGGAATTACTCACCACGTTCATCCTCAGAAATTTTTACAAGAACAAAAAGGTGATGAAGAAATTCTCAGAGATGGAGAAAATGGTGGAGGAAGAAAAAATCAGTGTGACGAAAGCAGCGCATCAACTCATGGGACTGCTTTAATCATCCCAACCTCAACTCTTACATCGCCAAGCTCACTACCGCCTTTTTCACAGGCGTTTTGGCTTTCTTCAATCCGAAAGCAGCTTGGATTTTGTCCACGTAGTTCAGTTCTTCCCACGGGAACAATTTCACTTTCACTTTCTTGATTGTGCCGTTGCCGTTTTTGAAAGTTTTTTCCACCACTTCGGTTTTGCGTCCCATGTGTCCGTAAGATGCTGTTTCGAAATAGATAGGCGTTCTCAGTTTGAAGCGTTGCTCAATCGCATACGGGCGCAAATCAAAAATCTGCTGAAGCTTCTTTGCGATTTCACCATCAGTCATGTCCACGCGGGCAGTGCCGTAAGTGTTCACATAAAATCCAACAGGCTGTGCAACGCCAATTGCGTAGGCAACTTGCACGAGCACTTCATCACACACGCCAGCGGCAACTAAATTCTTTGCAACGTGGCGCACTGCATAAGCCGCAGAACGGTCAACCTTTGACGGGTCTTTGCCGGAGAATGCTCCACCACCGTGCGCTCCTTTGCCACCGTAAGTATCAACGATGATTTTTCTGCCCGTTAATCCCGTGTCGCCATGCGGACCGCCAATCACAAACTTGCCTGTCGGATTTACATACAGCTTGTAATTCGTTTTGAATAATTCCTGCACACGTTTGGGAAGTTGAGCCACCACGCGCGGAATCAGAATTTCCTGCACATCCTTTTTAATGGAAGCAAGCATTTCTGCCTCAGGACCAAAATCATCATGCTGCGTGGAAACTACAATTGCATCAACATGCAACGGCTTGTTGTTATCATCATACGCAATCGTAACCTGCGACTTGGAATCGGGACGCAAGTATTTCATCTTCTTTCCTTCCCTGCGAATAGCCGCGAGTTCACGCAATAATAAATGCGCCAACTCCAATGGCAACGGCATATAATTATCCGTTTCGCGCGAAGCATAGCCGAACATCATGCCCTGGTCGCCCGCGCCCTGATCTTCTTTCTTCTTGCGCACAACGCCCTGATTAATGTCGGGGCTTTGCTCGTGAATCGCTGAAAAAATGCCGCAGGAGTTGGCTTCAAACATGTATTCGCTTTTCGTGTAGCCGATTTTGCGGATTACGTTGCGCGCAATTTCCTGCGCATCGAGATACACTGTTGATTTCACTTCACCGGCAAGCACCACCTGCCCGGTTGTTACAAGCGTCTCACACGCCACTTTCGAGTCAGCATCAAACGCGAGGAAATGGTCAATCAATGCATCGCTGATTTGGTCAGCTACTTTGTCAGGATGTCCTTCAGAAACAGATTCGGAGGTGAACAGGTAAGGCATGTTGGTTTAGATTTTAGTGAACGTCAAAATTACCAAAACCACTTAATAGTTCAGTAGTTCCGACATTGCATCAGCAACCTTTTCTGAACTTGGAAGCATCGCTTTTTCAAGAATGGAATTCAGCGGGATAGCTGGTGTATTCACTGAACCGATGATTTTCACAGGAGCATCCAAATCGCGGAAGCATTCAGACGCAATTCTTCCTGCGAGTGCCTCGGCAAAAGAGTTATTAATCGTTTCTTCAGTAAGCACAATACATTTATTATGTTTTCTTACGGAAGAAAAAATTAATTCTTCATCAAGGGGGTTCAGTGAACGCAGGTCAATGATTTCAATTTGTCCGGGAAAATTTTTTGCGGCATTTTTTGCCCAATACACGCCCATTCCATATGTAATAACTGTGAGTGTGTTTCCATTTTTCAATTCATACGTGCTTGCCTCAAGTTCAATCCTTCCTTTTCCTAACGGGATGATATAGTTTTCATCCGGCTCAATGGTTTTTGCATCAAGCGTACCCGGCACTTTTGACCAATATAATCCTTTATGCTCCAGCATCACCACAGGATTAGGGTCATAAAATGCCGCTTTCATCAACCCTTTCATGTCGGCAGCATTGGAAGGATACACTACTTTGATTCCTTTGATTTGCAACAGCACGGATTCAACACTGGAAGAATGATAGGGACCACCGCTGCCATACGCACCAATCGGAATGCGGATTAAAGTTTGAACGGGATATTTTCCGTTGGAGAGATAACATGAGCGACTGACTTCGGTGAACAGTTGATTTAATCCGGGCCACACGTAATCGGCAAACTGAACTTCCACAATCGGCTTGCATCCCGCAGCCGACATGCCCACAGTGCTGCCAATAATATACGCTTCAGTAATCGGTGTGTTGAATACGCGCGCATCGCCATATTTTTTTGCAAGCAATGCCGCTTCGCGAAACACACCGCCAAGTTCACCGCCCACATCTTGCCCGTAAAGCAACGCTTCGGGATGCTTTTTTAAAATTTCATCCACCGCATGAAGCGCGGCATCTACCATTACCACCTTTTCACCATTTGCAGGAGCGCGTTCACCTTGCTCTTCTTTCACTGATGTCTCAGCAAAAATGTGTTTTGTTAAATTATCGGGCGATGGGTCATCTGCTTTGAGCGCGCGTTGATAATCCTGCTCAACCTGCTCTTTTGCTTTTTGTTGGATAGCATTTAATTCTTGTTCATCAAATCCAAGCGACAACAACTGCTCGCGAAAAAGCGGAAAGGGGTCGCGCTTGGCATGTTCTTCTAAATCTTTTTTCGGGCGATACCATTCTTTGCGGACACCGGAAGTGTGGTGATTGAGCAGCGGCACTTTTGCATGAACAAGAAACGGTCTGCGCTCTTTGCGAATTTTTTTGATGACATCGCGCAATGCTTCGTAGCATTCGATGAAATCAGAACCATTGATAGAGAGCGCCTGCAAGCCTTTAAATCCTTTTGCGAATTCCACCGCATTCATCGCGCGCACTTCGCGAGCGTGGGCGGAGATGTCCCAGTCGTTGTCTTGTATTAAATAAAGTATCGGGAGGGATTTCAATACCGCAAAATGAAAGGCTTCGGCTACTTCTCCTTCGGTAATGGCAGCGTCACCGAGAGAGCAAACGACCACGGGAGCCTCACCCCCGCCCCCTCTCCAAAGGAGAGAGGAGTCCGAACTGCTATCCGCAACAACTCCTTTTTTGTTCTCGCCATCATAACGCGCAAGTCCTTGTTGTTCGCGATATTGAATTCCCTGCGCAATGCCGGTTGTTGGAATCGCCTGCATTCCCGTAGCAGAAGATTGATGCGGAATTTTCGGCATGTCCTCCCTAATCGAACTGGGATGCGCGTAGTAAGTTCTTCCTCCTGAAAACGGGTCATCTTTTTTCGCAAGCACTTGCAGCATCAACTCATAAGGCGTGTAGCCGATACCGAGCAAAATGGAATCGTCACGATAGTAAGGCGCGACAAAATCCAGTGGCAAAAGTTGCAATGCTACAGCAAGCTGAATGGCTTCATGTCCCTTGGAAGTAGCATGCACGTATTTGCTGCAAACATCTTTGTTCTCTTCGTAAAGATCAGAGAGGGCGCGGGCGGTGGAAATGAGATTCCATGCTTTGAGAAGAATTTCTTTGCTGACGCTCACTGTTGTTTCTTGGGATTGCATTTTAATCGGGCTTAAAGATAAAGATTATGGCACATGGCTTTTAGAGCGGCTCTCAATAAATCCTTAGCATTGTTTTAGCGAAATCACAGACATGGAAACAAAATTTATCACCGATAACAAGGGTAAAAAATTGTCGGTTATCCTTCCTATCAAAGAATGTTTACGCCTCTTAGAAGAATCAGAAGAATTGGCGGACATCCAACTTTATGATGAGGTGAAATCGCGGAATGAAAAAACTACTTCTTTAGAGAAGTATATCAAGCAGCGGAAAAAAGTTTACAAATAGCCGATTACTTAATCTTACACTCCATCACTTTTTTTCCTTCCAGTAATCCTTCAAATACGTCATCAATTTTCACTTCACCCACTCCGGCAGGTGTTCCAGTGAAAATGAGGTCGCCTTTCAACAAAGTAAAATAGTTGGAGATGTAACTCACAATTTTTTCAAAACTGAAGAGCATGTCTTTTGAAAAACCGTTTTGCACCTCTTCTCCATTTTTCAGGAGCGAGAAATTGATGTTGGCAGCGTTTTCCAATTCTTTGATGGGAACAAAATTGCCCACCACCGCAGAGCCGTCAAACGCTTTTGCGATTTCCCAAGGCAAGCCTTTGTCTTTACATTTATTTTGCAAATCGCGGGCGGTGAAGTCAATGCCTACGGTAATTTCTTCAAAATATTTCTTCGCAAATTTTTCATCTATCTTCTTTCCGTTCCTGCTGATTTTCAAAACCAGTTCGCCTTCATAGTGCAGGTTTTTTGTGAATTCGGGATAGAAAAAAACTTTGCCTGTGCGCGTTACCGCTGTTGCCGGTTTCATAAACACAACCGGCTCAGTAGGTATTTCATTCTTCAATTCCTTTGCGTGTTCCGAGTAGTTTCTACCGATACAGAGGATTTTCATGTTTTTAGTTTTCGGTTTACTGTCCTGCCGGAGTTATTCCGGCATCCCCGAAATTAATAGCATCTATGTGGGGATAGGGGAACGAGTCCGCCATAACACGAATTCAGTTGTAAGTATTCATCGTCCGCTCAATCCCTGCTGTCACAAAGCTTTTCACCGCTTCGGCAGCAACCTGAATTTTTTCAGGCAATAGCTTTTTTTCTTCAGTATTCCATTTTCCCAGCACATAATCTGATTGGTAGCCCTTCGGAAAATTGCTTCCAATACCAAAGCGCATCCTGATAAATTCTGCTGTGCCGAGCGTTTCAAAGATGCTCTTCAGCCCGTTGTGTCCGCCATCGCTGCCATTTTTCTTGATTCTGATTTTTCCGAAAGGCAACGCTAAATCATCGGCAATTACCATCAAGTTTTCTAACGGGATTTTTTCTTTATCGAGCCAATATTTCACCGCCTTGCCGCTCAGGTTCATATAAGTGGTGGGCTTGATAATGCACAGCATTCTGCCCTTGAATTTCACAGAAGCAACAAAAGCATGGCGGTCAAGCGTGAATGGAATTTCGCCAGCGAGCATGTCGGCTACGTCAAAGCCGATGTTGTGGCGCGAACCGGTGTAGTCGTCACCTGCGTTTCCTAAACCGGCAATCAGGTATTTCACGGGATTAGATTGGTTGATGAGTTATCAGTTGATTGGTTGATTAGGAAACCGAAGCTAATCAACAAATTAACCAATCAACCAATTAACAAACTACTTCTTTGCTTCGGGCTTCTTCTCAGCCTTTGCGGGAGCTTTTCCAGCGGGAGCTTTTCCGGCAGGAGCTTTTCCGGCAGGAGCCTTTGCATCACCTGCTTTTGCAGCGCCTTCAGCAGCAGGCGCAGCAGCCGCAGCCTCTGTAGTAACAACCGCAGCAACTGGTTTCTCTTCAACAGCTCTCGGAAGATAAGTAGCGACAATCGGAAGGTAAGCTACGTTCAGTATTTCAACATTCTCAACTTTGATGTCGCCCACTTTAATGGATTTGCCCAATTCGAGCGTGTCAATATTAATGTCAATATGCTCAATCAAATCTTTTGGCAACGCCTTCACTTTCAGCTTGCGCATCTTTTGGTCAAGCACTCCGCCTGCTTTCACACCGGGAGCTTGTCCGTTTAACTTTACAGGAATTTCTGTTATCACCTTTTTGTCGGCAGCCAGTTCAAGAAAATCAATGTGCGTGATTTTATCCGTTACAGGATGAAATTGAATCTCTTTCAGCAGCGTGTTATAATCTTTGCCGTTTACCGTGATTTTAATCGTGAAAAAATCAGGATTATACACAATCTTCGTAAACGCATTATAGGGCGCATGGAAATGCACGGTTTCGCTACCTCCGTAGATGATGCAGGGTACAGAACCCGCTGTGCGCATGCGATTGGCAAGGGTAGTTCCTCTTTCAGTTCTCTCTGTTCCTTCCAGTGTGAGTGATTTCATGGTTGAAAAAATTTACAGTTAATAAGGATTTATGAATAATGAAGTAATAGACTTGTGTTCGTGCGTGCGCCTGATGGCTGTTGCAAAAATTTCTTCCACCGACAGCATCTTGATTCTCTCATTCGGCTTTTCACTCTTGATGGGCATCGTGTCGCATACCACTAATTCCGCGAGCTTAGAATTATTAATTCTTTCGTAGGCATTTCCCGAAAGCACCGGATGTGTGCAGAATGCCCTCACGCTCTCCGCGCCTTTATCCATCAGGATAGTAGCTGCATTGCAAATCGTGCCTGCGGTATCAATAATATCGTCAACGAGAATTACATTCTTTCCGGTAACATCGCCAATCACGGTCATTTGCGCGATTTCATTGGCGCGCACACGGTATTTATCGCAAATCACGAGGTCAGCATTGAAATGCTGCGCGTAAGCTCTTGCCCTCGCTGTGCTGCCAACATCCGGGGAAGCGAAAGTGATATTTGTTAAGCCTAATTGCTCAATATAAGGAATGAAAATAGCCGAACTGTTCAGGTGGTCAACTGGAATATCGAAGAAGCCCTGAATCTGCCCGGCATGTAAATCCATCGTCATTACGCGGTTGGCACCAGCAGCGGTAATCAGGTTTGCCGCAAGTTTTGCCCCGATAGAAACACGGGGGCGGTCTTTTCTATCCTGACGCGCAAGCCCGAAATATGGGATTACCGCAACGATATAATCAGCCGAAGCTCTCTTTGCAGCATCAATTATCATCAGCAACTCCATCAGGTTATCAAATGGAGCGAAGGTGGATTGAATAATAAAGAAGAATGAGCCGCGCACATTTTCCGTTATCACCGGCTGAAACTCGCCATCGCTGAAACGCTGGATGGTAAGGTTTCCCAAGGGTTGCCCGTAGCACGTAGCAATCCTTTTAGCAAGGTATCGTGACGCGCTTCCTGAAAATATTTTAATAACGGGTTCCATTGAGAATGGGCTGCTTCTTTTAAAGGACTGCGAAGTTAAATGAATTAATTACAAGGTGCAAGCACTTGACATCAATAAAATTCGGGAGGGTAAATGCTGCCGTTGCGACTGCTTCCTGCTACTGAAAAATTGCTGGCCTACCTGGATTCGAACCAAGACTAACAGCTCCAAAGGCTGCTGTGCTACCATTACACAATAGGCCAAATGCGGGGCAAATTTAAGAAGTAATTTGACGAAATGGATTAAAAGCCGGGGGAAATATCTGCAAGAAAGTTATCGTAAAGCGCTTTTCCCGGAAGTTTTTCAGGAAACACTACCACCCTGACATCCAGCGGCTTGAGCAAAAAGTGGTCAATGATTGTTTTTTTGCCTTTTATTTCAATTTCCATCTTTTGCGCAGCAGGATTTGGAATGATTAAATATTCAAACCGCACCCAGTCGCCATGCACATCTAACTGGTCAACCTTATCTGCCCTGATAGATTGTTCGCTGATATTTTTTCCAACTGCATCATATTCAATGATTGAAAAATAAGGGACCTTGTTGCCGAATGGCGTCACTTTTATCCAGCAACTCATTAGATACGATGAAGAGTCAAGATTCTTCATCTCAAATTTCTGCTTCTCAAGCAGGTTGAGTTTTTCGTCTGAGCCGGAAAAATCATGCGCCATGTTTTCATTCGTCCAATAAAAAACTTTGTCGGCTTTTGCGCTTGCGTAATAATTCCCTGTTTGAATAAAATTTTGCCTCACTGAGTTCGCGAAATGATTCCCGAAAAACGGTTTCTTCTCCAAACTATCTATAGCGAGGATGTAAAGAATCATTTCCTCCTTGCGGGCAATTTCCCTGCATCTTTTTATTAAAGGGCTTACCGTATCAACTTGCGCTGGCGCAATTACTAAGATGGGCAGGCGCGAAGGAAAATCTTGCACAATTTTTTTCTCTGAATAATCAGAGCCTGCAAGGCTGATAAGATTCAACGTGCGACTGATGGATGTTCTTGACATGATGCACCCTAAAACCGGAGCGCCTGTTTGATAAGAGTAAGATAAAGACGACCATTTTGTGAGCCAGTCGCCTGAAAACCACAGTTTCTCAGAGCCATCAGCCGGAATAGGATAAGGAAGCGCAGCCTGAAAATCTGCGGGGGTGTAACCAGATGTTTTAAGCAAATCTGCAATACGCTCATTTTCAACCAATACATTATTGCCGCCATAAGCTCCAATACTTGCCCGTGCTCCTTGCAGTGAAAAATGCAGGTCTGAAAACCACGCGAGAAAAAGAATTCCCGCGCAAAGCGCAAAAGCAACCCTTCCTTTTTTCATGCTGATTTTGCGCAGCAGCATCCAAAATCCATAAGAGTAATAGATGGTGAAAATGAAATAAAACGCCCAAGCAAATCTGCCAAGCGAACGGAATTGATTTAAAAAAGGGATTTTGTAAAATACCGCATCCATGCCCCAGCGAAACGGGATGAACATTGCAAGCAGCAAAATCAGGATTCCGGCAATGAAAAGTTGGCGTAGCGCAGGAGAGCCCGGCAATGCTTTCAGTAAGTTTTGTTTTTTTCTGCCCTTGCGAAAAATTTTCACGGCAAGCACTACTAAGAAAAACATTCCGGCTAACCCTACGAATGCAATCCCCTCCCACTCTGCTTTTCTGATATGCAAGAGTTCGCGCAGCGGGTTATAAAATTCAACTTGCGGAAAAAAAACAGAAGATGTCCAGGCGGCATAGTGCCTCGCGCCCCACGGGTCTTGCGGGCGGTCAACAACGGGGTCGGTAAGCAAGAGCGCGATTTTGAACAACAGCGGACCTGCAATTCCTGCAAGCAATAAAGGCAAGGAGATTTTTTTTTCAGAAAGAAATTGCACAAAGCAAAAACTCAAAATCATCATGCCGGTAATGATTACCCAATAGGGGTGCAGCCATGCGGACAGGAAGGAAATGAGCGCCAGAAAAAATGCGATGCGATAGCGTTTCCCATTATTATTTGTCGTTGCGTTCAGCACAATCAGATAAATCGTTGCGGTAAGAATGCTGCTGTAAGACAAACTGAAATGCCCGGGCATTCTGGCAATGGTTGGTGAAATGCAGGTAATCAGGATGGCGCACAGCATGGAGTAACTCTGCGGCAGGCGGAGCAATAGCAGCGTTTTGTAGAGAAAGAACCCACACAAGAAGAAATTCAAAAACAGCAGCCCATTTACAATGCCTGCTAAGTATTCGCTTACATCAAAAAAATGCCGCTGGATAATTCCAAGCAGGAAGGCAAGCAACGGCTGGTTGTCGGTGAAAATGACATGCTCACCATAAGGATAAAGCATGCCCGTGAACCAAAATCCCGAGTCGTATTTCACATAATAAGCGAGTGTATAAAAATTTTTTAGACCATCTCCCGATGCGGACAACAGCGTATCGTTGAGATGAAGAATGTAAGGTGAAAAATAAAACAGCAGCAGTCCCGCCATGGCGGCAAAGCCGATAAGCAAGTACTTGTCAAAAAATTGCCGGTTGCGAATAGGTAAGTTTTTTAGGATTGAAAACGCTTGCCAAGTTCGTCAAATCGGTATATTATTTTACGAATCATTATTTTTAGCGTGTAATGGAACTGCTTGCTCCTTCTTTCAATCACTTTCAGCCCGTTTCACTCACCGAGTTGGAACGGTTGAATTTTTCTGAGCGGCTTGATTCAAAATCCATTTTTCCAGCGCGTGTGTTGACGCAACTATTCGAGCAGCTTCCCGCGCATTATCATATTCTTGAATTGCATGGCAGGCGGATTTTTCGCTATGAATCGCTTTATTTCGACACGCCAGATTTCAAATTATTCAACGACCATCATCGCGGCTTGGGGCATCGCCACAAAATCCGCTACCGCACTTACACGGACAGCAACACGACATTTTTTGAAATCAAAACAAAAAACAACATAGGCAGAAATCACAAACTGCGTGCGCCTGTTGCCGCCATGCAAGTGCCGCTGCCCGATGCTTTAAAAGAAATCGTTCGTAGCGAAACAACGCTCAATCCCGACACGCTTCTTCCAACACTGTCAGTGGCGCTAAACAGAATCACGCTTATCCACCGCGATGGTTCTGAGAAAGTCACGTTTGATACCGACATTCATTTTAAATTTAACGGCAATTCAAAACACCTTGAAGGCATCGCAATCACCGAAGTGAAGCAAAAGAAATTCAATCCCGAATCTCCGTTTTTTCTCCTTCAGCACCGGCTCGGCATTCGCCCGGCATCTGTCAGCAAATATTGCTTAGGCATTTCCATGCTCCACAAACCCGCCAAAGCAAACCGCTTCAAAGAAGGCTTGCACCGCCTTGAAAAAATGATGGCATGAACCTTTACGACCAACCACCACTCATCCAGTTTTTACTGAAACTCGCGCTTGACCTCGCGGTTGTTTTTTTGCTCATCGGCTTGCTCTATTATCCGCGCAGGCGCGATAAAGATTACGTGTTCACCTTCATTGTCTTCAACGTGCTTGTATTCCTCGTATGCTTTTTCATGGGTTCACTCGAAATGAGCGTAGGGCTTGGCTTCGGGTTATTTGCCCTCTTCGGCATTTTGCGCTACCGCACCATTACTGTTCCGATTAAAGAGATGACCTATCTCTTTACCGTGATTGTGATTGCTATAATTAATGCGCTCTCATCTGCAAACATGGGCTTGGACGTTACCCTCGCTGCTGACATCACCGTGCTCGCACTCATTTTTTTCCTCGAAAAAATCTGGTTCAATACCCCGCAGGGCTTCAAAGTAATCACCTACGAAAAGATTGAAAACATCAAACCCGAAAACGCCCAACTTCTTCTAAGCGACCTCCGCGCGCGCACCGGGCTTGACATCACCACGATTGACATCGAAACCATCAACTTTCTTAATGACACCGCGCTGATAAAAATTTATTTCAACAGCACGGGCAGTGAAGGGGTGAGGAGAATAGCAGAGAAAGATTAACAACAATTTGGCGCGTACTTACCTCATTTCTTTAGCACTTTTATTAGTAGCGTTCACATCAAAAGGGGAACAGTCTTTCTGGCGGCACATACATCAGTGTAAAGTTTGAAATTTGAAGTTTGGAGTTGAAACGAAAAGAATGTTCCGGGTAACTTCAAACTTTATACTTTAAACTTCAAACTATCTACATGAAAGCACCCACTGGCACCCAACTTTCCTGCAAAGGCTGGATACAAGAGGCGGCATTGCGCATGTTGCACAACAACCTCGACCCTGATGTTGCCGAAAAACCTGATGAACTCATCGTGTATGGCGGCACCGGCAAAGCCGCCCGCAATTGGGAGTGCTTTCATAAAATCGTGAAGGCACTCAAAGAATTGAATGATGATGAAACGCTGCTCGTGCAGTCGGGAAAACCTGTTGGTGTGCTGCGCTCGCACAAAGACGCGCCCAGAGTGATAATCGCCAATTCAAATCTCGTGGGCAGATGGGCAACATGGGAGCACTTCCGCGAGTTGGAAGCAAAAGGTCTCATCATGTTTGGGCAGATGACAGCCGGCTCGTGGATTTATATCGGCTCACAGGGCATCGTGCAGGGCACGTATGAAACCTATTTGTCGCTCGCTGAAAAACATTTCAACGGTTCATTAAAAGGCAAACTCAATGTCACCGCAGGTCTTGGCGGCATGGGCGGAGCGCAGCCGCTCGCAATCACGATGAACGAAGGCGTGTGTCTTGCTGCCGAGATGGAAGAATGGCGTGTGAAAAAAAGAATCGAAACGCGCTACCTCGATAAAATGACACACGACATTGATGAAGGAATCCGCTGGGCGTTGGAAGCAAAAGAAAAACAACAAGCTGTTTCCATCGGCATCGTATGCAACGCGGTGGATTTATTGCAACGAATGTTGGAGAAGAATATCACCCCCGACACGCTCACCGACCAAACATCAGCGCATGATGAACTCATCGGCTACTTTCCGCAAAACATGAGCGTGGAAGAAGCGAAAAGTTTGCGTGAAAAAAATCCGGAGCGATATAGAGAACTTTCGCTTGACACGATTGCGCGTCACGTTCAACTCATGCTGGAATTGCAAAAGCGCGGAGCAATTACGTTTGATTACGGAAACAACATTCGCGGGCAGGCAAAAGATAAACGAGGCGTGCAAAATGCATTCGACTTCCCGGGATTTGTGCCCGCTTATGTGCGTCCGTTGTTTTGCGAAGGCAAAGGACCGTTCCGCTGGGTGGCTTTGTCGGGCGACCCTGAAGATATTTATACTACGGATGCGGAATTACTGAAACTGTTCCCCGAAAACAAAGGACTCGCCCGCTGGCTAAAGATGGCGCGTGAGAAAATCGCATTCCAGGGATTGCCCGCGCGTATTTGCTGGCTGGGAATGGGCGAGCGCGAAAAAGCGGGCGTGGCGTTTAATAACTTAGTGAAATCAGGAAAAGTGAAAGCGCCCATCGTTATCGGGCGCGACCATCTTGATACAGGTTCAGTTGCCTCACCCAACCGCGAAACGGAAAACATGCTTGATGGCTCTGATGCCATTGCCGACTGGCCTATTCTCAACGCCCTCATCAACACTGCCGGTGGCGCAAGCTGGGTTTCATTTCATCATGGCGGTGGTGTGGGCATCGGCTATTCGCTGCATGCCGGGATGGTGATTGTTGCCGATGGCACTGACGATGCGGAGAAAAGATTAAGAAGAGTGCTGCATAACGACCCGGCAATCGGGGTTATCCGCCATGCGGATGCGGGCTATGAAAGCGCGAAAGCGAATGCGAAGAAGTGGGGGTTGGATTTATGATTCTGTGATAATAATTTGCAGAGAACTCCATAACTTGACAATCGGGAAATCGTCCAAAAATGAAGATTGACACTACTTTTTATGACCGCTGCATCAGCACGCTGGAAAAAGCACACTCGCTTTTGTTAGAAGCGAATCCGGAACATATTGAGTATGACATGTATCGTTCAGCGTGTGTGAAAGAGTTTGAGATTATCCTTGAGCAGAGCGGAAAGCTTTTACGTAAACTGCTGAAGCCGTATTTCCATTCTTCCCAAGCTGTTGACCAACTGAATTTTAAAGATGTTTTCCGCCATGCAGTATTGCGGAATATTCTCACAGACGAAGTTTGTGAACGGTGGCTGCTTGATCGCGATAATCGAAATACAACAGCGCATGATTACGGGGTGAACTTTGCAGAAAAAACATTAACGCTGCTTCCGCAATTCATTGCAGATGCCGCTGCGCTTTCTACCATCATTAAACAACAACATGCTGCTTAAAGAAAAACACCGGATGCTGCTGGAACGCCTGTTTTCCACTGTGGAGTTTCCGCTTGAAGTGTGGGCGTATGGCAGCCGTGTAAGCGGCAGCGCGCATGATGGAAGCGATTTAGACCTGGTGTTGCGCAGCGCTGATTTAAAAAAACTTCCGGCTGATGCGCTTACTGATATTAAGGAGAAAATTCAGGAGAGCAACATCCCTATCCTTGTTGAAGTGTTTGATTGGGCGCGGCTGCCCGACTCGTTTCACTAGAATATTTTACATCAACACGAAGTCTTGTTCAGTAATATCCGTACATCAGTGAATGAACCCTCCGGGGAATATAAAGCGAAACGTAGTTCGCAGGAGAAGCGCTCCTGAAATCATGCTCCCTACGCCCTCGTTCGCCTTTGGCGAGTGAGCATTCATCAGGCATCTTGCCTATTTGTTTATTGAAAAACAGATGATGCCAGAGTTTAAATAACGAGGGATGCCGGAGGCAAAGAAATTACTACCTCGCGGGACGCGAGCGAGGGCGGAAGGGGTTAGCTTTTTTTGAATTTGATGAATAAATCTATTAAAACAGATGCTGGTTTTTACTCCAAAAAAAATAAACGTATGGCAACAGTGAGGTTGCGATAACAATCAGATAATACAGTAAATACCAGTTTGTGTAATTTTTTTCAATTCTATTAATAATAGTTTCATAACCATCACCATATCTTTTAAGTAAAAAAAAGAACAAAAATATTACTATAATATTAAAGCAAATAGCTATTGCTACTAAAATTCAGGACTCGATGAATCTTACTTTTTATTGGAGTGCATCAAATATTGGTTCAATGCGCTTGCCATAGAGGGCGATTCAGGGAGGGGAGCTTCAATATCTAAATGCAACTTACGCTCTTGCACAACTCTTGCCGTTGTCTTTCCAAATGCTCCTAAACGCGTTTTTTCCTGCTTAAACTTTGGGAAATTATCAAACAATGACTTCACCCCAGAAGGGCTGAAGAAGATAATCACATCATAATTGAATTTTTTCTTCAAATCAGAAAGGTCGCTGCTGATTGTCTTGTAAATAATTGCCTTTTCAAAATTCAATCCTTTGCCTTCCATCAACTCGGAAATCCCTTCTTTATGTACATCGGAGCAAGGCAACAGGAAACGCTCGGTGTCTTTATGCTTCATCATCAGGTCCACCAGTTCTGTCTCTCTTCCATTGCCATAGAAAACTTTTCGCTTTCTATAAAGAATATACTTCTGCAAGTAAAGCGCAACCGCTTCTGAGACACAGAAATATTTTGTTTCCTGCGACATTCTGGTCCGCATTTCCTCGCAAATGCGAAAAAAATGGTCAATCGCATTTTTGCTATTAAACACTACGGATGAAAATTCTGTGGGGACGATTTTAAATTTTCTAAAATCCTTGGCGGGGATTGGCTCAATCTGAATGAATTGGCGGAATTCAATTTTTACATTGTATTTAGCTGCCAATTCCGAGTAGGGATTTTTTTCTGTTTCCGGCTTCGGTTGGGAGATGAGAATAGTCTTTACCTTCCGGTAAGCAATCTTCACCGCTGGCTTTGCAGGCGCAACAACCTTTACGGGAATTGTTTTCTTTGGGGATTTCGCTTTCAGCTTAACCACTCCACTACGACCTTTACGAGAATGCAAACTGGTGCTATTTCGAGCGCAAAAATATAAATAAAATAGTGAAGCGCGTCATGCTGCAATAGATTTCTCGATATTTCTAACCCCTTTAACCCAATGCCTATGATAAAAAGCGCAAGAAGAATAAGCGCCACGACTATCAGTGCAGCCTGAAATGATTCAGGCGAATATGCTATGAAAAGATTGATTGGAATCAGCAATATCCCAATTATTTTTTGCGCAAGAAAGAAATTGAAGTTGTAATGATTTACTTCATTTCCGAAAGGAAAAATAATTGCCATGAATTTCATTGACCCGTATTTGAGCGAGTAGAGCACAATGACGCCCCACAGAAAAAAAAGCATTGTAACAAAGGAAGTCGGAATATCCGTCCAGCTAAAGTGTCCGTTGAGTAAAAAAAGAAAGATGCCTCCTGAGAACACAAAATTGATGTTGTAAAAAATCGCTGAAACAGGCATCGTCAGTTCCTGCTCGCGGTAGAGTTGCTGCGCCATCGTGAGGTTGGTGAGCGCGCGCGTCATCTCTTCCAGACTTTTTGGAAATGCCCTGCGCAGATACGCAAGCAGCGCGAGTTGAAACACCATAATATAAAAGACAAATGCTGGCATGCGATTGGTTTGCATCGGATGAATTTCATCCTTGCCCGCATGATTGAAATACGGCTCGCTGTTTTGCTGCGCTACAATTTGAGTATCTGCAACAATCGCGCTTGCCTCCTCGCAACTATCCTGCAATTGCTGCGCTGTTGCCTGAGAACTGAGAGCGAACAGCGCAATAAATAAAACTTGTACCGTCAGGAATTTTCTCATGCGCCTTCAAAAATAATTGACATACCCGAAATGAATCTTAGCTGATTTAAAATCCACCGGATTATTTTGTTGCCTGCCCAGCGCATAGCTCACGCCAAATAATCCCGCTTTTGTTTCAAACGCCAAGCCTGCTCCGAAGCCAAACGGAAAATCATTCCTGTATGCATCCTGCATTCGGTATTCTGTATAGGCTCCATCAAAGAAAAAATTAAAGTGCGAATTTTTCGACAGCAGAAAACGGTATTCCAGCGTCACCACATTAAACAGCGAACTGAAAATAGATTCTTCATCGAAGCCGCGCAATAAGCGGTTGCCCCCGATGCGGTACATTTCATTTTCAAATACATTATCGCTCACAAGGGCGCCCCCGCGCAATGTTGTTTTCACCGTAGAGCGTTTTCCAAGCTGCCAATATTTATCAATGCGGTAATCAAATTTGTATTGTACGGTTTTTAAATCAACGCTGTCATAAAGACTTGCGAAAGTATTCCCGGGATTTTCAGGGTCGTTCAATCCGATTACCTCCGAAAGTTCATCAATCTTTCGTGTGCCCGCGCCCGCTTTTAGCAACAACGAATAACCTTTTTTAGGATTGATTCGGTAGTCTAAATTTTCGCGAAAATATTCCACGCCAAACAAGGTATTCCGCACATCGCTCACGGCAGGAATTGTGCGTGTATTAAGAATCACATTGGTGTCCACGTTCAACACGTTGGTCATTTTATTTTGCACAAACGCTTTAAAATAATTTCCTCCCGCAAACAAATATTGAAAACCGACCTCCCAATTCAAATCCAGAAAAATCGTGTCGCGCTTATAGAGGTTAAATGCAAAGTCAACTCCGATAGGCGTAGAAAGCAAATAGGGAAATTTGAATGCCACATCAAGGCTTTGCGTACGCGCTTGCAATCTTTTCCAATTCAAAAAAAACTGCTCGCCCCTGCCGAATGCGCTCACCAAATCAAGCAGCACCTCGCCCGTAATCAGCACCTTTCCTGTCGCATCGTTATTAGGAAGAATGCCCAACAGAAAATCAAAACGGCTCGCCTGCTTGTCTTTCAAATAAAAATGCAGCTTCGCCTGCTCGCCCTGAAACAACACCTGCATCGGCTGTTCCTGTTGCAAAAACGAAAGCTCGCTGATCCGCTTATTCGCCTTGCGGATGTTGCTCTCGTTATACAGCCCTTTCGGTTTGATGCCGAGATAGCTATAAAGAAAACGCTTTGAAATTCCGGTTTCGCCATGCAGCGCAATCGTGTCATATTTCATCAACTGCCTGCGGTCGAGGAAAAGCGCTGCTGCAATTTTATTTTCTTCAATCGCAATGCTGTCGAGCTTCACCTGCGCAAACGGATAGCCGTTGTTTTCATGATAGGTAACAATTTTATTCAGCAGGCTTTCAGTGGTTTTGTAATTGAAAGACGTGCCGTTGTAAAATTTTTCTTTAAAGCCAATTTGCTGTAACAACTCGTCTTCAATATTTCCTTTATCAAGAGCCGCCCATTCGTATTTATTCCCAACATGCAAATAAACATGACTGGCGTCTCCTGTGGTTTGCTGGCTGTCAACCGAGGCTTCGATGTAGCCGTTGCTTTGCAATTTCAGCACGAGCGATTGCAATGCCCTTTGCAGTTCAGCATCACCGGAGTAGTCTTCTTTGAGTTTGAATTTTTTTTCAAGATGTTGGTTGTCGCTGCCCTGTGTGTGGATTTTAAGGATGCTCTTATCTTGGGAAAAGGTAAACAAGGGCGCAGACAAGAACAAGATTATGAGCCAAAAAAAAGAGGTCATGCTTCCTTTATGCACTTTGCGCCTTTGCGTGAAATTACGGCTTAGGCTACAGGCGCACTCTGTGTTTATGAACGCAGACTGATGGAAAATAGCGCATCTCGAATTTGGAAATCTGAAAACAATTTTTTAAAATTTGATTCTCCTATTATGCGGCACTCAGCGCTCAAGCGCAACGCCTAAGCGGAAGCCCGATTTTCTCCATTTATCATTCAATCATTTTTTCGTTTTCACTTAATAAAAGGGCGAATGCCGAAAAGCCCTCATTTAACAGAGTAGGCGCACTTTTTAAACAAACAAATTTTAAAGTATGAAAAACGGATTCTGGTTTCTTAGCCTTCTTGTTGCAACATTCATGTTCAATGCGTGTGATAAAGAAGAAGATGGGGATAATAACGGCACTGATTTAACAACAAGTATTGTCGGGCATTACACACACTCCTCGAATAATACTGATATTGTTGTTAATAAAGTTGATAATACAACGGTATCCATTACTTTGGATACAGGAAGCGGCTCTGGTGCATATGATGTAGCGTTCTCATCAGCAACCATGAATTCAGCAAATGCATTTACTCTAAATACAGTTACTCAGAACGGAGCAGTTTGTAGTGGGGATGAAACCTTTTCAGGCACCGGAACTCATTCAGGGAATAATATTTCACTGTTTATGACTGTTGTTAGAACTGGAGGTTCAACCTGTACCAACGGAACTTATACAAGAAATGTTTCAGCTCCCAAATAATTTCCCCTTTTCATTCAAATCATCACGCCCTGCATGAAATGCAAGCACAACTTGGATGCGTGAAAAAACAAAAGTCTTTCGGCTTCACAACAAAATAAAACGCTTGTCGGCAAAACCGGCAGGCGTTTTTGGTTTTAGCAGAAGAGCATTTCTCGCTAACTTTACTTTAACAACACCCATGAGCAAGCCGACAGATTTCAGAAATATCATCACGATTGAGCCCGGCAAGCGTGGCGGCAAACCCTGCATCAGGGGGATGCGCATTACGGTTTATGATATTCTTAATTGGCTTGCATCCGGCATGACCACGCGGGAAATTATTGAAGATTTTCCCGACCTCACGCAAGAGGATATTACCGCAGCATTGCATTTTGCCGCTGACCGCGAAAGCAGAGTTACTTATTTGAAATAGTGAAACTGCTGGTTGACCATAATCTGTCTCACAAAATTTTGCTGCATCTGAGCGGAAAATTTGAAGGTTCTGTTCACGTGAAAAACATTGGCTTGGAAAAAGCCGATGACACTGCAATCTGGGATTATGCAAAAGCAAATGGATTTACCATTCTTTCACAAGATGCGGATTTTTATGACATCGGATTTCTGAAAGGATACCCGCCAAAAATCTTCTGGATACGCAGCGGCAACTCTTCGACAAGCCACATTCTGCGTCTGCTTGATTTTAATCACCTCTCCATTCGGCATTTTATTGAGAATGCTAACAATTTTTGCTTAGAAATTTTTTAGGCATTCCGACTTCTCTAATCGCATGGCAGGCATCTACATCCACATTCCTTTTTGCAGACAAGCCTGTCACTACTGCAACTTTCATTTCACGGTGAATCAAAATGGGAAAGAAGCCTTTGTGGATGCGTTGCTGAAGGAAATCACGCTGCAAAAAAATTATCTCGAAGGCGAAAAAATCGAAACCGTTTATTTCGGTGGAGGCACTCCTTCACTGCTGTCAGGAGATGAGGTGAAAAGAATACTTGATGCGCTGCACCGTCAATTTGTAATTGTGCCCGGTGCAGAAGTTACGCTCGAAGCAAATCCTGATGATTTGGAGAAAAAGAAAATCAGCGAACTGAAAACAACAGCCGTAAATCGCTTTAGCATTGGCGTGCAGTCGTTTCAGGATGATGATCTGAAGTATCTGCACCGCGCACATAATGCACAACAGGCTGATTATTCGATTAAGCTCGCACAAGATGCAGGATTTGAAAACATCACCATTGATTTGATTTATGGAATACCCGAAATAGACGTGAGACGTGAGACCTTAGACAAGAGATATGAGACACGAGACTCAGGACTTGTGACTCGTGACTCGCGACCCACGACAAAAAAATTCCTACAGAATCTCCAAAAGCTATCCGAACTCGGCATTCCGCATTTTTCGGCTTACTGCCTCACTGTGGAGCCGAAAACTGCGCTCGATAAATTTATCCGCGAGAAAAAAATGCCTGATGTGAATGATGCGCAGGCAGCGCAACAATTTGAACAACTCATGGACTTTGCAGAAGCGAACAATTATGAGCATTACGAAATCTCCAATTTCTGCAAGCCGGGCATTTATTCTAAACACAACACTTCCTATTGGACGGGCAAAAAATATCTCGGCTTGGGTCCCTCCGCGCATTCGTTTGATAGCGTATCGCGGCAGTGGAATATTTCCAACAACACGCTCTATGTGCAATCGCTTTCAACAGGCGAATTGAATTTCGAAAAAGAAACGCTTACGGAAAACAACCGTTTCAATGAATACATCATGACTGCGCTGAGAACAAAGTGGGGAGTTGATAAAAATCTTCTGAAAGAAAAATTCGGTGAAGAACACGTTGAGCAGTTTGAGAAAAATGCAGAACCGTTTTTTGAGAATCAATCCCTTCAGGCAGAAAGCGAAAAAATCATACTCACTCGAAAAGGAAAACTGATTGCTGATAAAATCATCAGCGAATTGTTTGAAACAGATTAGGCAACCTAAATAATCGTCACAATGCCCTCTGCAAGTTGCTTTCCGCTTGCATCTGAAAGGCGCACCTTGTAAAGTCCCGGTGCAGCAAAGTAACATTTCACATAAGTGTATTTCCATTTCGGCTTCACGGTGTAGGATTGCTTTTCGCCAACCTGCTCAAATGTATTTCCATTTTGCTTGAACAACTCCATGCTCACCTGCTTCATTGCCATAGGCGCTGCTTGCACATATAAAGCATAGAGATAGGTGCTTGCTGAATCAGGATAAAATCTGTCGCTCACTCCAACGGGTTTGTCATTTTCAACGCCACCGCAAAAAAGAATGGAAGTTTGTGCGCGAGCATGAAGCGCTGAAGCAGCGAGTAAGAAACAAAGCAGAATCCAATTGTACTTTTTCATGGTTAAGAAGAATGGTTCGCGCAGAGGCGCAAAGACGCAGAGAAAAACCTTTTTGCCATGCGTGAAAATAATCAGAAATCTGATAAAATATCAACTATGCCGTTCTCAGGCGTGACCTTGATGGTTTGAATTCCCAGCGAACGGGCGGCTTTCAGATTTTCACCTAAGTCATCGAGGAAAAGCGTTTCTTCGGGCACGAGATTGTTTTCGCGCAACACCAATTCATAAATGCGCGTGTCAGGCTTGCGCAAGCCCACAAGGTGCGAAAAGTAAGCCTTATGAAAATAGTTATTAAACGGAAGGTTGCTGTATCTTTTGCCGATATATCCAGCAACGGCATCATAATGAATCGCATTGGTGTTGCTCAACAGCGCTGTGAAATACTTTTTGTGTACCCGCTCAAGCGTTTGTATTCTTTCGGATGGGACATCGCCAAGCATGGCAATCATGCAGTCGTCAATCTGCGCGTTGGTGATATTTAAATTGAGTTGCACGCGCACACGCTCACGAAATTCATCAGCATGAATTTTACCTGTTTCAAATTCATGAAATAACAACTGCCGGTAAACCGAAGAGTCTCCCAGCCCCTCTGCATATTGCGAAAATGCTTGCAGGCTGCGCTCCGGGTATATGTTGATGATAACCCCACCGAGGTCGAAAATAATGTTCTTGATATGCAAGGGAAACGAAGAAGTGAAATTGTGGGCCTGGCAGGAATCGAACCTGCGACCAACGGATTATGAGTCCGCTGCTCTAACCCCTGAGCTACAAGCCCTGATAAATCAAGACGGATGCAAATTTAGGGATTTGAGGAAAGAAGTGAAAGATTGCGTTTGTCATTCCGGCTTTATGCCGGAATCCCCTACTTGGAGATGCCGGAACGAGTCCGATAAGCCCGGCATTGCAATCACCACATCTTCTCCAAATCCTTTTTTGCGTAAGGATGATTCCGTGTGATAAAATAACTCCCCTCTGATTTTTTCAAATGCAACGAATCGCCTTTCTTCAAACGAGAAAGAAATGCAAGAGGCGTGAGGAACACGAAAAATATTAACGACAAAATAATTCGGGAGTTGACATAGCCTAATCCCTGCGCGAGCTTGTACCATGCCCACACAATCTTATTGGCAACAAACGATGACAACAAACTAACCACCGGAATGCCGATGCCAAGATAAAACAGGATGTCTTTCAGCAGCAGATTTCTTCTCACCAGTAGATGCAGGATGAGAAACCCCGCGCTCATAGTGAGGATATCTTTGTAAGGCTCTTTGGGAAGTTTCAGTTGCATGGGCAATCAGAACAGCGTGTAAATAAAGGGAGCCGTTGACGAGCCTCCGCCAATCACGAGCAACACACCGACAAGCAGCAACACCACCACGATGGGGATAAGCCACCACTTTTTCCGTTCCATCAGGAACTGCCAAAACTCTTTGAGAAACTCGACCATAACATTCTTTTTTGAAAAATAAGAAATTTAATCAAGCACCGCGCTGTATGTGTTTTCAAATTTGCGCGGAGGCTGTTTCGTTTTATCAAACAAATAATTTCCCACTACGAGATAATCCATTTCGGTGTTGATGAAGCAGCGATAGGCATCATCAGGCGTATTCACAATCGGCTCACCGCGCACGTTGTAGCTCGTGTTTACTACCACGCCTACTCCTGTGAATTCCTTAAACGCTGTTATCAGTTTATGAAAGCGCGGGTTGGTTTCTTTGCTCACCGTTTGTACACGCGCGCTGAAATCAAGGTGCGTGATGGCGGGCAGGGTGGAGCGCGTGTAGTAGAGTTTCTCTTTCAGCGGCAGGTCGTGATAATTGGAAGGCAGATGCTCGCGCAATTCTTTTTTCACTTCGCCAATCAGCAGCATGTAGGGCGACTGCTGCTGCAAATCAAAATATTCATCTACATCTTCTTCGAGCACCGCAGGCGCGAAGGGGCGGAAGCTCTCGCGGTATTTGATTTTCAGATTCAAGCGCTTTTGCATTTCCGTGTTACGCGGGTCGGCAAGAATGCTGCGATTGCCGAGCGAGCGCGGTCCCCATTCTGCCTTGCCCTGCACCCAGCCGACTACGTTTCCTTCGCTCATCAGCCTTGCAACAGCATTGCACAGTTCATCGGCATCTTCAAAATAGGTGTGAGGCGCATCATATTTCTTTGTAACAAACTCCACTTCGTGGTCAAAGTATTCGGGACCGAGATAGGCGCCCTTCATCAGGTCATAAGACGATGAATAGGTTCTGGGCTTGTCGAGATAGATATGCCAGCCGCTCAATGCCGCGCCCAACGCGCCTCCTGCATCGCCTGCTGCGGGCTGGATGTAGATGTTCTTAAAAATATTTTCCTTGAGCAGTTTTCCGTTTGCAACACAATTCAACGCGACACCGCCCGCCATGCAGAGGTTTTCGCTGCCGGTGAGCGCTTTTGCGTGACGCGCCATTTTGATTACAATATCTTCTGTGACTTGCTGAATGGCGAGACCTAAGTCGCAATACGCTTGTGTTGTTTCGGCTTCGGGTTCGCGCTTCTTTAAGTCGAAGAGTTTTTCCCACGCAGCATCATTTGCCATGGTAAGCCCCACTGCGTAGTTGAAATATTTTTGATTGAGCCACACGGAGCCATCGTCTTTTATATCTGCCAACTCGCTCACGATGGTGTTATAATATTTCTTTACGCGCTCGGAATTAGGATTTCCATAAGGCGCAAGTCCCATCAATTTATATTCGCCTGAATTGACGCGGAAGCCGAGATAATAGGTGAACGCTGAATACAACAGGCCAACGGAATGGGGAAAATGCAATTCTTTGAGGATGGTGATTTTGTTTTCCTGCCCGTGACAGATGGATGCCGTTGACCACTCCCCTACTCCATCAATTGTAAGAATGGCTGCGTCTTTATAATTCGAAGGATAATATGCGCTGGCTGCGTGCGAAAGGTGATGCTCGGGAAAAAGCAATTTGAGCTTTTTCGTATCGTATTTGCCCACTTCTTTCAACTCATCGAAAATGAGTTTTTTCAAAAAGAGTTTTTCCTTCATCCATACGGGCATGGAGGTGATGAAGGAGCGCACTCCTTTTGGAGCGAAGCCATAATATGTTTCGAGCAGTCGCTCAAACTTGAGGAAGGGCTTGTCATAGAACACTACGGCTTCCATGTCATCTAATGTTTTGCCGCATTGCTCAAGACAGAACTTAGCAGCCTGAACGGGAAAGTTTGCATCATGTTTCTTGCGTGTGAACCGTTCTTCGTGGGCTGCGGCTATGATTTCGCCATCTTTGAGAATGGCTGCTGCGGAGTCGTGATAGAATGCCGATATTCCAAGAATATACATCGGTTGCAAGATTAAAGTTTATAGTTTGAAGTTTGAAGCGCGTTAATTTTAAACTTCAAACCTCAGGACGAAGGCTTGCTTCAATTGGCAAACATTCCTCTGCACGATTAACCTCGCACTTATCTATGATTTTTTCCCCCACCAACGAAAAGGAACACCTTTACAGCCTGCTGAAAACGTACGCGAATTTGAATTGAACTGGATATTTGCTTCAGGAACTTCTCCTAAAAAGAATTTTGACTACTTTTATTCTCTTATCCACCTTCATTAACTATTCAACATGAAAAATTTATTCTTCGCTCTTGTCGCTGTTTTATCCTTATTCGTCATCGGCTGCAACAGCAGCGAAACAGCCACAGAATCAACCACTGACACAAATGCCACTACAGTTACCCCTGTGGAAACACCCACAGAAGTAGCGCCCACTGCTGATCCTGTGCAGATTGAAGTAGCCCCTCCAACTTTGGGAACACCTTCAGGCGATGCAAAGTTGAATCCGCCTCATGGCGAGCCGGGTCACCGCTGCGACATTGCAGTAGGCGCTCCGCTGCCGATGTAATTCGGTTTTCTTTCATTTTGAAAGTTGATTGACATGCGCATGAAAATTTTTTTTCTCCTGCTGCCGTGTGCGGCTCTGCTTTTTTCATCATGTAAGGATGAAGAGCAAGAACCTGAAAATAAAAATCCATTTCTGATTGAAGCCGGAAGTGCAACGCAAAATGTGGCGCACCGCGGAGGCAGAAATCTTTATCCTGAAAACACTCTCCTCGCGTTTGACAGCGCTGCACTGCTTGAAGTTGATGTATTGGAAATGGACGTGCATCTCACGAAAGACAGCATTCTTGTAACCATTCATGATGAAACGATTGACCGGACCTGCGACACCATCGGCAATGTGATTGACTACACCTTTGATGAATTGCAAGCCTTCAACTTCGGCTACAACTTTCAGGCATCAAATGGCTCGTATCCATACAGAGCCAATCCTGTGCGCATTCCAAAGCTTGAAGATATTTTAGCGCAGCATGGGGAGGAGTTAATGGTGATAGAAATAAAAGATGGCGGAGCAGCAGGTTTGCTTGCTGCCGACAAATTGATAGCGCTTCTTCATCAATATACTATGCAGGAGAAGGTTGCTGCATTTTCTTTTTCCGATGATGTGATGGATTATTTCCACAGCATCAATACCGATGGCGTGTTCACGGGCGCATCCCTCGGTGATGGCTTAAGTTTCGTGCTTGCCGTCCGCGCTAATCCCGATACCATGCTTACCATACGGGCTGATGTTCTCGCATTTCCGCAGGAGATGATCGGTATTGATTTAACCTCCGATATCATTATCAGCGCGGCTCACCGTCACAATGTTGCGATTCATTACTGGACAATTAATGACAAAGACGACATGAAGGCGCTGATTCAAAAAGGCGCAGATGGCGTGATGACTGACAGACGGGATTTGATGCAGGAGGCGCTGGAGGAATTGGGGTTTTAAAAGTCCTTAAGTAAGGAAGCCACGTTAATTTGCTTGCAGTTTTTTAAAATCATAATTATATAAGCCTGACTTAACTCTCAGAAGTTCATATTCTAATCTAAAAAATTCTTCGAAAGAGAATGACATGCATGGTAATCCGTTTGAAAGAGTGAAGCTGCAAACAAATTCTTTGCAATCTATCTTGATGCTGTCAGTCATGTGAAAAACATAGCCTGCAACTATTGAGGAATCAGCATTTACTTCAATCACATATTCATCAATGTAATTCTCTTCTTTAGTGCTGCCATCTTCAAAGTAAAAGACTTGGCTTTCTCTGGTGGTCACCTTTTCAATACTCCCATTTTCCTTGTAGATTACTTTTTTCTCTACATGAATTGAATGGTCATTGTCACTATACTAATTCCATTCCCCAATTTTCATATCGTTCTTATAATTCCCTTCGGCAACAGGGAGATAATGTGCGCTTTCACCGTAACGACAGCCTTCTTTGCTTCCCAAACCGGAATGCCATCTTAAATCAATTACTTTTCTCGTCAGCTTCCAATAGCCTTGTTTTCTTCCTTCTGAATCGGTGCAATTAATAATCTCACTACCTATGGTGTTACAAACCTGAGCTGACGCTGAGAAAAAGATAATTGCAAAAATTATTGCAGTAGAAACTTTCATTTTTTCTTTTAATGCTTCATCAAGCAATAATCACATCCTCACTACCCGCTTCGTCACTCTACAGCCGTCTTTTTCGATAGTTAATAAATAAACTCCGCGTTGCAACACCGAAAGGTCGAGCATTCTACTTGAGCCTTGGATGAATTCATCGAAGAACAAAGTTCCTTTTGCATCAAAGATTCTGAGGCGGGAGTTGTGAATGCCGTCAAGTGAAATGCGCAGTTCGTTTGCTACCGGATTCGGAGAATAAGTAAACTCAATGTCGCAATCATCATTTAATACAGTAACAGAATTATCTGCCGTCACGGATGCGAGCTTGCCGTTGTGGTGATAGACTTTCGCCTGGATGTTGTAATTGCCCGCAACGGGAAATGAGTATTTGATTGTTTCGTCTTTATTTGTTGTGCTTGCGATTTCACTGCCATCAACGTAGTAGCGGATGTCGGTGATTTGCTGCAAATCGGTTTTCAGTTTTATTTCAAACTTTTTACCTGCTTGCAGTACTGCGAATTTTTCGGGGCTTACTAATTGCAAATCAACAAAAGGAGTGTTGCCTGTTTCGTCATCATCAATCTGCAAGAGATAAGCGACCAAATCATCGAGTTGTTGTTGCGTGAGTTGGTTTACGTCTGCATGATGCAGCGTTCCATCAGTCGCGGTTAAGGCTTCGTGCAAAGTGTTTGCGGAGCCATCATGTAAATACGGTTCGCTGAGCCACAAGCCTTTCAGCGTGGGGATGTCGAAGCCGAGAATAGGTTTTTTGAGGCGCGTTCCTGTGAAGGAATCAATCGTTCCGATGTCGTGGAAAAGTCCCGCTTCGCTGTCGGTGAAATCATTGCCCGCGTGGCACAAGCCACATTCGAGCTGCGCGAAGATTTGTTTGCCCCGCTCACCCGCATCAGTCAATGTTCTGTCTTCAGCACGATAGGGGCTTGCTCCGAATTTACCAAGCGAAGCGACATAAGCTGCGAGCGCATCCAAATCATCTGACAAACCTTCCTTCTTATCACCAAGAGCGAAGTCATGTGTGCCCCAATGAAAATCAGCATCATTCATAAACCCTTTGCCTCCAGATAATTCGCGGATTTGTCCTTCGAAATCTTGCAGCTCATCGAAGTTGCCTGTCCAATGCACGTTGCCGTGCTTCGTTGCTGCCCTGCCATTCAGCGGAATGGTGTTGCGCAAACCTTCGCCCAATTGTGTGAGGTCAAATACCTGCCCGTCATGCTCGCCATCATGGTGGCAGGTGGCGCAACTCATGTACGCATCCTTTGACATTCTTAAGTTTTGCGCGTTGTGAAAAATCTTTTTTCCTTTTAAAATAATCGCATCCATCGTTTCAGTTTCGATGGTGGAAATTTCTTTAATCTTCACCACTTCCGAAGAAGTTTGATTTACAATTTGATTGATATTAAACGCGCTGACGGTGCGCGAGAGAAAGCTATGGACAAAGAGCGTATCTCCCGTGCGGCTCAATGTCAAGCCCTGCGGGGCGATGCCTGCCTGCATGATGCTGGTGAGGAACGAACCACTGTACGCATCGAACACATCAACCCTGTCGTTTCCTTGCAGCGCGACAAAGAGCAAGTTGCCATACTTTGATGTGATAACAAAAGTGGGAACATCACCATTATTAATATCAATACGCGCTTCTACGTTTTCTTCGCCCGAAAGCAAATCAATCTTGCTCACGAGCGGACGCACCGTGTTTTCAAAATTCAACTTGTTGCCATCGCGCTGCAAGCCGCGAAAGATGTTGTCTTTCTTCGCGGGTACTAGCGCATACCTTCCATCGGGAGTAAGAGTGATTGAATTCAGATAATTAGGTTTCCCCTTTCCGCCAAATTCTGAATCGGCTGTGAAATCAGGACCGAGCTTGATGCGTTTCACTATCTCCAGCGTTTGCGCTTTCAATTGAATCACCTCCGCGCTGTCGCCCACGGTGATAAAGCGTGTAACATACAAGTCATTATTGTCGCGCGACACGGCAAGTCCTTTTGGAAATGAACCCACTTGCATCCTTGCAGCAATGCTTCCGTCATTTACATTCAGCTTCACCACTTCGCCCATTGCATAGAGGCTCACATACGCTGCGCTTTTATCCGGGCTGAAGACAATTGCCGATGGCATGGAGCCGTGAGGCAATTCATAAGCGGCAACTTCTGCATTCAACGCTTTATCATACACGTGCACGGCTGCTTCCTCTTTCAGCGTCATCCAAATATTTTCATTGGCATCCTGCGCAAGCGATACGGGCTTTTCCCCCACATTTATTTCTTTTACAAATTCCAATGTGCGCGCATTAATTTTTCCGATGGAGTGATTATCAGGATTTACATTAAAAAGATATTCACCTGTTTTATCCAAAAGAATTGTTGACGCCTGCGCGGGTTTCGTTGTTGTCACGGCAGCATAGACAGTATGCTGAATCGTGCATGAGCTTTGCGATGCGCCATCATGCACAGTGACGATAACTGTGTATCTGCCCGCATTTTGATAGACATGCGAAGTAAACGGATTGTTTGAAGCCGCACTCGTTACACCATCGCCATAGTTCCATGTATAAGTAACTGTTCCCGTTCCATTAAATGTTTCTGCATTGAATGTAGAAGCCAAACCCAATTCTACGAAGGGCGCTTCCGTGAGGCTGCAAAAGAATTGACTGAACGAACTGCCCGTAGTGAAGCGGCTTGTGAACGGCTGCGCCACCGCATTTCCCATCACATCTTTCATGCCGCCTACGGGAAGCACCACTTCATACGTTGTATTTAAATCAAGCGGAAGAGAAGGACTGAAGTTGATGATGGCAAATTGATGACTGTAAATTCCCTCTACTGCCTGCCCTCCGAGCGGACGCACAATAAATGTTTGCTCATTCACCGTTTCAAAATCAATTAAATCACTCATCGTAATTCCAATACGTGAGGTCACTGCAAGATTGGTTGCATCAGGCGCGGGGATAACGCGCGTCACGATTGGTGGCGTTAAATCAGGCTGCGTTTGATGCACCAGCACTCCGCTGCCCGTGCCGTGGTCGTTTGAGATGACTGCAAGATTTCCCAGCACCGATGCAAAATCATAATCGCTGTTGGGGATGTTTGAATTACCCGAGCCTACTATAGTAATGTCATTCGGATTCGTCATATCGAACTTGTAATAATCTTCCGACATGCCCGCATGAATAAATCCATCCTGATAATTCGCATAACCACCACCCCCGCTCACAAAATCAGATGAGCTTACATGATTAATATTCGCAGGGTCGGAAATATCAAACAAATGCACGCGCCTGTCAGCCCCCGCGCCAATGATATAATTGCCGTTCATCATTGAGCTATATAAGAGGTAGAGGTCGCTGAAGTTGTCAATCAGCGTGGGATTCACCGGGTCGCTGATATCCATCGTTGACATGCCGATGGCATCCATCGAGGTGAGCACCAATAGATTCCCAATCGCAAAAAGAGGACCGATGCGGAAACCGCCTGTCTGCGCGGGCGGCAGATGTTTCGCAGTGACGGGCGCGAGAGGATTAGAAGCGTCAATAATAAACAAGCCGTTGCTCGAAGCGCCTAAGTAGATGTAAGGAGCTTGCCAGTGAATCCACCACGCGCCCAGCGCATAGTCATCTTCAATCACGCCCGGCAAATCCACATCGGCAACAAGCAGGGGATTCATCACATCCGTCCAGTCCCATATTTGATAACCTTCCACGCTTTGCAACGCCACGTAATCGCGCCCGTTCATCTTCGTGTAGCCATAGCCGTGCCCTTCACGAATACCTTCAGTAACAGAATCAATTTTTGAATTCACCAACTGCGGATTCCGCGGGTCGCTCATATCAAAAAAAGCAAAGCCTCCGCCCTTGTTGCCCGAATCATTTGCAAGAATCATCACCACGTAGCCCTTGTGCGTGGTGACGTGCCCATGTCCCAAAGGCGCGCCATTTTGCGCATTGAACACGCCAATGGGCTTAAACAATTCACTCTGCTGATACGTGAGGTTGCCAATGCCAGGACCTACCGCAGCCTGTCGCTGCGAACGCCCGCCCGCAACAAACAGCATGAACGCAGCAAGCACAAAAAGGGGATACAATTGCTTTTGCATAACGCAGTGATTTTAAAAAAGGCAAACTAAAGATAGAGATTTTCGCTTTTGAAAGTTGAAAGTTCTAAGTTGTAAGCATTAAGTAATAAGTGAACAGCCGATTTATATTTTGGCTCACTGACCAATTTTATTACCTTCCGATCACCACAGTCCCAATAAGATATTAGATCAAAATCTAAAAGAGCTTCAAAATACATTTTCAAAACACTTCTCTGAATTGGCTTTGAACTATAATTCACCACCTATTTTTGACCAGATTGTCGGAATTGAATATTGTACAAAGTAGCAAGAAAGTAACGCAGCTTCGAAAGCCCCGGACTGTTTCTGCCCGATAAGTATTTCATTGTTGAAACAAATGCTTTTGCATATTCCTTTTGTTTCAAGTATTCATACACTAAGTGTTCGTTGTACCAACTATCGTTGCCGAGAAACCGGTCATACTTGTAGTTTAGATACTTATTCATATCCCGCCCCAATTCTTTGCCGAAAATCAAAGCGTTAATCATCTTTGTACTCCTGAGAATGCTATTCTGGTGAACTCTGTAACAAGCTAAATATTCATTCAAAAAATAGAGGTTGCCTTTCAGTCCACAGAAAGAAATGAGCATCCAATCTCCCTGATAATATTTATAGTAAAAATCCGGAAATGGCTGCGGGAGGCAGGATTTCCTAAACATAAATGAGGTAGGATTTGTAGGAATATTATGATGATAAAAATATTCCAAATCAAATTTTTGAGGGATGTGTGAGGCAACTTTGTAGAATGGCTCTGTAACGCCTGAATCTTCAAAGTAGCGATAACCGTTCGCAAAGCAGAATGTAACATCGGGATTGCTATCAAAAACTGCAACTTGCTTTACATACTTGCATGAATCTGCATTGTAATCATCTCCATCTATAACGGCAACAAGTTCTCCCTTTGCCCGGACCATCCCGCTTGAGCAATTTCTGGTTGCTCCAACATTTTTTTCCTGCACATTGATTGAGAAATTTTTGATTCTATCTCTGTATTCTTCGGCAATAGAAAGTGTGTTGTCTGTTGAGCGATCATACGCAATTATCAACTCCCATTCAAAGTTAAATTGCTGGTTAAGAATGCTCTCTATGCATTGTCTGATGTACTTTTCGTGATTATAGGTAACTAAGACAATACTGAGTTTCACGTGTCCGCTTTATTCATTTATTGAATTATCTGACGGATGCAACCGACAACTTCACTAACCATTTTTTTTGTCATTCCGGGCCACAAAGGCAAACTCAGGCAAGTAGCAGCCAATTCCTCTGCAATCGGAAAATCACCTTTATTAAAGCCTAATGATTTAAAAGCATACTGCAAATGAGGCGGAATAGGATAATGAATCAGGGTGCCGATTTTATTTTCAGACAAATGTTTTTGCAACATATCCCTCTGTTGAGTGCGAATTACAAATAAGTGATAAACGTGAGTAGAATCCTGATGGATTGAAGGTAAAGTCAAATCCTTTACTTCCGATAATGCTTCAAAATACCAGCGCGCAATTTCCTGTCGCTGCTGTGTCCACTCATTTAAATATTTCAACTTCACCGAGAGAAAAGCTGCCTGCAATTCATCTAATCGCATATTGTAGCCAATCACTTCATGGCGGTATTTTATTTCAGAGCCGTAATTACGCAGCATTTTTATTTTCTGCGCGAGAGTCGCATCATTGGTGGTAACAGCGCCTGCATCGCCCAATGCCCCCAAATTTTTTCCGGGATAAAAACTTGTTCCGTTGCAGCTTCCCCAACTTCCGGTAAGCTTTCCCTTGTAAGCTGCGCCTTGTGCTTGCGCGTTGTCTTCTACAACATAAAGACCATGCTTTTTTGCAATCTCCATCACAGCATCCATTTCACATGCCTGCCCATAGAGATGCACCGGCATAATCGCTTTTGTTTGTAGCGTTATAGCCGCTTCAATATGCTGAGGACTGATATTGTATGTTGTTAAGTCCGGCTCCACTAAAACGGGTGTGGCGCCAACATAAGATACCGCCAACAGGGTTGCGATATATGTGTTTGCCGGAACAATAACCTCATCGCCTTTTCCAATTCCCAATGCTTTCAGTGATAAGTGGAGCGCATCTAATCCATTGCTGACTCCGATGCAATTTGAAACTTGGTTGAACTTCGCATAGCTTTTTTCAAATTTCTCAACTTCCTTGCCAAGGATATAGAAGTTACTATCATAAACCCCATCAAAGGCGCTTTGCATCTCTGCTTTTATGGCAGCATGCATCGGCAAAAAACTTACGAACGGAATGCTACTCATTCGGTTTAATTTTTTGCTCTAATAATGGGTAATTAGCCGTTTCAATTTGGTAGAGGTCTTGTGAAATTGCCCGCGCTCCAAAGCCTTCTTTCCAATCTAAAAGTCCGTGATTGATCGTTAATCCGTGATCTTCATTGCATGTGCCAAAATCAAAATAGCGATAGTTTTTAAACTCAGCGTCAATCAAAAAATCGAAAAGCAAATCAAGGCATCCGTTGCTTCTTCCTTCAAAGGAGCCTGAAATATATTGCGCATGCGCGACTGTTTTATTCAAAAACATCGTGCATCCCGCCATAATCGTATCGCCAATGTAAATGTTGTATTGCTTTATATTATCAGGAAATCGGGATGCGAGCAATTCAATTTCTTCTAATGTATGAATCGGTTTTAATCCATGCTTTTCAAGCATGTTTGGAACCAATACCTCCTCCCAAAAATGCTTATATGCTACCTGCCCGCCAAGAATTGAAGTTGAAATTTTTTGCGCCTTTTTAATGCTTCTTCTTCTGCGCTCCTGATAAAGTAAACGGGCGTTCTGATCAATTGATAGCGTTGTATTCCGCACATGCAACTTTGCCTTTAAAATAAACAACGCCCATTCAACTTCATCAGATGGAACCTCGGTATAAATCTGCGGTAAAGTCTTTAAGAAAAGAAGTTCTATTTTATTCTCGGACAAATATTTTAAAGCGGCTGAAAATATTTTCAGAAAGGCGTTCAGTTTTATTTGCTGCTCCACAACCAAACCTCCATACGTTAGCCCTTGATGACTGATAATCTGGTTGCCCGAAATGTTTGCGGGTATTATCCCGGCTAAATGCTCTCCGTCACATATCAGGAGCGAATAATCCTGAAAGCGGTCGGCATGATAATCCATGAAATCTCTATTAAAAAGGAACGAGCCGTTCTTCGCCTTTTGAAGAAATTCATTCCACTTTAATTTATACTCCGTAGTATATCTCTTTACCTGATACATTAATTTTCAATCAACTCAGCATACCCAAATCCTGTAGCTCCATTATTGTTCCCATTGTAAAACATAAATGTTCTATCGTTCACCTTAATTACAGCGGGATAACAAATCATTTCACTATCCCACCCACTTTCAGAAACATCAATTCCCACCTCATTATCTTTTCGAATCCAATCTAATCCATTTTCCGATTCAGCATACCCTATTCTGTATAACTCCTTTTTTTTCCTTACAGAATAGAACATCCTATACCCTCTTTCAGTTTTCAATACCCAAGGTCTTCCCACCGAAAACTCGGTCTCCTCATTTGGAACGATACACTGATGACTTTTTATAATCCAGTCATAACCGTCATTAGATTCAGCGTAACCAATACTTGCTGAAATGTAACTCTTATCATTTATCGCCACCCATTTTTTGCCAATCCAATACCACATTTTAAAAATATCATTATCCTGCATCACAAATGGTGCAGCATGGGAGATATAGCTGTCTGCTTTTCTATCGAGTAAAGGTGCTTTAGAGACTCTTTCAAACTTTTCTAAATCATCACTGGATTGTGCCAACCCCATAAATAGCATGTAAGGAACTTGAAAGGCACGCTGGTATCCTACATAGTACATCAACCATTTGCTTTTTGTCTTAACCAACGATGACACGTTTACACCACAGTCATCAAAAGTACCCGGCTCCCCAATGTCTAATATAGGTTCGGGGTGACAATAAATGATTTGCGATGGGTTATCAGGATTAACATCTATAAATGAAACCCTGCCAAAAATGTTTTCATCAGTAGCTGCAAAAAAAATGCGCAACACATTTTTTTGCGGCAAGTAACAAGGCGTAGGTACCATTCCATATTTTTTCGACCACCACAGTGAGGTGTCCGGTTGGTAAAGAATTCCCTTTTTCTCCCATTTCATAATTAAAGCACACTATAATTTAGTAGAATAATCAGGCTTTAATCAATTGTAATGTAACACCTGTCAGGCGTGTATTTTGATCTCCGAATCGAATACTTATCTAATCCCAAAACTTCCCTGACTGCTATTGTTTCTCCGGGCATATCGGGAAAATTCAACTCGTCCATGATTAAGATGCTGCCTTTCGTTAAGTGCGGAAGAATAGCTTGCAGCGCAGCTTTTGTAGGCGCATATAACCCCATGTCAAAATAGGCCATCGCGATTATTGTCTGCGGGTTGTCTTTTAAGTATTGGGGCAAAGTAGTTGTAACATCTCCTTTGACTAACTCATACTTTTTCTTATGCGACATGGTGTTTTCCAACTCATGATATTCCATTAGCTCATTCAGGTAATCCATGTAATTTTCTGTTACAGAATAATTTCCTTTGAAAAGATATTTTGAATCGTTGTCTTCCTTGCTCATCAAGTCGGGGTAACCCTCAAACGTGTCGAAGCCAATTACCCTTCTTGTATAATTGTAAGGCTCGTAAACTCCCCTCAGGGATTGGAACAAGGTTAAATTGGCGCCCCACCAAACTCCGAATTCCATAATTACCCCGGGAACGTCAATGATTTTTTTATACATCTCATCTAAAAAAAGAATGGAGGCTAAAGAGGAACTCCTCAAATACAAACCCAGATTGATTAGCTTGTCTTCAGTTGACAATGGAGAGTTCTCCAGCATTTCAATCAATCTTTTTCTATTCTCCTTATGATTATCAGAGGCTCTTGTTAGGGATGTTTTAGTCATTTTTCAGTATATTGAATTTCAAGTATGTTGAGACTTCTTCCGGAATATTAGGCGATCCTTTTATCAATAAACCATCCGGAATATTTTTTACAATGTGAACCGCAGACCCAATCAGGCAATCATTCCCAATATTCAGATTGTTTCCCATTGTTGAATTTACGCCCATAAAATTTGCATCTCCAATATTGCAAAAGCCGGATACCACTACATGCGATGAGATAAAATTATGCGAGCCGATGCTTGAATGATGCCCGATGTGATTGCCGCTCCAAAATACATTGTTGGAGCCGATTTTCACAAAAGGCTGAATCGTATTGTCTTCAAAGATGAAACAATTGTCGCCCATCTCCACATTGCGCCAAACAAAGGCTCTTGAACTGATATAATTCGCCAGTTTATATCCTTTCTGTTTTGCCACGTTGTAAAATCGGATGCGCACCCGATTCAGCAGGTTATAGACAAGCGCGATATGCATCTCATATTCTTCGGGAGGATATTCATGCTCAATATTTTCAAACGCCACCACAGGGATGCCGAAAATTTTTTCCTTTTTCAGATATTCCTTTGTTACCGTAAATGCCGCCACCTCATACGGGGAATCATGCGTGAAATATTCATAAGCGATTTCCGCAAATGCGCTGTCTCCGAAAATGATAATTTTTTTAGTTTTCATCGTTTGATAATCAGGATGTCTTCCCGCCTGTTGGCAAAAGGGAGCTTTTCATTTTGCGGTAAAAGATACGTTTCGCAGCCGAAATTTCTAAACCGGCTCAAAATTGAAAAAACTACCGAATCGTCAATCCTTTCTCGGTTTTCATGATTTAATGCAAGGTCTGTGTGCGCGCTTTCAGCGTTCTTTTTAAATTCTGAACCCGCTGCGCTGTTTAAAAACCTTTCGCGCGCGGCATAATTCGGGATGTCGCCCAGCAGCAATCTGCCGCCCGGTTGCAACAGATCAATACACGCATGGATAAATTGAAAAATGCTTTGTTCAAGAAAAACATACTGAATAACGCTGTATGCTAAAATCGCATCTATTTTTCCAGAATAAGTTTCGTTGAAATTTTTAATTTTCGGAAAATAGCCCGGAACTAATATCACGTTGGAATGAAGGTTGCTGCGATCAATATTGTCAAGCATTTCTGCCGAATCAATCAGGAATAATTTTGAGTTTGATGTCGCGGCATGTTTAATCAGCAGTTCAGCCAATTCACTGCAACCGGAGCCGATGTCAAGGATGTTTTGGTTTTCTTTTTTTAGCTGAAGTTTTTCAGCAATGTCTTGAAAAATATCTGCTTCTTTCCCTTTTCTGTAAGCATCTGGAAAACCGATTTTTTCCCACTTAGAGAGATTTTTATCAGCCGCTCTATTTTTAAAATCTTCAAAACTGAATTCCATCGTTTTATTAATTCGGCAGTGGTTTAAAAACAGACTTCGGGAAATTTTTGAAATAGCTCAGGCAAACAAGCCATTGGAATAAATCTTCCCTTCATACACCTATTTTGCTTTTGAATTCCGCGTAATCTCTGATGTAATCGGACTCATCATATTTATTGGAAACAAGCACAAGGCAAATTGCGCCAGAGGAAAAATTCACCAACTCGCGCCACATGCCGGGGATAACATACAAACCGAAATTGGGACGATTCAGATTTACAACTTTTCTGTTTTTCCCGTCATCCAAAATAACATCAAAACTGCCGCTTGCCGCAATAATCAACTGGTGTAATTTTTTGTGCGCGTGACCTCCTCTTGTTTCCCCGCCCGGCACGTCATATAAATAATAAACCCTGCGCACTGCAAACGGAATATCTATGCCGTTGTTCAATGTAGTAATGTTGCCCGCCCTGTTATGGATTTGGGGCAACTGGAGAACATTGCAGTTATAGATTGAGCTATTGAACTCGCTCATTTTTTTGATTTTACAAACGCTTCGTAATCACGAATATAATTATCGGCAGCGTAAAAGTCTGAAGCCAGAATCAGGCAAAGCGAATTGGTGGAAAAATTTTGCAACGAGCGCCAAATCATGTTGGGAACATATAATCCATAGTAAGAACGATTCAGAGAAAATGTGCGCTTTTCTGTTCCATCATCAAGCACAACATCCAAACTGCCGGAAAGGGCGATGATAAACTCATTCAGACTCTTGTAAGCATGCCCACCCCTTTTTTCACCTCCGGGCACGTCATAAATCCAATAGGTGCGCTTTACTTCAAAAGGAATATGATTCTGCTCTTCGGCAAAGGAAAGATTCCCTCGCGGGTCTTCTATTTTAGGAAGCTGGATAATTTTTACGTCTGAAAGTGTTGTCATGGAATTGAAAAACGAATACGCCAGTTACCGCGCCTGCTCAAAGTTCTAAATTTTCAGGTACATTTTCTTGTAATCGAAAACATAGCCTCCTTGCCTGATTTACAGCTTCGTGCAGAGTTTGAATATTCACGAATGTCTTTGCACCAAGTAATAAGCCGCAGTCGTAAAAAAATCGCGCACGAAAGGAATGGATGAGAGAATTGGCACTTGCTTAATCGGGGGCATTTTGAACTTGTAAGTATAAATCGGACTGATGAGATACAACTGCCTTTTTGCAATTTCGAAATTGTTTTTTGCCAGCAGTTTTTCAAATCGTGAAGTAGAAATGCCTGTTTCTTTTATTTCAAGCAATGCTTCAATTCGCTCGGGTGATTCACCACCCGTTTTCAGCATTGCGCGATAAAGCGGCACAGGCAGCAGATGATAGTAAGAAAGTTTGGAGAGCAGTTTGTTTTTGCAAATCTGCTGATGCCCGCCAAAAGGCATGTACCAGGGTGGAAAACCAAAAAACACTTTTCCTCCGGGATTCAAAAAATCTCCGAGACGCGCGATGAATTTTCCCTGGTCATGAATATGCTCAATGACGTCTTTCAGAATCACAAGGTCGAACTTTTTTTGCAAGTCTTTCTCTACGTCAATATCATAAATGTTGCGGGCGATGAACGAGAGTTTTTCTTTTGCAATGTAATCGCCTAAAAATTTTTTCGCCCATTCGATACGCTCACTATGCAACTCGATGCCCACGCAGGTTGCGCCCAATTCAAGAAACGGTTTTAGCACTCCCGCTTCCGCACAGCCAATTTCAAGCACGCGTGTTTCAGATGTGATGTTTACATGCTCACGGACAAACGGCAGCACTGAAGTCTTTGAGTTTTCATATTGAATCTGAAAATACCTTTGCTTGTCAGCGTGAAAGTCGAAAGCCATTGAATTCAATTAGGAATGGAGAATTAGGAATTACGATTTTTTCAGCAGCATTACTTCTTCACAAATTTGAAACGCTTCTCTTCAACGGAAAGAAAATAAATTCCGGGAGTCAATTCTGAGACTTCAATGTTGCTTTCCTGCACTTTACCGGAAGCAATCATTTTTCCAATTGTATTATAGATGAAATAATGCCTGTCGGAAAATTGCTCTGCAAAGCGAATGGAAATATATTCTTTTGCAGGATTTGGATAAACCGCGAAATCATAGGAAGATGATTGCACATTATGCACGGCAGTGGTTCCATCCCATGTTGTCACACTTCCTGTAACAGTTACATTTGTTCCGCCCCCGGGTCCTGCGGGGAAATTATCAGTTGCAACGATGCCATAATAATTTGGTCCGATGAGATAAGGATATTCTGAATTTCCATCCCCATCCATCGTGGCGAAATACGCATACGTTCCGGCAGGATATTCAGGCGTAATGCAAAATCTTCCGTTCTGTTCATCTAAATCGCCATTGCCTGCATATTCATAATCTTCAATGAATGAACCTATTGGAAAATTTGTGTTAATCGCAGGACCATATTGGTTTGTGTTCAACACCGTTCCGTCAGGTAATGTAGTTCTGTCAGTGATGTTCCGTTTTTGATAACTCGTTTGCATTCGTTTGATACCGCTTTGGGCATCATTTCCATCAGCATATCCGTAAGCGCCATAAATCGGAAAGCCATCAAACGCAAAACCATTAATGGGCGAGTGTTGGGTAGAGTCAGGAATATACAAGCCATCAGAAGGATATTGATTGCAAACAGTTGAAGGCGGATTTGCAGAATGCGTGAACGATGCGGGATTTTGGTGATGATGATAAAATCCTTCCGTCAATCCTCCTTGCATATTTGGCGCGGGATGTCCTTTTGTGCAATCAAATCCATCATTTTCCATCACAACGGCATTACGATTCCAGATGCCTTGGTTGTTGTATGACATGGCATCGAGTGCATTGTAAATCGGCACTCCATTCCGCAGCACACCAATATGCCCCAAGCCCGTTGCGGTTTTTGTTCCTGTTTTTTCCTGCGGAGTGCGCGGAATGCGAAATAAATAATCTTGCTCGCCTGCGCGCGCGGGGTTACCATCTAAGAAAGGTCCGGTCGGATAGTCGGGTATGCCTGTGGAGTTGACATACACATTATCAGTTGAGTAGCGCACCTGCTGCACATTCGCATCAATGCCGTTGCTGACGGGTGTTGTATTTCCTGAAACATAGTAGCTTCCTATTTCTCCGTTATTCAATTTCCACGAAAAAATTTCGGGAGTGATTTGTCCATTCACTGCTGCAACCAAAAAGAGCAATAGCATCAAGCACAGATGTCTCATAGAAAAAATTTGAAAGGAAAGATAGAGACTAAATATTAATCCTGTACTGCACGGTGAAATTCAGCGGGGGGTCCATCTTCGCAATGCGCACAGCCGATTCGCGGTTCAGCACATTGCCCACGATGAGCGAAATCTTGCCTAAGTTTTTATCATTGGTGCTGAAATCATACGCTGCGCGCAGATTCAGGAAGATGTCTCCCTGCACTCTTCTTGCCTGCTGCACATCGCGAAATTCATTCACATCAGGGATGAAGAGTGTAAACACGTATTCAACCTTCTCCATGAAACTGTAATACTGAAACTCCATGCCGAAGGTGAATTTATTCACGTCCACTTCAATATTCGCTTTCAACTGATGGCGATAGCGGTAGCCGAGCAAACCTGCATATAATTCATCATCCATGCCGCCCATACTTTTGAAAAAATATTTCATGTAGGTGCCGAATTTATTCAGCGTTTTGGTGGTGTCGCCTGCCTCGCTTAATTCCACAGGATAGGTGAATGTATAACCGCCCAACAAGCGCATGGGGATTTTTCCAATCTTTCCTTCACCTGTAAATGAAAATTCAAGACCTGCCACACGCGCACGACTGGTATTTGATGGTTTGAAGCCAAGGAAATCAAATGAGTTGGTACCGGGGGGCAAAGGGTCGGGAGGATAAACGCCAAACTTATACTCAACCAGTTCCCAGTATTCCTGCCAAAAAAATGCAAGGTCAATGTAAGCGAGCCACTTGCTGATTTGAATGCCTTGCTTTGCAGCTATTTCTCCTGAAATACCAAACTCGGGAAGCAGGTCGGGATTTGAAAATGCATTGATAGGACCTGCATTTGCGCTTACATATCGTTCGGTGAAACTGGGGATGCGGAAGCCCATTCCTGAATTCATGCGGAGATAGGTTCTTCTTCCGGCTTTGTAATTCAACCCGATATTCACCACAGGCAGAGGAACATTATTTACGTCTTCATTATCTTCCCCGCTAATCAACACGGGCGAGAGGTAGCCATACTCGTTATCAATCTTATAGATCTCCCAACGCGCGCCAAACACGACATTAAATCTTCCGAAAGATTTATCCACCTGCCCATACAAAGCCATGAGGCTTCCATCATGAAAAGTGCCTTGAATCATCGTTTCATCCGTAACGGTAAAGTACTGCGCCATCAAACCTCCTGTGAGACGGAGTTTTCTACGGAACTCACGCTGAATCTGGTATTCAGCCATTACTGAATGGAACAGCGGGTAGTTGCTTCCAAACTGCGTTGCTTGGTATTGATAACGGAAACGCAGCAAGTGTTTGTTTTCATTTTTGTCGTGGTAAATCGTCCACGGGTCAAGCGTTACGATTTGCTTTCTGTATGTTGTGGCTGAACCATCATCATTATAGTTATCGCTGTCATAAGGCACGTAAGCTCCGTTGCCTCCGTTTTTCCAAAAGAAAAAATCGCTCTCTTTGCTGTCCTGCATATTCACGTTCAATCCATAAGAAAGGCGATCAATCTTTACAGGGCGATGCCTGAACTTGGCAACAATTCGCACGAATTGCTGGTCATTCAAACGAATGATGCCGCGCTCTTTCATAAAATTTGCGCCAACTACAAAGTCATAGCGTTCATCTACTCTTTTCTTGAATGAAAAAGAACCACCATAGCGCTGAGGCGGAGGAAGGTCTGGGTCATCAGCCGCTGCAATGTTTCCTTCCTTAGGTGGTCCCCACCATTTGAGTTCCTCGCGCCTTGGAGTTGCGTAGCCTTGATAAAAAAGCGTTGCTTCCGTTTCTGCTTCTTCACTCTTTGGATAAGTAGTGATTACATTTATCACTCCGTTCAGCGCAGACGCGCCATACAGCGCAGAAGATGCGCCCTTTATCACTTCCACTTGGTCGGTGATTTCCATCGGCACATTGTTCCAGCGAATGTCTCCGCGGTCAACGGTGTTGATGGGGAGTCCATCCACCAGCAGCAACACGCGCGAGCCAACGCCATAGGAGTACGTACTTCCTCCGCGGATTCCGATGGAATTGTCCACTATCGTTACACCGGAAATTTTATTGATGCTCTCTGCAAGGGTTACGTTGTTTGAATTCTTAATCATGTCAGGCTTCAGCACATCAATGGAGTTCACTTCTTCCGAAACATTCTTTTCAAATTTGCTTCCTGTTACTACCACAATATTGAGTTCCTCTAATTTTTCGAACATGGAAACATTCAACTCTATTGTTTCGCCCGCATTCACTTTTACGTCTTTCACCAATTCGCTGTAGCCGACAAAAGAGAAGGTCACTTCGTAACGACCGGGTTCTACTTCTAAAGAAAATTTGCCGTCAAAATCGGTAGTTGTGCCGGTGCCAACCGCTGATGAAACGCTCACGCCAAAGAGCGCCTCTTTTGATTTTGTATCCGTTACCTGTCCTTTGATGAATCCCTTTTGCGCGAAAACCGAAAAGCAGATAAGAAATAGAAAAAGCAAAATGCTTAATCGCTTCATAACTTTTGATTTATTGGAGCGGAAAATTACAGCATTGCGTTTAAGACTTACTGACGAAAGTCAATTGATATTGGAGCGGCTTTGCCTGTCATTCCGGCTTTATGCCGGAATCCCCTTGTGCTATCTTTGTTTTCAATTAAAAACTTTTCAATGCAGTTTAAAGGAACAGAATCTTATATCGCCACCCGCGAATTACAGGTGGCAGTCAACGCAGCCATTCATTTGGAGAAACCATTGTTGGTCAAGGGCGAACCCGGGACCGGAAAAACATTGCTTGCTCATGAAGTAGCAAGAGCATTGAATAAAAAAATCATTACCTGGCACATCAAGTCAACTACCATTGCTCAGCAAGGTTTGTATGAATATGATGCCGTTTCACGGCTGCGTGATTCGCAGTTGGGAAGAGAAGGCGTTGAGAACATCGCCAACTACATCAAGAAAGGAAAACTCTGGGAATCCTTTGAAACTGACGAACCTGTCGTGCTGCTGATTGATGAAATTGACAAAGCCGACATCGAATTTCCAAACGACTTGCTGCTTGAATTAGACAAGATGGAATTCTTCTGCTACGAATTAAGCAAGACCATCAGCGCGAAACACCGCCCTATTATTTTCATTACTTCCAATAACGAAAAGGAACTGCCAGACCCGTTTTTGCGCAGATGTCTTTTTCACTACATCCGCTTCCCTGAAAAAGAAACCATGCAGGAAATCGTGAACGTGCATTATCCCGGCTTGCGGAAAAAGCTCGTCACAAACGCAATGAAAGTCTTCTACGAACTCCGCGATGTACGCGGCATCAAAAAGAAACCAACGACAAGCGAATTGCTGGACTGGCTCAAACTTTTATTAATGGACAACGTGGACGAAAAAGAAATGGAAGGCGCTGACTTACGCACCTACATTCCACCACATGCAGGCGCATTATTGAAGAATGAGCATGACATGGAGTTATTGCTGAATCTGGGGAAGATTTACCGTCATTGAGTTATACAGATTCTATCGCTTGAAGCGATAGAATCTGTTGTAAATTTTTAATAAATCGTTTCTTATGAAACTAAAGGTTCTTGTACACGAAGATGAAAAGAAAGGCTACTGAGCTGAAGTGCCTTCACTGCCCGGATGCTTCACGCAGGCTGACACTATGGAAGAGTTAATTCCCAATATTTATGAAGCGGTAGAAGGATACTTGAAAGTGACATTTTCATAATTTTAATTTGCTTTAAAACAAACCGATGTCAACTATCGAACTCAAGGAGAAACTCATCAGCACTATCCGTGAAATGGATAACGAGCAGCTTCTGAAAGAAATCGGACGTTTGCTCCAATTAGAAACAAAAGGAAAATACCTATTGAGCGATAAGCAGGTTCAAATCGTGCAGGAAGCGCAGGAGCAAATCAAGCGGGGCGATTATCTTACCGAAAAAGAAGCCGACAAAGAAATTGATGAATGGCTAAACGAAAAGTGATTTGGTCGTTCAATGCTCAAAACGACCGCAAGGAAATTCTGGAATATTGGAAACAAAGAAACAAGTCAACGGCTTACAGCAAAAAACTGCGAAAGCTATTTAGCATTGCCATCAAACAAATCAAAGTGCGCCCGGGGATAGGAAGCCCTACGCAAATTGAAAGCGTAAGAGTGAAAGTGGTGAGAGATTATCTGATTGTTTAAAAGGAATTCGATAGCGAATTGTATCTGTTGGCAATATGGGACAGCCGCAGAAATCCCGAACTGCTAAAAAAGAGGTTACAATCCTAACTTCGATTTGCTCTTGCACGAAAAGCAAAACCGCGATGATTGGGAAAACAGGCAACGGATAGGGTTTAGAAAATAAAAGGTTTCCTCGCTACGTTGCCTGTAAATTGCATAAGGGTTCGCATTTTTCATTTCTAATGAAGCGTCAAATCTCAGCGTTGTTCTGTGCCTTGTTTCTGGCGCAACTTCTCATACCATATTGCTCTGTTGCACAAATCACCGGTTCCGAACAGGATTGTTTGAATGCTATTCCCGTATGTAAAGCGGTTTACTTTCAGGAAAAATCTTACAAAGGATTTGGAAGCATTTCTGAAATCAACACCGCCCATAGTTGCGTGTGGGGAGAACGTAATTCAGTTTGGTATATATTCACCATTTCTCGTCCGGGTGATCTCGAATTTTCAATTACTCCAAATAAAAGCAGTGATGATTATGACTTTGCTTTGTTTAATCTTACCGGACATGCCTGTGATGAAATTTTTAATAATGACAGTCTTGAAGTGCGCTGTAATTACTCTGCTTATTTGGATTCGACATCCCAAACTTCAGATACTGGTCTTAAAGCAGGATACGACAATAACTTTGAACCCTCTGCAGGTCCTTCTTTTTGCAGTCCACTAAGTGTAACTACAGGTGAGACCTATGTATTGATGATTGACAATTTCAGGACATCCGGCTCGGGATACACGCTGAATTTGTCTTTGGGCAGCGCTGATATAAACGATATTCCTCCACCTGAAATAAGTTTTGTCGGAATTAGTGCAGATTCCGCATCATTGATAGTTCGTTTTTCACATCCCATATTTTGCAATTCCATAAACCCGAAGGGAAATAATTTTTCCATTTCAGGACATGTTCCCACTATCATTTCAAGCGTCTCAGCAGGCGAGTGCCTATCTGGATTATATGCGCAACAGTTTAAACTTTCCTTATTGTCGCCCATTAAGGTCGCGGGCTTATATACGCTGCTGTTTGTTCCTCAATCCAATCAATTCACGGTAATGGATTTTTGCGGAAATATCCCATTGCCGGATACGCAATCCTTTACAATAAAAAACAAATGGGAGTTTCACGGTTATGAAGTAAGGTAATCCGAAAGTCAGGGTTAAATTTGTATTTGCATTTTCAGAACCCATGTTTTTAGACTTCTTCTATTCGCTTAAGCAAAACGGCCTCCCGGTAAGCCTCCACGAGTACCTCACCCTCCTGCAAGGTCTCAATGAAGAACTCTACTCAGGCAACATTGACGACTTCTATTATCTCTCCCGTTCCATCCTCATCAAGCACGAAGCCCACCTCGACAAGTTCGACCAGCTTTTTGGAGAATACTTCAAAGGCATCCAGAAAAAAGCTGATGGATTATTCGGCAGCACAATCCCTGAAGAGTGGCTCCGCAAAAACCTCGAACGCCATCTCACCGAAGAAGAAAAAGCCCTCATCAAAGCTATGGGCGGGCTCGACAAGCTCATGGAGCGCTTCAAAGAATTGATGGAAGAGCAGAAGAAGCGCCACGAAGGCGGCAACAAATGGATTGGCACAGGCGGCACCTCACCGTTCGGAGCCAACGGCTACAACCCCGAAGGATTCCGCATCGGGCAGGCAGGCAGCCGCAACCGCAGCGCCATCAAGGTGTGGGACCAGCGCCAGTTCGCCAACCTCAAGGATGATGAAGAGCTCGACACCCGCAACCTCAAGCTCGCCCTCAAGCGTCTGCGCGTCTTCACCCGCGAAGGCATCCAGGAAGAGCTCGACATTGACGACACCATTGACCGCACCTGCCGCAATGCCGGCATGTTAGACATCAAGATGGTGCCCTCCGAGCGCAACCGCGTCAAGGTGCTCATCTTCTTCGACATTGGCGGCTCCATGGACGACCACATCGAAACCTGCGAAAAGCTCTTCTCAGCCGCCCGCCACGAATTCAAACATTTAGAATATTTCTACTTCCACAACTGCGTTTACGAAAGCGTGTGGCGCGACAATCGCAGGCGCAGCGACCGCATCCCCACCTTCGATGTGATGCACAAATACAACCGCGATTACAAAGTCATCTTCGTGGGCGATGCCGCCATGTCGCCTTATGAAATCACCCATTCAGGCGGCAGCATCGAGCACAACAACCCCGAAAGCGGGCTTGCGTGGCTCCTGCGCCTCAAAGAACATTACCCCTACCTCGCCTGGATAAACCCCAATGCCGAGCACGGCTGGGATTATTTCGCATCCACCAAAATCATCCGCGAATTCACCGGCACCCGCATGTTTCCCATGACCGTCAGCGGCATCGCGGAATGCATGAAAGCCCTGAAGGATAAGAAAGTAAAGTATCAAACAGCGAAGGAGAAGTATTGACGAATGCGCCATTGCTTGAGTGCCCGCACGATGGTTCACCCCTGAGCGGAGTCGAAGGGTGGCGCGTACTGACCTCGTTTCCTTTGTAACTCGCGCAGCGTTCTCGTCATAAGTTCAGAAGTATCTATTGGCGAAAACCAAATGTTCCCAGTAGTGTTCCCTGATAGGACGGATTATTCAATTCAATCGGCAGAGTCAATCTAAAATCATCATTGAATTAATATCACACTCCCCGACTCTTTCACGCTTTTGAAAACACCCCCGTTTCCGTTAGGGATGGAATATTCCGCATACCACATATACACTCCCAAATCCTGCAACGCATCCTTGTAAGCGCCATCCCAACCCAACTTAGTATCGCTTGTTTCAAAGATTTTCTCTCCCCAGCGGTTAAAAATCAAGAGCCTGAAATTACCAATGGCGCAACCCGCTAAGGGTTTAAAGAAATCATTCTTGCCGTCACCGTTCGGGCTGAAGGCAGAAGGGAAACCCACTTTGCATCCGCAATCTTTTACATTGATGGAAATGCTGTCGCTTGCTGTTCCGCATTGATTATTAACTGACACGGAATAAACTCCCGCAGTTTTCGCGGTGAATGTAGCAGCCGTTGAATTATCCTGCCATAAATAATTCGCTCCATCGAAGGAAGCATCCAGCGTGATGTCAATTTTGCCGACACAATTTTCAACGTCAACTCCAAGATTCACCTGCGGAAGAAGTTCAGCCGTTACTTCCGCAGTGTCAGCCGTTTCACAAGGACCATTCGACACGCTCACGGAATAAGTACCACCGGAAGTTACATCATACACAGCCTGAGTTGCACCATCTTGCCATTGATAACTGCTGCCACTTGATGACACATCCAGAATAATCGTATCATCACCACAAAGCAAATAGCTAACATTCAAATTCACCGATGGAAATTGATTCACCGTAATCGTCACTGAATCGTTCATACTGCAAACACCTTTTGTGACAGTGACCGAATAGGTTCCTGAAGTGCTCACCGGATAAACCGGATTTGCTGAACCATCCTGCCAGTTATAAAAAGCACTGGGCGAAGTGGCATCAAGCGAAAGAACATCCCCTTCGCAGACGATAGTATCATTTCCCAATTCAACAACGGGAAGAGAATCAAAAGTTATCACGGCAGAATCTCTTCCCGTGCAGGAATTCAAGCTTACCTCTGCCCAATAAATTCCTGAACTTGTAGCGGAAAAGGAACTTGCCTGTGAGCTATCCTGCCATAGATAGATGTCGTAACCAGCACCTGCGTTAAGCATCAAACTTCCTTCGCAAATCGCAGTATCGTTGCCAAGACTGGGCGTTGGATGAGAATTGAAAATCACATTGATGGTATCAATCTCTGTACATAATCCTGAAAAAGCTGTCGCCCAGTAAGTCCCGGTAATGGTAACGGAATAACTGAGCGCGTGAGAACCATCTTGCCAAATAACTGAATCAACTATGCCCGCATTGAGCAATAAAGAATCTCCAATGCACAGAGCAGTATCGTTCGGAAGCAAAAAACCAAAACCTGGGTCATTTACAATCGCGCTCAACACAGTGTCACAGCCACCGTCTGAAATGGTCACACTGTAAGAACTTGCAAATACATTAGTCAGGTCTTGCGCAGTACCACCACTCGACCAGCTATAGAGATAACATCCCGCACCGCCAGTTGGAGTGATGAAAATTCCGCCATCATTTCCACCGCAAACAGAAATATTTTTTACGGAATCCAAAGCAACCGTCATCGGTGGAGGATTACCCACCACGATAAGCGCTATCGCATCGCTAATGCAGTTGTCATGATACACCGCATACTGATGACACCAGTAGGTCCACGTGGCATCTGTCGTGATGTAGTAATAGCCGGGTGTTGAAGGAGCAGTGAAGCTGGAAACGTAGCTGCCAGTTTGTCCCCCATACAGCGATCCGATGCAATCCGTGTTCGGATAAGTTGTTGTGCTTGGGCTTCCGGGTACTAATGTTCCCGCCACGCCAACATAAAAGTAGGTGATGCAGCCGGGGCAGGCAGTGATGTTGGCGGAAACTCTGAAATCAAATGAAACAGAAAATGCAGCGCCCGGAGCGATAGTGGCAAAGTTCCCACCGCTATTGATGGAAGCGCTGGAAAATGTCAGTGTTCTTCCGAGTCGTGAAATGTCAATGGGATCGGGAGGAGGCTGCGGCACACATTGGGCATAAGACACCAGTGATGCGAAAATGATGAGGGCAGGAGTGAGTGTTGTTTTCAAAAAATGCACGAAAATATCATAAAAGTATTAAACTTTGAGGTTAGTTTCATTGATACTAATATGCAATTTTTTAATGCCAGTCCGGGCATTAATCCTTCTCTACCAAGCTCTGGCTATTCGCCTTGGTAAGTGGCTGGTATTTAAGCTATGTGGATAGTCTTGGGGGTTCAGAGGAATACATCAACTTTGACACCGTTCCCCCTCGTAAGTATATTAGACTTCTTCGGAAAATACTCTTTGACTAAAGGGTAACGCGCGCTTTTGCACCACCTCACCCCCGCCCCCTCTCCATTTGGAGAGGGGAGTCCAAACTGCATCATAAACAAAAGAGGCTTTCTCTAAATGAGAATTACATTTTCCGAAGAGGTCTATTCTCGCTGCCGGATTGGGCTTTATCAACTGCGACATGTTTGTTGATGCCACTAATATCACAGTAAAGGTAGATAAACCTTTCTCTCCGTATGACATTGCTGTATATCTTGCATTCAGTGAGCTGAATAGTGTGGCGAATCTTTATCATGACTATGGCGATACCACGCTACCGCTCACGTTCACCAGCCCGGATATCCCCGTTTCAACGCCCGTCACCGTGATTGTTTTTGGCATCAGCGAAGGCGTGGAATATCTTGGTGTGAAAGACATTCTTGTGCGTGCAAACCAAATTGTAACTATTGAAGTGCAAGAAGCTACCGGAGCGCAGATACTTGATGAAATGGAAAAGCTGAACGAGTAAGATTAATTTTTCATTGAGTGAGTGTCATCTCCACTTCTTGATGTGCTGGAATCAGCAATTACTGCTTCACCACCTTTCCCTTTTCAATCACTCCGTTCTTATCCCTTACTTCATAGAGATAAATGCCGACAGGAAGTTTTGCCGTGCTGATAGAAACAACGGAGGTAAATGCTTGCTGCAACATTTTTTTTGAAGCGAAGTCATAAAGCAAAATCTCCGAGGGCGCATTGCCCGTTGTGCTGAATGTCAACTCATTGGAAAACGGGTTCGGAAAAACTGCAACGCGATTCGCGACAGCAGGCTCAATGCCGGTGCTTAGCATTATTCCGATATTAATATCATCAAGGTATAAGTTATTTCCATAGCCGCAGATTCCATGAAACTGCACCAGCACATTCGGTTCTCCGGTGAATGTGGTTAAGTCAACCGCTTCATGCCTCCATTGCGATGCGGTCGGTGTGAAAGCATCCGTATTATCCGGTGCGGTTGCCAGCGTGGTAGAGCTTTTTGAATAAACCGTTGTCCATGACATTCCGCAATCTGTGCTCACGCGCACTTGGAGCGTATCAAGGTTCACGCCATCGTAGCGCGCATACGCCACACTGAATTCAAGCGAAGCGGAATCTGCTGATTCAAAGTCAAGCGCAGGCGCATATAAATCATCCGTATTGCCCGCAGGTAAATTATACCATTCAAGCAATGCCGAATTTGCGGAATTTCCAAACCCTCCTGCTGTAATTGTTTTTTCCCACGTGCCGTTCCCTTGCGGATTACCAATGCCCCAGTCAGCAGGGGAAAAAGCGCTTACAAAACCTTCGGCAATTGAATCAGATGCCGGAGCGGAGGCATGAGAAAAATAAGTGGCCGTAGTATCATTAAAGTGAACAGGATCAGGGCTGCCATTCGGATTGGTAGGAAATACTTTCAGCAGGTGATAACCCGAAGCATAAAGAGCAGGAAGCGTTACACTGGCAGAAGCTCCCGAAGCAAGGTTTCCTATCCACGGCACGGATACAGGAGTGCCGTTATCAACCTGGTAATTAATCGTGCAGGAAAGGAGCGCATTGGTGCCTCCATTAAATAAAACTACTTGAGGCGTAATCGAATCGCAGCTAAAATCAGTAGCAGCGAGAGATTCCGTTCCCGCATCATTCGCTTGCAGTTGTGGCGCGCTATAGCCCGCTTGATGCACTTCACGGGTTGCAGCATCCTGCACGAAACACACCACTGCAAGCTGTGTGGTATCATACACATTTGCCAGCTTCCATTTTAAATCCAAAACAACAGAATCACCGATGTTCATTGCAGGCAGCGTAGTCCCTTGGTCGTTAGGCAACATGCGCTTCATCACGTTTTCAAAGTAAGTTTCGCCACTTACATCTGGAGCAGTCACAAATCTGATTTGTTTTTCTATTACTACTACATGCGCTTTTAATCCGCTTGTGGCAGTGCCGGTTACTTTTATCACCGCATGGCAACGGATGCTGTCTTGTGCAGGATTCAGGGAATGTGAAACCACAATGGAAAATGGCGAAGTAGCTGAATCGCGCACGTCTATAAATGACTGCGCAAAATTCGCAGGTTGTCCGCGGAACACGCCAAGCGTAGAATCTCCGCCATCTTGTATCCCATGCGGGTCAGCGGTTACATTATAATAGGTAACTCTTGTTTGCACCTGCGCAGGATTATGCAGGTTCATCGGGTCAGTGCCCGTTTCAGAACCCCATGCAACATGATATTGAATGGTAACGAACTTGTCGGGGTTTGCATTTGCAAGCGAAGTATAATTCGCCTTGGCAACCGCGCCAATATTTACAGGAATGCTGGTGTTGTCAAAATATTCAAACAACTGTAATCGGGGCGATTGCGCCTTTGCAAAAAATCCTGCGCAAAGGAATAGGAGCAAGAATGAAAGAGCATGTAAGTTGATTCTTTTGAAGGGGTTCATTGTCTGTGGGTTTGACGACAATGCTACATAATCTTACTGATATAATTAAAGAAAGGTATTAAAAAATATGAAGCGGATGAAGGTAAGCTTCCGCTTTGTGGAAAAAAAGAAGAGGCGCTTCTTACTTCAGATGTGAAATAATATCCTCGATTTCAGTAAAGGAACCTTTGCCTTTCAGCACATAATGCGCAGCGCCTTTGGCAATAGTCTGCGCAGCGATGCCATAGCTTTCCTGCCCCGAAAGCATCACCACCGGAATCTGGCGGTTTTGTTTTTTGATGGCTTCAAGAATCGCCATCCCGTTCGCGACATGCTTCATTTCAGAATCCAGATAATAATCAAGAATAATCAGGTCGGGTTTTTCTGAAAGATGCTTCAGGCATTCCTCCCCTGTGCTGAAAAGATGAAATTCGTGTGGCGTCTTTGCAGAAAGATGGTCGCGCAGCATCATTGCAAGCATTTTATCATCATCAACGATAAAGATCTTTTTAGGCTTCGACATAACAGGCTTTGGTTTGAGAGGCGTTCAAAGATAGAAATTCAACTTAAAAAAGTTTATTCTGCTTTGCTTTGATTCAAGCAAGTGTTCCGCACTGCCCCCCTGCGCGTCAGCACACTTGGTTGCCGCGATTGGCTTTTTCTCCCGACAGCACTTCTTTCATGTAATGAAATTTTCTTTCAGCACTACCGGACCTATATTCAGTTGCGCAATGTTCTCCTGCGTGAAGCCCTGCTCAAGCAAAAAACTCATTCGCACATGGAACATGAATGTTACAAAGGATACAGTCGCCACATGGCAGTTGGCATGACGGTCGCACCAGTGTATTTCAAAGCGTTTATAAGAAAGAGAGCAAAATGTCTTTACCGGCTATTTCCTTTCACTTCTTAGTTCACTTTGCTTACTGCTTTTTTCTTTGGCTGGCTTTCGGTTTCAAATTCAGCGGGCACTTCGTTGCGCAGGATGTCGTCAAGGGTTTCGCGCTTGCGGATAAGATAATCTTTGCCGTTGTGGAGCATTACTTCTGCGGGGCGCGGGCGGCTGTTGTAGTTGCTCGCCATCGTGTGTCCATAAGCGCCCGCGTTGAGGAAGCAGAGGATGTCGCCTTCGCGCACTTCGCTGATGCGCCTGTCCCATGCGAAGGTGTCGGTTTCGCAGATGTAGCCCACCACGGTGTAGATGCGCGGTGTGCCATTGGGATTGCTGATGTTGATGATGTGGTGATAGCTGTCGTAAAACATCGGGCGGATGAGGTGGTTGAAACCGCTGTTCACGCCCACGAACACCGTTGCCGTTGTTTGCTTAATGACATTTGCCTTGGTGAGGAAATAGCCTGATTCACTCACGAGAAATTTACCCGGCTCAAACCACAACTCAAGGTCGCGCCCGTATTCCTTGCAGAAATCATTGAAGCGCTTGGTGAGTTGCTTGCCGAATGCTTCCACATCGGTTTGATTATCGTTGGGCTTGTAGCCAATTTTAAATCCGCTTCCAAAGTCAATGAATTGCAGGTCTTTAAAATGCTGCGCAGTTTCGAGCAGCATTTCCGCCCCGCGCAGAAACACGTCCACATCGAGAATGTCGCTGCCGGTGTGCATGTGCAGTCCGTTCACTTTCACTTTCGTTTGCTCGATGATGCGCTCCACGTGGCGCAACTGGTAAATGGAAATACCGAATTTGGAATCAATATGTCCTGTTGAAATTTTCGCATTACCGCCCGCGAGAATATGCGGGTTGATGCGGATGCACACGGGCACGGTATCGCCATAGATATGCCCGAACTGGTCGAGGATGCTGATGTTGTCAATGTTTACATGCACTCCGTATTCCACTGCGCGTTTGATTTCATCAATTGAAACGCTATTGGGCGTGTAAACAATTTCCTGCGGGGTGAACCTCGCGCGCAACCCAATCTCCACTTCTTCAATGGAAACAGTATCAAGCCCCGATCCAAAGCTCTTGAACATTTTCAAGATGTTGGAGTTGGTGAGCGCTTTGCAAGCGTATTTTATTTTGATGTTCGCTCCCTGAAATGCGTTGATGAGCCGCTCATATTGCTGCTGCATTTTCGCAGTGTCATAGACATACAAGGGGGTGTCATATTTCTCTGCAAGCGTTGTGATGTCAACGCCATCGATTTTTGTTGGAGTCATAAAAAAGTTTGTTGTTTGAATTTCGTGGTTTTTCAAAAAGGATTGTAAAAATAGGAGGGAAAAGGAGAAGTCAACTAAGCATTTATTACTTACTATGGTTGCCTCAATGAAATTTTCAAGAAGCGGTTATTCGCAACTTTAAAATTCGTCCACCAACGTCTTTCTATTTTTTCGCGAACCCTGTTTTTTCTGAGGCGATACGTTTTATAATGCCTCATAATGCCGAGGTAGGAATTCATGCTGCTCCTGAATTTTGTTTTTTCTTCTTCTGAAGGATTGCGTTGTTGCGCAATTTTGTTCATTTGAGTAATCGCGCCATGGAAATTCCCTTTGGTTCTGTTGCCAATATAAATCCGGTGCGGTTTAATGACAGCTCCGAGAAAAGCAACGCCTCTGGAATAATGCTGTAAATAAATTTTAGCAGGATGAAGTTCAATCAGCAATTTTTCTCGGAGGAAATTTCTGATTTTTGGAATTGCTGATTTCAGGTGTTCCTTGCTCTCGTGCATCAGGATGAAATCATCCACATAACGTCCGTAGCATTTGATTTTTAATTCACGCTTCACCCAATGGTCAAACTCGCTCAAATAAATATTTCCAAAAAGTTGTGAAGTAAGATTCCCGATGGGCAAGCCGCAATTCTTTTTCGCGTGGAAAAGGCTTTTGGATTTGGGCAAGCCATCCCAATCTGATTGATTTCCTTTGATGATGCAGTTTTCCGTTGGGTCGTTGAAGATGGTAAGGCTGATTAGTTTCAAAATCAATGCGATGTCAAAATCAATTTTGCCTGATGATTTCATCAGCGTTTCATTCAACATCTGAAAGAGCAACGACTTGTTCATGGACATAAAATAACCGGAGATGTCGAGTTTCAGGATATAGCAGTCGCGGGAATAATTTGCAGAGCAGGAACGCATGAAATGGTCCATGCGCTGGATGCCATAGTGCGTGCCCTTGGCCTTTCTGCAACTGTAGCAGTCGTTGATAAATGTTTTTTCAAACACAGGAGAAATGTAATTGAAAATGAGGTGGTGAATCACTCTGTCCCTGAAGGCAGCGGCAAAAATTTCGCGCTTCACCGGCTTGTCAACAATAAAACAAATGCTGGCAAGCGGCTGATAAGTGTTTGCTGTTATCTGGTAAAACAATTCAAAGACGTTTTCCTCCAGATGTTTTTCAAAGGCAAGCGCATTGAGGGTATTCCGCTTGTTTTTTCTCGCATCAAAGTAGGCTTTGAACAAATCAATCAGCAGCCTTTCTAATTCATTCTCCCTAAAAAGTGACTGTTGCATAGAATTAAAAAAACAGATTCCATTCGCAGGTGCGAATGGAATCTGACATAACGGGTCCGGTTGTTTAAGTCCCTCAGGCAACGGCAGGAAAAACCATTTTCCTTGTTGTTATTGTTCCGGTTCACATCTGAATTATTGTAATTCAGATTACGGTTCCACGCATTGTTTGTGCTGTTCTCCGTAGAAGACCAGAAGTTTCCGTTATTGCCAACATTATTGAAATTCCCATTGTTGTTACGGTTACCCCCGGGCAACGCTGAACAAGCAGCCGCTGTATTCTTCTTCCCAAAGCCATTCTCAGACCTTGCGAAATTGCATACCTTGCCCATCGCTGAACAAGGGGGCTGCCGGATTTAAAAATGCTCGCTTGCCTGCGCTCTTGGCAGCAGGCAACTCTGGCTCAACCTTGCTCCGTTATTTTACTACAGATTCCATCCCTCGGAGGGATGGAATCTGTTTCCGTTTATTTCTGTTGTGATTTCTGCCACCCCGTTAATTGCTTAGAAACATTCTCCACCACCTTGTTCACCAGCACGAATTTATCCAAGTTGATTTGCCGCAAATCTTTCATCAGCCTGGTGAACAGTCTGATGATTTCAATCTGCTCACGCGCTAATTGCAGCACCTCCGCTTTTCGTTCTACTGAATTTGCCCTGTAAATAAGCGTGATGAGCGCCACCGTTTCTTTTTTCAGGCTTTCACCCACCGTGTATTTATATTCCTTGCTGAAATTTTTTGTGAACTGAAATATCGCCAGCAGCAAATCATAACTCGCTTTGTAAACCGGTAACTCATCGTATTTTGC
>ENA-ORBV01000073-ORBV01000073.1-microbial-mat-metagenome-genome-assembly--contig:-NODE-73-length-183149-cov-9.957825_pt1 | contig 183149 bp, 171 predicted proteins | sample MGYA00237777_ERZ505514 | MGnify/ENA primary metagenome ERZ505514 (study PRJEB26160, sample SAMN06269048) | microbial mat metagenome | isolation source: Oligotrophic lake microbial mat | place...
TGGTAAATACAGTGCAAGAGTTCGCGTTCACCCGGCTCGAACTGGTGACGTCCCGTGACGTGGGCGGCTTGCTGACCAAGGTCCGCGTGGTGGGCAAGGGCCGCGCCGGGGCGGATCCCCTGGAATTGGCGGGCCTAGTCTTCAATATCCGCGGCGTCGAAGAGGCGCTCGCCCAGGCTTTCCAGCTTGGCCAGACTCCGCAGGCTCCTGCTGACGACACCCTTGATCGCTTTTTCGGAGAATGACCACCATGCGCGCCATCTATCTGATCCCTGCCCTGGCCGCGCTGAGCGCTGGGTGCGCCACCGTGCGGGTCGAGCGCTTCGTGCTCGACAACGCCACGGTGCGGCTGGAGAAAGGCGTTCTTGGACCGCTCGATGCGAGGCTGGAGTTGACCGCTGCGGGCGGGCTGGAAAGCGCGAGCCTCAAGTTGGCCAGCGGCAACCTCAAGGCCACGATCGTTCCGCAGGGCAAGATGTTCACTGTCGATGTCGCCGCGAAAAACTGGCAGCCGCCCGTGGGGCCCGCGATCCTGTTCGATGTGCTGACGATCAAGGGCACCGCGACGACCACCACCGCCACTTTCGACGACGTGCAAGCCAAACTCTACAGCGGCACGGTCAGCGGCAAACTGTCGGGGCAGTGGGAGAAGGGCCTCGCGGTGCAGGGCGATCTCACAGTGCGCGGAGTGGAACTCGGCCGTTTGCTGCCGGTCGTGGCGCCCAATACCAAACTTTCCGGGGCGCTGGACGCCAAGCCCGTGTTTTCCGCGCAGGCGGACAAGCCGGAACGCCTGGCCCAGATCCTGCGCCTCGAAACGCCGTTCGACGTGCGCAAGGGTGTGCTGAAGGGGTTCGACCTCGTGGCCGCGGCCACTTCGCTCGTGCGCAAGGAACACAGCGGCGGTGAAACGCACTTCGACAAGCTGACGGGCCGGGTGAATGTCGAGCGTGGCGCCTACCGCCTCTCTCAGCTCAACATTACCTCCGGCTCGCTCAATGCCACCGGCAACGTGAATGTGGCGGCCAACCGGGCCTTGAGCGGCCGCCTCGATGCGAATGTGCAGGTCATCGGCAAGTCGGCGATCACCGTGCCGCTCAACGTTGCCGGCACGATGGACCAGCCGCTGCTGTACCCGACGGCGGGCGCGCTGGCCGGCGGCGCCATCGGCACGGCGATCCTCGGGCCGGGGGTGGGCACCACCGCAGGCATCAAGGCCGGGCAGGCCGTAGAAAGCTTCACCGACAGGCTTTTCGGACGCGGAGAACGAAAAAAATAGGCTCGCGCCCCGCTATACTGCCGGTATCAAACCGATGGCTGGGGAGGCAGGGACATGACGGAAACTGCGGTATCGCCCGCTACGGGTGACGCATTGACACCGGAAGAGCTGGCGCTTGCGGCGTTGATCGTCGAGACGCTCAATCTGGAAGTGAAGGCGGACGAAGTCGTCCCGGAAGCGCCTCTGTACGGAGAGGGACTGGGTCTCGATTCGATCGATATTCTGGAAATTTCCCTCGCGATCAACAAGAAGTATGGCGTGCAGATCCGTGCGGAAGGCACTGATAACCTGACGACGTTCCGCTCTCTGCGAAATCTCAGCCGCTTCATCCAGGGACGGCGTTCCGCATGACGGATAGGCGTTATCCTGGCGTCGCCACGATCGTCAAAATTTTCGTGGCTGTCGCTTGCATTGCTTATCCCTTCGTTCTTCACTGGGGCCTGTCCGCAGGCCTGCCGGTATGGACGCGCATGACGCTGTCGTTGCTGCCTTTCTGCCTGCTGGCCGTATTTGCGATCTCGCGGGCCAGAAATCACCGGTTTGTCTGGATGCTTGGAGCCGCTACATTCGTGGGTGCGATTTTCGTGCTCGAGCAGCGGCATCATATCGGCGTTGCCGCCGCGACCGGCCTGCCGCATGCGATGGTTTACGCTTTCATGGCTTGGATCTTCGGCCGCACGCTGCTGCCGGGCCGTCTCGCGCTGATCACCGGGTTTGCCTTGCGGGTGCACGGGGAAATCCCGCCCTACATCGAGCGCTACTCGCGCCAGGTCACCGCGGCGTGGTGCGTGTTCTGTCTTTTGCAGATCGCCTTGTCCGTACTGTTGTTCGCTTTCGCCCCGCGCGGGTGGTGGTTTTTTTTCGTAAATGTGATGAATCTGCCGCTTCTGGGTGCGATGTTTTTCGGAGAGTACGCGTTTCGCTTGTGGCGGTTTACGGATTTCGCGCACGCGTCGCTGCGCACTTCAGCGCGTGTGTTCTCCGACAGCATGGCCGGGCGGGCGGGACAACCCGGAAAATGACAGCGCCCGCGATGTTGCCGCTCATCGCGAAGAGGGACGAGCGCGCGACGTTCGCCGTTTACGATGGCCGCCGCGTACCGGTCGGCGGCTTCCTCGAGGACGTGCAGGTTCTGGCGGCGGGCCTGCCAGCGCGCGCGCACGTACTGAATCTCTGCGCAGACCGCTACCGTTTTGTCGTCGGTTTCGCCGCCGCGTTGGTGCGCGGACAGATCAGCCTGCTGCCGCCCGATCACTCGCCGGTTTCGGTCGCGCGGCTCGCCGCGGACTATCCGCAGGTCTACTGCCTCGCGGATGACACCTTACCGATCGCGCCGCCAGGGCTCGAGATCGTCGCGTGCGCCGTGCGTGGCGGTGCGGACGCCGCCGGCGCCTTCAGGGCGGCCCCGTCGATTGCGGCTGGACAGACCGCAGCGATTGCCTTCACATCCGGCTCGACGGGTGCGCCGGTGCCGCACCCTAAGACCTGGGGCATGCTTGTGGCCGGCGCGAAAGCGGAGCTTGCGAGACTGCGGATTGACGTGGCCCAGGGCATGCATCTGGTCGGGACAGTACCGCCCCAGCATATGTACGGCCTCGAATCCACCGTCATGCTCGGCCTGCAAGGGGGGCTCACCCTGCACGCCGGGCGCCCTTTTTATGCCGTTGATGTCTGCGACAGCCTCGCATCGCTGCCGCGCCCCCGCATGCTGGTGACGACGCCTTTTCATCTGCGTGCCCTGTTCGCGGAGGTGGCCGCGCCGCCGGCGGCGGATCTGGTGCTCTGCGCGACGGCACCGCTGCAACCGGGCCTGGCCGCCGATGCCGAACTTCGCCTGCGTGCGCCTCTCTACGAGATTTACGGCTGCACCGAATCAGGCCAGATCGCCTCGCGCAGGCCGGCGCAGGATGCGCGATGGCGGCCGCTCAAAGGCGTGGTCTTGAGCGGCGACGGCGATGCCGCGTCGGTTCGGGGCTGCGGCCATGCCGCGCCTCACCTGTTGAATGACGTGATCGAGCGCCTGCCCGGCGGCACGTTTCGCCTGCTGGGTCGCAAGAGCGACATGGTCAACATCGCGGGCAAGCGCACCTCGCTGGCGCACCTCAACCACCATCTCAATGCGATCGAAGGCGTGCGCGACGGTGTTTTCATCAATTCCACGAATGACGCCGACCACGCCTCGGAACGCCTTGTCGCGTACGTCGTGCCTGCCCGGAACTGGTCCGCCGCCGACATCCTGCGGGCCTTGCGCGACCGGATCGATCCTGCGTTCCTGCCGCGGCCGCTGCACCTGGTGGACGCGCTTCCGCGCAATCCGACGGGAAAGTTGTCGATGCGTGCCCTTGCGTCGATGACCTTGCCCGCAACGGATCCCAGTGTTGAATTTCAGTAAGCACTTCGCGACCGACCTGCCGGCGGCGCAGGGGCATTTTCCCGGCGATCCGATGGTTCCCGGCGCCGTCCTGCTGGCCGCGGCGGCGCGCGTATTGGAGGATAACGGCATCCTCGACGTGGGCTACCGCGTCGTGTCGGCGAAGTTCCTGCGCGTCGTGCGGCCCGGTGCGCACCTCGGCATGTGCTGCGAGAGACGCGAAGGCGGTCGCATCATGCTCGTCGGCGAAGTCGAAGGCAAAGCAGTAATGAAAGCGGAGTTAAGGTGCAGTCCCGCAAGCATGCCCTGACCGGCGACGGTCCCTCGTGGGTGTCGAGCGAGGAACGTGGCAGCGCACTGCTGTTGCGTTTCCTGCTGTGGGTCGCACGCACGCTCGGCCGTTCGAGCGCGCGCCTGCTGCTCTACCCGATCTGCCTGTACTACCTGCTTTTTGCGCCTCGCGAGCGCCGCGCCTCGCGCGGCTACCTGCACCGCGTGCTTGGCAAGCCGTCGACACTGCGCGACACCTTCCGGCACATGCACACGTTCGCGGCCACGCTCCTCGACCGTGCCTATCTGCTGTCCGGCCGCTACGACCTGTTCGAGGTGCATCGCCACGGGGACGACATCGTCGTCGACATGAATGCGCGCGGGCAGGGCTGCTTCATGCTCGGCGCGCACCTGGGAAACTTCGAGGTGTTGCACGCGTTCGGACGCGGTCAACCGGACCTCAAGGTCACGCTGGTGATGTACGAGGAGGCAAGCCGCCAGTTCAACGCCGTCATGCGCACCATCGATCCCACCCACGTGCAGAGCGTCATCGCGCTCGGGCGCGTCGATTCGATCCTCAACATCGAGACCGCGTTGCGGCGCGGCGAATTCATCGGCATGCTGGCCGACCGTTCGCTGCGCAACGACCGCCTGCACGAGTGCGATTTCCTGGGTGGCCGCGCGCGGTTTCCTCTGGGGCCGTTTCGCATCGCCCGCATGCTCGCGGTGCCCGTCATCCTGATGTTCTGCCTCTATCGGGGCGGCGCACGCTACGACATTCACTTCGAGCGCCTGGTCGAGCCGGGCGAAGCGACGCCGACAGAGGCGGTGGAGCGCTACGCGCGCCGGCTAGAGCACTATTGCCGGCTCTCTCCCTACAACTGGTACAACTTTTATGATTTCTGGGCGTAGCGGTCTGCTGGCTCTGGCGGTGCTGGCGTGGTGCACGGGCGTGGCGGACGCGGCGGAGGGCGGCCCCGCGGAACTCGATCTGTTGATGCAGCGCATGGCCAGCGTGAAGTCGGCGTCCGCGAAGTTCGTGGAGCGCCGCGAACTGCGCTTACTGGAGAAACCGGTCGAGTCGTCAGGAACCCTGCTCTACACGGCACCGGACCGGCTCGAGCGCCACACGCTGCGGCCGCGCACCGAAAGCATGATCTTGTCGCGGGACATGCTCACGCTGGAGGATCGTGCCCGCAACCGTACCCGCAGCCTGCCGCTGCAGCAGTACCCGCTGATCTGGGCCTTCGCTGAGAGCCTCCGCTCGGTGCTGGCGGGCGACCTCGCGACGTTGCGGCGTTTTTACGAGGTGGACTATAGCGGCGATGCAGGAAACTGGACTCTTCTCATGCGCCCGCGCGACGCCGAGATGCGCCGCTACGTCGACGACATTCGCATTCACGGGAGCGAGAACGTGCTGCGGGTGGTAGAGGTGAACCAGACGGGCGGAGACCGCTCGGTGATGACTGTCAGCGGCGCTGCTCGTGAGCAGTAGAGCGCTGCGCGTCGGGCTGGCGTGGACGGTCGTGCTCGTCGCCTGCGCCGTGATCGTCGTCCGCGCCGACTACACGGGCGACCTGTCCGCGTTTTTACCGCGCTCGCCCGCGCTGGCGCAGCAGGTTCTGGTCGAGCAGTTGCGCGATGGACCGGTATCCCGCCTGCTGCTCGCGGGCATCGACGGCGGAAGTGTGGAGGCCCGCGCCCTGACGAGCAGGCGGTTCGCCGCGGCGCTGCGTGGGGACGACGCCTTCACGGCCGTCAGCAACGGCGAGGCGCAGGCGACGGCCGCTGACCAGGCTTTCCTCTGGCGCAATCGTTACCTGCTCAGTTCGGCGGTCGATGCTGCGGCTTTCAGCGCGGCGGGGCTGCGCGCGTCCCTGCAGGAAAGTCTGGATCTGCTCTCCTCACCGCTCGGGCTGGTGCTGCAGCGCGCGTTTCCGAACGATCCTACCGGCGAAATCGTGCGCCTTGCCGAGGCGCAGGCCATGCAGTCGCAGCCACGCGTACGCGAGGGCGTGTGGTTTGCGGTGGACGGGGAGCGCGCGCTACTGCTGCTGCAGACGCGCGCTGCGGGCTTCGATCTCGAAGGCCAGACTGCGGCGCTGGAGCGCGCCCGCACGGCCTTCGCGGCAGTGCAGGGCCCGGGACAATCAATGGTGCTGAGTGGACCTGCGGTGTTCGCCACGGAAAGCCGCGACGCCATCAAGCGCGATTCCACCCGCATCTCGATTCTGGCGACGGCGCTGGTCGCGGCCCTGCTGCTGCTGGTCTTTCGATCGCCTGTGGTGCTGGTGCTCGGCTTGCTGCCGGTAGCGAGCGGCGCGCTGGCCGGAATCGCAGCGGTCAGCGCAGGCTTTGGGGAGGTTTACGGCATCACGCTAGGTTTCGGCGTGACGCTGATCGGTGAAGGCGTCGACTACGCCATCTATATGTTCACTCAGACCGCGCCCGGGACCACCCCAGAAAAATCGCTGGAACGGATCTGGCCAACGCTGCGACTCGGCGTGGCGACCTCCGTGTGCGGCTTCGCTGCGCTGCTGTTGTCGGGGTTTCCCGGCCTCGCGCAGCTCGGTCTGTTCTCGATCGCCGGACTGCTGGTCGCCGTGTTGTTCACCCGCAGCGCGTTGCCGCTCATGCTGCCGGCCGGATTTTCCGTGCGCATCGCGCCCGCCCTCGGCGCGGCGATCGGCCGCGCCCTGCGGGTGGCGCCGAAGCTGCGCCTCGTGGTGCCGGTCGCGGTGCTGGGCGCCGCGGCGGTGATGCTCGCGCACCGAGGCGCCTTTTGGAGCGACGATCTCGCCAGCCTGAGCCCTGTGTCGGCGGCGGCGCAGGCGCTCGACCAGCAGCTGCGGCGCGATCTCGGCGCGCCGGACGTGCGCTATCTGATCGTGATCAAGGCGGATACGGAAGACGCCGCGCTCGCGGCGAGCGCGCAGGCGGCCACAACACTCGCCGTCCTGCGCGATCGTGGCACGATCGCAGGTTACGACGCGCCTTCCGACATCCTGCCGAGCCGCGCCGTGCAGCAGGCGCGGCAGTCGGCGCTTCCCGAAACGGATGTTTTGCGCAACCGGGTGCTGGAAGCCGTCCGCGGTCTTCCCGTGCGCGCGGAGACGCTGGCGCCTTTCGTCGGCGATGTCGCGGCCGCGCGCGTGCAGCCGCTGGTCGGTCGCGCCGATCTCGCCGGCACGCACCTTGCGCTCAAACTCGACTCGCTGTTGCGCGAGCACGCCGGACGCTGGACCGCGCTGCTGTTGCTGCGGGGAGTGCGGGACGCCGACACCGTGGAGCGGGCGCTGCCGGGGGACGCGATCCTGGTCGACCTGAAACGGGAATCCGACCGTCTGTACCAGCAGTATCGCGATACGGCGCTGGCGCTGGCGCTCGCCGGCGCGGCGGCGATCGTGGCATTGCTGGGCGCTGCGCTGCGCTCGTGGCGGCGCGTGCTCGCGGTGATTCTGCCACTCGCGGCGGCGGTGACCGTGACGGTCGCGTTGCTGCTGGTGCTGCGGCCGTCCCTCACGATCTTTCATCTCGTTGGACTGCTGCTGGTCGTCGCCGTGGGCTCGAACTACAGCCTTTTTTTCGACCGACTGTCGGTGACGGAGGCCGATCTTTCGCGCACGGTGGCGTCCTTGCTGTTGGCGAATCTGGCGACGGTCATCGGCTTCGGCCTGCTCGGCCTGTCGAGCACCCCCGTACTGCACGCGATCGGGTCCACGGTGGCGATCGGCGCGCTGCTGAGCCTGGTGTTTTCCGCCATGCTAGGCGCGCCACCGGCGCAGGGCGGGGCCGTTCCCGCATGAAGGTGGAATTCGATTTTCCACGCAAAGACGCGGCGGAACTGGGCCTGATTTTTTTGCCCGGCGCGGGAGATGCTGCAGCGGAATTCCGGCACCAGGGCTTCATCGACGAACTGCGCCGCCGTGGGATCGATGCGGACGTCGCCCTGGCGGACGCGCGCGCCGAGCGCTACCTCGCTCGCGACATCGTCGCCGGCCTGCACCAGTCCGCCGTAACGCCGCTGGTCGCGCGCGGGGTGCGGCGCCTGTGGCTCGCCGGCGTTTCCCTCGGCGGGCTCGGTGCGATGCTGTATGGATGGAAAGGGGCGGCGAGCATCGAGGGACTGTTGCTGCTGGCGCCTTACCTCACCGCGCGCGGCACGGTCGCGCGCATCCTCGCCGCCGGGGGACTTCCCGCGTGGGCGCCCGGCGCAGGCGACGATCCCGAGGAGGCCGGCTTGCTGCGCTGGCTCGCCCGCGGCGATGTCGGCCGAGCGAGCCTTCCGGTGATGTTTCTTGGCTGCGGACTGAGCGATCGTTTTGCGCCGACCAGCCGGCTGCTGGCAGCGCAACTGCCACTCCGCCACGTGGTGACCGCCGACGGCGCGCATGACTGGCCGACCTGGCGCACGCTGTGGGACGCACTGCTGGATCGCGAGCCATTCAGCACGCCGCTGCGGACGCCGACGCGGGCCGTGCATGGCTGAAACCGCCGCCACGCGCTGGCACCCGCCGCCGCTGATCCGCGCATCGGCTGCGCTGCATGCGGCGGGCGCCGTCGCCATACTCGTCCATCCTGCGGCGTGGATCTGGGTGTTGTCTCTGATCGTCGCCAATCATGCCTTTCTGTGCGTGGCGGTGCTGTTTCCGCGCGCGTCGCTGCTCGGGCCCAACCTCGTCCGTCTGCCGCAGGCGGCGGTCCGCCGCCGGGAAGTCTGCCTGACCTTCGACGACGGCCCCGACGCTGAAGTCACGCCGCAGGTCCTCGACATCCTCGACCGCTTCGGCGCCAAAGCGAGCTTCTTCTGCATCGGCAGGCGGGCCGCCGCCGCGCCGGCGCTCGTCGTCGAGATCGTGCGGCGCGGGCACCGCGTCGAAAATCATAGCCAGGCGCATTCTTTCGCATTTTCGTTATTCGGCCTGCGCCGACAGCGCCGTGACCTCGATGCCGCGCAGCAAATCCTCACCAGCCTGGCGGGCAGCGCACCGCGATTCTTCCGCGCGCCCGCGGGTTTCCGCAACGTGCTGCTCGACCCCGTGCTCGCACGGCTCCGGTTGCGCTACGTGTCGTGGACGCGGCGCGGCGGCGACGGCATGTCGTCGGATGCCGCCCGCGTTTACGCGCGGCTGACCAGGGGCCTGGCGGCCGGCGACATTCTGATGCTGCATGACGGCAGGCAACAGGCCGCCGGGGCGCCGGTCGTGCTGACGGTGTTGCCGCTGCTGCTGGAGCGCCTGCGCGCGATGGGGCTCGAGTCCGTGACGCTGTACGAGGCCTGCGAGCGCGCGGGTGCTGCCTGAGGCGCTGATCGAGGCAGCGGCGCAGCGCTATCGCGGCGCCGGGCGCTTTTACCTGCAGATCGCACGCAGCAAGCTGCGTCACGACCCGGTGTTCGCGATGGTGCTCGGGCAAGGCTTGCTGCCGGCGTGCGGCCGGCTGTACGACCTCGGCTGCGGGCAGGGCATACTGCTTGCATTGTTGTCGGCAGCGCGCGAAGAGTTTGCCGCCCGCCGCTGGCCGCCGCGGTGGCCGCCGCCGCCCGCGCTTGACCTACACGGCATCGAGCGGCGGACCGACCGCGCCCGGGCCGCCACGACGGCGCTGGCAGGACAGGCCGAGATACACCAGGACGATCTTCGCGCCGCGACGCTGCGCGGGTGCGACGCCATTGTGGTGTTCGATGTATTCCTGTATCTGCCGCCCGCCGACCAGCATGCAATACTGGCGGCGTGCCGCGGGCGGCTCGCGGCGGATGGCATTCTGCTGCTGCGCGAGGCCGATGCGCACGGCGGCGCCGCGTTCCATATCACGCGGGCGGCGGAGTGCGCGGCGGAACTCGCGCGTGGGCGATGGCCGCGGCTGCATTACCGCAGCGCGGGCCAATGGAAGGAACTGATGAAGGATGCGGGATTCGAAGTGGCGAGCGTGCGGGCCGACGCCGGAACACCGTTCGCCAATACGCTGCACGTCTGTCGGCGACGGGCTTGATGCGACCACTTGCCGTCACGGCCTACACCCTCGTCAACGCTCTCGGCGACGGTCGCGCGGCAACACTGGCCGCCCTGCGCGCAGGGCGCTCGGGCCTCACGCCCTGCGACTTCGACGATGTGAGAATGGAGACCTGGATCGGGCGAGTGGCCGGACTCGAGGTTGACCCGCTGCCGCCCCCGTTCGGCATTTTCGACTGTCGGAACAACCGGCTCGCGCAGCGCTGCATGGATCAGGACGGCTTCCGCGCGGCGGTAAACGCGGCAGCGGCACGTTACGGCGCGCAGCGGATCGGCGTGTTCGCGGGAACCAGCACGTCGGGGATGCTCGAAACCGAGCTCGCGTATCGCCGCAGGGATGCGTCGACCGGCGCGCTGCCGGCCGATTATCTATACGCGGAAACGCACAACAATTACTCCCTTGCGGAGTTCGTGCGACTATCGCTCGGGCTCGCAGGGCCGGCGGTAGTCGTCTCTTCCGCATGCTCGTCAAGCGCGAAGATCTTCGGCAACGCCGAGCGGCTGGTGCGGTTGGGCCTTCTCGACGCGGCGGTGGTCTGCGGGGCCGACAGTCTGTGTCTGACGACACTCTACGGTTTTGGCGCATTGGGTCTGGTGTCGAACCGCCCGTGCCGGCCTTACGACCGCGATCGCGACGGCATCTCGATCGGCGAGGGCGCCGGCTTCGCCCTTCTGGAACGCATAGAGGCAGCGCCTCGCGTCGCGCGGCTGACGGGGGTGGGGGAGAGCAGCGACGCCCATCACATGTCGAGCCCGCACCCCGAGGGAGCGGGCGCGCGGATGGCCATGCTGGCGGCGATGGCGTCCGCCGGCGTGCGGGCGGCCGATATCGATTACGTCAACCTGCACGGCACGGCGACCAAAGCCAACGACGCGAGCGAGGATCGCGCGCTCTCGGCGGTGTTCGGAGGTAGGGTCGCTTGCAGCTCAACCAAAGGCCATACCGGGCACCTGCTCGGCGCAGCGGGCATCACGGAGGCGATGATCGCGCTGCTGGCGCTGGAATACGGGTTATTGCCGGCCGGGCTGCATACGGAGGTCCTGGATCCCGCGCTGCACGGCTGCTACCTGCTGGAAAACCGGCCGCATCCGGCGTCGCGCGTGCTGACCAACTCCTTCGGCTTCGGTGGCAGCAACTGCAGCCTGCTGTTCGAGCGGGCGGCATGAAAGTCTTCGTGAAGGGGATCGGGCTGCTCGGGCCCGGCTTGCCGGACTGGGCGGCGAGCCGGCGCATCCTGGCCGGCGCCGAGGAGTATCGGACCATGCCCGTCGCCCTGTCGGCGCCGCTGACGCTGCCCGCCGCGGAACGGCGACGCGTGGGAACGCCGGTCAAGATCGCGCTCGCCGTCGGCGCTGCCGCTTGCAGCGACGGCGAGTGGGATGTTTCCTCGCTGCGGACCGTGTTCACTTCCTCAGGCGGCGATGGCGACAATCTCGATTACCTGTGCTCCACCCTGGCGTCGCCGGCGCGCGAAATCTCGCCGACGCGGTTTCATAATTCTGTGCATAACGCCGCGGCCGGCTACTGGACGATCGCCGCACGCGCCCACGGTGCGTCAACCAGCCTGTGCGCACACGACGGCAGTTTCAGCGCGGGCCTGTTCGAAGCCGCCGCCCAGGCGCTCGCGTCCGGCGCGCCCGTGTTGCTGGTCGCGTACGATCATCCGTACCCCGAGCCGCTGCACGGTAAGCGGACGATCGCAGCCGCGTTCGGTGTCGCGCTCGTGCTCGCGCCCGCGGCGTCGGGCGCGTCGGCTGCGCTCACGGTCCAGGTCACCGATCGGGCACCGCCCACGGCGATGCCGGATGCCATGCTCGAAGCGCTGCGCACCGGGGTACCGGCGGCACGCGCATTGCCGCTGCTGGCCCTGCTGGCGACGCGACGCGCAGCGACGCTGTCCATCGAGTATCTGCCGCATTGCGCGCTCGGCGTGACGGTGGTGCCATGCTGAACGCCGCGGCAATCGCTGCGCTGATCCCGCATGCGGGCGCGATGTGCCTGCTGGAGGAAATCGTCGCCTGGGACGCGCTGCACATCGTCTGCCGTAGTGGTACGCACCGCCGGCCGGACAATCCATTGCGCGACCGCGGCTGTCTGCATGCGCTGAGCGGCATCGAGTACGCGGCCCAGGCCATTGCCGCGCATGGCGCCCTGACGGCCGGCAGGGAGCGGCCGCGCGCCGGATTGCTCATCAGCCTGCGCGATGTCGACTGCCACGCGCGCACGCTCGACGGGCCTCCAGGAGTGCTCGCGGTGAACGCCGAGCGGATCACCGGCGACCTCGCCGGCGTGCTGTACGGATTCCGCGTCCGAGTCGGCGCGGTCGACGTGGTCGCCGGCCGCGCGCTCGTGCGCCTGGACGCCGATGCCGGGAGGGCGGCGTGAAGCGCGCGCTGATCACAGGCGCGAGCGGAATGCTTGGGGCAGCGCTCGCGCGAAGGCTCGCCGCGCAGGGCCTGCATGTTTATCTGCACGCGCACACGCGCGCGGACCAGGCCCGGCGTACGGCGGAGGAGATCATCGCAACGGGCGGTTCCGCGGAGGTTCTGGTCTTCGATGTCGTGAACGGTGAGCAAACCGGCGCGGCGCTGGCGGCAGCCCTGGAACGCGGGCCAATCCAGGTCGTGATCAACAACGCGGGCGTGCACGATGACGCGGTACTACCCGGCATGCGCCCGGAACAATGGCGGCGCGTCATCGATGTCTCGCTGAACGGCTTCTACAACGTCACGCAGCCCCTGCTGATGCCCATGATCGCCACGCGCTGGGGGCGCGTGATCAGCATTTCATCGGTATCGGCGCTGGTGGGCAACCGCGGCCAGGTCAATTACGCAGCAGCCAAGGCCGGATTGCATGGCGCGACCCGCACGCTCGCGGTCGAAGTCGCGAGCCGCGGCATCACGGTCAACGCCATCGCGCCGGGTGTGATCGCAGCGGGGATGACGGCGCGGGCTTTCGATACCGCGCGGATTGAGGCACTGGTGCCCATGAAACGCGCCGGCACGCCGGAGGAGGTGGCGGCGCTCGCCGGCTTTCTCGCCTCCGAGGAAGCGGGCTACATCAGCGGGCAGATCATTTCCATCAACGGCGGGATGATATGACAGGCGCGCGCCGCCCGTTTCCGATCCTGTACGCAATGACCGCCGGCAGGCGCAGGATGAATTCCGCGAGCAGCCGCAGGTGCATCCAGATGAGCAGCAGGTTGTCGCGCAGGTAGCGAAAGTGCGAGATCCCGCCCTGGAGGGGCGTGAAATAGGTCACGGGTGAGAGGAGATTGACGGCCGGCACGCCTTGCCAGGCCATCCGGGTAGCGGCTTCAGCATCGAAATCGAAGCGCCGCATCCAGCGACTACGACGCATGATGCCGACCAGGGCGGCGATGGGGTAGACGCGATAACCAAACAGCGCGTCGCCGATGCCGTGCCACAGGGTTTCAATGTTCGTCCACAGATTGCAGATTCTGCGACCATAGACCCGCACGGGCGGGGCCTCGGCGCCGAATACCGGCAAGCCCAGTATCATCGCCTCCGGCTGCATCTCCGACAGCGCCATAAAGTCCGGGATCTGCGCCACCGCGTGCTGCCCGTCCGCATCCATCGCCAGCGCGTGTGTGTAGCCCGCGGCCAGCGCCGCCTCCAGACCCGCCAGCATGGCGGCGCCCTTGCCCTGGTTGGACGGAAGCGCGATGACGCGCAGCCCGGGCTCGCACGCAGCGAGTGTCTGCAGGGCCTCGGTAGTGCCGTCCGTGCTGCCGTCGACGACGACCCAAACCGGAAGCCATCGCTGGGCGGCGGCCCTGACGACCTCGACAACCCTGTCACCGGTGTTGTAGCTGGGAATCAGCACCAGGTGGGAGCGCGAGACGGGAGGCATGAAGGTACTCCGCTCAAGCACGCAGCGTTTCCGCCGGCAAAGGCGTGCAGACCGCCTCGACCTCGACCAGCAGGTCGGCGCGGCAGATGTCAGCCCGCAGATACAGCGGGTCGGTGTCCGGAAACGCGGCTCGAAGTGCGGCATCAATGGCGCCGAGATCGCTCCGGTGGCGAACGTATACTTTCAGCTGCCAGCGGCGCGCGGTATCCCGTCCGCCCGCCGCGCGTGCGACGACCGTGCGGATGTTGTCGAGCAATTCCCTGCACTGCGCGCGCACGTCGCCGGCATGGCGCGTCTCATGGCCGACGATGCTCGCCGTTCCGGAAACGAACAGCAGCGGACCGAGCGCTGCCGGGCTTTGCATCGCCCGCGAGAAGAGCGGGCTTTTCGGGCCGTATCGGCCGGGGTAGTGGTAAGCGCTGATCTGGCGTGGATTCTCCACCGCGAGTCCGGGGGTGCGCGCGGCGATGAAGTAGATCGTCAGCGGACCATCGCGCACGCCCAGCGCGCTCGCGGAGGGGACGGCTGCATCGGCGGCCTGGCCGTCGGAGAACGCAGCGTGCCGCCCGAGGCTGAAGCGGCGGTAGCGTTCGAGGCCGGCGTCGTCGGCGTTGATGCCGGGAAAGTAATTCCAGACCCGCAGCAGGTGCGAATAGCCGCGTGCACGGATCACACTGAATATCGATCGATAGGCACGCTCGGCGGCGGCGCTCATGTCACCGTCGAGCGTGGTCTGTAACGCGCCGTATAGCACGTGGTCGTTCCAGGCAAGGCGCACATCCGCGTCGACCGCGCGCTGCACGGAGCCGGCGGCGAGCCATGCCTCGATCACCGGCGAGCGCCGCTCTCCCAGCACGTCCACGTCCACGCGGGTGACATCGGCTCCAGGTGGATGTACTGCACCGTACGCAACGGCACCGAGCAGGCGCCCGCCGGCTTCCGCGCGCAGCGACGTAAATTCATTCTGGCTGCAGTAGCGCAGCTCGAGCGGAACTGCCGTCACGGTCAGGCAGCAGCGTCGCCGCTGGGAACGTCCCGGATGATCTGCCTGCGCCGCTGCCACGCGCGCACAGTACGCAGTGGATTGCGCAAGCTCGCGAGGTAATACAGCAGCTTGAACAGCACGAGACGGGTGCCCGTGGGAGTATTCCTGAAAATATCACCGGCGAGGATGGAAAGGAGCGCTTCCTGCATACGGAAATAGTTGCGTGGGTTCATGAAGAGATCGCGCAGCGCCGGCGTTGTCACGCGATAGATGAACCACGAAAAAGCTTTCGGCCCGTGGCGTATAGACCGGTCGAACGCCTGCAGCGCGACGTCAGCTTCCCGCGGCCGGGACAGGCAAGTGTCGACCACGTCGGCGCCGACGAACGCGCTGTGCATCGCCATGTAAACGCCGGACGAAAACACCGGATCGATGAACTCGAACGCATCACCGAGCAGCAGGTGGCAGTGACCGGAATTGCGCTCGGCGCGATACGAATAATTACCGGTCGCGCTCACAGGGGATGCGAGCTTCGCGTTCCGCAGACGCTGCTGCAACGCGGGGCACAATGCGATCGTGTCGAAGAGGAAGGCTTCCGGCGAATTGCTGCGCGATTTCATGTAGTAGGGCCAGCACACGGCGCCGATGCTGGTGGCGCCATCCGACAGTGGAATGAACCAGAACCAGCCGTGTTCGAACCAGAACACGGTGATGTTGCCTTCCGCCTTACCGGACAAGCGCTCCGCGCCCGTGAAATGCGCATATATGGCGGCGCTGTTGTGGCGCGGATTTTTCTGCTTGATGCCGAAGCGGGACGCGAGGAAGGTGTCGCGGCCGGAGGCGTCCACAACGAATCGCGTGCGCAACATACGGTCGGCACCGTCGCCGCCACGAAACGTCACCTCGGCGCCTTCGTCGTCGAACTCCACGGCCGTTACGCGCGTATTTTCAAGGGCGTGCGCGCCCCTGCGCACCGCGTTACGGAACAGAATTTCGTCGAACGCGGAGCGGTGGACCTGGTATGCGCTCGGGAAGTTGCGATCCCAAGCGTCCGCAAACTCGAACATTACCGGTTTGTCGTGCCACGGCGAGACGAACTCGACGCCGAACTTGGTCAAACCGATGCGCCTGACCTCGTCGCCGACGCCAAGACGGTCGAGCAGGGGCAGATTATGCGGCAGCAGTGATTCACCGATGTGAAAGCGGGGATGCCGGGACTTCTCAATCATCACCACGTCGCGCCCGCGCTCGGCGAGCAGCGCCGCGATGGTGGCGCCCGCCGGCCCGCCGCCGATGACAGCCACGTCGCACCGCGACGGCGTAAGCCCGCCTACGCTCGACGGCACTGCGTCAAACAGGTCTCCCATATCCAGTCGGTCCGAACAGGAGATTAGAGCAGGCTGAGCTGGGACTTGATGGCGCTGTCCAGTCGCTGCACCCAGCCGTTGTAATTGGAGTGAATTGAATCGCCACTGTGGTTGAGATTGCTGCTGTCCTTGTAACGGATGGTGTAGGTTTTGGTGTCGTAATCGATGTCGACGACCGCCTTATGTTCGCGCAAGTTCAGGGTGCCCAGCATATGGCCGGGGCGATCGTTGTTTATCTGCCAGCCCAGACCCGTACCCGCACGCTCGATGGCTTTCGCAACGTCGGCGACGGTCAGATTCTGCTTGTTGGAAACGATCGGCGATTTTTCGACGTTATACACCGGGGCGGTTCGGCAGCCGCCCAGCGCGACAAAGAATGACAAACCAAGAACAAGCACGACGCTACGCAGCTTCATGATTTCTCCAATGGGGTAAAACTCGGAATAAAAACGGGCTAGATTACAATAACCGCAGCGATCGCTTTCGCCACGTAATCGATGTTCTTCGAATTGAGCGCGGCCACGCAGACGCGGCCGCTGTCGAGCGCGTAGATCGAGTATTCCTCGCGCAGCCGCGCGACTTGGTCCTTGTTCAGGCTGGAGTAGGAAAACATGCCGCGCTGCTCGATCACGAAGCTCAAGTCGAAATCGGCGCGGTGGGCGCGGATCTTCTCGACCAGATGCTTGCGCATCAGCTTGATGCGGTCGCGCATCTCGCCCAGCTCTTGGTCCCACAGCGTGCGCAGCTCGGGGTTGGTCAGGATCGTCGCGGCGATCTGGCCGCCATGCGCGGGCGGGTTGGAGTAGTTGGTGCGGATCACGCGCTTGACCTGGCTCAGTACCCGGGCCGCTTCCTCGCTGCTCGCGGTGCTGATGCTGCAGGCGCCGATGCGCTCGCCGTAGAGCGACAGCGACTTGGAAAACGAGCTCGACACCACGGCGGTGGGACACTCGGCGGCAAAGCTGCGGACGACCGCGGCGTCGGTGTCCAGATCGTCGGCGAAGCCCTGGTAGGCGATATCGAGGAAGGGCACCAAGCCCTGCTGCTTGACGACCTCCAGGATGCCTTGCCACTGGGCGGGCGTCGGATCAACGCCCGTCGGGTTGTGGCAGCAGGCGTGCAGGATCACGATGGCGTTGCGCGGCAACTGGCGCAGAGCGGCGAGCATCGCCTCGTATTTGAAGCCGTTGGTGGCGGCGTCGTAGTAGGGGTAAGTGTTGACCTTGAACCCGGCGCTTTCGAACAGGGCGCGGTGGTTCTCCCAGCTCGGATCGCTGATCCAGACCTCGGCGCCGGAATTGAAGCGCTTGAGGAAATCCGCGCCGACCTTGAGGCCGCCGGTGCCGCCCAGGCTCTGCACGGTCACGATCCGCCCGGCCTTGACGGCGGGGTGGTCGGCGCCAAACAGCATCTGCTGGGCCGCCTTGTTGAAAGCGGCCAGTCCGTCCATCGGCAGGTAGGCCTTGGGCGCACCCGCTGTCGCCAGGGTCTGCTCGGCGCGTTTCACGCAGTCGAGCACTGGCACCTTGCCTTCGTCGTTGCAATAGACCCCTATGCCGAGATTGACCTTTTTGGGGTTGGTATCGGCATTGAAAGCATCGGAAACCCCGAGGATGGGGTCACGGGGGGCCATTTCGACGGCGGCGAGGAGGGAAGCGGTCATTGATGCGGTCCGGAATAGGGAGGGGAAGAAAAGCCAGCGTGGAATTTTACCGGTTTGGACGCCGCTTCGGTGGCGGCGGAACGCACGCTTGTGGGAAACTTGCCGGTTGCTTTACTGCCCAACCGCTCCCCATGCCAAAAATCGCCACGCCCGCCTCCGCCAGTATCCCTATCCCGCTGCCGGCCGCCACCGTCGCGGCGCCCGAAACGGACGTCACCGTCGTCAGCTTCCCTGACAGCCCGTTCCGGCTGCACCAGCTCTTCCAGCCGGCCGGGGACCAGCCGCAGGCCATCGAAAAGCTGACGGAAGGGGTACGCGACGGGCTGACCTTCCAGACCCTGCTGGGCGTCACCGGCTCTGGCAAGACCTACACCATGGCGAACGTGATCGCCCGCTTGGGCGTGCCCGCGCTGGTGCTGGCGCCGAACAAGACGCTCGCCGCGCAACTGTATTCCGAGATGCGCGAGTTCTTCCCCGAAAACGCGGTGGAGTATTTCGTCTCCTATTACGACTACTACCAGCCCGAGGCCTACGTGCCCTCGCGCGATCTGTTCATCGAGAAGGACTCGAGCATCAACGAGCACATCGAGCAGATGCGGCTGTCGGCGACCAAGGCCCTGATGGAGCGGCGAGACACGATCATCGTCGGCACGGTGTCCTGCATTTACGGCATCGGCAATCCCTCCGACTACCACGCGATGATCCTGCACCTGCGGGAGGGCGAGAAACTGTCCCAGCGGGCGGCGATCGAGCGCCTGGCCGAACTGCAGTACGAGCGCAACGAGATCGATTTCAAGCGCGGCGCGTTCCGCGTGCGCGGCGACGTGATCGACGTGTTTCCGGCGGAGAATTCGGAAACCGCCATCCGCATCACCCTGTTCGACGACGAAATCGAAAGTCTGGCCTTGTTCGACCCCCTCACCGGGCAGATCATCCAGCGCGTGCCGCGTTTCACCGTCTATCCGTCGAGCCACTACGTGACGCCGCGCGCGACCACGCTGCGTGCCATCGACGCGATCCGGCTGGAGCTGGCCTCGCGCATTGAGGATTTCCAGACCCAGCACAAGCTGGTCGAGGCCCAGCGTGTGGAGCAGCGCACGCGCTTCGACCTGGAAATGCTGGTGGAAATGGGCTTCTGCAAGGGCATTGAGAACTACTCACGGCATCTGTCCGGTCGCAAGGCGGGCGATCCCCCGCCGACGCTGATCGACTACCTGCCGCGGGACGCCATGATCTTCATCGACGAAAGCCACGTGACCATCCCGCAATTGGGCGGTATGTACAAGGGCGACCGCGCACGCAAGGAAAACCTGGTCAATTACGGCTTCCGGCTGCCGTCGGCGCTCGACAACCGGCCGTTGCGCTTCGACGAATTCGAGGGCCTCATGCGGCGGGCGGTCTTCGTTTCCGCAACGCCCTCTGAATACGAACGCACGCACCAGGGGCAGGTCGTGGAGCAACTGGTGCGGCCGACGGGACTGGTCGATCCCGAGGTCATCGTCCGGCCGGCCTCGACCCAGGTCGACGACCTGCTATCCGAAATCAAGCTGCGCGTAAAGGTGGAAGAGCGCGTGCTGGTGACCACTCTTACCAAGCGCATGGCCGAGGACCTGACGGAATACCTTGGCGAGCATGGCGTGAAGGTGCGCTACCTGCACTCCGACATCGAGACCGTGGAGCGGGCAGAGATCATCCGTGACTTGCGCTTGGGCGAATTCGATGTACTGGTCGGCATCAACCTGCTGCGCGAGGGGCTGGACCTGCCGGAAGTCTCGCTGGTCGCGATCCTCGACGCCGACAAGGAGGGGTTTTTGCGGTCAGAACGCTCGCTCATCCAGACGATCGGCCGCGCCGCCCGCCACATCAACGGTGCAGCGATCCTGTATGGCGACCGCGTGACCGACTCGATGCGGCGGGCGATCGACGAAACCGCGCGGCGGCGGGCCAAACAGGTGGACTACAACACGCTACACGGCATCACGCCGCGGGGCGTGATCAAGAAAGTACGCGACCTGATCGACGGTGTCTACGATGCGAAGGGCGCCCGCGAGGAACGTCGCGCCGCGCAGGCGGAAGCCGTCTACGAGGCAATGGGCGAGAAGGAACTCACGCGCGAAGTGAAGCGCCTGGAGAAGGAGATGTTCGAAGCCGCCCGCAACCTCGAGTTCGAGCGCGCCGCACAACTGCGGGATGATCTGAAAAAACTCAAGGAGCGATTATTTGTCGGCCTTGCTGCGTAAGCTTCAGGCTGCAGCCCCACGGCATTTTTTCAGCGGATCGCCGGATTGCTGCTATAAGGACCGCACAAGATAGCGGGACCGGCGAACCTGCAGCGCGGGCGCGTCCACGCCGAGCGTGGATCGTCCGCAGGGCGCAGGCGATCGTCACAAAAAGAAGGAGGAGAGCATGACTTTTCCGTGTTGTCCCGGCGCGGATTCCGGGCGCCGTGCGCCAGCATGGCATGGCCGTATCGCCATGAGCCTTGGCCTGCTTGCTTGCCTTCCGCCAGCCTGGGCCCAGCAGCCAAAATATCCGGCGCGAACCGTGCGGATGATCATCCCATTCTCGCCCGGCGGGGCCACCGACGTGCCGGGCCGGATCATCAGCCAGAAACTCGGCGACGCGCTCGGGCAGCAGGTGATCGTCGACAACCGGCCCGGGGCGGGCGGCACGATCGGCACGGAGCAGGCCGCCAAAGCGCCGCCCGACGGCCATACGCTGCTGCTCACCGCGACGCCGCACGCGATCAGCGCCGGCCTGCACCCGAAGCTGCCCTACGATCCGGTGCTCGATTTCGCGCCCATCATGCAGGTGGGTTCCGGCCCCAACGTGCTGGCGATCCACCCGTCGTTACCCGCCAAATCCGTGACCCAGCTCGTGGCCCTGGCCCGCGCGCGGCCGGGAACGATCGATTACGCTTCCTCCGGCAACGGCAGCGCGCAGCATCTGTTCGGCGCGCTGTTCCTGTCCATGGCCGGCGTGCAGATGACGCACATTCCGTACAAGGGCAGCGCGCAGGCCACGACCGATCTGATCGCCGGGCAGGTGTCCGTCGGATTTCCGGGCATCGCGATCGCCCTGCCGCACTCGAGGGCGGGCAGGTTGCGGGCGCTGGCGGTCACCAGCGGCCAGCGGTCAAAAGTGATGCCTGAAGTGCCCACCATCAACGAAGCGGGCGTCGGCGGCTACGAGGCCACGCTGTGGCTGGGGCTGCTCGCGCCGCGGGGAACGCCGCCGGAGATCGTGAACCGGCTTTACAATGAAGTGTCGCTGCTGCTGAAGTCGCCGGAGGTGGAGGCAAGCTTTCTCGCCACCGGCACCGATGTTACGCTGACGTCCCCGGAACGATTCGCGGCGTTCCTGCGGGAGGAAGTGAAGAAGTGGTCTACCGTCACCCGGGCGCTCGGCAAGGATGCGCAGTGAGGGCATACCGTGACCCGATGGGAGGAGAGGCGATGAAACACGCTATGAGGATCAACTGGCAGGACTCGTCTGCGCAGCGGGGCCGTGTCTGGCGCAGTCCGAGAGGAACTTTCCGGACCGGCCGGTCCGCGTCGTGGTGCCGTGGGCGGCCGGCGGGAACATCGATGTGCTAAGCCGGGTGATGGCCCAGCGGCTTTCTTTGCTGTGGGGCCAGCAGGTCGTGATCGACAACCGGGGTGGCGCCAACGGCATGATCGGCTCGGAAATGGTCGTGCGGCTCGCGCCAGACGGCTACACGCTGGTCGTGGATGGCCTGCAGACCCACGTGATCAATCCGCTGATCTTCGCCAAGATGCCCTACGACACTCTGCGGGATCTCGCGCCGATTGCGCTGATGGGCGCGGTGCAGAATGTGCTGGTCGCGCATCCGTCGCTGCCGGTGAAGACGACGCGGGAGCTGGTGGCGCTGGCGAAAGCGCGGCCGCGGGAGATTCCGTACGCGACGTTCGGCACCGGCAGCGTGCCGCACATGGCGGGCGAGCTGTTCCAGCAGATTACCGGCACCGTTTTTCTGCACGTGCCGTACAAGGGTGGCGGCCCCGCGCTGACCGGGCTGCTCTCCGGCGAAACCACCCTCTACTGGCCGGGGATTGCCATCGCGACGCCGCATATCAAGGCGGACAAACTGCGGGCGCTGGGCGTGGCGAGCAAGTCGCGATCGGACGAGCTGCCCAACCTGCCTACGCTCGCGGAGCAACTGAACGCGCCCGATTACGACGTGACCAGCATCTTCGCCTTCATGGCGCCCGCCGGCACGCCGCGCCCGGTCATCGACAAGCTGCACAGCGGGATTACGCAGACGCTGGCGATGCCGGAGGTGCGCAAGACCTACCTGTCGCTCGGCGCCTCGCCCGCACAGCCGCTGACGCCGGATGAAACCCTGGCCCTGTTGAAGTCGGAGTCGGTGCGCTGGGGCAAGGTCGTGCGGACCGCCAATATCCGCAGAGAATAATCCCGTCATACCTCAGGAGGCCCCTTTGTCACTTCCATCCAGCCCGCCCGATCCGCGGCTCGCGCCCTTGCCGCAGGCCACCACGCCAGAACTGGAGGGCGCGTTCCAGACCTACGTCAGAGTGCTCGGTTTCGTGCCGAACAGCGTGTTGATCATGCAGCGCAAGCCCAAGCTGGTCGCGGCGCTGTCCCAGCTGGCGGCCGCGGTGTGGGATCCCGCGGGCGAGGTCACAGTTGCGTTCAAGCGCATGCTCGCGCACGTCGCGAGCCGCGCGCACGGCTGCCATTACTGAATGGCGCACACCGCCGGGGCGGCGCTCCGGCTGGGTGTTGAAGACCGCAAGCTCGAAGCCGTCTGGGAATTTCGTACGAGCCCCCTGTTCTCGCTCGCGGAGCGCGCGGCGCTCGAAGTGGCGATCGCGGGCGCGGCGCAGCCCAACGCGGTGACCGACGAATTGTTCGCCGGGCTCAAGCAGCACTGGAACGAGGGTCAGATCGTGGAGATTGTGGCCGTCATCTCGCTGTTCGGGTTCATGAACCGCTGGAACGACACCATGGCCACGCCGCTCGAGGAGGAGCCCATCGAGGTGGGCGAGAAACACCTCGCGCAGAGTGGCTGGAACTTGGGCAAGCACCAGCGCTGACAGCTCCGCACCGTGCCCCATTCTTCATTGGGGAGTTCAACCCGATAAAACATATCTCACCCCGCAGCGGGTGCTCTTTGCCTGCATGGGCAGCATCCCTGCCGTGAGTAAAAACCAATAAAAACGAGAGCTTGAGACGCTTCTGGCAATGCCTTGAGAAATTCCTGAGAAATGCTGCTTTCGGACCGGCCGGCTCCCCGCCTCGGGGAACACACTACGGAAGTGCTGAAGGAAGTAGGTTTTTCTCCAGACGAAATTGATAGACTGTGAGGGCTGATTTCAGGGGCAGCGTTTACTCAATTCTCAAGCCTCTATTGCCCGCGCCACGGCATCTCCCATTTCCCGTGTGCCCGCATTCCCGCCCAAGTCACGAGTGAGATGCCGCGATTCCGCAATGACTTTACGCATGGCGGATTCGATCAAGACGGCAGCCTCGTGCGCTTTCGGTTCATTGCGCTTCGTGCCCAGCCATTCCAGCAACATCTTTCCGGACATGATCATCGCGTACGGGTTTGCAATGTCTTTCCCCGCAATGTCGGGCGCCGATCCGTGCGTGGCCTGGCCCATGGCAATGCGCTCGCTGGCGTTCAGCCCTGGCGCGAGCCCGAGCCCGCCGATCAAGCCGGCGGCTTCGTCCGTCAGGATGTCGCCGTACAGGTTCGTCGTCACGATGACATCGTATTGCTGTGGCTTCATGACCAGCCGCATGGCGAATGTATCGACGATAACTTCCTCGAATGCAATGTCAGGGTTCTTCGCCGCGACCTTGCGACATTCCTGCGCAAAGAGTTCGTCCCCGTAGCGATACACCGTATTCTTGTGCACCGCCGTGACCTTGCGCCGCGGGCGCAGCCGGGCGGCTTCGAATGCCGCCTCCGCGATCAGCCGGCTTTTGAGTTCCGTGGTGACGCATATGCCGATCGCCATACCCTGGACCGGCATGAATTCACCATAGCCCTTGAACAGATTGCCGTCGACCTTGAATCCTTCTGTCGTCTCGCGCAGGAATAGCAGGTCGATGTCCTTGTGCAGCGAAGGCAGGTTGGGATACGAAACGAAGGGCTTGTAGTTCGCGTACAGCCCGAAATGCAGCCGGAAAAGCGGATGCGCATTGACCCACGTCGGATCACCTTTCGGGTACTCCCGGTGCCCGATGGGGCCCAGCAGCCAGCCGTCTAACGACTGCAGCCTTTCCAGCGTGCCTGGCGGCACGGTGTGTCCCAGGAGCTCGTGGGCCTTGCGGGCGATGGGCACGGGCTGCCAGTCGATGTCCAATTTTGTGCGGGACGCCGCCTGCTTCATTACCTTGACGCACTCGGGAACCACTTCCAGCCCAATGTCGTCACCTTCCAGAATGCCGATAGTCAATGTCATGCCTGATGTTCCCGGTTTGCTACTCGTCGCGGATGTTCGCTTGTCGAATGACTTTCGTGTACTTGGCGATGTCGTTCTTGATCACGGCCGTGAACTCGGCAGGGGTGCTGCCCTGTGCGTCAAAACCCTGCTGCGTCAGACGGGCCCGCATCTCCGGCGCCTGGATGAGCGCACGGATATCGGCATTCAACCTGTCGATGATGGCCTTGGGCGTGCCCGCAGGCGCGAGCAGGCCAACCCAGTTGTCCACCGCGAAACCCGGTAGAGCCTCGCCGACCGTCGGAATGTCGGGTGCCGCCGCCGAGCGCTTGCTGTCGGTGATCGCCAGAACTTTGAGTCTGCCGGACTTCATATGGGACATCACGGTGGGCAGGCTTATAAATGCCAGCGGAATCTGGCCGCCCATGAGATCGACGGCGGCGGGGCCACCCCCTTTGTAGGGGATATGGACCATGTCTGCCCCCAGTTCCAGCCGGAACATCTCGCCGGAAATATGCCCGACTCCGCCGCTTCCGGAGGAACCGAAACTGACTTTGTTGCTCTTCACTTTCAGGAATGCGATGAGTTCGCGGAGAGAATTCGGCGGGAAGCCCGGGTTGGCGGCGATGGCGCTGGGTTGCGACGCAATCAGGATGATCGGGATCAGGTCCTTGACCGCATCGTAGGGAAGCTTGGGATGCAGTCCCGGATTGAGGGCCAGGGCGATATTGGCGAGCATGACGGTGTATCCGTCAGGGACGGCCCGGACCGCGAGCTCGGTGCCGATGATGGTGCCGCCGCCTCCGCGATTGTCGACGATGACCTGCTGCCCCCAGGTTTCGGACAGTTTCTGGCCGATCGTGCGCGCGAGGATGTCAGTGCCGCCACCGGGCGCAAACGGCACGATGAGGCGCACCGGCTTCGTAGGGTAGGTGTCGGCTGCATAACCGACCCCTGGCGTGGTGACCGCCAGTAAACACGCGCACAGGACGGCCGGGGCCTGGAAGCCGGGTATGGCTGGTAATCGCTGCATGGTCTCCTCCTTCTGCATTCGTTCATGGTTTTTTGATCATCATGCGTTCGCAACGCAGCACATGCAATGGAGCTTACGTCCGCCGGGCTGTGAGTAAAATTCACATCCTGTGCGCACGCCCATTTCGAGCTCGTCAAGCGACGAGTTGTTTCGCCAGCTGCTCGACATGGCGGAGCGTCACAGCTTTCATTTCTTCCGGTTTGAGGTTGCTGATGGGGTGCGGCAATTCAATGTAGGGATGCCCCTCCATGCCTTTGGCGCGAAACTGGAATACGGCGGCGTTCTTGAAGGCCGCGGTGATGACCACCGCCGCCGGGATGCCGCGTTTTTCGAACTCAATGGTGTCGTGCACACTGCACAACGTGCAAGACCCTCATCCACCGACGGCCGCGATGGCGACGTCTACCTCTTGCGCGATTTCGTCGATCAGCGAGTCCAGCGCTGGCTTCGAGTAGTGCTCCTTGCGCTTGATGATGACGCGCGCCACGCCGTAGCGCTCCTTCAGCGCATCGGCGATGGTTCGCAGGATCACGTCGCCCTGTTCCTTGGTGTTGTCGATCATGCCGACCACCTTGCCGGCGAGGTCCATGGGGCGCGGCGCCAGCAGGATCCTGGCTTTGCCGCCGCCAACAGTGGGGTCGATGAATCCGAGATCGGTCGTCATGTGCTTCTCCTCGTAAGAAATGGGACGTTTCAGATTTCGTAGCGGCCGTGCACGGCCTGGCTGCCGCCGCTCCAGCCATGGCAGATGGCGGTGCACGGGCCCCAGCCGCCGGCCACGATCAGCTGCAGGTCCTTCGGGTCCTTGATGGCGGGGATGAAAAAGTCGTCGTTGTCCGGATCCACCTTGATCGGGAAGGCGAGGGCGCGCTCGCGGCGCCAGTTGCCGCCGCCCTTGAGGTCGCGCACTTTGCGCCCGGCCTGCTCGCACAGGCGACGGTGCACGTCCGCGCGCGACAGGCCGCCCTTGGCACAGATCTCGGCGTGCTGCGGGCCCATCGCCACAACCATGTCCGAGCGGGCGTGCATGTTCCACGAGCCCATGGCCGTCATGCTGTCGGCGACGCCGGTCAGCAGCCGGTCGGGTTCCTGGCTGACGTCGTCGAAACACAGCCGCGGGCTTTCGACCATCACGCAGGTAATCACGTCGTCGTCGGGCGCATAGCCCTTCGAGACAGCGAGCGATTCCCACGGGCTGCGGTCGAGGTTTTCGGTGAGGCAGGCGGTGTAGCGCAGCGGGGTGGCGAAGATCGTGGCCGACGCGAGGCCCGCGATGCCGCCGCCGAGATTCATCATCATGAGCCGGATGGCGCGGCCGATCGTAGCGTTGGCGCGGAAGCCGGGTCCGAAGCAGCCGTTGCCGCCATGGAGGCCAATCTTCCGCGCGTGGGGCCCGTTGACGATCATCAGGGGTGCCACGCCGTGCATCGTGCCCTGCACGCCGTTCATGTTGAACTCCTCGCGCAACATGAGTTGAAGGCCGCCCAGCACGACCGGCAGGTATGCGGGCAGGCACCCGGCCATCACCGCATGAATGGCCACCGTGCGCACCGTCGCGGGCTCCAGCATGGGCGGGACCTTGCCGAGCACTTCGCCGGGATCGCGCCGCGTACCCGTGAGCATGTGCGCCACGCGTTCTTCCGTCGGCGTGACCACCGGCAGTCCGTCGGACCATTCCTTGGTCAGGAAAAACTCGAATTCGTCCACTTTCATCGTCATCAAACCACGTAAGTTCCATGCACCGCGCGGCTGCCGCCGCCCCAGCCGTGGCAGACCGCCGTCAGCGGCCCCCATCCGCCGGCGACGATGAGATGCAGGTCGCGTTCATCCTTGATCGTCGGCACGAAGGCGTCGTCGTTGTCCGGATCGACGTTGATCTTGAGCGCGCGTTCGCGCCGCCAGTTGCCACCGCGCTTGAGGTCGCGCACCGTGCGACCCGCTGTCTCGCGCAGTTTCCTATGCACATCGCCGCGGCTCAGGCCCGCCTTGGCGCAAAGGGTGGCCTGCTCGGGACTCATGGCCACCATCATGTCGGAGCGCACGTGCATATTCCAGGAACTCAGGGCCGCCATCGAGTCTGCGATGCCGGTGAGCAGGCGTTCGGGTTCTTCGCTGACGTCGTCGTAGCAGAGGCGGGGGCTTTCGACCATTGCGCAGGTGATCACGTTGTCGCCAGGCTGGTAGCCACGCGAGACCGCGATGGTTTCCCACGGACTGCGTTCGGTATTTTCCGCAAGACAGGCGGTATAGCGCAGCGGGGAGGAGAACACGGTCGCTGAGCCGACGCCGGCGATGCCGCCGCCGAGGTTGAGCAGCATGAGCCGGATCGCGCGGCCGATAGACGCGTTGGCACGGAAGCCGGGCCCGAAGCAGCCGTTACCGCCGTGCAGGCCGATCTGTTGCGCGTAAGGGCCGTTGACGACCATCAGAGGCGCCACGCCGTGCATCGTGCCCTGCACGCCGTTGAGGTTGAACTCCTCGCCCAGCATCAGTTTGATAGCGCCCAGCACGACCGGCAGGTACTCCGGCTTGCAGCCGGCCATCAGCGCATGGATCGCAACGGTGCGTACGGTTGCAGGCGCCATTGCGGGCGGGATGTTGCCGACCACTTCCTCCGGATCGCGGCTTGTGCCGGTCAGTATGCGTGCGACGCGCGCTTCCGTTGGCGTTACTACCGGGAAGCCGTCCGACCATTCCTTTTCAAGAAAGAACTCGAACTCATCGACCGTGTTATCCACGATTCGGCCCTGCATCACTCGGCTTTGATGTTTGCGGCCTTGATCACCTTCGCCCAGCGTTCCGACTCTGTTCGTATAAACGCGCGGAACTCCTCTGGCGTGCTGGTCCTCGGCTGGGTGCCGAGGTTGGTCAAGACCTGGGCGAGCTTTGGGGAAGCCACCCCACGCACTATCGCCCCGTTCAGGCGTTCGATGATCTCCGGCGGGGTACCGGTCGGCACCAGTATCCCGTACCACTGCGTCACCTCGTAACCCGTCACGAACTCGCCGATCGTCGGCAGTTCGGGAATCGATCGCTTCACACCGGTGGTTGCCAGCGCGCGCAAACGGCCGGAGGGCAGGTGCGGCACGACGGAGGGGCCGGTGCCGAACATCATGGTCGTTTCGCCTGTCATTGCAGCGATTGCCGCGGGGCCCGTGCCTTTGTAGGGAATGTGCACGAGTTTTATGTTCTGGGCGAGGTTCAGCAGTTCGCCGGCAAGATGAGGGCCGCTGAAGTTGCCGCTGGAGGCAAAGGTCAGCTCGCCGGGGCGTGCTTTTGCGAGCGCGATGAGTTCCTTGATGGACTTCGCGGGCACCGACGGGTGCACCGCGAGGATATAGTCCGACAGCGCGGCGAGTGAAACAGGCGCGAGATCCCGCTGCACGTCATACGGCACTTTGGTAGCCGCCGGTAGCATCGCCAGCGGAATGACGTTACCCATAACAAGCGTGTAGCCGTCCGGCGGCGATCGGACCGCGGCCTCGACGCCGATCATGCCGCTGGCGCCGCCGCGCGAATCAACCAGGACCTGCTGGCCCAGTTGCTCGGTGAGGGACTGCGCCAGCACGCGTGCCACGGCGTCGGTGCCGCCACCCGGAGGAAACGGCGAGATCAGGCGGACGGGTTTGGATGGGTAGGTCTGAGCGAACGCCACCGCGGCGAAGAGCGCGAGGCAGAGTCCACTGAACAGTCGGATAGGATTCATAGATCGTTCTCTCCAGGGTAAATCGCCATGCGGTGAAAGTAGAATATCACTTCACTTAACCTTCAAGGTGATGGGCCGGGTCGGCTGTCCAGACGCCGAACGCAGGACGCGCGGCCACCTCGGCGTACCAGCGTTCGATGTTCGGCAGGGGCGGTTGGTCGAGACCGAAGATCTTCCAGCGGTGTACGCGCAGACCGAGCGCAATGTCGCCGTAGGTGAAACGCTCGCCGCAGAGGTGCCACGTGCGGCCGAGCTGCTCCTCTGCGATGCCGAGCGCCTTGATAAACTGCATGCACGCGTGATCGAGAACGCGCGTGTCGCGCTTGTCCTCAGGGAGGCGGATCAGGTGCATCGCCATCTCGTGCTGTGGCGGCAGCAGTTCATTGTTTTCCCAGTCGAGCCAGCGGCTGGCCGACGCGAAGGTTTTAATATCGTTGCCGTACAGCAGGTCCGGCGCGTACTGCATCGCGAGGTAGCGCACGATCGAGTTCGATTCCCAGAGGATGAAGCCCTCGTCGTCGATCGTCGGGACCCTGCCATTGGGATTCTTCTGCCGATAATCCGGGGTGTCGACGATACCGAAAGGGCGGTGGCCCTTGGACACGTGGCCGCCGGGCCCCATGGTGGCGCTGGCGAGGATGAAATCGAACGGCAGCCCGATTTCCGCCAGAGTCCACAGCACCTTCTGCGTTCGTCCGGACGTTGGGCGCCCCCACAGCCGTAGCATGGCGGTGCCGTTACCCTTGCCCGGTGCCGGAGGGCTTGATCATGCCGGCCCACATGACGATGTCGCGTTTCGGGAAATCCGTCGCCCGCTGGGCCAGCTTCGGTCCGCAGCGGGTGACATCTTTGCAGGTCCGCTTGCCGGCGCCAACCACGGTGGCGATTTAATCGCGATGAGTTCGATGATGGGTTTGGGCAATTGTCGCTCCGGGCTCAACTGGAGTTGCCACGCCCGGCATCCCGTCGGCGGTTTTCCGAATCGGCCAACAGCGCTGCAAAGTCAGGAGGGATGCTGATCTCGCGGCCAATCACGTGCGGACAGCACGCAGGCAGCCAGTACGCGTTGGTCGGGTGTCCGCCGCCGGCCACCACGACCACGAAATTGTCCGGAGACGCTGCGATAGGCCAGGGATCGACGCTGGCGCTCTCGGCTGCCTGGAGCTGGATCCACTCTAGTGCGCCGGAGCGCCGCAACTGGTCAAAGGGGACGCGCGAGTGTTGCCACAGGAACTCGCGTATCGATTGCTTGGTCCAGCCGAGCCCGGCCATCACCTCCGCGTTGACGCCCGGTATCAACAGGACACCCGGGGTACCTTCGCGGTAGCCCGGCAAACAACCTAATTGCGCACCGCGCAGCACGTCAGCGATCCGATACATGCCTTGCAGGACGTCGTTCTCCGCGGTTTCCTTGATGGCGCTGCGGCGTTTGATGTTGCTGACGCCGTTGGCGAAGACGAGAGACACCGAATTCGTTCCGGCAGCGTAGCCGTGACGCTCGTGACCGTGCGGAAGCCAGCCCGCCGGCAAGCCGGCTTCGTCCTCGGCAAACACCGCGTTCGTGTAGCGCATCGCCCCGAACATGGCCATGGCCCCGGTGCCCGGCAACGCGCCGCCCAGGTTCTGCTGCATCAGGCGCAAGGCCCGCCCAATGCTGGCCCCGGCGGGATGCTGCGGATCCGGCCCCAGGCAACCGAACCCGTCGTTGAGGCCGATCTGCTTCGCGACCGGACCGTTGACGATGATCACCGGGTATACGCTGCCGGAATCGGCCTGTAGCGCCGCGCTGTCCGAGTGAGGATCCAGAAAGGCTTCGACGGCGGCGAGCAGCACCGGCAGGTACTCCGGCCGCCCGCCCGCCATTGCAAGCGCGATCGCCACGGATTCGATTGTCGTTACGCCCCCGCGCGGCGGAAATTTGCCCAACACCTGGTCCCTTGGGAGCCCGGTGCCGCGCAGGATCCAGTCCACGCGCGCGGCGGTGGCAGGCAGGATTGGCAGTCCATCGCCCCACAGCTTCGCCAGATACAAGTCGGCCGCCTTGTCCATCGCCTCGTCGTGGCTCGCGCCGGACACGCGGACCAGGCGGGCTCGCCGCTTGACGCCAGCGCCCGCCGCGGAGGTCCAGCGGGTAAGTCCGGCATAAAACTCGTCTTTGCGCTCGATGACCGGGCTGATATCGCTGCCTGGAAGGAACAGCTCCATCGGAAACACCACCATCGCCGCGTCCGCGGCCAGGCCGCGGCCGGACATGAGGTTCTTGATCACGCCGACGAATTCCGCCCGCGCGAGCAGTACGGTGGGGATACCGAGGGATTCGAGATTAGCGGCTGCACGGCCGCATGCTGAGGCGCAGGACCCTCAGGCCGCGTTGCCGATGATGACCGCGTCGACGCCGCTGTCCTTGACGAGGGCCGCGACGGTATCGCTGCCGATTCGGGCGTTACCCTTGGGGAAGGCGTCCACCGCGAGCACCTCGACGCCGGGGATGTCGGCCTCGATCTGGGCCTTGAGCGCGGGCAGCGCAAAATAGGACTGCCACTCCTCGTTGGTCAGGAAACCGATGCGTTTGCCTTGCAGGGAGTCGAGCCTCGGGGCGTGAGACTGGCTGACCGCCGTGTAGCTGGTGGGATCGAAGAATTCGATTTCATTCATGGTAGCTCCGTTGCGGGCAGACGGGAATGACTATCGGGCGTGTTGCTACGCAGCTGCGACTCCGCTTTGCGCACGCGCGTGCCGAACGATTTCATGTACCGCGCGCTCGATTTCCTCTTCCGTGTTGAAGAAGTTCATGGAGAGGCGCACGGCATCGTCCTTGACGTTGACGACGATGCGGCTGTCCTCGCGCAGCGCGTTCATGATGCGGGTTGCGTCCGGCACCAGCACGTTGACGATATGCGCGCGTTCCTCCCACTCCGCCGGCGTAGTGGTGCGCAGCCCAGCCTTCCGCAAGGCCTGCAGGCAGACGCCGGTGAGATGCCGCACGCGCTGTTCGATATCGTCGAGCCCGATCTCCGTGAGGAACCGTGCCCCGGCCCGAAGGACCCGGATGCCCAGAAAATTCGGGTTACCCCCCTCGAAGCGGTGCGCGAGGCGCACGTAATCGAACTGGCTATTGACGTGGGCGCGGGCCGTCGGGGATTCAGGCGCCGTCGCTTCCTTGATGAACGTTGTCTGCAGGGTATCCACCAATTCCTCCCGGCAATACAGCACGCCTGACCCGGTCAGGCCAAACAGGCCCTTATGCCCGCCGATGGCGATGAGGTCGGCGCCGAGTCCGCCGAGGGGGGCGGCGAGAATGCCCGCCGCCTGTACGCCATCGACCACCAGCCGGATATCGCGGTCGCGGCACACGGCCCCGAGTTCCGGGAGGTTCACCCGGTAGCCGTTGCCGTAAGAAATGTAGGCTGTCGAGACGACGCGTGTGCGCGCGTCGATCGCATCAAGGAACGACTGCAACGGGAGCCGCCCGCGATCGCTTCTGGCGTAGCGGATCTCGACACCGCTGCGTTCCCAGTGCTTCCAGACCCAGATGTTGGCGATGTGCTCCTGGTCGGTGAGCACGATGTTGTCGCCCGCCTTGAGAGGGAATGCGTTCGCGGCGATCGCCAGGCCCTCGGTGGTGTTTTTGGTGAAGGCGATCTCGCCCGGGCGGGCGCCCAGCAGTTGCGCCAGTTCGGCGCGCCCGAGCGCGACGTTGGTCGCCGACCAGGCGTCCGTCCCCGCTTCGTTGTAGACGTCCTGGTAATAGCTCTGCACGGCCTGTTCCTGGCAGCGCGGCGGTATGGTCTTGCGCGCCACGTCGAGGTAGGTCCAGTGCGCCAGCGTTGGAAACTCTGCGCGCAGCGCGGTCCAGTCATTGGTACTCATGAGATCTCCGAATTCAATGCGGATAAGGCGACCGTGTCAGCCGCCGGAGTTGCTTCCAGATCATCAATGGAACGGATGATCCGCTCCTGCCCCGCAGGCAACAGGGGGATCGATTTAAGGCCCGATCCCGTGCACAGCACGACGATGGAATCTTCGCGGTCAACCATGCCGCTCGCGAGCGCCTTGCGCAATCCGGCGATGGCTGTTGCACTTTCGGGGCACGCGAAGATCCCTTCGCAGGTTGCCATTTCCCGTACCTCCCTGAGCGCCTCATCCAGCGTGATCGCGAGGGCACCGCCGCCATGGCGTGCGAGCAGTTCCAGCACGCCACGTCCGCCGGGCGGATTGATCGACTTCAGGCCGCCGGGCGGGACGTCCAGATTTTCCCAAGGTTCGACATCACTCTTCTTTTCGTTCCAGGCCTTCACCAAGGGTCCGCACCCGGTCCATTGCGTGACGACAAGCCGCGGCAGGCGTCCGGTCACCCAGCCCAGCGCCAACAGCTCTTCAAACGCTTTCCAGATCGCCAGCGGGCCCAGGCCTCCGCCCATGGGGTAAACGACCACGTCAGGCAGTTTCCAGCCGAGTTGCTCGGCGATCTCGAGCCCCATCGTTTTCTTGCCTTCCATCCGATAGGGCTCTTTCAGGGTATTGACGTTGAACCAGCCGAACCTGGCGCAGGCGTCGGCAACCAGTTTGCCCGCGGCATGCCAGTCGTCCACGTAGTAGGTGCGTGATCCGGACAGGCTGCAGTGCCTGCGGCTGGAAGTCTGCGCGTCGGTGGGGAGGATATTGACGCACTCGATGCCCGCGCGCGCGCTGTACAGGGCCCATGACCCTCCTGCGTTGCCGGAACTGTTCGAGATGACCGTCTTGACGCCCAGTTCCCGATAGCGGCTGAGCGCCACGGCGGCGCCGCGGTCCTTGAATGTGCCGCTGGGGTTTTGACCCTCGTCCTTCACCCGCAGGTTCGCGCAGCCGAGTGAGCGTGCGAGCCGATCGGCCCGCAGCAATGGCGTGAGCCCCTCACCGAGGGAGACGGCATTCGCAGGGTCATCGATGGGCAATAACGGCGCATAGCGCCACAGCGATGCGGGACCCGAGGCAATATCGTCTACGGTGACTTCCCGCCGGAGGCGATCGAGGTCGTAGCGCGCGTACAGAACACCCTTGGGAGGCGCGTTTTGCGGCTTGTCGGCGGCCAGCGTTGTCCCGCCGGGTACGGTTTCGAGGTGAGTGCAGTAACTCATGGCAAGCGGCTCGCGGTGCGGGTGTGGCGCATTTGATGTTTGAATCGGAACAGGCAGTGTGGAACGCTGGTGGATGTTTGACAATCTCTCGCTAGCGAAGCTAGCCTTCGCATTTTGCGAAGGCTAGCATGGCGTTCAAGTGGCGTGCGGACATTTTGACGCTGAGTCTCATTGCGTCAGCGGCGCAGGAGGGTAGTATTAGTCGTGCGGCGGCGCGGGGACATATCGCGCTTGCCGCAACGAGCCGGCGGATTGCGGACTTCGAAAAGAATATTGGCGTGAAGATTTTTCGACGTCACGCCCGGGGGATCAGCCTCACCCCCGCGGGGGGCTTGCTGATCGAACGGCTGCAACTGGTGCTCGACGACATCATCGGTCTGGATGACACGATTGAAGACATCAGGAGTGGTGTGACGGAACATCTCTCGATCCGTGCCTGCGATGCCGCTATCACGCAGTTCCTGCCCGGCGTCCTGAAAGAATTTGTGGCTGCTTTTCCGAATGTGCGGGTTGAACTGGAAGAAATGCGTTCGTCAGAGATCGTGCGGGCCGCCGGCGACCGCCGCCAGGGGCTGGGCGTTGTCTGGAGTGATGTGGAGACGCGGGGCTTGGTCACCTCCGACTTCCGCGAAGACGAACTTGCGCTGGTGGTGCCCAATGGGCACCCGTTTGCGCGACGCAAATCAGTCCGTTTCATCGAGACGTTGCCCCATGAATTCGTCTGTCTGGAGGACGAAAGCCCGATCTACCTCCTGCTTCGTCGCGAAGCAGCGAAGCTGGGCAGGATCATGCGCACGCGCATACAGGTGCGGGGCTTCGATACCCTGTGCAGGATGGTCGAGGCGGGTTTGGGCATAGGGGTCGTCCCGTTGGGGGTGGCCAAATCGAGTGCCAGGTCCATGGCGATCTCGGCGCTGGAGATACGTGAACCCTGGACCAGGCGCGATCTTTGCCTTGTTTTCCGGGAGGAGGCCGATTTGTCATCGGTTGAACGGCGGTTCGTGACATTCTGTCGTCGTTGAAGGTCATTGAACGCCAGGTTTTTGTTTGAGCAGAAAGTTGTTCTCATCAATCGCGCTATGCTCTGGCTATCCAGGCGGGCTGGCACTTAATCCGGAAAGAGAAAATGGCTACCCAATCCCTCTCGAAATATTTCCTGACAGCGGCATTCGCCAGTGGCGTTTTGTTCTCCTTGACCGCCGGCGTCGCGGTCGCCCAGGACTATCCGACCAAGCCCATTCGCCTGATCGTTCCGTTTGCTGCAGGCGGCGGCTCGGATTTCGTCGGCCGGCTGATCGGCGTCAAACTTTCCGAGCAGATGGGGCAATCGGTCGTGGTCGACAACCGTCCGGGCGCCGCTTCCCTGTTGGGGACCCAGACGGTGGCGCGCTCGGCCCCGGACGGATACACGCTGCTGCTGGCGGACTCGGGCTTTACGATCAACATCGCCTTCTTCAAGGATCCGAAGTACGACCCCCTGAAAGATTTCGATCCGATTTCGGTGATTGCCGAGACGCCCTATATCCTGATTGTGAACCCAGGCCTGCCGTATGCGGCAAGCCTGAAGGACTTCATTGCGGCCGCCAAAGCGCAGCCGGGCAAGCTGTCCATAGGATCAGCCGGCAGCGGCAGCGGAACGCACATGACCGGAGAGCTGTTCCGGTTGCGCGCCGGTATCGACATGATCCACGTGCCGTACAAGAGCGTTGGCCCCGCCATCGCCGACGTGGTCGGTGGACAGATCCAGTCAACGTTCGCGACCGCGCCAGTGGCCATGCCGCTGGCCAAAGCCGGCCGCATCAAGATTCTTGCGGCCGCGACCCCCAAACGCAGCAGATTGTTGCCCGATGTACCCACGTTCGCCGAGAACGGTGTCAACGACGTTAACGTGAGCAATTGGTACAGCGTAATGTCCGTCGGCGGCACGCCGAAACCAGTGATCAATCGGCTGCACGATGAGATCACGAAGGCGCTGAACTCGCCTGATATGCGCGAGCGCCTTGCCGCCAGCGGGCTCGAGCCCGCGCCCAATACACCCGAGCAGTTTCGCAAGATGATCGCCGAGGAGCTTCAAAGGTGGGCGCGCGTGGTCAAGGACTCGGGGATAAAGCCCGAGTAAGCGCGACGGAGCGGCGGAGCTTGGGTTGCACCCTGGTAAGCCACCGCAAATTCGGACTCCGCCGAATGCGGGCCGTGGCAACAGAGCAGAGAGAGACATGATGAATAGCGATGCGGTGCGGGAATCCAGAATTCTCGGTGAATATCTTGCGCGCACGCCGCGCTCGGGCCGGCGTCACGAGGAGGCGTGCGCGGTGTTCCCGAGCGGCATCGTGCATGACTCCAGGCGCACCTGGCCCTATGGAATCTACGTGGAGCGCGCGTCCGGATCGCGAAAGTGGGACATCGACGGCAACGAGTATGTCGACTATTACGGCGGGCATGGCGCCCTGTTGCTCGGTCACCAGCACTCCGAGATCGTCGCGGCGACCCAGGCGCAGCTGGGCAAAGGACTGCACTTTGCCGCGGGACAGGATCAGCAGCTCGAATGGGGGCAGCTCATCCAGGAACTGATCCCGTCGGCCGAGCGCGTGCGCTTCACCTCGTCCGGCACCGAAGCCACCCATCTCGCGATCCGCCTTGCCCGTGCCGCGAGCGGCAAGAGCAAGATCGTGCGATTCGTGGGCCACTTCCACGGCTGGCACGACCACGCGGCGTTTGGCGTGAAGGAGCGGCTTGACGGTACTGCGACGCCCGGCGTGCTGGCCGACGTTGCCGCCAATGTCATCCTGGTGCAGCCCAATGACAGTGAGGGGATCGCCCGTGTGCTGGCTTCAAATGGCGACGTGGCGGCCGTGATCCTGGAGCCGATCGGAGCGAGTTCGGGCGCCATCCCCACGTCGCCGGCATTCCTGAAGGAACTGCGGGAGCTGACGCGCCGGCATGGCGTGTTCCTGATCTTTGACGAAGTGGTCACCGGATTTCGCGTTTCGCCAGGCGGCGCACAGGCGCTCTACGGCGTCGTGCCCGATATCACCACGCTCGCGAAGATCGTGGCGGGCGGCATGCCCGGAGGAGCAGTCGCTGCCCGCAAGGATATTCTCGACTGGCTCGACCATGGCGCCTCGACTGCGGCCGGCCGAGAGCGGATCTCGCACGAGGGGACGCACAACGCCCATCCGGTTTCCGCCGCCGCCGGCATTGCCACCCTGAAGATCATCCGGGACACGGATGCGTGCAAACGCGCCAGTGCATCGGCCGAGCGGCTGCGGGTCGAGATGAACAGGATACTGGAGGAGGAGGGCGTGCCCTGGGCCGTGTACGGGGTGCACTCCTTCTTCCATTTTTTCACCAATCCGGAGAACCGTGCGATCAGGCCGACCACCTTTGATGCGCTCGCGGTGCCGACTGAGTGGTTCAAGGCCGACAAGCGTGAGCGGCTACTGGCCAAGATGCGGCTCGTCATGCTGGTGCATGGGATCGACCTGAAAGGCTGGCGCGGCGGCCTGGTGTCTTCGGCGCATACGGCAGCCGACATCGATCTGACGATAGACGCCTGGCGGAAATCGCTGCGTGCGCTGAAGGAGGAAGGCGATCTGCAGCGTTCTGGCGAGGCAGTAGCAGTCGTTAGCTAGCCCACTGCATGTTCAGGCCGGCCTGTGGGCCGGTTGATCTTGTTACGGTTGCCGACAAGCTATCGCGCTGCAAACAAAGCAGTCAACGGGCTACCGCCGGCAGGCGTTCCACCAACGCCATGCCCTGTCCCAGCAGATTGGCCATCGCGCTGCCCAGATGCGGCAGCACAACTAGCTCGCGCGCCTAGGCCCAACAGCAGGGGGGCGGTAAGCGTGTTCCGCAAGGTCATTGCCGAGACGGCTGCGGCCGGACACATCGACTGTGACTCGGCAGGCACGCACGGCTATCACATCGGCGAAGCGCCGGATCCCCGCACGCAGGCGCATGCCGCGCAACGGGGTTACGACCTGTCCGGACTGCGCGCGCGGAAAGTGGATGTGGCGGATTTCACCCGCTTCGATATGGTCCTCGCCATGGACCGCAACAACCTGGCGCTGCTAAGGGATCTGTGTCCGCCGCGCCAGCATCGCCGCGGCGCCCTGTACGGGGACATGAGCGCGAAATACGCCGGGCAGGACGTGCCCGACCCGTACTACGGCGGCGCCATGGGCTTCGAGCAGGTGCTGGACATGATCGAGGAGACGTCGCAGCGACTGCTGCAACATCTCCTCGAATCACGCGCTTCCGGCTGAAGGACTATTTGTCGCGGGTTTCGACCTGCTGCAGCGGTTCCACAACGACCGGCGAGCGCACGGGGCGCTGCCGGGGCGGACGCGATGCGCGCGGCGCTTCCGCCACGGCTGCAGCCGCGCTGCGTTCTGCGCTGGTTTCCACCTGCTTCAAGTCGCTGTCAAACGACAGGGGCACAAAGGGTGCGGTGCCCGCACCCGGCGCCCGCGCTGGTGCTGCAGGCGCGACGTACGCAGGCACCGGCTCCGGCCGGGATTCGGCCGGAACGTAGTGCGGTACCGGAGCGGCCGGTTGCGGTTCGACCTGATAGGTTTCGCGGGGCGTCTCGGCCGGCTCGACATCTGCAACCGGTTCGTAACGCGCCATCTCAGGAGCGGACGACACGGGGGCCGGTGCCTCGAACGGGGAGGAGAAAGGCGAGGGCAGGGTATCCGCATTCAGCGCCGCGTCCTGCTGGTCGCCGTTCGACGGGTGCTCCTGCCGGACATCTCCTTCCGGACGGTCGCTGCGATCGCGACGGCCGCGACGGCGGCGACTACGGCCGCCTTCCCGTCCTTCGCGTGCTTCCGGCGCCTCACCACCGCGTTCTGGTGCGGGATTCCCGTTGCCGCCGGGAACCGGCTGGCGCGAACGGGCTTCCTCACTGTCATTGCGTGGCTGGTCGCCGCGCGGGCCGTCCGGCCGGCGTTCGCCCTGGCGTTCGGGCTGACCGCCGCCACGCGGACGATCGCGTTCGCCGTCACGTCCGCGGCCTTGGCCCTGACCCCGGCCTTCGCCACGACCCTCGCGGTTATCGCGTCCCTCACCACGGCCACGGTTCTCGCGTGGCTCGCGGTTGCCTTCGCCACCCTCACGTTGCGGGCCGCGGCCTTCTCCGCCACGACCCTCGCCACGTCCCTGGCGTTCGCTCCGTTCTCCACGACCGCCGCGTTCCCCGCGACCGCCGCGCTCGCCTCGACCGCCACGTTCGGAACGCTCGCCACGCTCGGGCCGGGCACCGCGTCGCTGCGACGGGCGCTGGTCACGCGAAGGCGCAGCTGAGGGCGCCGGCGCCGCATCCGTATCGGGCTTGCGTTTGAACCAGCCAAAGATCTTGCCGATGATCGTCGACGCCTCGCCGGCCTGCGCCGGGGCGCTGGCGGCGGGTGCCGCTGCGACCGGTGTTGCAGGTGCCGTGGGCGGCGGCATGGACGCTGCCGCGCTGATCATGCCTTTGACGACCGCGTCCGGACGCGCAGGTGCGCCTTCGGCCGCCGGTTTGCGCTCGTCCTCTTCCGCCACCGGGATCTGCATCATCTGATACGACGGCGGGGGCAGTTCAGAACGGTTCAGTTCCTCGTGGCGCAGGCGTTCGATCTTGTAGTGCGGCGTTTCCAGGTGCGTGTTCGGGATCAGCAGCACGTTGACCTTGAGGCGTGCTTCGATCGAGAACAGCTCCGAGCGCTTCTCGTTCAGCAGGAAGGTGGCCACGTCGACCGGCACCTGCGCGTGCACGGCGCCGGTGTTCTCCTTCATGGATTCCTCCTGCACGATGCGCAGGATGTGCAGGGCGGTGGACTCGACCGAACGGATGTGGCCGGTGCCGCCGCAGCGTGGGCAGGGGATGTTGTTGGCTTCCGCCAGCGCCGGGCGCAGTCGCTGGCGCGACAGCTCCATCAGCCCGAAGCGCGAAATCTTGCCCATCTGCACGCGGGCGCGGTCGAAACGCAGCGAATCGCGCAGGCGGTTCTCGACCTCACGCTGGTTGCGCTGGTTCTCCATGTCGATGAAATCGATGACGATCAGGCCGCCCAGGTCACGCAGGCGAAGCTGGCGCGCGATCTCCTCGGCCGCCTCTGCATTGGTGCGGTAAGCGGTTTCCTCGATGTCGCTGCCGCGCGTGGACTTTGCGGAGTTGACGTCGATCGAGACCAGCGCCTCGGTGTGGTCGATGACCACGGCGCCGCCGGAGGGCAGCGTGACCTGGCGGGAGTAGGCGCTCTCGATCTGGTGTTCGATCTGGAAGCGCGAGAAGAGCGGCACATCGTCGTGGTAGAACTTCACCCGGTTTTCGTACTCGGGCATCACCAGCGACATGAAGTGCTTGGTCTGGGTGTAGATTTCCTCGGTGTCGATCAGGATCTCGCCGATTTCCTCGTGGAAGTAATCGCGGATCGCGCGGATGACCAGGCTCGATTCCAGGTAGATCAGGTACGGCGCCGGGTTGACCAGCGCGCCGGACTTGACCAGCAGGCCGTCGCGCTTGGCGTCCGCGATCTCGTCTTCGCTGCAGACCCGGCTTTCGGTCGTGCCGTCTTCCTTGCGCAACTCGGCATTGCGCTGCGACTGGGCGGCGCCCTCGATCTGGTCCCACAGTTTGAGCAGGTAGCCGAGGTCGCGGTTGAGTTCCTCCACCGAGCGGCCGATGCCGGCGGTGCGGGCGATGACGCTCATGCCCTGCGGAATCTCGAGCTGGCCGATGGTGTCGCGCAGTTCGTCGCGCTCTTCGCCCTCGACGCGCCGCGAGACGCCGCCACCGCGCGGATTGTTGGGCATCAGCACCAGGTAGCGGCCGGCGAGGCTGATGTAGGTGGTCAGCGCGGCGCCCTTGTTGCCGCGTTCGTCCTTGTCCACCTGGACGATGACTTCCTGGCCTTCGCGCAGGGCGTCCTGGATGCGGGCGTTGGCAACGTCGATGCCGGCCTTGAAATAGACCCGGCCGACTTCCTTGAAGGGGAGGAAACCGTGGCGCTCGGCGCCGTAATCGATGAACGCCGCTTCGAGGCTGGGCTCGACGCGGGTGATGACGCCCTTGTAGATGTTGCTCTTGCGTTGTTCCTTGGCGGCCGATTCGATATCAAGGTCGATCAGCTTCTGGCCATCGACGATCGCGACGCGCAGTTCTTCAGCCTGCGTCGCATTAAACAGCATGCGTTTCATGTTCTTCTCCCGCGCTCGCCACGGTGTCCGTCCGAAAAATCGGGCCTGGCCGTGTTGCGGGGTGCGCCACCGCTGTCGCCGCCGGTCTGTATAAAACGACATCGGCCGGCAAGGCAGGGCGCGGGTGCCTGAAAATCAGGCGGTCATGGACTCGGGCGTCGGGGTGTCCTCGGTTTGCCTTTAGAATCCGTGCGCAACGGCCAGCTATTCGGCCGGGCCGGCGCTCTTTTCGTCGCGCGGTTAAGCGCGGAGAGCGGCGGTGCGGCGGGCGGGCTGGCCTGGGCTATGCGTTAGACGTTGGAGCGAGCGCGCTTTTGTAGCCGCTACTTGACGGTGAGCGAACTTAACCGGGGTCTTCTAGCCACCGTTACGTTTCATGTCCAGCGGCGCAGGCCTGACTGTAAACAGCGGCGCGCAACGCAACGACATGGAGAACGGGAACGGCAGATGGACGTTGCACGGTGCGGGCGGCGACCGGAACGAAAGCTCGGGGCTGATCATGCTGGGCGCCCGAGCGGCCGGCTGCTCCCTTCACATCCTTTCGTCGTCCCGGGCGATCGCTGGTGGTAGATGCAGATGCGAATCGCGGCAGAACCAGAATGTTGAGCAACTCCACAGACTCAGGCGCAAAGTATAAGTAAATGAAAGGCTTAAGTAAAGACGCCGCGAGTCAACACGAAATCGGCGAGGACGCCGAGGGTCAGCGCATCGACAATTACCTGGCGCGCATCCTGAAGGGCGTACCGCGCGCCCACGTCTACCGCATCCTGCGCAGCGGCGAGGTACGGGTGAACAGCCGGCGGGTAGACGCCTCGCATCGGCTCGCCCTGGGCGACCGCGTCAGGATGCCTCCCATCAGGACCGCCGTGCCGGCCCTAGTGCAGAACAGCCGCAAGGCGGCCAGTGTCCAGATCCCGGTCCTGTACGAAGACGAGGCGATATTGGCCATCGACAAAGCGGCAGGCTTGGCAGTGCATGGCGGCAGCGGCATCTCGCTGGGCGCGATCGAAGCCCTGCGCGCACAGCGCCCCGAGGCGCGCTTCCTGGAACTGGTGCACCGGCTGGACCGCGACACCTCCGGTGTGCTGCTGGTCGCTAAAAAGCGCTCGGCGCTCACCGCACTCCACGCCCAGTTGCGGGAAGGCCGCGTCGGCAAACGTTATCTCGCGCTGGTGGCCGGCACCTGGCGGCATGGCCGGCGGTCGGTCAAGGAAGCGCTCGCCGAATTCACGCTGGCGAGCGGCGAACGGCGGGTCCGCGTGCAGGACGGTGGCCGTTACGCGCACACCGATTTTTCGTTGGTTGAGCGCTACGATGGCTACAGCCTGCTCGCCGCCGAACTGAAGACCGGCCGTACCCACCAGATCCGCGTGCACCTCCAGCATCTGGACCATCCGATCGTGGGCGACGCCAAGTACGGCGATTACGAGCGCAGCCGCGCCCTGGCGAAACAGGGCTTTAAGCGCATGTTCCTGCACGCGGCGCGGGTAGCCTTCGAGCATCCGGTGAGCAAGGCGCGCCTCGTGGTCGAGTCGCCGCTGTCCGCCGAACTGCAGACTTTCCTCGACGGTTTACCGGCGGAAGCGGTCACGTCATGACGCACCGTTTTCCCGTGCTCGTATTCGACTGGGACGGCACGCTGATGGATTCGGCGGCCACCATCGTGGCGTCACTCCAGGCGGCCTGCCGCGACCTGGCGTTGCCGGTGCCGAGCGAAGCGCGGGCGCGCCACATCATCGGCCTCGGTCTGAACGACGCCCTGGCGCATGTGCTCCCTGACCTGGCGCAGGCAGACTACGCCAGGGTCGTCGACCGCTACCGCACGCACTTCATGGTGCGCGACCCCGAAGTGCCCCTGTTCCCGGGCACGAGGGAGGCCTTGCTTGCCCTGCGGGAGCGCGGACACGTGCTGGCGGTGGCGACCGGCAAAAGCCGCCGCGGACTGGCGCGGGCGCTGGAGCGCACGGCGACCGCGCACCTGTTCGAGGCTACGCGCTGTGGCGAGGAGGATGCGTCCAAGCCCGCGCCGGACATGCTGTTCACGCTGATGCAACTGCTGGATACGAATGCCGCCGACATGCTGGTCATCGGCGACACCACGCACGATCTGGAAATGGCCGCACACGCCGGCGTGGCCGCCGTGGCGGTCGCGTATGGCGCGCATCCGCGCGCGCAGCTCGAAGTGGCGCGTCCGCTCGCCTGCGTCGAGACACCGGAAGACCTGTGGCGATGGCTGGAACACCACGCCTGATCTGCGCGAGCAGCGCGCTCGCAGACGGCGGTCGCGGCGTGCGCTTCCGCTTCCCGCGCTACGGACGCGAGGCGTCAGGCTTCGCCGTCCGTTACCTCGGGCAGGTCTACGCCTACCTCAACCGCTGCGCCCACGTACCGATCGAACTCGACTGGATGGAAGGTGAATTCTTCGACGCCTCCGGCGTATACTTGATTTGCTCCACGCACGGTGCGACCTATGAACCGGACACCGGTCATTGCGTCGCTGGCCCGTGCAAGGGCGCCGCGCTGATGCCGGTGCCGGTAACGGAGCGCGGCGGCAACGTGTATTGGGAAGCCGAGCCCGATCCTTCCCCATCCCCCGATTCCTCACCATCCTCCACCGAAAGTATCGACGACCATGGCTGATCAGATTCCCCAAAACGAACCCTGGGAACGGCAGGCGCTGGAGCGCGTGGCGCTCGCCGCCATCCGCGAGCAGCGCACGGCCCGGCGCTGGAGCACGGTGTTCCGGATGCTGCTCCTGCTGTACCTCTTCATCGTGTTGTTCATCGGCATGGGCTGGGTGGGCAAGCGGGAGGGCATGACCGGCAAGCACACCGCCCTGGTGGAACTGCGCGGGGTCATCTCGGCGGATTCCCAGGCGAGCGCCGATAACATCATGAGCGGCCTGCAGGCGGCCTTCAAGGATGCCAACACGCAGGGCGTGATCCTCCGCATCAACAGTCCGGGCGGCAGCCCGGTGCAATCCGGCTACATCAACGACGAGATCAAGCGCCTGCGCAAGCAACATCCGGACACGCCGCTCTACGTGGTCGTGGAGGATCTGGCCGCCTCCGGCGGGTACTACGTGGCGGTGGCCGGCGACAAGATCTTCGTGGACAAGGCGAGCCTGGTCGGTTCCATCGGTGTCGTGATGGACGGCTTCGGATTCACCGGCACCATGGAAAAACTCGGGGTCGAACGGCGTGCGTTCGCGGCGGGGGAGAACAAGAAATTCCTCGATCCGTTTTCGCCCTTGCAGCCCGAGCAGAAGGAGTACGTGGACAAGATGCTGGGTGAAATCCACCAGCAATTCATCACGGTGGTCAAGGAAGGCCGCGGCGTGCGACTCAAGGGCGGTCCCGAGATTTTCAGCGGGCTGATCTGGGTCGGCTCGCGGGCGATCGAACTGGGTCTGGCCGACGCCTACGGCAACGTGGACTCGGTGGCGCGCGACGTCATCAAGGCCGAAAACATCGTCGATTTCACGCCGCGCGAGAACATCGCGGAGCGCTTCGCCAAGCGTTTCGGCGGCGCGATGGCGGAAACGCTGTGGCTCAAGAGCGGCGCGGGGCCGTCGCTGCGCTGACCCACACCGCCCCCGCGGATATCGCGGTCAGGGTACTTCGACGCCCTCGGCGGCCAGCATCGCGGTCAGGCGGATCAGGGGCAAGCCGATGAGAGCCGTGGGGTCGTCGCTCTCCACGGCCGCCAGGAGCGCGATGCCCAGCCCCTCGACCTTGGCGCTGCCGGCGCAGTCGTACGGACGCTCGCGGCGCAGGTAGCGCTCGATCTGGGCGTCGCTGTAATCCCGGAAGTGCACGCGCACGGTCACCACGTCGCTGCGGACCGCGCCGGTCGCGGTATTCAGCAAGGCGAGGGCGGTATGAAAATCCACCGCCTGGCCACGCAGACGCCGGAGTTGCGCGACAGCCCGCTCGTGGGTGCCGGGCTTGCCGAGCGATTCGCCCGCAAGGTCAGCCACCTGGTCCGAGCCGATCACGAGGGTGGTGCGGTAAGCCATCCCCACGGCCCTGGCCTTGGCCTCGGCCAGGCGTAGGGCCAAAACACGCGGCGACTCCCCCGGCAAGGGCATCTCATCGACGTCCGGAGCGGCCGTCTCGAACGGCAGGTTCAGGCGGGCGAGCAGTTCGCGGCGATAGGGGGAGGTAGAGGCGAGAACCAGCCGCATGCAGGGCTTCCGGGAGGGGGCGGGCAGGCAAAGCCCGGGACTGGCTAAGCTGCGCTAAGTGATTGCCGGAGCTTTGTTTTTCGGTGTTTTCGCTTTGACACCTGAGGCCGTGAAGTTTATCATGCGCGCCTTTATGTCCGGCCCGGCCGCTATCGACAGCGTAGAACTCGCGCGCAACGGCGAACAGCTTGGTGGGCGCATTGCGGTCGACGGACTGGAACGCCTGCGCGATCTGCTCTTTGAAGCTCAGGGCGACCTTGACTACACGGTCGCCGGCGGCACCGACGAAGCAGGGCGTCCGCAGTTGACCGTTACCGTCAGTGGCAAGGTCGATCTGCGTTGCCAACGCTGCCTGGGCCGGCTGCCGTACGAGATCCGTTTCACGGACCGGTTGCTGCTCGGTTCGGGGCCGGAGGCGGATGCCGCCGTCGGCGAGCCCGAGGCGCCGGAGTGGATCCCGGCCGACCCCGCGCTCGATGTGGCGGCGCTGATCGAGGATGAAGTGCTGCTGGCGCTGCCGTTTGCGCCGCGGCACGCGGAAGGCGAGTGCGGGAAAGGCATCAAAATCCCGCCCGCAGAGACAGAGACAGCCCCACAGGCGGTCAAACCCCATCCGTTTGCGGGGTTGGCGGCTTGGAAACGCAGGCAATAGACGAACTAACGAGTACTGAGTCAGTACTGAAAACCGGAATCGAAGGAGTCAGACCATGGCCGTTCAGCAAAACAAGAAATCCCCCTCCAAGCGCGGCATGCACCGCTCGCACAACGCGCTGGGCAAGCCCCCGATCGCGCTGGAGCCGACGACCGGCGAAGTGCACCTGCGCCATCACGTCAGCGCGAGCGGCTATTACCGCGGCAAGAAAGTCGTCCCCACCAAGGGCGAGTAGCGTTTTGCTGCGCCCTGCGGGGCGCATGGGCCGCGCCGCCACACGCGCCGGTCCTGTCCACCATCACGCCGCTGCGCCGTCCGAGAAGCGAGGAATGACTGCATGACCGTGCGGGTAGCCATCGACGCCATGGGCGGCGACCACGGACCTGCAGTCACCGTGCCGGCGGCGCTGGAGGCGCTGCGCCGGGTGGAAGACCTGGAGATCATCCTGGTCGGCCGCCCGGAGGCGCTGGAGCCCGTGCTCAGGAAAGCGGGCGCCTCGGCATCGAAACGCCTGCGCATTGAAACGGCGACCGAAGTGGTCGAGATGGATGAACCGCCGGCCAGCGCGCTGCGAGGCAAGAAAGACTCCTCCATGCGGGTCGCCATCAACCTCGTGCGCGACAACGGAGCCGATGCGGCGGTGTCCGCCGGCAATACCGGCGCCCTGATGGCAATTTCCCGTTTCGTCCTGAAGATGCTGCCGGACATCGAGCGTCCCGCGATCTGCTCGGTGCTGCCCACCCGCAAGGGCCAGGTATACATGCTCGACCTCGGTGCCAACGTGGACTGCACGGCGGAACACCTGCTGCAGTTCGGCGTGATGGCCTCCACTCTGGTGTCCAGCGTCGAAGGCAAGCAGAACCCGAGTGTGGGCCTGCTCAACATTGGCGAGGAAGACATCAAGGGCAACGAGGTGGTGAAACGCGCCGCCGAGCTGCTGCGTGCGAGCGGGCTGAATTTCTACGGCAATGTGGAAGGCGACGACATCTACAAGGGCACGACGGACATCGTGGTCTGTGACGGTTTCGTCGGCAACGTTGCCCTGAAGGCATCGGAGGGCCTGGTGCAGATGCTCGGCGCCTACCTGCGCGAGGAATTCGGGCGCAACCTACTGACCAAGGCTGCGGCACTGATGGCGCTGCCGGTCCTCAAGGCCTTCAAGCGGCGCGTCGACCATCGCCGCTACAACGGCGCGAGCCTCCTGGGCCTGCGCGGCATCGTGGTGAAAAGCCATGGTTCCGCCGACCAGTTCGCTTTCCGGGTGGCCATCGAGAGGGCCGCCGACGAAGCGCGCAGCGGCGTGCTGGCGCACATTTCGGAGCAGATGACGGCGATGCAGGAGGGGGCAGTTTGAGCGCTCCGGTCTACGCCCGCATTGCCGGAACCGGCAGTTACCTGCCCGCCAAAGTCCTGACGAATCGGGATCTTGAGCAGACCATCGACACGTCGGACGAGTGGATATACGCCCGTACCGGCATCCGTAGCCGCCACATCGCGGCCGACGGCGAAATGGCCAGCGATCTCGCGCTGGCGGCAGGGCGCAAGGCGCTGGAAGCCGCCGGCGTGACGCCGGCTGCGCTCGGGCTCATCATCGTCGCCACGACCACGCCAGACATGGTGTTCCCGAGTACCGCCTGCATCCTCCAGAACAAGCTCGGCGCGCACGGCTGTCCCGCTTTTGACGTACAGGCCGTGTGCAGCGGCTTCGTCTACGCCCTGACCATCGCGGAACAATTCATCCGTGCCGGCAACGTCAAGACCGCCTTGGTGGTCGGTGCCGAAGTCTATTCCCGCATCCTCGACTGGCAGGATCGTGGCACCTGCGTGCTGTTCGGCGACGGCGCCGGCGCGGTGGTGCTCAAGCGCAGCGACCATCCCGGCATCCTGTCCTGTCACCTGCATGCCGACGGCCGCTACGCCGACATCCTGTCAGTGCCGGGCACCGTCAGCGGCGGGCAGGTGAGCGGCCGGCCGCTGCTGCAGATGGACGGCCCCGCAGTGTTCAAGTTCGCGGTGAAGGTGTTGAGTGAAGTCGCGGAGGAAGCATTGGCCGCTGCAAGCCTGCAGAAAACCGACATCGACTGGCTGATCCCGCACCAGGCGAATATCCGCATCATCCAGTCCACCGCAAAAAAGCTCGGACTGTCGATGGAAAAGATCGTGGCGACGGTGGAGCACCACGCCAACACCTCGGCCGCTTCGATCCCGCTCGCGCTCGATACCGCGGTGCGCGACGGCCGCATTCGGGACGGCCAGCACGTGCTGCTGGAAGGCGTCGGCGGCGGGTTCACGTGGGGCGCGGTACTGGTCAAGTGGGGATAAGTACGGGCATGTCGACATTGGCATTGGTATTTCCCGGGCAGGGTTCGCAGGCGGTGGGCATGATGAATGCCTTCGCCGACAATGCGGCCGTGCGCGCGGCCTTCGACGAAGCGTCAGCTGCGCTGGGCCAGGATCTGTGGGCGCTGGCAGCGGAAGGCCCGGCTGAAGAACTCAACCGCACGATCAACACGCAACCGCTGATGCTGACGGCCGGCTATGCGGTTTACCGCGCGTGGCAGGCGGCCGGCGGTCCGGTACCGAAGGTCGTGGCCGGGCACAGCCTCGGCGAATACACCGCGCTCGTCGCGGCAGGCGCACTCGCGTTCAAGGATGCCGTCCCGCTGGTGCGCTTTCGCGCGCAGGCCATGCAGGAGGCCGTGCCGCTCGGTACCGGCGCGATGGCGGCCATCCTCGGCTTGGACGACGATGCCGTGCGCGCCGTCTGTGCGGAAGCTGCGCAGGGCGAGGTGGTCGAGGCCGTCAACTTCAACGCGCCCAGCCAGGTGGTGATCGCCGGGCACAAGGCCGCGGTGGAGCGCGCCGCAGAAGCCGCAAAAAAGCGCGGCGCCAGGCGCGCGCTCATGCTGCCGGTGTCGGCGCCCTTTCACGCCTCGCTGCTCAAGCCCGCGGCGGACAAGTTGCGGGACTATCTGGCGAACATCGCGATCGCGGCGCCGGTCATTCCCGTCATCAACAATGTGGACGTGGCGATGGTCACCGACCCGGCAGCGATCCGCGACGCGCTGTCCCGCCAGGCCGCCAGTCCCGTGCGCTGGGTCGAGACCGTGCGCCGCATGGCGGGTGAGGGCGTCACGGTGATCGCGGAATGCGGGCCGGGCAAGGTGCTGGCGGGCCTTACGAAACGGATCGAGGGTTCGCTCAGCGGCCTGGCGATCACCGATCCCGCCTCACTCGAACAAGCCCTGGGAGCCGTCCAATGAACCTGCAAGGCCAGATCGCTGTCGTCACCGGCGCCACGCGCGGCATCGGCCGCGCCATCGGGCTCGAACTCGGCAAGCAGGGCGCCACCGTCATCGGCACGGCGACGAGCGAGGCGGGGGCGACGCAGATCAACGACGCCTGGAAGGTCGCGGGCATCGCCGGCCGTGGCATGGTGCTCGACGTGGCGGATGCCGCCGCATGTGCGGCATTCTGGGGTGCCGTGCAAAAAGAGGCCGGTGAGCCGGCGATCCTCGTCAACAACGCCGGCATCACCCGCGACACGCTGCTCCTGCGCATGCGCGACGAGGACTGGGCCGCCGTGCTGGACACCAATCTTACCTCCGTCTACCGGCTGTCGAAGCTGGCGCTGCGCGGGATGATGAAGGCGCGCTACGGTCGCATCGTCAACGTCAGTTCGGTGGTCGGGGCGACCGGCAACGCCGGGCAGGCCAACTACGCCGCCGCCAAGGCCGGGATGGCCGGCTTTTCCAAGTCGCTGGCACGCGAAGTCGGCAGCCGCAACATCACGGTCAATTGCGTGGCGCCGGGATTCATCGAAACCGACATGACCAAAGGTCTGAAGGAGGACCAGCGCAAGGGCCTGCTCGGGCAGATTCCGCTGGCCCGGCTGGGCGCAGTGGAAGACATCGCGTCGGCGGTCGGATTTCTCGCTTCTCCCGCGGCCGGCTACATCACCGGGGCGACGCTCCACGTCAACGGCGGCATGTTCATGGATTAAGCCGGCCAAAAGCGGCCATTTCGACGAAGTTGGGTGCCCGATTCGCGCGGTCTGTGGCGGAGAGGGCGTTTTGCTAAAATAGCCACCTCGCACGTTACCGGCCCGCTGTCTGCACCGCAGACCGCCGGGATCGCGCGACACAATAACGACCGTAAGGGGAAATCGATGGAAAACATTGAACAGCGGGTCAAGAAGATCGTCGCCGAACAGCTCGGCGTCAACGAAGCCGACGTCAAGAGCGATTCTTCATTCGTGAACGACCTCGGCGCAGACTCGCTCGACACCGTGGAACTGGTGATGGCGCTCGAAGAGGAATTCGAATGCGAAATCCCCGACGAGGAAGCCGAGAAGATCTCGAACGTCCAGCAGGCCGTGGACTACGTCAAATCCCACGTCAAGTAACCCCCTGCCGGCCCACGCCGGCGCCTAGCGAAATCCGGAGTTCCGTTGTCCAGACGTAGGGTCGTAGTCACCGGCCTCGGCATCATTTCGCCGGTCGGCAATTCCCTGGCCGCGGCCTGGGACGCCATCACCGCCGGCCGGTCGGGTATCACCACGATCACCCGCTTCGATGCGAGCACCTTCCCGTCGCGCATCGCGGGCGAGGTGAAGGGTTTCGAGGTGGCCAAGTACATCTCCGCCAAGGAGGCGCGCCGCTTCGACACCTTCATCCACTACGGGTTGGCGGCGGCGATCGACGCCATCAAGGATTCCGGGCTCGATTTCGCCAGGGAAAACACCGAGCAGATCGGCGCCTGCATCGGGTCCGGCATCGGCGGCCTGCCGCTGATCGAAGCCACGCACGACGCCTATCTCGCCGGCGGCGTGCGCAAGATCACCCCGTTTTTCGTGCCGGGCTCGATCATCAACATGATCGCCGGCCAGATCTCCATCATGTATGGGCTCAAGGGCCCCAACCTGGCGGTCGTCACGGCCTGCACCACGGCGAACCACTGCATCGGCGAGGCCGGCCGCATGATCGAATACGGCGACGCCGATGTCATGGTCGCCGGCGGCGCCGAATCAACTGTGTCGCCGCTGGGCGTTGGCGGTTTCTGTGCCGCCCGCGCGCTGTCGACACGCAACGACGATCCGGCCGCGGCCAGCCGTCCCTGGGACAAAGACCGCGACGGTTTCGTGCTGGGCGAGGGCGCCGGCATGCTGGTGCTCGAGGAATACGAACACGCGAAAAAACGCGGCGCGCACATCTACTGCGAACTCGCGGGCTACGGCGTCAGCGCCGACGCCCATCACATCACCGCGCCCAGTGAAGACGGCGATGGTGCGCGCCGCTGCATGCTCAACGCACTGCGCAACGGCGGCATCCCGCCCGATCAGGTGGACTACATCAACGCGCACGGCACCTCCACGCCGCTCGGCGACATTGCCGAGACGGTGGCGCTCAAGCGCGCGCTCGGCAACCACGCGAAGAAAACGGCCGTCAGCTCCACCAAGTCCATGACCGGCCACCTGCTCGGCGCGGCCGGCGGCGTCGAAGCCGTATTCAGCGCTCTGGCGATCAAGCACCAGGTCGCGCCGCCGACCATCAACCTGGTCAACCCGGATCCGCAGTGCGATCTCGATTACGTGCCGAACACTGCGCGGCCGATGAAGATTGACGTTGTGCTGTCGAACTCCTTCGGCTTCGGCGGCACCAACGGCAGCCTGGTGTTCCGCCGGGTCTGACCCGGCGGGCGGCCCGGTGGCGGCCATGCCGTTGATCAACGGCGTCGCGTCCGGCGCACTGGACCTCCGCGACCGCGGGCTCGCTTACGGCGACGGCGTCTTCCGCACGCTGCGCCTGCACGACGGCCAGGCCCTGCTCTGGGACCGCCACTACCGCAAGCTCGCCCATGACTGCGCCGTCCTGAAACTCTCCTGCCCCGACCCGGCGCTGCTGGCGCGCGAACTGACGCAGGCCTCGGCCGGCGAACCGGCCGGCGTCGGAAAAATCACCATCACGCGTGGGCCGGGTGCGCGCGGCTATGCCTTGCCGCTGCGGCCGCAGCCCACCCGTATCGTGAGCGTCAGCCCCGCGCCCATGCGGCCCGCGGAGTGGGTCACCGACGGCGTGCGTGTGCGGTTGTGCGCAACGCGTGCCACCTTCCAGCCCGCGCTGGCCGGCATCAAGCATCTCAACCGCCTGGACAGCGTGCTGGCGCGCGCTGAATGGGACGATGCCGAGATCGCGGAGGGCCTGCTCCTCGACCATCGCGGAGATCTCGTGGGGGGCACCATGAGCAACCTCTTCCTTGCGGAGCGCGGGGCGCTCGTCACGCCGGATCTGGCGGGCGGTGGGATCGCCGGTGTGCAGCGCGAGCGCCTTCTCGAACACGCGGTCTCGCACGGCGTCGCCACCCGTGTCGAGCCGGTGTCGGTCGCGCGACTCGCTGCCGCGGATGAAGTCTTTCTCGTCAACAGCGTGATCGACCTGTGGCCGGTGCGCGCGATCGACGGCGTGGGAATCTGGGCGCCCGGTCCGCTGACCACCGCCGCCGCCCGCTGGCTGCGGGACGGGGACTGACCGCATGCGCCGCTGGCTGTTCCGCCTGATGATGTTCGCCTGCGCTGCAGTACTGGCGATGGTGGCGTACGCGTTTTCGCCGCTGCCGCTGGGCGGGGAAGGCGCCACGTTCACCATCAAGCAGGGCAGCAGCCTGCGCACCGTGGCCAAGCAGTTGTCCGCTGCCGGCGTGCTGCGCTTGCCACTGGCGTTCGAGACGCTGGGCCGCGTGATGGGCAAGGACACCGCACTGCAGGCCGGCAACTACCAAGTGCCCGCGGGCATGCTGGTCTCGACGCTCCTCGAACGCATCACCTCCGGCGAGCGCACGCTGGACCGCATCACGCTGCTCGAGGGCTGGACCTTGGCGCAGTTGCGCGCGGCCCTCGACCGCCATCCCGCGCTGGCGCACGACAGCCAGGGCCTCTCCGAAGCAGATCTGATCGCGAAGCTGGGACTGAGCGCACCGTCGCTGGAAGGCGCCTTTCTGCCCGACACGTATTTTTTCGCCGGTGGCGCGAGTGATTTCGAGGTGCTGAGGCGCGCCCAGCGCGCGCTCGACGCGCAACTCGCGGCGCTATGGGCAGGACGTGCGGCCAAACTGCCGTTCGCCAGCGCCTTCGAAGGTCTGATCCTCGCCTCCATCGTGGAAAAGGAGACCGGCGTGGACGCCGATCGCCCCCTGATCGCCGGGGTGTTCGTGAACCGTCTCCGCACGGGCATGCGCCTGCAATCCGACCCGACCGTGATTTACGGATTGGGGGCACGCTTCGACGGCAATCTGCGCAAGCCGGACCTGCTCGCGGACACTGCCCACAACTCCTACACCCGCGACGGCCTGCCGCCGACGCCGATCGGACTGGCGGGCTTGGCCTCGCTCAGTGCAGCGTTTCGTCCCGCAGCGACCGATGCGTTGTACTTCGTCGCGCGCGGCGACGGCACATCGCAGTTTTCGAATACGCTCGCCGATCACAACCGCGCAGTGACAAAATACCAAAAACGCCCAGGCCGACCTTGAAACCGAAACCTCAGCCATCGCGCGGCATTTTCGTCACCTTCGAGGGCATCGACGGCGCCGGCAAAAGCACGCAGATCGAGTGGGCCGCGACGTGGCTGCGCGAGCGCGTCGCCGAGCTGGTCGTCACCCGCGAGCCCGGCGGCACGCCCCTCGGTGAATCGCTCCGACAACTGCTCCTGAGCCCGGGGCGCAGGATGCATCCGGAATCCGAAACGTTGCTGATGTTCGCTGCTCGGCAGGAGCATCTGAGCGATGTCATCACGCCCGCGCTGGCGCGTTGCGCACTGGTGCTGTGCGACCGTTTCACGGATGCCAGCTTTGCGTATCAGGGCGGCGGACGACGCGTGCCCTGGGAGCGCCTGCAGGCCCTCGAACACTGGGTGCAGGGCGACCTGCAACCGGACCTCACGGTGTTCTTCGATGTCCCGGTAGCTGTCGCGCAGACCCGGCTCGCGGCGATCAAGGTCGCGGACCGCTTCGAACAGGAAAAGGCTGCCTTCTTCGAGCGTGTGCGCGCAGGCTATTTGCGGCGCGCAGCGGAAGCGCCGGCGCGCTTCGTCACCATCGATGCCACCCGGCGGCCCGCCACCGTCCGCAAGTTACTCGAACAACTGTTGCAAGAACGATGTCTGACTTCGAGCTGAACTGGCTGGCGCCGCAGTGGCGCAGCCTCGCCGCGCGCCTGGGCACGCTACCGCACGCGCTCATGCTGCGCGGGCCGCGTGGCATCGGCAAACTCCTGCTCGCGCGGCAACTGGCCCAGGCGCTGCTGTGCGAAGCCCCCGCGGCGAAACGGCCCTGCGGCGCGTGCGAAGGCTGCCGCTGGCTGGCCTCGGGCAACCATCCCGATTTCCGGGAAGTGGCGCTGGAAGGCGACGATGGCGAAAGCGGCGAAGACGGGGACACGAAAACCAAACGCGCGCCGACGCAGATCCGCATCGGCCAGATCCGGGCGCTGGACGAGTTTGTCGGGGTATCGGCGCATCGCACGGGCGGCAAGGTGATCCTGCTGCATCCCGCCGAGGCGCTGAATACCGCAGCCGCGAGCGCGCTGCTCAAGATGCTGGAAGAACCGCCGTCAGACACGCGCTTCATCCTCATCAGCCACCGCAGCGGTGGCGTGCTGCCGACCATCCTCAGCCGCTGTGAAAAGGTCGACCTCGGTTTGCCGAAACCTGCGGAGGCCGAGAAATGGCTGAAGGGCAGGGTGGCGCAACCGGCGCTCGCGCTGGCGCAGGCCGGCGGCGCGCCCCTGCTGGCCGCCGAATACGACGACGCCGAGTGGTGGAAACAGCGCCAGGAATTTCTCGCGCTGCTGGCCGGTGCCGATTTCGCGCCGCTGGCGGTGGCCGAACGGGTGCGCGCCTTTCCGGTCGACCGGCTCGTCGGCTGGCTGCAACGGTGGGCCTACGACCTCGCCGCGGCGGCTGGCGGCGCCGCCGTGGCGTTCAATCCCGACTTTGCACGCGAACTGCAGGCGCTCGGCCGCAGGGCCGGCGCGCTGTCGGCAGGGCGCTTCTACCGTACCGCGACGCGCGCGCAGCGTGCGGTCCACCATCCCCTCAACCCGCAGCTCTTCATCGAACAACTGCTGCTGGAGTACGGTGCCGCATGCCAGGGCCGGGCGCTCGCCGCATGAGCGCCACACTGGTCGATTCGCACTGCCACCTCGATTTCCCGGAACTCGCCGGGCAGCTTGACGGCATATTCGCGCTCATGCGGGAGAACGCCGTTGCCAAGGCGCTCTGCGTCAGCGTGACGCTGGAAGATTTTCCGCGCGTGCATGCGCTCGCGATGGCCCACGATTTTCTGTATGCCTCCGCCGGCGTTCATCCGGACTACCCGGACCTGCCGGTGGTGACCGAGGACGACCTGCTCACCCGCGCGGCGCTACCCAGGGTGGTGGCCATCGGCGAGACCGGACTCGATTACTACCGCCTGACGGGCGACCTCGAATGGCAGCGCGAGCGGTTCCGGACGCACATCCGTGCCGCCCGGGCCTGTACCAAGCCCCTCATCATCCATACCCGGTCCGCCGCCGAGGACACGATCCGCCTGATGCAGGAGGAACGGGCGGGCGATGCGGGCGGGGTGATGCACTGCTTTACTGAATCCTGGGAAGTGGCCCGGGCGGCACTGGACCTCGGGTTCTATATATCCTTCTCCGGGATCGTCACCTTCAGGAACGCCAAGGAGGTTCAGGCGGTCGCAGCTAAAGTGCCACTGGACCGGATGCTGGTGGAGACCGACTCACCCTATCTGGCCCCCGTGCCGTTTCGGGGCAAAATCAACCAGCCCGGGCACGTCCGGCATGTCGCCCGCTACTTGGCCGCCCTGCGCGGTGTCCAGGAAGATGCGTTTGCCGACATCACGACCAGTAATTTTCATCAATTATTCAAGGTATAGCATAATGTTTATCAACCGATTTATCAAGAATGTGGCTGGCTCTCTGCTGGCGCTGGTACCGATGCTGGCGCAGGCCGGGGCCTACGACGACGCTTTGACGGCCGTCATACGGGACAACGGGTCGGAAATCTCCGTTCTGGTCGCCAAAGGGGTGGATCCGAACACCGTGGATGCCCAGGGCAACACCCTGCTGATGCTGGCCGCCAAGGCGGGCAGCATGAACGTCATCAAGGCCCTGCTGGCCTCGCGCGCTCAGGTCAATCGCGCAAACCCGCTGGGCGAGACCGCCCTGATGATGGCGGCGCTGAACAACCGGCCGGACATGATCCGGATGCTGGTCACCGGCGGCGCCGAGGTGAACCGCGAAGGCTGGACGCCGTTGATCTACGCCGCGGCCAAGGGCAACGTGGAAGTCGCCAAGCTGCTGCTGGCTTACGGGGCAAGTGTCAACGCCCAGGGCGAGAACGGTTTCACCGCGCTCATGATGGCCGCGTATGAAGGCAATGCACCCGTGGCCCGACTGTTGCTGAACAGCGGCGCCGACACCGAACTGAAGAACTGGGGCGACAAGACCGCCATGCAACTGGCGCAGGATCGCGGCCAGAAGGATGTTGTGGCCATCCTGGAACAGTCGACCAAGGCTGCGCCCAAGTAGCTGAATGCATGAGATTCCCCCATTCTTGGGGAATCCTTGTAAGCGCATAATGTGTATTATGTTAAGTAACTATTTGGCTAGAACCGAGCGATTGAAAGCCTCCATCCCGCCTAGTTGAACGCCGAAATGCCTGTCTGGGCTCGTCCCAGCACGAGCGCATGAATGTCATGCGTGCCTTCCAGCGTATTCACGGTTTCCAGGTTGAGAAGCTGCCGGATCACGCCGTATTCATCCGAGATGCCATTGCCGCCCAGCATGTCGCGGGCGGTGCGCGCCACTTCCAGGGCCTTGCCGGTGGAGTTCCGCTTCATCAGGGACACCATTTCGGGCGAGGCCTTCCCCTGCTCCCGCAGCCGCGACACATGCAGGCAGGCGAGCAGGCCGATGGTGATCTCGGTCTGCATGTCGGCTAGTTTTTTCTGGATCAGCTGGTTGGCGGCGAGGGGGCGACCGAATTGCTTGCGGTCCATCACGTAGTTGCGCGCGGTGTGCCAGCAGAACTCGGCCGAGCCCAGCGCGCCCCAGCAGATGCCGAAGCGGGCGTTGTTCAGGCAGCCGAAGGGCCCCTTTAGCCCTTTGACGTTCGGCAACAGTTGCTCGTCGGGCACGAAGACCTGGTCCATCACGATCTCGCCAGTCGGGCTGGCCCGTACCGAGAACTTGCCCTCGATCTTGGGGGTGGAGAGCCCTTTCATCCCACGCTCGAGGATGAAGCCGCGGATGGCGCCATCGTCGTCCTTGGCCCACACCACCATGAGGTCGGCGATGGGCGCGTGCGTGATCCACAGCTTGGCGCCGTTCATGACCCAGCCCCCGTCCACTTTCTTCGCACGGGTGTTCATGCTGCCCGGGTCGGACCCGTGGTCGGGTTCCGTCAGTCCGAAACAGCCGAGCAGTTCGCCCGTTGCCATGCGCGGCAGGTATTTCTGGCGCTGTTCCTCGGTGCCGTAGGCGTAGATGGGCGTCATGGCGAGCGAGGTCTGCACGCCGGCCCCGGAACGGAACGCCGTATCGACCCGTTCCAGTTCGCGCATGACCAGGCCGTAGGCCACGTAGCCGATGCCGGCGCAACCGTAGCCTTCGAGCGGTGCGCCCAGAAAACCCAATTCGCCCATTTCGCGCATTACGACCGGATCGAAGGTCTCGGTACGGTTCCAGTCGCGGATGCGCGGCATCAGCTTTTCCTGCGCGTAGGCGCGCGCGGTGTCGCGGATCTGCCGCTCGTCGTCAGTCAGTTGTTCTTCCAGCAGGAAAGGATCGTCCCACTGGAAACGGCCGCCGATCAGCGTGACGGCTGAAAAATCACTCATGGACTCCTCCAAGCAAAACGGGCCGGCGCGTCACCGCACCGGCCCGTGGCAAGCGGCGATAAAAAGCTCAGACGCGTTCGAGAATGACCGCGAGGCCCTGCCCGCCGCCGATGCACAACGCGGCCAGCGCGTACTTGCCGCCGCTGCGCTGCAACTGGCGCGCGGTGGTCAGCGCGAGCCGGGTGCCGGAAGCGCCGAGCGGATGGCCGATCGCGATCGCGCCGCCGTTCGGGTTGACGCGCTTGTCGTCCTCGGCGACGCCCAGGCCTTTCAGGCAGGACAGCACCTGCGCGGCGAAGGCCTCGTTGATCTCGATGATGTCCATGTCCTTGATGGTCAGTCCGGCGCGCGCCAGCGCCTTCTTGGCCGCCGGCACCGGGCCGATCCCCATGATGCGCGGTTCCACGCCCATGGCGGCGGTCGCCACGATCCGGACGAGCGGCTTGATGCCGGCCTTGTCGCCGGCCTCCTTGGTCGCCACGGTCATCGCCGCGGCGCCGTCATTGACGCCGGAGGCGTTGCCGGCGGTGGTCACACCGCCTTCGTACAACAGTTTCATCTTGGCCAGCACGTCCATGTTGGTTTCCGGACGCGGATGTTCGTCCTCGGACACGGGCGGCACCGTGCCCTTGCGGCCTGCCGGCAGCTCATAGGGCATGATTTCACCGGCGAAGTACCCCTCGCCTTTCGCCACGGCATATTTCTGCTGGCTCCACGCGGCGAACTTGTCGGCCTGCTCGCGCGTGATGCCGTATTCCTTCGCCAGGTTGTCGGAAGTCTGCGGCATCTGGTCGTCGCCGAACTGCTTGTTCAGCTTCGGGTTGGAGAAACGTGGCCCGATCGTGCTGTCGAAGATGCGCAGATCGCGGCTGAAGGGATTTTCCGACTTGGCGAACACGAAGGGCGCGCGGCTCATGCTTTCCACGCCGCCGACGATGTACATGTCGCCCTCGCCCGCCGCCAGGCTGCGCGAGGCGTAGACCAGCGCGTCGAGGCCGCTCGCGCAGTTGCGCTGGAGCACGGTCCCCGGAATTTCGATCGGCAACCCCGCGGACAGGCTGGCGTGGCGCGCCACGCAGCGTGCGTCCTCACCGCCCTGGTTGGCACAGCCGACGACCACGTCCTCGATCTGCTCGGTCTTGAAGGCGCTCTTCGCCATCAGCGTCTTGATGACGCTGCCCAACATGTCATCGGGACGGACTTTGGCGAGCGCGCCCGCATAGCGGCCAAACGGGGTGCGCAGGCCTTCGTAGATATAGGCATTCATCATCGCGGTCTCCTCGGGAATCAGTTTTCTGGGGTTAGAGCGGACAGGCCCAGCTTGGCGCGCCGCGTGAGCCAGATGTTCGGACGGTAGCGCGGGTCGCCGTAGATGCGCTGCATGTTGGTCAGGATCTTGTGGATGCGGTCCACGCCCAACACATCGGCGAACTTGAAGGGGCCGTTCGGATAGTTGAGCCCGAGAGTCACGGCCTTGTCGATGTCCGCGGGCGCCGCGGTGCGGCTCTGCGCGATCGAGCAGCCCACGTTGACGACCATCGCCACGATGCGCTGGGCGATGAAGCCCGGGCTGTCGCAGCAGACGGTGACGGGCACGCCATCCGACGCCAGCAGGCCATGCGCGGCGGCGCGATACGCCGGATCCGTGATGGGCGTGCCCATGATCGTGCGGCGCTTGACCATCGGGAACAGGGTATCGACGGCCACCACGCGCTTCGGGTCCAGGCCCTGATCCACGGCGGCGGTCGTTGCATCTTCGCCGTACGGCGTCACCAGAATCAGCGCCTTGCTCGAAGGCTTGCCGGTGGACGGTTCGATGCGCGCACCCAGCTTCTTCAGCAGTTCGGTCAGGATGGCGTGGCCCACGGGCTCCGCCGGGCTGATCCACACGCCGTCCGGTTTGGCCGTCGGCGCGGGCGCTTCCTTGTCCGTGATCGGCTTCATTTCCGCGTCGTATTCGTAGAAGCCCTTCTTGTTGCTCTTGCGGCCCAGCACGCCCGCCTCGTAGCGCGAGCGCATGATGAGGTTCGGCCGGTAGCGCGGCTCGTGGAAGAACTGGGTGTAGATCAGTTCCGATGCCGGTTGCGTGACGTCCAGCCCGGTCAGGTCCATCAGCTCGAACGGCCCCATGCGGAAGCCGCCGACATCGCGCATCACGCGGTCCACGTCGGTGAACGTGGAGACCCCCTCGTAGACGAGGTGCGAGGCTTCCAGCGTGAAGCCGCGGCCGACCTGGTTGACCAGGAAGCCAGGGGCGTCCTGCAGACGCACCGCCTCGCGCGTCATGCGCTTGCCGATGACCATCAGGGCGTCGCCGACCCAGGATTCGGTGCGCAGGCCGTCGATGACCTCGACCAGCTTCATCAGCGGAACGGGATTGAAGAAATGCAGCCCGGCAAAGCGCTGCGGGGTCTTGAGTTTGGCGGCGATGGTCGTGACGGACATCGACGACGTGTTGGTGGCGAGGATGCACTCGGGCCCGACGATACCCTCCAGCTCGCCTAACAGCTTCTGCTTGAGTTCGAGGTTTTCGACGATGGCTTCCACCACCATGTGGCAGGGCGCGAAGTCGGCGAGACTGTCGACGACCTTGATGCGGGCCAGCGCGGCCTGCGCATCGATATGCGTCATGCTGCCCTTCTCCGCTGCGCGTTCGAGCATCTTGCCGACGAACTCGCGCGCTTCCGCCGCGGCACCTGGCCGGGTGTCCATCATGATGACGTGCAGGCCGCCGGCGGCGGACACCTGCACGATGCCCCGGCCCATGGCGCCGGTGCCGATTACGCCGACGGTCAGGTCGGGACGATGCGGGTCAAATGTCATTCTTATCTCTCTCGCTCTGATATCGTCGGCCGCGTGACTGCGGTGGCGGATGTTGCGGGGTATAGACGCTGGCGCTCGTCGACGGGTGGCCGGCGATTGGGGTCCGTCTAGCGCCCCGTGAATACAGGCTTGCGCTTCTCCATGAAGGCCGTGCGGCCTTCCTTGTAGTCCTCGCTGGTGTAGCAGTCGTCCACCAGCTTCTGCGACCGATCGAGGTCGCGGTCGACCTCGTCCTTATGCCACTCGATCAGGTGCCGCTTGATCGACTTCAGCGTCAGCGGCGCGTTGTTGCAGATGATGGTGGCGGTGTCGAACACGGTTTTTTCCAGCTCGGCAACCGGCACGGCGCGGTTGATCAGCCCCATCGCCAGCGCTTCCTGCGCACTGAACTGGCGGCCCGTGAAGAAAATCTCGGCAGTGAACGCGGGTCCCACCAGTTGCGCGAGACGGTTGATGCCGGTGAAACGGTAGCCCAGGCCCAGCTTGCCGGCCGGCACCCCGTAACGCGAATCGTCCGACGCGATGCGGAAGTCGCAGCCGATGGCGATCGCGGTGCCGCCACCGATGCAGTAGCCGCGCACCATGGCCAGCGTCGGCTTCGTGCATTGCTGGAGTGCCTTGCCCGCCGCATCCGCAGCCGCGTTGTAGGCGAGGATGGCTTCCGTAGACGAGCGCTTCTCGCCAAACTGCGAGATGTCCGCGCCCGACACGAAGGCCTTCTCGCCGGCGCCCTTCAGGATCACCAGCCGGATATCGATGTCCTCTTCCATCTCCTTGAGGATGCGGGGCAGCGCCTCCCACATCTCGAAGGACACGGCGTTGAGCTTCTCGGGCTGGTTGAAGGTGATCCAGCCGATACGGCCCTCTTTTTTGGCAACAAGCTTGTCGATCGACGATTTCATGCGGCGCTTTCTCGCTGAGGTTGTCCAGAAAAGACTGGAGTTTAGCGCATCCGTTACGGTCCCCGGTTGCAGAGCCGGCGGGTAGAATCCACGCCGACGCAGCAGCCCCCTGCTGGGGGGCCCGATTCCCCGGAGGCAATGGACGCATGTCCATCGAACAGACCATCGTGCGCGGCCTCGCCGTGACCTCGGCCGGATACGTGCACTATCGTGCCGCCGGCAGCGGTCCGCTCCTCCTCCTGTTGCACATTAACCAGCAGTCCTCCGCCCTCTACCTGGAGCTGATCGCGGCGCTGGCGCCGGCGTTCCGGGTGATCGCACCGGACTATCCGGGTTACGGCATGTCCGACCCGGTCGACACGGCCCCCGCCATCGCGGACTACGCGCGCTGGATGGTGGAGCTCATGGACGCGCTGGGCATGGACACCGCGACCGTGCTGGGCGAAGCCGTGGGCGCGGTCATCGCCGTCGAACTGGCGCGCGTCTATCCGCAGCGGATCGGGCGGGCCATCCTCGTCAATTGCCCCTACTACCCGGACCTGGCCACCGCGGACCGCAACCATGCACCGCTGAAGTCCGGGCTGCGCCCCGGCGACGCCTCGGGCTTTCCGGTCACCCGCACGCTTGAGTTCGTGCGCGAACACGACGCGACCCATGCCCCCATGCAGCCAACACAGTCGTGGATGGACCGCATCAACGCGGCGCAGATCGCGGCCGGCCGCAACCGCTGGCAGGCGCTGGATGCACTGCACGACTACCCGCTGGCAGCGGCCCTGCGCGACTTCACCCAGCCGGCGCTGCTCTTGATGGGCGAGCATTTTCATTACGTGAAGCACCTCCCGGATTTTCAGGCCAGCGTGCACAATCTCCAGACCGGCGTCGTCGCCGGCGCACGCTTTTGCATGACCTGGGAGCGCGCGGATGAAATCGCGCGGCGCGTGACCACCTTTCTGCACCCGGAGTAAGGCCATGAAACTCGTCACCTGTTTGCTGCTGTTCGCCGCGCCAATGGCCTTCGCCGCCGGCGCGGAAACGTATCCGAACCGGCCGCTGCGCCTGATCGTGACCTTCGCGCCCGGCGGCAGCGTCGATATCTTCGCGCGCACGCTTGCGCCCAGGCTCACGGAAGTCTGGGGACAGCCGATCGTTGTCGACAACCGGGGCGGTGGCGGCGGGGTGATCGGCACCGAACTGGCGGCGCGCGCCGCGCCGGACGGTTACACCCTGCTGCTCGGCACGTCCTCCGGTCTCGTTGCCAACCCGCTGCTGCACAAGGCGCTGCCCTACGACCCGGAGCGCGACTTTGCGCCGGTGAGCCTGCTGGTGGTCAATACCCAATTGCTCGTCGTGCTGGCGTCGCTGCCGGTCCGCTCGGTGGCGGAACTTATCGCACACGCAAAAGCGAACCCCGGCAGGCTCGCTTACGGCTCCGTCGGCGGCGGCTCGCCGAACCATCTCGCCATGGAGCTGTTCAAGGCGGCCACCGGCACCGACATGCTCCACGTGCCCTACAAGGGATCGGGTCCCGCCGTGACCGAACTGCTGGCCGGCCAGGTGCAGCTCATGTTCAATCCCCCGTCGCCGCTGCTGCCGCACGTGAAGAGCGGCAAGCTGCGGGCGCTGGCCGTCGGCAACGCGACCCGCTCTCCCGCGCTGCCGGACCTGCCCACCGTCGCCGAGGCCGGCGTACCCGGCTTTGAAAGCGCGCCGTGGACCGGCCTGTTCGCCCCCGCGCAGACACCCAGGCCCATCGTCCTCAAGCTCTCCGCGCAACTCACGAAACTGCTCGCGGACCCGGAGCTGCGGGAGCGCCTGCTCGCCCAGGGCTCGGAAGCCCGCGGCACCACGCCCGAGGCGCTCGCACGGTTCATGCGCGAGGACCGCGAGCGCACGCGCAAAGTCATCCGCGCCGCCGGCATCAAGCTCGACGGCTGAGCGCTGCCCCGAACGTTCACTCCGCGAGCCTCTCCACGCGCGCACGGAAGCCGTCAGCGGACAAGGCGGCCAGGATGTCAGCCGCGTGGGCGTGGTCGCGCGTCTGGATCACGAACAGGACCTCGGCGGACTGAATCGCCACCGGTGTGAACGCGCGCTGGTGGTGCACCTCCTCGATGTTGGCGCCGGCTGCCGCGATCGTCGCCGCGGCGCGCGCCAGCGCGCCGGGGCGGTCGTCGAGCTCGACGGCGATGCGGGCCAAGCGGCCCGTGCGCACCAGACCGCGCGAGATGATGGACGCCAGCGTCAGCGGATCGATGTTGCCGCCGCACAGCACCAGCCCGACGCAGCGGCCGCGGAAACGGTCCGGGTCCGCGAGCACGGCGGCGAGTCCCGCCGCACCGGCGCCTTCGACCACCGTCTTCTCGATTTCCAGCAGCATCAGGATCGCGCGCTCGAAATCGCCTTCGTCCACCAGCACGATGTCATCTACCCGCTCCCGCACCACCGGCAGCGTCAGGGCGCCCGGCGTCCTGACCGCAATGCCTTCGGCGATGGTGCTGCTGCCGAAAACCGGCGCTCCACCATGCAACACGCAACGCATGGACGGAAAGCGCCGGCTCTGCACGCCGATCACGGTCAGGTCCGGCCGCAGCGCCTTGGCCGCGGTCGCCATGCCCGCGATCAGGCCGCCGCCGCCGATGGGCACCACGAGCATATCCAGCGCGGGTACCGCCGCCAGCATCTCCAGGGCGATCGTGCCCTGCCCCGCCATCACCAGCAGATCGTTGTAAGGGTGGATGAAGACCAGATTGCGTTGCTGCGCAACGGTCTGCGCGTGGGCGTAGGCCGCATCGAAATTCTCGCCGGTCAGCACGACTTCCGCGCCGAAGGCGCGCGTGCGTTCGACCTTCACCTGCGGGGTGAACTGCGGCATGACGATGACGGCGGGCACGCCGAGGCGCTGCGCGTGATGCGCCACGCCCTGCGCGTGATTGCCGGCGGAGGCCGCGATCACACCGCGCCGGCGCTCGTCGCCCGTCAGTGCCGTCAGCCGGTTCAGCGCGCCGCGCTCTTTGAATGACGCGGTGAACTGGTGGTTCTCGAACTTGAGATGGATCTCGGCGCCCGTCAGTTCGGACAGCGTGCGCGAGTGCAGGCAGGGCGTATTTGCCACCTGGCCGGCCAGCGTCGCGGCGGCGCGTTCGATATCCTGGAGCGTGATCATTGGAGAACCAGCAGCCAGTCTACCGCGACCGCTCCCTCGGGCCCGCAACGGACCGGGTTGAGGTCCAGTGATGACAGGCGCGGTCCCAGCGCAGCGCCGGCTCGCGAGACTGCCGCCACCAGTTCGGCGACCGCATGACGATCGACCGGCGGCTGCCCGCGCACGCCGTCGAGCATGGCGCGGCCGCGCAAGCGGTCCAGCAGCGCAAGTGCCTGCCCGGCGGTGACCGGTGCGCGCGCGAACACGACGTCGCGCTGCACTTCCACGAAAATCCCGCCGAGGCCAACCATCACCACCGGGCCGAACGCGGGATCCTGGTGCAAACCGACCACCAGTTCTACGGCACCGCCCGCCATCGGCTGCACCAGCGCGCCCTCGATGCGCGCTGCGGGGAGATAGGCGCGGGCATTCTTCACCACCTCCGCGTAAGCTTCCCGCACGGCTTGGGCCGAGGCCAGGTTCAGGCGCACACCGTCGGCTTCGGTCTTGTGCGGGAGATCGGGCGACTCGACCTTGAGCACGACCGGATAGCCCAGCCGCACGGCGGCGGCCACGGCCTCGTCCGCGTTCGTTGCCACCACGGCCGGTGCCAGTGCAACCCCGTAGCTGGCGAGGACCTGTGCCGCTGCCAGTGAAGGCACCAGGCCCGCCGGCAAGGCATCCGTGTTGAGGGGCACAGCCTCAGCGGAGACCGCAGCCGCGGCCCGTCGCTGCGCCGCGGCGTACTCCGCCAGCGCCGCCACCGCATCCACGGCCGGTTCCGCGCCACGCAGCACCGCGATGCCGAGCGCGTGCAGGCTGGCGATCGCCGTCGGCGATGCCGCGACCCAGGCGACCACGAAAGGCTTGCGCGCGAAGGCCTTGATCTCGCCGAACAGCGCGACGAGCTTGTCCACGTGCGCGTCCATCAACTGCAGCCAGATGATGGCGACATCCACCGCGGGATCATCCAGCACCGCGCGCACCGCCTCGCGCAGCAGCCCCGGTTCGGCGACGAACTGCCCCGTGATGTCGACTGGATTGTCGGCGGTGCCGAAACCGGGAATCGCTTTCCGCAGCGCGACCCGCGTATCCGGCCCCAGTGCCGGCACCGTCAGACCCAACTCCTCCGCGCGGTCGGCCATCAGCACGGCCGCCCCGCCGGACTGGGTGACGATACCTAGCCCGTTGCCCGCCGGCAGCGCGCAGTGCGCCAGCACCTCGACGATATCCAGCATCTGCTCTTCGTTGCGTGCGCGCACGATCCCGCACTGGCGGACCACGCCCTCGAACACGGCGTCCGCGCCCGCCAGCGACCCGGTATGCGACGCTGCCGCCCGTGTGCCGGCCTCGGTACGGCCGACCTTGGTCACCACCAGCGGCTTGCCCGCCGCCAGGGCACGACCGGCCAGCGCGACGAGCGCCGCGCCATCCTTCACGCCTTCCAGGTAGCCCGCGCCCACGCGAATACGCGGGTCGGCGAGCACCGCGTCCATGACTTCCGCGAAGTGCAGGTCGGCTTCGTTGCCGGTGTTCACGAAATAACCCAGTCCCATGCCGCGGGCGCGCGCCAGGGCGGCAATCGCCGTGCCGAAGGCGCCGGACTGGGTGACGAAGCCCACCGGACCCGGCGGCATGGGGCCGTCCGCGTACTGGCTGAAGGTCGCGACCACGCGGTCGAAGGCGTTGATCAGGCCCAGGCAGTTGGGGCCGCACAGGCGCAGGCCGGCTGCGCGGGCCGCGCTGACCAGCGCAGCCTCCAGTTGCTGTCCCGCCTCCCCGCCTTCGCCGAAACCACTGCTGAACACGACCGCGGCCGGCGTGCGCGCGCGGCACAGGTCGGCGATGGTCGCCAGCACCTGCGCGGCTGGCACCGCCACGATGGCGAGATCGACCGGCTTGCCGATCGCCGCCACCGACGGGTAGCAGCGCAGATCGCCGATCGCTGCGTATTTGGGATTGACCGGATACAGCGCCCCCGCGTAGCCCGCTTCCAGCAGAAAGCGTAGCGGTCGGCCGTTGATCTTCCGGAAGTCGTTCGAGGCGCCGACGATGGCGATGGCACGCGGCGAGAGCAGTGCGGATAACGCGTTCATGGGCGGCACCCCCGAACTGTGCAAGGTGACAGTGCCGGCTGTCAACGCGCCCGCCGCGCTCACCGGCGGCCCAGCCAGCGCTGCGCTTCGGCAGCTTCGCGCAGCGCGGCGACCGTGCTGATCCCGCGGGCGGCGGCCTGCGCGATCACGGCCAGCGCGAGCTGCGCGGTGGCCGTGGCGTCGGCCAGCGCGTTGTGCCGCTCGGCGTTCTCGATGCCGAAGGCTGCCAGCCAGTGATCGAGCGAGCTCGTGCGTTCGCCGCGCTCGCCGCAGACCGCGGGTGCGAGCCAGGCCAGGTCGAGCCAGACCGCCCCGAAACGCAGACCCAGTTGCGCGCGCATCGCACGCTCGATCAGTGTGCGGTCGAAGGGTGCATGAAACGCCAGCAGCGGATCGCGTTGCGCGAAATCGAGAAACGCCGCCAGCGCAGTGGCGGATGGCGCGCCCCTGCGCTGCGCGTCGCCGCCGATGCCGTGCACGAGGATGTTGTCGTTGCTGCTGGCTGCAGACTGCCGGATCACGACTTCGAGGCTCTGGGCCAGCACCAGCGCCCCGCGTTCCAGCGCCACTGCGCCGATCGCCAGCAGGCGGTCGCGCGCCGGATCGAGCCCGCTCGACTCGACGTCCACTACGATCAGCCGAGCTGCATCCGCGCGTCGGTCCTGCGCGGGCTGCGGTGTGCCGCGCCAGCGTTCCACTGCCCGGGCCTCGTCGCCCGACAGCACGCGCCCGCGCCCGAACCAGCCGGTGAACCAGGTCATAGTTCGTAGTCGAGCGCGAGCCGGGTCTGCAGGCGGCGCGCCTGCCGCAGGGCCTCCTTGAGGATGCGCCTGTCCACCTCATGCAAGCCGGCCGGATCGAGGCGGTTGTGGCCGCCGGCGCCGTCGGGATCGGCCTGCTGGCCGCGCAGGCGCAGCAGTTGCAGATGGAAGAAGCCGTCCACGGCGGCCTCCGTCTCGCCGGCGGTCATGTGCAGGCGCGGCCCCGCCTCGCGCAGGCGCACCGCAGTGCCGGTCGCCTCCACTCCCGTGGCCAGCGCGAAGATGCGCGCGGCATCGACAAAGAGCCGCGTGCCGGCGGTCTTCAGGTCGAGGGTCCCGGGCCAGGGTTCGCCGTCATCCACGACGAATTCCCGCAGCAGGCCCAGGGGCGGACGCGAGCGCAGGGCGTTGGCCGCCAGCAGGCGCAGGAAGCGCCGGTTGTCCGCCACCAACGCGCGCACGTACGTCCGCAGGTCGTGTCCGAGCGCGTGCACGCCACCCAACGCGCGCAGGTCGAAGAAGATGGATGCGTTCAGCAGCGCCTCCGGGTCCGGATCGCGTGTCCAGCCGGCAAAGCGTTCCTTCCACTCCGCGGACGTCAGGCACAGCGCCGGATTGCCCGCCATGATGTTGCCCTGGCACAGCGGGAAGCCGCAGGCATCCAGCGTGGCATTCACCGCGCGGGCAAGGGCCAGCAGGACGCTGCGCGCGCGCGCGGTGTCTTCCGCAGCGAAGACGATGCCGTTGTCCTGGTCGGTGGCCAGCGTCTGCTCCGAGCGGCCTTCGCTGCCGAAGGCGAGCCAGCACCAGCGTACGCCATCGAGCGGGTGGCGCCGCGCCTCCAGCGACAGGATGCGTGCGGTCAACTGGTCATTCAAGGCCGAAACGAGCTGCGTGAGCGGCTCCGCGGCCACCCCCTGCCCCGCCAGGTTGACGGTCAGCGCACGTACGTCGGCGGCGGCAGCCTGCAGGGCCGGGAGGTCGCCGGCGCCCGCGATGCGATCATGAACCCGCTGCAGGCTGACTCTCTGCAGCGCGAACAGGTCGCGTTCGGACACGATGCCGGCGAGGCGTCCGTTGGCAGCGTCCACCACGATCACATGCCGGATGCCCCGCTGCGCCATCAGCAGAGCCGCCTCGTGCGCGCTGGCCTCGCGCGGCAGGCACTCCGGATCGCGCGTCATGACGCCGGCGATCGGCTGCTCGAGCGATGCACCCGCGAGGACCACGCGATCGAGCAGGTCGCTGCGGGTGAAGATGCCGACCGGGCGCGAGGCCGCGTCCACCACGATCATGGACCCTACGCGCCCGGCGCTCATGTCGGTCAGCGCTACCCGCAGCCGGGTGTCTTCGGTACAGGCGACCGGCTGCGCGCTGCACAATTCCGCCACCGGGGTGAGCATGCTGTACTGCGCGCCGGCTTCGTGGCTGGCACGGGCCTGCTGCAGTTGCCGCGACTCCCGCAGCAGCGCCTTCAGGTAGTCCGTGCAGAACGCGCGAAAGCGTTCGCTGCGCGCGCACAGTTCCTCGAAAGCTTCCGCTGGCAGGCGATAGCAGAAGCTGTCCTCGACAGCGGTATACGGGTGGCTCACCGCGCGACGTTCGAGCAACGCACCGACGGAGAAGCATTCGCCCGGCCCCAGCATCACCGCCGCCGCGCCGGCCTCGCGCCGGTCCGGGGGCTGGGCCAGGCAGACCGCGCCCTTCTGGACGATGTAGAGGGCATCCGGCTGACCCGACCCCCGGGTGAGGATGGGTGTGTCGCGCGGAAAATAGGCGAGCGTCAGGCGCGCCACGGCATACTGCAGCGCCGCCTCTTCCACGTGGTCGAACGGCGGGTATCGGCGGAGGAAGCCCGCCGTCTGGCGCAACAGTGCTTCCGCCGGCATCGTGGCTCGCGTCGGTCACCGCGCCCGGAAGGCCCGGCGGATTACCGGTACACCAGTACCGGGATGGTGGAGTGCGTGAGTACCTTGGCCGTTTCGCTGCCGAGCAGCAGACCGCTGATGCCACGGCGGCCGTGCGAGGCCATCATGATGAGGTCGCACTTGCGCTTCTTGGCCTGCTTGACGATTTCCTCGTACGGCGCGTCGCTGGCGGCCGACACGGCCTCGCAGGTCACACCGGCGACCTTGGCGTCGCGCTGGGCGCCGGCCAGGATTTTGGCCGCGCGCGCCGCCGACTCCTGTTCGAAACGCTTCTGCAGGGACGCGCTGGAAACAGCCACAAAGCCTTCGTCCATCAAGGTACGGAACCGGGGCGTGACGTGCAGGATCGTGACCTGCGCGCCCGTCTCGCCGGCAAACTCGATCGCCCGCTTGATCGCCTTCTCGGCCAGTTTGGAGCCGTCGGTCGGTGCCAGGATGTGCTTGAACATGGTGCCCCCTAAAACGTTGTAATGCTTGGAAAGGTGTGCGTTGCTGGATCCTAACGCCGGACGGGCCTGCGGGTTTGATGCATATCAAGCGCCCGTCAATGTCGCCGCGCGGTCAGGTGTCCGGGGAGTGGGAGAACGTCGATGCCCTCTTCCTGGAGGGACTCGACTTCCTCGGTTGAGGCGGTGCCCCGGATGCGCCGCTCATCCGACTCGCCGTAGTGGATCTTGCGGGCTTCCTCCGGAAAACGGCCGCCGACGTCTTCGGTATTGCGCACGATGTGGTCCATCAGCTTCGCCAGCGCCTGTGCGCCGAGGTTCGCCACCGGCTGGGGGACCGCGGGGGTCGTCGCGGCCGACGCATCCGTCGCCGCCGGACGCGCCTTGCCGATGTAGGGCGCCGACGGCAGTCGCTCCACCTGCGCGCTTGCGCAGACAGGACAGGACAACAGGGCCTCGCGCTGTTGGCGCTCGTACTCCTCGCCGGAGGCAAACCAGCCCTCGAAGCGGTGGCCCCTGTTGCAGGCAAGATTGAAAACCTTCATGGAACGATCTTACACGAGACGGCTGCGCGGCCCCTTAGAATACCGGGCATAACCGCCGGAATTGAACGGAGACGCTGATGGAATTGCTGATGGACCCTGCTGCATGGGTGGCGCTCGCCACCCTGACCGCCCTCGAGATCGTGCTGGGCGTGGACAACATCATCTTTATTTCCATCCTGGTCGGCCGCCTGCCCGTCGCGCAGCGCAATCTCGCGCGCCGGCTGGGCCTCGGCCTTGCCATGGGCACGCGCATCCTGCTGCTGCTCGCACTGTCCTGGGTCATGGGGCTCACCGCCCCGCTCTTCACCGCCTTCGGCATGGAGATTTCCGGCCGTGATCTCATCCTGATCGGCGGCGGTCTGTTCCTGCTCTGGAAAAGCACCGCCGAAATCCACCATAGCCTGGAAGGCCAGGCGCAGGACCAGGGCACGGGGAAAAAGGTTGCGCAGGCGACATTCGGCTCGATCCTGGTCCAGATCGCCGTGATCGACATCGTCTTCTCGCTCGACTCCGTGATCACGGCGGTCGGCATGGTCGATCAGGTGGAGGTCATGATCGCCGCCATCGTCCTGTCCGTGATGGTCATGATGTTTGCCGCGCGGCCCATCGGCGAGTTTGTCGACCGGAACCCCACCATTAAGATGCTGGCGCTGTCCTTCCTGATCATGATCGGCATGGCACTGGTCGCCGAGGGCCTTGAGTTCCACGTGCCCAAGGGCTACATCTACTTCGCGATGGCTTTTTCGCTCGCGGTGGAAATGCTCAACATTCGGCTGCGCGGGCGGACCGCCTCGCCCGTGCAACTGCGCAAGAGCGGTCAGCCGAGGTAGGCCCCTGCCCGCTCAACCCGCTGCGCACAGTTCCGCGCTGCGCGTCTTGGCGTATTCGAGCGCGGCAAAGCCGGTGTTGCCAATGGTCTTGCCATCGCTGCGCAGCACGCACGGAACCTGGCCGAAGGTCTGGTAGTGCACGAACAGGGCGTCGCCGGTCATGCCCGGCTTGTGCTCCTGCAGGAGGAAGTCGTCGATCAGGCGTTTGGCCACCGCGATCGCCGCCGGCTGTTCCTCAAACTCGCCGAGGTGCTGGAGCTGCCGGCCGACCGGATTGAAGGGCGAATAGGCTTCGACGAAATAAGGCATCACATCTCCCGCAAAACTGTTCTGGTGCCCAGGGCCGGACTCGAACCGGCATGCCGCTTGCGCAGCGAGGGATTTTAAGTCCCTTGTGTCTACCAATTTCACCACCCGGGCTCAAGCAGGACGCTTGATCGCAGGATTCTACGACTACGCTGCAGGTTGTCCGGGCACCCGATTTTTCGGTTCCGGGCAAACCGGCGGCGGGTGGCAGTGGAAACTGGAGGCGGGGGTCGGAATCGAACCGGCGTACACGGCTTTGCAGGCCGCTGCATAACCACTCTGCCACCCCGCCGGAGGCCTGAAAATACGAAGGGGAAAACGGGCTTGAGCACTGCTGCCGTTTTCCCCTGGAATTCTGGAGCGGGAAAGGAGTCTCGAACTCCCGACCTCAACCTTGGCAAGGTTGCGCTCTACCAACTGAGCTATTCCCGCGCGAAACGCCATTATATCAAAAGCCTGCGGACCTTGTCCGCCCTTAGCCTTACCTAGTCAGGCTGCGCCCCAGCGCCGGCCATGCCAGCCGCAGGTAATAGGCCATCGACACCAGAGTCAGCGCGGCCGCGGCCCAGATCAGCCAGGTGCCGGTGACGGCGGGCTCGAACGCCCCGATTGGATCGTCATAGAGCAGCATCGGGATGGCGATCATCTGCGCCCCGGTCTTGATCTTGCCGATGCTCGACACCGCCACGCTTTTCGACTCACCGATCTGCGCCATCCATTCGCGCAGCGCTGAAATCGCGATTTCGCGGCCGATGATGATGAAAGCGACGATAGCGTCCAGGCGGCCCAGATAGAGCAGGATGATCAGCGCCGCCGCCACCATCAATTTGTCGGCCACCGGGTCGAGAAAAGCGCCGAACTTTGACGTCTGGTTGAGCTTGCGCGCGAGCCAGCCATCCAGCCAGTCGGTGACCGCCGCCAGCACGAACAGCACGGTCGCCATCAGGTTCTGGTTGGGCGCGGATACCCAGCTTTTCTCGAAATAAAAGATACCGACGAATAGCGGGATCATGAGGATCCGCGCCACCGTCAGGATATTGGGAACGTTCCACATGGCGGTGCTCAGTGTAACGCGTCGTAGATGCGCTGCGCGAGCATGCGGCTGACACCCGGCACGGCCGCGAGCTCGTCCACGCTGGCTGCGCTGAGTCCGCGCACGCCACCGAAACGCGTGATCAGGCTCTGGCGTCGCTTGGCGCCGACGCCGTCGATCGCGTCGAGCGGCGACTGCGTGCGCGCCTTGCCGCGCCGCGCACGGTGCCCCTCGATCGCGAAGCGATGCGCTTCGTCGCGGATCTGCTGGATCAGATGCAGGGCCGGATCGTCCGCCGCCAGCAGGAGGGGCTCCGCCCGCCCCGGGAAAAACAGCTGTTCGAGCCCCGGCTTGCGGGCCTCGCCCTTGGCCACGCCCACCAGCGGCACCGTACCCAGCCCGAGGTCGCGCATAACCTCCACCGCGACGCCGAGTTGCCCCTTGCCGCCGTCGATCAGCACCAGGTCCGGTGTCGGCGCCTCGCCGTTGACGACGCGGCGGTAGCGCCGCGTGAGCACCTCGCGCATGGCGGCGTAGTCATCGCCGGCCGCGGCGGTCTCGATGTTGAAGCGCCGGTAATCGCTCTTTTTCATTGCGGAATGGTCGTACACCACGCAGGACGCCACGGTGGCTTCCCCCATCGTGTGCGAGATATCGAAACATTCGATGCGTTCCGGCGGCTCGGCCATCCCCAGCGCCGGCCCCAGCGCCTGCACGCGTGCCTCCTGCGTCATCCGCAGCGCGGCCTGCTGCCCCGCCCCCAGCGCGGCGTTCTTGCCCGCCATCGCCAGCCACACGCGGCGCTCGCCACCCGGACGCGTGTTGAGCACGACCGGGCGCTGCGCCTGCTCCGACAGCAGCGCGGACAGGGTTTCCGCATCAACCTGGGCGCCGACGATCACGAGCGGCGGCACCGGATGTTCGGCGTAGTGGTGCGAAATGAAGGCGTCGAGCACCGACACCGCGTCCGCATCGCCCGCGTTGCGCGGAAAGAAGTTCTTGTCACCGAGATGACGGCCGCCACGCACCATCGCCAGGTTCACGCACACGACCCCGCCCGACTCCGCGCAGGCGAGGATGTCGGCATCGGTGCCCCGCTCGCTGTCGACGAACTGGCGCTCGCGCACCCGCCCCAGCGCGCCAATCTGGTCGCGGAACACGGCGGCCTTTTCGTATTCCTGGTGGTCGGCGGCCGTGGCCATGCGCCCTTCCAGCGTCTGCACCACTTCGTCGTCCTTGCCCTCCAGGAAGAGCGTCGCGGCGTGCACGTCCTCCGCATAGTCCGCCGGCGCGATCAGGCCGACGCAGGGCGCGCTGCAGCGCTGGATCTGGTGCAGCAGGCAGGGTCGTGAACGCGCGCTGAACACGCTGTCCTCGCAGGTCCGCAGCCGGAACACGCGCTGCAGGAGCTGCATGCTCTCGCGCACGGCGCCCGCGTTCGGAAAGGGGCCGAAAACCTGGTGCCGGCGGTCAACGCTGCCGCGGTGAAAGCGCAGTTGCGGAAAGGCATGCCCCGTCACCATCAGGTACGGATAGGACTTGTCGTCGCGGAACAGGATGTTGTAGCGCGGCGCGAGCGACTTGATCAGGTTGTTTTCCAGCAGCAGCGCTTCGGATTCCGAGCGCGTGACCGTGGTTTCCAGCGCGGTCACCTGCGTGAGCATCAACTGGATGCGCGGCGACAAGCCCTGCGCCTTCTGGAAGTACGAGGACACCCGCTTTTTCAGGTCGCGCGCCTTGCCGACGTATAACGCTTCGCCCGATGCGTTCAGCATGCGGTAGACGCCAGGCAGGTGCGGCAGACCGGCAACCAATGCTGCGGCATCGAATGCCGGCGACGACGGGCGGGGTTCTGCCATGGCGCGGATTCCGGGCAGGCTCAGGCGGCGCGTTCGGTGGCCAGTCGCACTTCTGCCATCACCTGGTCGAACATTGCGGGGGTCAGGCGGCGGGTGTTGATGTTGTAGCGGCTGCAATGATAGCTGTCGAACAGGCGCGTTCCGTCCGGCAGCGCGTAGCGGGCGCCGTGCCCGAATGCGTGGGCAGAAGGCTTGAGTGCGAGCGCCCTCAGTACCGCCTCGTGCGCGATACGCCCCAGCGCCAGGATGACCGCGCCGCGCGGAAGCGCGGCCAGTTCCGCCCGCAGGTAGCCATTGCACTGACGGATCTCGGCGGGTGTGGGCTTGTTGCCGGGCGGCACGCATTTCACGGCGTTGGTGATGCGGCAGCGTTGCAGCTGCAAACCGTCGTTCGCATGCACAGACTCCGGCCGGCTGGCGAAGCCGTGGCGGTGCAGCGCCGAATACAGCACGACGCCCGCGTAGTCCCCGGTGAACGGACGGCCGCTGCGGTTTGCCCCGTGCATGCCGGGGGCCAGTCCAACGACCAGCAGGCGCGGCTGCGCGGCGCCAAACGGCGGCACCGGTCGGGCGTGGTAATCGGGATGTGTGGCGCGGCAGGTATCCAGGTAGTCCGCCAGCCGCGGACACTCGCGGCAATCCAGTGCGAACGGCCGTTCGTGCGCCTCGGAACGGCGGAGACGCGCCACCACCGTCGCCTCGTCAACCCCGGACGAGCGGCAGTTCACCGGGGCGCTGGTCCATCGCGCGCACGGCGGCCAGCGCCGTCCGGTACTGGCCTTCGTCCGGGCCGCTGCGGGGGTCGCCGTGCCCATGCATGCGCGCCAGCCGCGCCAGGCTGACGGCCGGCAGGCCGTCTGCCAGCTCGGCGAGCAACTGGTCCGCCGACGCGGGCTGGTTGCAGACCAGCACCATGTCGCAGCCCGCCTCCAGCGCGGCGCGTGCGCGCGCCGTGACGTTGCCCGCCACGCTCGCACCTTCCATGCTCAGGTCGTCGCTGAACACCGTGCCGGTAAAGCCCAGGCGCCCGCGCAGAATTTCCTTCAACCACAGCGGCGAGAATCCGGCCGGCCGCGCATCCACCTGCGGGTAGATGACGTGCGCCGGCATGACGCCGGCCATGCCGGCTGCCGACAGCGACTCGAAAGGCTTCAGGTCGGCGGCCTCGATGTCGGCGAGCGTGCGATCGTCCAGCGGAATTTCGTGGTGCGAATCCGCGCGCACATACCCATGCCCGGGGAAATGCTTGCCGACCGCGGCCATGCCGGCGCGGCGCATGCCGGACACCAGCCGCCCGGCGAGCTCGGAGACCGCCTCCGGCCTGGCATGAAAAGCGCGGTCGCCGATCACCCCGCTAGCGCCGTAATCGAGGTCCAGCACCGGCGCGAAGGAAAAGTCCACGCCGCAGGCGCGCAGTTCCGCCGCCAGCACGTAGCCGGTATCGAAAGCGAGCTGGCCGGCGCGGCGCGGGTCGTGGTCCCAGATCGCGCCGAGGGCGCGCATCGGCGGCAAAGCGGTGAAGCCGTCGCGAAAGCGCTGCACGCGGCCGCCTTCGTGGTCCACCGCCACCAGCAGCGGCGGATCACGCAGCGCGTGGATTTCCGCGGTCATCGCGGCGACCTGCGCCGGCGACGCGTAGTTGCGCGCGAACAGGATGACGCCGCCGGTCAATGGATGCCGCAGGCGCCGCCGGTCTTCATCGGTCAGTGTGGTACCGGCTACGTCGAGCATGACCGGGCCCAGCGGCAGCGATTGGGATGCGCTCATGGGAGCTTATTTCTCCAGCACCACGCAGGCGCAGGCGAGGCTCTTCTCGTCGCTGATCGTCAGGTGGTGGCCCTGGATGCCGCGTTCGCTGACCAGCGCCGCGAGATTGGGATGAAATTCGAAGCCCGGTTTGCCCAGCCGGTCGGACACGATGCTGATGCACTGCAGGGTCACCGGGTAGCGGAAACCGGTGCCCATGGCCTTGGAGAACGCCTCCTTGGCGGCGAAGCGGTTGGCCAGGAACAGCACGGGCTGCGCGGTCTTGGCGTAGCCGGGCCGCTCGCGCGGCGTAAGCACCCGCCGCACGAAGCGATCACCGAAACGTTCGAGCACGCGCGCCACCCGCGCCGGTTCGATCACGTCGATGCCGATGCCGTAGATCATGTGCCCGCCGTCGCCAGCAGATACTGGCGCACGGTCTCCGCCAGTCCCAGTTCCAGCGCGTCGGCGATCAGCGCATGGCCGATCGACACTTCCAGCACGCCCGGCACCGTGCGCAGAAACACCGGCAGGTTCGCCCGGTTGAGGTCGTGCCCCGCGTTGATGCCCAGCCCTGCTGCGTGCGCGGCCTGAGCGGCCGCGCGGTAGCGGACGAGCTCGGCCCCTTCCGCGGCGGTGCCGAAGGCTTTTGCATAAGGCTCGGTGTACAGCTCGACGCGGTCGGCGCCCAGCGCCGCGGCAGCGCCCATCGCTGCCGGCACCGGGTCCATGAACAGGCTCACGCGGATGCCACGTTGCTTCAACTGCGCGATGACGGGCCGCAGGCGAGCGCCGTCGCGCGCGAGATCCCAACCGTGATCGGAGGTGAAAGCGCCGCTTTCATCGGGCACCAGCGTGCACTGGTCGCAGCGCACGCTCTGCACCGCCTCGAGCAGGTTGTGGAAGGGATTGCCCTCGATGTTGAACTCGGCCCGGGGGTAATGCGCGAGCAGCGCGGCAAGCGCGGGCACGTCGTCGTTGCGAACGTGGCGGCCGTCCGGACGCGGATGCACGGTGATGCCGTGGGCGCCGGCGTCGAGCGCAGTGCGCCCCGCCCCCGTCACGCTCGGGATGCCGAGCGTGCGCTGGTTGCGCAGCAGCGCGACTTTGTTCAAATTGACGCTGAGGCGGGTCATGCGGTACGGGGTACGAGATGCGGGGTGCGGAAAGATTCAGAACGCGGCAAGATCGCGCAGTAGCTGGCGGGTATGCAGTACCTGGTCGCCTAAGTAATGATTGATGAGGATGCGCATCAGCTGCTTGGACTGCTGCAGCGTGAGCGCATCGTCGAACAGGCCGTTCTGCATGTCGATCAGCGTACGGCCCTGCAATTCTAGCCGGTTTTCCTGCGGCGATCCGTTCACGCGCACCGGCCCCTGCTCGACCACGTACACGTAGCGCGCCTCTTCGGCGATCGCCTCCCCGCTGCGGCTATCGCGATCCAGCGGCAGCGCGTAGCCGAGTTCCCGCAGCAGGGCCATTTCGAAGCTGCGCAACACCGCTTCGACCCGCTGGCCTTGCGCCAGTTGCCCGAGTGCTGCGAGGTAGGCCTCGAACAATCCCTCGTGCGGTGCGTCGCGCGCGAGCAGCTTGATCAGCAATTCGTTCAGGTAAAACCCGCACAGCAGCGCACGGCCGCGTACCTGCAGCGGCGCGGTGCGCCATTCCGCGCTGTGCAGTGTTTTCAGCTCAGACTTGCCGGACCAGGCCAGCACCAGGGGCTGGAAGGCGAGCAGTGTGCCGCGCAGGGCCGAGCGCGGGCGCCGCGCGCCCCTGGCGACCAGCCCCACGCGCCCGTACTGACGCGTGAACGCCTCGACGATCAGGCTCGATTCGCGGAAGGGATAGGTGTGCAGCACCAGGCCGGGCTCGCCATCGACGCGCACCCGGTCGCCGGCCGTGTTGCTACTCATAGCCGAAGCGGGCCAGCGCCCTCGCGTCGTCCGCCCAGCCGCTGCGGATGCGCACCCACAGTTCCAGGTGCACCTTGCCGCCGAACAGCTTCTCCATATCGCGGCGCGCGGCGGTACCGATCGCCTTCAGGCGCTCCCCGCCCTTGCCGATCACGATGGGCTTCTGGGAATCCTTGTCCACCACGATGGCGGCGTTGATGCGCCGCAACTGCCCTTCCTGCTTGAAGGCCTCAATCTCAACCGCCAGCTTGTACGGCAGTTCGTCGCCTAGCGCGCGGAACAGCTTCTCGCGCACCATCTCGGCGGCGAGGAAGCGCTCGGAGGCCAGGGTGATCTCGTCCTCGCCGTAGAGGGCCGGCTGTACCGGCAGCAGCTGCGCCGTGGCGGCGATCAGGTCTTCGACCTGGTCGCCGCGCGTCGCCGACACCGGCACCAGTTCGCGGAAGGGAAAGGCCTGCGCCAGATTGGCCAGGTACGGGAGCACGCTGCGCTTGTCCTTGGCGCGGTCGGTCTTGTTGATGACCGCCAGCACCGGCCGGTCGCGCGGCAACAGCGCCGTGACGGCTTCGTCGGCCGCGCCGTAGCGCAAGGCCTCGTAGACGGCGAGCACCACGTCGACTTCGCCCAGCGTACTACGCACGCTGCGGTTCATCATCTGGTGGAGCGCCCCGCTGTGCTCGCGCTGGAAGCCCGGCGTGTCGACGAACACCAGCTGCACCGACGGACGCGTCAGGATGCCGGTGATGCGGGCGCGCGTCGTCTGCGCGCGCGCCGACACGATCGAGATCTTGGCGCCGACCAGGCGGTTCAGCAGCGTCGACTTGCCGACGTTGGGCCGCCCGACGATGGCGACCGTCCCGGCATGAAAGGGATCCGCCATCGGTCAGCGCGTGGAGACCTGATCACAAGCCGCAGCAGCGGCGGACTGCTCGGCGCTGCGCCTGCTCGCGCCGGTGCCGAGCGTGCGGATGCCGAACGCGGGGACGCGGCATTCGACCTCAAAGGTCTGCGCATGGGCTTCGCCGCGGGTGGCAACCACCGCATACAGGGGCAGAGGCAGACGCTTACCCTGCAGCCACTCCTGCAGCCGCGTCTTCGGGTCCTTGCCCAGTTCCAGCGGATCGGCCCGCTCGAGCAGTTCCGCATACAGGCGTCCGACCACGCCGCAGGCGGCATCGAAGCCGGCGTCGAGGAAGACCGCGCCGAGCAGCGCTTCGAGGGCGTCCGCGAGGATGGAGGGCCGCTGCGCCCCGCCGCTTCGGCGCTCGCCTTCACCCAGGCGCAGCGCGGCGCCCAGTCCCAGTCCCGCGGCGAGTTCGGCGAGGGTCTGCTGATTCACGAAATGCGCCCGCAAGCGGGACAGTTCGCCTTCTGGCAATGCAGGGAAGCGGCGGTAGAGTTCGGCGGCCACCGCGCAGTTCAGCACGCCATCCCCCAGGAACTCGAGGCGCTCGTTGTGGACGGCGTCGGCGCTGCGGTGGGTCAGCGCACGGTCGAGGAGCGCGAGGTCGCGAAACTCGTGGCCGATGAGGGTCGCGATGCCGGAAGGGTTCATTCCTGGCGCTGAGGCCGCTACTTTCCTTCGGACGTCGGATTGAAATCCATCACCACGCTGACGTTGGCGAACAGCGGCACCTTGACCGAGTAAGAACCGCTCAGCACCAGCACGCCGCCCTCCTTGCTCATGACGATGTCCTGGCCGGTAAAGTTCTGGATGTTGTCGATGAGCTGGTAGCGTGACCACGCGGCATCGATCTGGCCGCGTGCGGCGTTCGCGTTTTCCGGCGCGGACGCAATGGCCTTCAGGTTGCGCTTGATGTTGTTGTACTCGAGGACCGGCGGCACCACCTTGAACCCTAGCAGGACCACGAAGATCAGGAGGAACAGCACGACGATCAGTCCGCCCAGGGAAACACCGCGCTGCTTGCTGACATTCATCATCATGGCCTCGTCTTTCGGTCGGTCATTGGATCACGGTGCCGATGCGGCGCCACTCCCCGAAGTGCCACCAGATCAGGAAGGCTTTGCCGACCACGTTCTGGTCGGGCACGAACCCCCAGTAACGGCTGTCCAGGCTGGAGTCCCGGTTGTCGCCCAGCACGAAATAGTGCCCAGCAGGCACTGTGCAGGTAAAGCCGGACTCATTGTAATTGCAATTGCCGCGTGAGGGGAACGTGGCCACGCGATGCAGGAACAGCGGCGGGACATCCGGCTGGACCAGAATGGCGTGCTGGTGCGTGCCCAGCGTCTCCAGGTAGCGGTCGGCCGTGACGTATTGCAGTGACGATTCCGTGTAGCTGAACTGGCCGTCCGGCTGCACCGGCACTTCCTGCCCGTTGATCGACAGGCGCTTGTGCCGGTAGGCCACGGTGTCCCCCGGCAGGCCGACCACGCGCTTGATGTAATCGAAGGACGGGTCCTCCGGGTAGCGGAACACCATGACGTCGCCGCGCGCTGGCTGCCCGACCTCGATCACCTTGGTGTTGAGGACCGGCAGGCGGATGCCATAGGTGAACTTGTTGACCAGGATGAAATCGCCGACCAGCAGCGTGGAGAGCATGGACCCGGACGGGATCTTGAAGGGCTCCACCAGGAAGGAGCGCAGCAGGAAGACCACGAGGATGACCGGGAAGAAGCTCTTCGGATACTCGATCCACCAGGGCTCCTTGCTCTCCGCCGCCCGCCCCTTGGCAAAATACAGCTTGTCGGCAAGCACGACCAAGCCCGTGACGAGTAATGCAATAAACATGATGAGTGCAAAATTCACGACCGCAGCCTCGTCTTTCTTCTCTCGTCTATCGCTCTCATCTTGCGTGCCATCTATTTGTCCACCTGCAGAATCGCAAGGAAGGCTTCCTGCGGGATCTCCACGCTGCCGACCTGTTTCATGCGTTTTTTGCCGGCCTTCTGTTTTTCGAGCAGCTTCTTCTTGCGCGAGATGTCGCCGCCGTAGCACTTGGCGAGCACGTTCTTGCGCATGGCCTTGACGGTCTCGCGGGCGATGATGTTCGTGCCGATCGCCGCCTGGATCGCGACGTCGAACATCTGGCGCGGGATCAACTCGCGCATCTTGGACGCCAGCTCGCGCCCGCGCTGCTGCGAATTCGAGTGGTGCACGATCAGCGACAGCGCATCGACCTTGTCGCCGTTGATCAACAGGTCGAGCTTGATCAGGTGGTCGGCGCGGTATTCCTTGAAATCGTAATCGAGCGAGGCGTAGCCGCGCGACACCGATTTCAGCTTGTCGAAGAAGTCCATCACCACTTCCGACAGCGGCAGATCGTAGGTCAGCATGACCTGCCGCCCAAGATATTGCAGGTTGCGCTGCGCACCCCGCTTGTTGTTGCACAGCGTGATCACGGGCCCGACATAGTCCTGCGGCACCAGGATGGAGGCCGTGATGATGGGCTCGCGGATTTCCTCGATCTTCGAGGCATCAGGCAAGCGTGAAGGGTTCTCGATTTCCTGTACCACGCCGTCCCGCATCAGCACCTGGTAGACGACCGTCGGCGCGGTGGTGATGAGTTCCATGCCGTATTCGCGTTCGAGCCGCTCCTGCACGATGTCCATGTGCAGCAGCCCGAGAAAGCCGCAGCGGAAACCGAAGCCAAGCGCCTGCGACGACTCCGGTTCGAAGCGGATCGAGGCATCGTTCAGCTGCAGCTTCTCCAGCGCCTCGCGCAGCGCGCCGTACTGGTTGGCGTCCACCGGGTAAAGTCCGGCGAACACCTGCGGCTTGATTTCCTTGAACCCTGGCAGTGGCTCGACCGCCGGACGGCTGGCGAGCGTCAGCGTATCGCCGACCTTCGCCGCCTGCAGCTCCTTGATGCCGGCGATGACAAAGCCGACCTCGCCAGCCGACAGGCGCTCGCGCGCCATCGATTTGGGCGTGAACACCCCGACCTGTTCGCAACCATAAGTGGCGCCGCTCGACATGAACCGGAACTGGTCCTTCGGCTTCAGCACGCCGTCGACCACGCGCACCAGCATGACGACGCCCACGTAATTGTCGAACCAGGAATCGATGATCAGCGCCTTCAGTGGCGCCGCCGCGTCACCGCCGGGCGGTGGAATGCGCACGATCACGCCCTCGAGGACGTCCGTGATGCCCTCTCCGGTCTTCGCGCTCGCGCGGATCGCGTCCTGCGCGGGGATGCCGATGATGTCCTCGATCTCCGCGATCACGCGCTCCGGCTCCGCCGAGGGCAGGTCGATCTTGTTCAGTACCGGCACCACGGTGACGCCCTGCTCGGTGGCCGTATAGCAATTGGCAACGGTCTGCGCTTCCACGCCTTGCGAGGCGTCCACCACCAGCAGCGCACCCTCGCAGGCGGCCAGCGAGCGCGAGACCTCGTAGGAGAAGTCGACGTGCCCCGGCGTATCGATCAGGTTGAGGTTGTACACCTGTCCGTCGCGCGCCTTGTAGGTCAGCGCCGCCGTCTGCGCCTTGATCGTGATGCCGCGCTCGCGCTCGAGGTCCATCGAGTCGAGCACCTGCGCTTCCATTTCCCGGTCGGACAGGCCGCCGCAGACCTGGATGAAGCGGTCGGCAAGCGTCGACTTGCCGTGGTCGATGTGGGCAATGATGGAAAAATTGCGGATATGCTGCATTGATGAACTGGTGGCCTGCGGAAAGCGGGGGCATGAACCTGTCACGAAAAAGGGCACCCGCGGTGCCCTTTTTCCAGAGAATCAGTATTTTACCGAATCGCGGCGCAGGGCGCAGCTACTCGATCTTGAGCGGGATGTAGAGCGAATTGCCGCCGCGGCGCACCAGCAGCGCGATGGTGCGGCCCTTCTCGATCTGGCCCATCAGTTGGCTGAACTGCTCGACCGCCTTCACGTCCTGGCTGTTGATGGCCAGGATGACATCGCCCCGGCGGATGCCCGCACGCGCGGCGGCGCCCTGCACGTCATCCACGAGCACGCCGCTGGTCACCTTGAGCTGCTCGCGCTGCGCCGCCGTCGGTTCGGAGACCGTGAGGCCATGCCGGCTGGCCGTCTGCGCGGGCGGTGTCGGTGTTGCGTCAGGCTTGCCGCGCCGCGGCGCCTGCGGGCCGCCCTGAGCCGTCCGCGTTTCTTCCGACTGCTCGGCCACCACCACCTGCAGCTCGCGCGCGGCCTTGTTGCGCCAAACCTGAAGCGTCGCCTTGGTGCCCGGTCTGGTTGCGCCGACCAGGCGCGGGAGGTCCTCGTTGGAGGCGACCGGCTTGCCGTCGAAGCGCAGGATGATGTCGCCCGCTTCCACGCCGGCTTTCTCCGCCGGGCCACCCTTCTCCACCGAGCTCACGAGGGCGCCCATCGGCTTCTGCAGGCCGAAGGACTCTACCAGTTCCTTGGTCACCGGCTGGATCACGACACCGATGCGGCCGCGCGAAACCCGGCCCACCGTGCGCAACTGCTGCGCGATCTCGTTGGCGACGTCGATCGGTATCGCGAAGGACAGCCCCATGAAGCCGCCGGTGCGGCTGTAGATCTGCGAGTTGATGCCGACGACCTCGCCGCGCAGGTTGAACAGCGGGCCGCCCGAATTGCCCGGGTTCACCGCGACGTCGGTCTGGATGAAGGGCACCAGCGTCTCCTGCGGCAGCGAGCGGCCCTTGCCGCTGACGATGCCGGCGGTCACGGTGTTCTCGAAACCGAAGGGCGAGCCGATGGCCAACACCCATTCGCCGACCTTGAGCCGGCCCGGATCACCGAACTTCACCACCGGCAGGCTGCTGGCGTCGATCTTGATCAGGGCGATGTCGGTGCGGCGGTCAGTGCCGATGACCTTGGCTTTGAACTCGCGCTTGTCGGTCAGCTTGACGGTGATCTCCTCGGCGCCCTCGATCACGTGCGCGTTGGTGAGGATGTGGCCGTCAGCGGAGATGATGAAGCCGGAGCCGAGCGAATTGGACTGGAATTCGCGTGGGCCACCCGGATTCGGAATGAACCGCCGGAAGAATTCGTAGAAGGGATCGTCCTCCCGCAGGTTGGGCGGCGCCTGCGGCACTCCGCCCGCGCCGCGCGCGGGCGCGGTCGTGCTGATGTTGACGACGGCAGGCCCCTGTTTTTCCACGATGTCCGTGAAGTCCGGGAGCCCCTGTGCCGCGGACGGCATGGCCAGCGACAGGAACGGTACGAGCACGAGGAGCGCTCTCAAGCTCATGGCATTACCCTGAAATGTGTGTGGGAACAGAACGGACGCAACGGCAGCCGCAGAATGCGCGGCGATCTTACCAGCTAGCGGCTTTTTTCGACGGCGGACTCCGCGAAGCGGCGCACGGTCTCCGCCGGCGCCTTGCCGAGCGCGGTGACCACATACTCGGGCGTCGCGTGCATGTAAACGTTGACGTTGCCCTGGCTGGCTGGCCCGCGTCCGCTGCTGGCCTGGGCCACGGGCTCGATGAACAGCGACACCGACGCCAGGCCATCCGAATACAGCAGGTGCGCGACCGGCGTGGGCTTGCTCTGCACCAACCGCCGCATCTCCGACATCTTGCGGAAACCGGACGGCGCGTCGCGCACCGTCCAGCCGGTGTCGCCGCCGACCTCACGCTCGACTACCGTGCTGCGGTCGACGGTCCAGCCCTGGGCCTTGCCTTGGTATTTGGAGCGCAGCAGGTCGCGGTTGACCGTATTGCCGATCGTGACCTGGGTGAAAGCCACCTGCTCCATCACCTCGTTGCGGGCGTCCACCATGCGCCCGGTCAGCGGCAGGCCACTGGCAAGTTCCGCGCAGAAACGATGGCCGTAGCGCAGCGCATCCTTGGGCTGGAGATTCAGCCAGCGGCATTCGTAGCCGGCCACCCGGTCCAGCGCGCCGGCGCTAATCGTGTAATGCTCGCCGATCCCGTTCAACTGGTCGGGCAGCGGCAGCGGGAAGCGCTGGGTTTTGCGCTTTTCAATGACGATGGTCTTGATCGCCGGCAGGTACGAGGTGACCTGATCGTTGCGCCGGACGACCTCGCGCGGCGGGCCGTCGAGCGTTTCCACCCGTTCGTGTTCGCCACCCGCGTCCAGGCAATGGGCGATCAGGGCGCTTTCCGCAGACTTGCCGGCGCTGTAGACGAAGGTGCCGCTGAAGCAGACCTGGCGCGAGGCGTTCGCCACTTTCTTCAGCAGGGCCATGCCGTCGACCGGGCCGCTGCTGGCGGGCGCTGCCGCGCCGGCCACGACCGCAGTGGCTGCGACCCAGACGCCGATCAGACCTGCTCCCCACCCTTGCATGCTGGATCGCTTAATGTTGCCGTCTGCGCTCAGCGCCGATCCGGCGAGGAATCGGCGGCGGCCACCGTGCGGACGTAGGCGCCCAGCGGGTGAATGGTGCTGCCGACGGCGTAATCCTGATGCGCGGCCAGGAGGGTGTTGACCTCACGCGCGCTCGGCGTCGGGGGGGTCTGCGCGATCTGCGAAGCGGGGCCGCTGTCGGTCTGGAAAGCAATGCTCAGCACCACCGCCACGCCGGCCAGCGACGCCGCCGCGGCCATCGCGTAGCGCAGGGTGCGCGGCGGGCTCCGGCGTGGGGCCAACGCCACCGGTTCCTGTTCGAGGCGGGCCATGACGCGGGCGGTGAAATCCCCGCCGGTCAGGACGTCGCCGCGCAGGGCGTCGCCGACACGGTGGTAGAGGGACCAAGCTTCGCGCGCGGGGTCGTCATGCAGTTGGCGCAGCGCCTGTGCCGCTTCGAACTCGGCGCATTCACCGTCGAGATAAGCCGATATCTTTTCCATCACCACCTCCTGTCCTTGCTGGTACCCAGCTGCGGACGCAATTGTTCCGCGATCGCTTCGCGCGCGCGGAAAATCCGCGAACGCACCGTGCCGATCGGGCAGTTCATGACTGCCGCGATCTCTTCATAACTCAGGCCGTCGATCTCGCGCAAGGTGATCGCCGTCCGCAATTCCTCGGGCAGCGCGTCGAGCGTCGAGCTGACGGTCGCCACGATCTGCTTGGTGGCCAGCTGGCTTTCGGGCGTATTCAGGTCCCGCAGCAGTTCGCCACCCTCGTAATTCTCCGCATCCTCGGCGTCCACGTCGCCGGTCGTCGGCGGCCGGCGTCCCAGCGCGACCAGGTAGTTCTTGGCCGTGTTGATGCCGATCCGGTACAGCCACGTGTAGAACGCGCTGTCGCCCCGGAAGTTCGGCAGCGCGCGATACGCCTTGATGAACGCCTCCTGCGCCACGTCCTCCACTTCGCCCGAATCCCGGATCCAGCGGGACAGGAGCCTCGTCAGCTTGCCTTGGTACTTCGACACCAGCAGACCGAACGCACGCTGATCGCCGCGTTGCGCACGCTCGACCAGTTGCTGATCGACTTCCCGATCGCTCATCGTTTCGCTGTGGGGGTAAAGGATTCAGTGCCATGGCCGCTGTCCCGGGTTACCCCGGGATCGAGGGCCTGCACTGACCTTGCCGGCGGTGCCCTTAGCGACTTTTCTCATAAAAACAACACGCTAAGTATACCTGCCGGCGCCCATAGCCGTAACCTGCAGCGGAACGTGTACTAACCAGTCGAGAACACAGACCCGTCGCACCCCGGAATAGTTCATGCACGCGCGGGGTTATCCGTGGGCGGACCGCAATCCCGGCGAGACCAGCACCCGTTCCGCCGCGTCGAACAGCCACTGGGTGACGAGCGCCAGGGCCGCGGCGGGCAAGGCCCCGGCCAGCAGGAGATCCCGGTCGTTGACCGCCAGCCCGGCCACGATGCGCTCGCCGAAACCGCCGGCGCCGATGAAGGCTGCGATCGTCGCCGTGCCCACGCCGATTACCGCCGACGTCTTGATCCCGGCGAACACGGTCGGCAGCGCCAGCGGCAGTTCGACCAGCCGCAGCCGGTCAGCGCGCGTCAGCCCTAGTGCCAGGGCCGCGGCCCGCAAGCCGGCCGGCACCCCCGCGAAGCCTTCGGCCGTGTTGCGCACGATGGGCAGCAGGCCATACAGAAACAGGGCCGCCAGCGCCGGCAGCATGCCGATGCGGTTCAAGGCCGCGACCAGGAAGGCCAGCAGCGCCAGCGCCGGCACGGTCTGCAGCACGCCGACCACGGCGAAGATCACGCCGCCCGTCCGCGGCGCGCGGGCAGCCCACAGGCCGAGCGGCAGACCCACGGCGATGCTCGCGGCCAGAGAAACCATCACCAGCAGCACGTGTTCGCGGGCGAGTCGCCAGAAATCGGGACCGAACAGGCGTTCGAAAAACGTCTCACCCGGCGGCGCCGCGGCGGCGGGCGCCGCGGCGAGGAAAGTATCGGCCGCCGCCGCGAAGGTCTGCCCCTGCAGTTCGACCGCCGCATTCAGCGCAATCATGCGCGGGACGCTCAGCGTGCCTTCGAGTTTCTGCAATGCCGCCCAAGTCTGCGGCAGCCGCTGCGGGAGATCGCTCCGGTAGAGCAGTATTGCGTCGTAAGCCGGAAAGTAGCCACGGTCGTCTTCCAGCACGCGCAGGCCGTAGCGCGCGATCTTGGCGTCGGTGGAGTACACGTCGGTCACGTCCACCCGCCCCGCCGCGATTGCTTCGAAAGCGAGCCCGTGATCGAGCCCGCGGGGCGCGAACGGCAGGCCGTAGGCTGTTTTCAGGCCAGGCCAGCCGTCGCGCCGGTGCAGGAACTCCTGCGACAGACCCAGGCGCAGTTCCGGATGGGCGGCGAGATCGGACAGGCGGCGTATCCCCAGCCGCGCGGCGTCCGGCTCGCGCATCGCCAGCGCATAAGTGTTGCCGAACCCGAGCCGGATACCCGCCGCGAGGCCGAGCGGCGCCAGCCCGGCGTTGAGTTCTTCCAGACGGCCCACTGCCGGCCGTTTGAGAATCTCCAGCGCGATGGTGCCCGTGTATTCGGGATAGACATCGATCGCGCCGCTCTGCAGGGCCTGGTAGACGATGGCCGTGTTGCCGAGCCCGGGCCGGAAGCGCACTTCCGCCTCGCCCACGCGCTGTGCCGTACGGGCGACGATCTCGCCCAGGATGTATGACTCGGTGAAGCGCTTGGAACCGACGGTCAGTTCGGCGGCGTGCAGGGCGCCAGCCAGCGCGAGCAGGACAGCACCGCTCGAGAGCGCCCGTTTCACTGGAACGGCGCCCGCTTGTCGTATTCCATCGCCGCCTGCTCCAGCGTGCTGAACTTCGCGCCGCCGTCCTTGAGCGTCCGGAGCAGCTTTTCCAGCACCGCCATCCGGTGCCCGCGGCCGACCACGAAGGGATGGAAGGTATAGGTCAGTACACCCCAGCCGACCGACTTCTTCATGTACACGAACTCGTTCACCCAGTTGTCCAGCACCAACCTTGCGTTGTGCAGCCCCGGCAGGATCCAGTCCGGCGTGCGGATGAACTCGAAATGCGGGTAGTCGTCCAGTGACCAGCTCACCGGCATCTCGATCAGCCGGGTGGGCGCGCCGAACACCGCGGGCGCATTCTGCGGAATGACGTCGCCCTGGCGTACGCGATAGGGCTGGTAGTCGTCGCCCATCATCGAACTGTCGTAAACGAAGCCGTGCTTCAGCAGCAGTTCGACCGAATGCGGCGACAAGTCCCAGGACGGCGAGCGGTAGCCGCGCGCGGGACGCCCAGTCAGCGCCTTGATGCAATCGTTGGCGCGCACGAGTTCGGCTTCCTCCTGCTCGCGCGTGAGCGTGGCCGGCGGCCGGTGCGTCCAGCCGTGGTGCCCGATTTCGCAGCCGGCGTCGGCGATCATGCGAGATTCGGCCGGATAGGTTTCCAGCGTGTGTCCCGGGATGTAGAAAGTCGCGGACACGCGGTATTTCTTCAGCAGTTTGAGGATGCGCGGGATCGCCACCGCGCCCAGTTCGCCGCGCGACACCGGCGACGGGCTGGCCATGCCGCGGGCGATGAAGCCCGACATGGCGTCGAAATCGAAGCTGATGCAGACGAGACGGCGGGACTGGGGAAACTGCCGGGCCATGCGCTCGCTCAGTCGGGAATCGGAGCCCGATTATAACGGCCGGTCGAGACGGACCGGCACTGTCGGTGGCAAAATTGGGCCCCCGCAACCGCGTACCTCGCTGGACCTCCCATGAAAATCGATTTCGACCTCGACCCGTACTGGATGCCTTTCACCGCCAACCGCAGCTTCAAGCAGACGCCGCGGCTGTTTGCCTCCGCCAAGGACATGCATTACACGACGGTGGATGGCCGCAAGGTACTCGACGGCGTCGCCGGGCTGTGGTGCGTGAATGCCGGGCATTGCCGACCGAAGATCGTAGAAGCGATCCAGCGGGAAGCGGCCAACATGGACTACGGCCCCTCGTTCCAGATGGGCCATCCCCTGCCCTTCAAGGTCGCCGAGCGTCTCAAGAAAATGCTGCCGGGCGATCTCGATTACACCTTCTTCACCAACTCGGGTTCCGAAGCGGCCGACACCGCGCTGAAAATCGCGCTCGCCTATCACCGCGCGCGCGGCGAAGGCCACCGCCGCATCCTGATCGGCCGCGAGCGCGGCTATCACGGCGCGGGCTTCGGCGGCATTTCGGTCGGCGGCATGCCGGCCAACCGCAAGGCCTTCGGCAACCTGCTGCCGGCGGTGGACCACCTGCCGCATACCCATGACCTGGAGCACAACCGGTTCTCGAAGGGACAGCCGGCCTGGGGCGCGCACCTCGCGGAAGACCTCGAGAAGCGCCTGATCCCGCTGCACGACGTCTCCAACATCGCCGCCGTGATCGTCGAGCCTCTGGCCGGTTCGGCCGGCGTGTTCGTCCCGCCGGTAGGCTACCTTGAGAAGCTGCGCGAGTTGTGCACCAAGCACGGCATCCTGCTGATTTTCGACGAAGTCATCACTGGCTTCGGACGACTGGGCGCGCCGTCCGCCAGCACGCGCTTTGGCGTCATTCCGGACATGGTCTGCCTCGCCAAGGGACTGACCAACGCCGCCGTGCCGATGGGCGCGGTCGTCGCCCGCAAGACCGTCTACGACACCATGATGACCGCGGCGCCCGACAGCACGATCGAGCTGTTTCACGGCTACACCTACTCCGGGCATCCGCTCGCTTGCGCCGCCGCCCTCGCCAGCCTGGACACCTATGAGGAAGAAGGCCTGTTCGCGCGGGCCAAGGAACTGGAAGGCTACTTCGCGGACGCCGTGCATTCGCTGATGGAAATGCCGAACGTCCTCGACATCCGCAACCTCGGCCTGGTGGCGGGTATCGAACTGGAGCCGCGGGTCGGCCAGCCCACCGCCCGCGCCTTCGAGGCCTTCCAGCGCTGCTACGAGGCCGGCGTGCTGGTCCGCACCACCGGCGACATCATCGCGCTGTCGCCGCCGCTCATCATCGACAAGCCGCAGATCGACCAGATCATCAGCACGCTGCGCAGCGTGCTGAGCACCCTGCGCTGACGCCCGCGGGCGGCCACGCCCGCCTCAGACGGGCGTGCGGTCCGCGAGTTCCCGCACGCAGTGCCGGATCCACAGCGCGGCGAGTTTTTCCTGCGCGCTGTTCTGCCGCAGCCGCTGGTCCAGGGCCGCGAAGTCCACGCGGTCGAGCGGCTGGTCCTGGTTGAAGCAGGAAAACACGTAGCTCACCACCCCCGTCGCCGGGTCGCGCTGCGGCTGCAGGCATTGGGCGCAGATTTCCTTCATCATGCACTGCATCGGCGAGTTGATCGAACCGAGCGCACAGTGCTGCGGCTTCAAGTACGGTGCCAGCACGTCGTGGCGCGCGCGCGCCACCGCCCCCATCATGCGGTCGGAGCCGATCGCGATCAGCCGGTCCGCGTCGGACATGGCGATTTCCGGTGTGCCCAGCTCGCCGGAGGCATAGGCCCGCATTGTCTGCACGATATTGCCGACGTAGGTGTGGTCCTGCGGCCGGTCCGGGGTAAACCCGGGCTCCTCGTCGCAGCACCAGACCACCACGTCCGCCGCCGCCTCGATCTGGGCGACCTTGTAACGGTCGATCATGCGCTTGTAGCCCGCGAAGTACAGCACCTTGCAGCCGGCGCGGCGCATCGCCTGGCCGATCGAGAACAGCACCGCGTTGCCGAGGCCGCCGCCGACCAGCACCACGGTGCCGCCTTCCGGGATTTCCGTCGGCGTGCCGGTTGGCCCCATGAGCACGACGGGCTCGCCCGGCTTGAGCCAGCGGCAGAGGTCGCTCGACCCGCCCATTTCGAGCACGATGGTGGACACGAGGCCGCGTTCCGGATCGACCCAGGCGCCGGTCATCGCCAGCCCTTCCATGGCCAGCGCGGTATCGCGCGTACGCGCCGCGACCGCCTCGAAATTCTGCAACCGATAGAACTGCCCGGGCCGGAACTGCCGCGCGGCCAGCGGCGCCTTGACCACGACCTCCACGATCTGCGGCGCGAGGCGCTTTACCTCGTGCACGGTCGCGCGCAGGTCGTGATTCAGTGACGCGATGAACGCGGCATCACTCTCGCTGCTGGCCGGAGGCCGTTGCGCGAGCACGCGCGAGACTTTCGGATAGCCCTGCTTCGCGCCGCCCATCGCCTTCACCACGTTGCCGAAGAACGAGGGATGCACGTCGCCGAAGTAGCTGACGAAGCGCCCGTCGGCATGCCGCCCCAGCAGCACGCGAATGTCCGTCGGCTTGGAAATGGCTTTCTCGACCGCCACCGGATGGCCTTCTTCGTCGCAGGCACGGAAGTACTTGCCGTCCAAAACGAAATGTTCGGCGTCCTCGCGCGCCAGCACCGTATTGGGCTGCGTGCCCGCGGCGATCAGGATGGTACACGCGGGCAGTTCGATCTCGGCGCCGGCGCTCCACTTGCTGTCAGCATTCTGCCGCTGCAAGCGCAGGCCGATGGCGCGCGCCGCCCCGCCGGCATCGACTTCCACGCGGGTCGGGCTCAGGCATTCCGCGAAGCGGATGCCCTCCTCCAGCGCCTTCTCGACCTCTTCGTGGTTGAGCGTGTACGAGGGGCTGTCGACCAGCCGGCGCCGATAGGCGATCGTCGCTCCGCCCCACGACTGCAGCAGCTCGACGATGCGTGGTGCGCGATGTTCTTTGGCAGCCTGTTCCCGTTCCGCCCGGATGGCCCGCGCATGCGCGAGAAACTCGTCGGCCACCGCGCGCTCCTCGTCGTTCCAGGACAGCCGCGCCGCCGCTTCGCCGCTTTCGTGCATCAGGGTTTCGTAGCGGGTGAGGAATTTCTCGACCTGCACCGGATAGTAGGCGAGTGATTCGGTCGCGGTGTCGATCGCGGTCAGGCCGCCGCCGATGACCACCACCGGCAGGCGCACCTGCATGTTGGCGAGCGAATCGGCTTTTGCTGCGCCGGTCAGTTGCAGCGCCATCAAAAAGTCCGAGGCCGTGCGCACGCCGCGCGCGAGCCCGTTGGGCATGTCGAGCACCGTCGGCCGGCCCGCGCCGATCGCCAGCGCGACGTGGTCGAAACCGCGCGCGAAGGCGTCCTCCAGGGTCAGCGTGCCGCCGAAGCGCACGCCACCGAACAGGGCAAACCCGGCGCGCCGCTCGAGCAGCAGCCGGATCAGCTTGAGGAAGTTCTTGTCCCAGCGCACCGTGATGCCGTACTCCGCCACGCCTCCGAAGCCCGCCATCGGACGCTCGTCCAGTGGTTCGTAGAGCGCCGTCACATCACGCACCGGCTCGAACGCGACACGCGTGCCGTCCGCCTGCACGCCAGAGAGCGCCGCCGGCAGCGGTTCGATCTTGAGGCCGTCGATGCCGACCACCGTGTGGCCATCGTTCATCAGGTGATGCGCCAGCGTGAAGCCGGCCGGCCCCATCCCCGCCACCAGCACGCGTTTGCCGCTCGCGGCTTGTGCGAATGGGCGTTTCAGGTCCAGTGGATTCCAGCGCGTGAGCAGGCTGTAGACCTCGAAGCCCCAGGGCAGTTCGAGCACGTCTTTCAGCGTGCGCGTTTCCGCCTGCGGAATGTTGACCGGCTCCTGCTTCTGGTAGATGCAGGCTTTCATGCAGTCGTTGCAGATGCGGTGGCCGGTAGCCGCCACCATCGGATTGTCCACCACGATCATGGCCAGCGCGCCGACCGGCACGCCTTCGGCCTTGAGCTTGTGGAACTCCGAGATCTTTTCCTCGAGCGGGCAACCGGCGAGCGTGACGCCGAAGCCGCTTTTCTTGTAGGCGGCGCTGCCGCGCGCATCCTGCTGGCCTTTCTCTTTCAAACCCTTGGAGCAGGAGTCCTTGCCCTGCTCGTGGCACCAGATGCAGTAGTGCGCCTCCGACAAGGCACCGGCGAGGTCGGTGCCGGCATCGGTCAGCGCAAAACCTTCGCGGCGGCGCAGGTGGTGGAGCGTGTGTACCGTGTAACCCGCCGCCGTGTCGGTGTGGACGGGTACTAACCGCTGCGGATCGAGCTTGGCCGGCGTCTTGAACAGCACGCTGCCGGCGTGACGCTTGCGGCCCTCGGGCGCGAACATCGCCCACGCAGCGTAACGTGCCGCGAGGTCCAGCGCCGCCGCGTGCGCGCCTTCGTCCGCTTGCCAGCGGGTCACCGCGTTCGCAAATGCGATCTCCGTAAAGGGTTCGCGGAGAGCCGCCGTCAGTTCGCGGCCGAGGGCGGCGCCATCCAGCGCGATTGCCACGCCCGGTTTGTAGGCATGCATGGCCTTGCGCTGCACGAACAGGCGGCGGCACGCAAACACCGGCGCCAGTGCGTGATGACGCGCGGACAGCGCGGTCCGTTCGGCCTGGATACCGAACAACTCGGCGATGTAGTCTTCGAGGTGCGGCGCCACCGCCAGCAGGAGTTCCGACTCGGCCTTCGCGGGAAGCGCGGCCGGATCTCGGCGGCCGGCAAGGAGGCGATCATGCAAGGCCGGATCGGTCGTCGCGAGCAGCGCGAGAAAGCGCGCATCGACGGCAGCAACGCCCGTCTGCGTGTACAGTTGCGCGAACTGGAAACCAAAGGCTAGGGTAAGCGACATGGATGAGCATCGGTTGAAGGGTTGGGCGATATCGCGTACTGCCGCAGCGTGCGTGCGCCGATTGTCTGCGAGATCGGCAATCGCGGGCAAGCCTGTTTCGATAGGATATGCTTATGCGGCAATCATCCGGGCGCCAATACCACTTCCGCGTGCATGCGCCCCTTCACGGATCACCGCCTTGCCATGACAACTGAAACGCGTCGTCTGCTGATGTGGCTTCTGCTGGGCGGAATGCTGGCCGCGCTGACGGCGCTTGGCTTTCGGGGCTATCTCAGCCCGGACTTTCTAATCGGCTACGCCGCATCGTTCATGTGCTAGCGGCGCCCGCGTGCCGCTCGGCCGCGGTCACGGTATTCGCAATCAGCATGGCCACCGTCATCGGCCCGACGCCGCCCGGCACAGGGGTAATGCGCCCGGCGACCTCCCGCACTGACGCGAAATCCACGTCACCGACGAGCTTGCCGTCGACGCGGTTGATGCCGACATCAATAACCGTGGCCCCGGGCTTGACCATGGCGGCTGTGACCAGCCGCGGCCGCCCTGCGGCCGCCACCAGAATGTCCGCTTCGTGAGTGATGGCGGCGAGATCGGTCGTTTTGGAGTGGCACACCGTGACCGTCGCGCCGCGCGATATCAGCAGCAGTGCCGTCGGCTTGCCCACCTGCTGGCTGCGGCCGATCACCACCGCGCGCTGCCCCTCGATCGCCACGCCTTCCCGGTCCAGCAGATGCATCACCCCGGCCGGCGTGCAGGGCAGCAGTTGCGGGGTCCCGGCGGCCAACGCGCCGAGATTGCGCCAGTGGAAACCGTCAACGTCCTTGTCCGGTGCGATCGCCTGCAGCAAAGCAGCCGGCTCGACCTGCGGCGGCAGCGGCAACTGCACGATCATGCCGTGGATGTCTGCACGGGCGTTTAGCGCCGCGATTTCCGCCAGCAGTTCAGCCGTCGTCACCGTTGCGGGCAAGGCCCGGTGTTCGGAATGCATTCCTAGGCTTTCGCAGGCACGGACCTTGTTGCGGACGTAGACGCGGGAGGCCGGGTCGTCGCCGACCAGCACGGTGGCCAGTCCGGGCGTCACGCCACGGGCCTTCAGCGCCTGGACGCGAGCGGCAAGTCCAGCATACAACGCCTGCGCGGCGGCCGCGCCGTCGATGATGATTGCGGTCATTGCAATGGAAGTCGGATGAAAAACTAGCGGGCCGGAGCCGCCGCTGACGCACTCTCGATGATCTGGAAGAACACCTCGTCCTGCCGGATCAGGCCCAGTTCGCTGCGCGCCCGCTCCTCGATCGCCTCGTGTCCCTGCTTGAGATCGCGCACCTCAGCCTCCAGAGACTGGTTGCGGCCCAGCAATCGGGCGTTGACCTCGTGCTGAGTGCGGACCTGGCGTTCCATCTCGACGCCGCGCAGGATGCCGCCGCGGCCCAGCCACAGCGGATACTGAATCAGCGCGAGCAGCGCGGTCAGCGCGATCGCGAGCAGCTTCACGGCAGCGCCCCGGACAGGGGCCTGTGGTTGACGGGGTTACGCCTCACGCTTCACCCCTCGCGCCTCATCGCAGCTGGTAGAACGCGCCGCGGCCGGCGTACGGCGCATCCTCGCCCAGGTCTTCTTCGATGCGCAGCAGCTGGTTGTACTTGGCCAGGCGGTCGCTGCGCGACAGGCTGCCGGTCTTGATCTGGCCGGCGTTGGTGGCCACCGCGATGTCGGCAATGGTGGTGTCCTCGGTTTCCCCGGAGCGGTGCGAGACCACCGAGGTATAGCGCGAACGCTTGGCCAGCTCGATGGCCGACAGCGTTTCGGTCAGCGTGCCGATCTGGTTGACCTTGATCAGGATGGAATTGGCCACGCCCCTGCGGATGCCCTCGGCCAGGATCTTCGTGTTGGTCACGAACAGGTCGTCGCCGACCAGCTGCACGCGGCTGCCCAGCTTGTCGGTCAGCAGCTTCCAGCCGTCCCAGTCCTGCTCGGCCATGCCATCCTCGATGGACACGATCGGGTACTTGTCCACCCAGGCAGCGAGGAAATCCACCAACGCGTCCGCCTTCAGCGTCAGGCCTTCGGCCGCCAGCCTGTATTCGCCATCTTCAAAGAACTCGGAGCTCGCGCAATCGAGCGCCAGCCCCACCTGCTCGCCGGCCCGGTAGCCCGCCGCCTCGATCGCTTCAAGGATCAGCTGGATGGCCGCTTCATGCTTGGCCAGGCGCGGGGCGAAACCGCCTTCGTCGCCCACTGCGGTGGAGAGGCCCTTGCCGTGGATGATTTTCTTGAGGTGGTGGAAAATTTCCGACCCGCAGCGCAGCGCCTCCCGGAAGGTGGGCGCGCCGTAGGGGACGATCATGAACTCCTGCATGTCGAGGCCGTTGTCGGCATGGGCCCCGCCGTTGATCACGTTCATCAGCGGCACCGGCATCGCCATGCGGCCCGCGCCCCCCAGATAGCGGTGCAGCGGCAGCCCGCTCTCTTCCGCTGCCGCATTGGCCACGGCCAGCGACACGGCCAGGATGGCGTTGGCGCCCAGCCGCGCCTTGTTCTCGGTGCCGTCCAGTTCGATGAGCGTACGGTCGATGAAGTTCTGTTCGCTGGCGTCGAGGCCGATGATGGCCTCGCAGATTTCCGTGTTGACATTGTCTACGGCCTTGCTGACCCCCTTGCCGAGGTAGCGGCCCGCATCGCCATCGCGCAGCTCGATTGCCTCGCGGCTGCCGGTGGAGGCGCCCGAGGGCACCGCCGCGCGCCCGAGCACGCCGGATTCGAGCAGCACGTCCGCTTCGACCGTGGGAAGGCCGCGCGAATCCAGGATTTCGCGGGCGATGACATCGACGATGGCGCTCATGGTGGAGCTATTTCCTGATGAGTTGGTCTTCGGCAAACCCTGCGCGCTTGACCAGCGCGTCTATCGATTGCAGGGTTTCGAGCAGTTGTTTCATCAGATGCAGCGGCCACGCGTTCGGACCGTCGGACAGTGCTTTTTCCGGATTCGGATGGGTTTCCATGAACAGTCCCGCCACGCCGCTGGCGACCGCCGCGCGCGCCAGCACCGGCACGAATTCGCGCTGCCCGCCGGAAGCATGACCCTGCCCGCCCGGCAGCTGCACGGAATGGGTGGCATCGAACACCACCGGGCAGCCGGTCTCGCGCATGATGGCGAGGCCGCGCATGTCGGACACGAGGTTGTGATAACCGAAGGAGGCGCCGCGTTCGCAGACCATGATGTTGTCCTGGCCGCTGGCTTCCTTCGCTTTGGTGACCACGTTCTTCATGTCTTCGGGGGCCAGGAACTGGCCCTTCTTGATGTTGACCGGCTTGCCGGCGCTGGCGACCGCGCGGATGAAATCCGTCTGCCGGCACAGGAAGGCCGGTGTCTGCAGCACGTCCACCACGTCGGCCACGATGCGAATCTGCTCCGTATCGTGCACGTCGGTCAGCACCGGCACCTTCAGCTGGGTGCGGACTTCATCGAGAATTTTGAGTCCCTCTTCGATGCCCGGTCCGCGGAAGGACTTGCCGGAGCTGCGGTTCGCCTTGTCGAAGGAGGATTTGTAGATGAACGGAACCTTGAGTCCCGCGCACAGTTCCTTCAGTTTGCCCGCAGTGTCGAAGGCCATCTCACGCGACTCGATCACGCAGGGGCCTGCAATGAGAAACAACGGTTGATCGAGGCCAGCCTCGAAACCACAGAGCTTCATGAGGTCCTCAGGCGGTCTTGAGTTTGACCGCGGCGCCGGCAGCCGCCGGCTTGGTGTCGGCGTAGGCCAGGGCGGCGCGGATGAAGGCGTTGAACAACGGATGGCCGGCGCGCGGCGTCGAGGTGAATTCCGGATGGAACTGGCAGCCGATGAACCAGGGGTGTCCCGGCAACTCCACCATCTCGCACAGCGCGTCCTTGGCCGAGCGGCCGGAAATGCGCAGCCCTGCCGCTTCCAGCCGCGGCAGGTAGTGGTTGTTGACCTCGTAGCGGTGGCGGTGGCGCTCGACGACCCGATCCGCGCCATAAATCTCGCACGCCTGAGAACCGGGTTGCAGTATGCATTCCTGTCCGCCCAGTCGCATGGTGCCGCCCATGTCGGAGTCGGATGAGCGGCGCTCAACCTGTCCGTCGCGGTCCTGCCATTCGGTGATCAGCGCGATCACGGGGTGCGGCGTCGCCTGCTCGAACTCGGTGCTGTGTGCGCCTTCAAGCCCCACGATATGCCGCGCGAATTCGATCACCGCCAGCTGCATGCCCAGGCAGATTCCCAGATAGGGGATGCGATTCTCGCGTGCGTAACGGACCGCCTTGATCTTGCCTTCCACCCCGCGCTTGCCGAAGCCGCCGGGGACGAGAATGGCATCCATCCCGGTCAGGCAGCCGACACCATTCGCCTCGATGCTCTCGGAATCGATGTAGTGGATCTTGATCCGCGCTTCGGTGTGGATACCGGCATGGATCAGCGCCTCGGACAGCGACTTGTAGGATTCGGTCAGGTCGACGTACTTGCCCACCAGCGCGATGCTCACCGCGCGCGTCGGGTGCTCGAGCTGGTAGACCAGCTTGTTCCACGGCGCCAGGTTGGCGGGCGGCGGCGTCAGATCGAGACGGCGGCACACGATATCGTCGAGGTTCTGCTCGTGGAGGGTGGCCGGAATCTTGTAGATGCTGTCCACGTCGATCGCGGATATCACCGCCTCGACCGGCACATTGGTGAACAGTGCGATCTTGCGCCGCTCGTCTTCAGGGAGCGGGCGGTCGGCGCGGCACAGCAGGATGTCCGGCTGGATGCCGATCTGGCGCAGCTCCTTGACCGAGTGCTGGGTCGGCTTGGTCTTGATCTCGCCGGCGGACTTGATGTACGGCACCAGCGTCAGGTGGATGAAGCAGAAGTTGCCACGCCCGAGTTCGATCGCCATCTGGCGGATGGCCTCCAGGAAGGGCAATGACTCGATGTCGCCCACCGTCCCGCCGACTTCCACGACCGCGACCTCGGCGTCGCCCGCGCCGCGGCGGATGAAGGCCTTGATCTCGTCCGTGATGTGCGGAATGACCTGCACGGTGCCGCCAAGATAATCGCCGCGCCGCTCCTTGCGGATGACGCTCTCGTAGATCTGGCCCGTGGTGAAGTTGTTGCGCTTCGTCATCTTGGATTTGACGAAGCGTTCGTAGTGGCCGAGGTCCAGGTCGGTCTCGGCACCGTCCTCGGTGACGAAGACCTCGCCGTGCTGGAAGGGACTCATGGTGCCCGGATCCACGTTGATGTAGGGATCCAGCTTCAACATCGTGATACGGACGCCGCGGGACTCCAGGATGGCAGCCAGCGAGGCGGCAGCGATGCCTTTGCCAAGGGAGGATACGACGCCACCAGTGACAAAGATGTATTTGGTCATTTCATCGCTTCATACCGTTTTCGAATTCTAGCGCAAAAGCCCCGCCTCCCTCAATGCGGAAATAGTGGCTGCGGCCGCTTCCAAGGCGACTCAGGCCGGCTTCGCGGCCTGGGCCTCGCGGGCCAGATACAGCCAGGTCTCCACCACCGTGTCCGGGTTGAGCGAGAGGCTTTCGATGCCCTCCTCCATCAGCCATTTCGCGAGGTCCGGGTGATCGGACGGGCCTTGTCCGCAGATGCCGACGTACTTGCCGGCCCGCCGGCAGGCCTGGATTGCGAGGTGCAGCATGTACTTCACCGCCGGATCTCGCTCGTCGAAGCCCTCGGCGACGATGCCGGAGTCGCGATCGAGCGCGAGCGTCAGCTGCGTCATGTCGTTGGAACCGATCGAGAAGCCGTCGAAGTGCTCCAGGAACTGGTCGGCGAGGATGGCATTCGAGGGTACCTCGCACATCATCACGATGCGCAGGCCGTTCTGCCCGCGTTTCAGCCCGTGCTGCTCCAGCAGCGCCAGCACCTGCCGCGCCTCGTCCACGGTGCGCACGAAGGGCACCATGATCTCGATGTTGGTCAACCCCATCTCGTCGCGCACGATCTTCATCGCGCGGCATTCCAGCTCGAAGCAGTCGCGGAAAGCGGGCGAGATGTAGCGCGAAGCGCCGCGAAAGCCCAGCATGGGATTTTCTTCGTGCGGCTCGTACTTGGTGCCGCCGGTCAGACTCGAATACTCGTTCGACTTGAAGTCGGACAGGCGCACGATCACGGGCTTGGGCCAGAAAGCAGCGCCCAGCGTTGAAACGCCCTCGACGATCTTGTCGACGTAGAACGAGACCGGATCCTTGTAGCCCGCGGCGTGGCTTTCAACCGCGAGCTTGAGATCGGGCGGCAGGTCCGGATAGGCCAGGATGGCCTTGGGGTGCACGCCGATCATGCGGGCGATGATGAACTCCAGCCGGGCGAGTCCGACGCCGTCGTTGGGCAGGCGCTGGAACTCGAAGGCGAGTTCCGGATTGCCGACGTTCATGGTGATCTTGACCGGCGCCTTCGGCATGCGGTCCAGCGCCAGATCGATGACCTCCACCTCAAGGATGCCCTTGTAGATGTTGCCGGTGTCACCTTCCGCGCAGGATACGGTGACCGGCTTGCCGTCCTTCAGTGTCTGCGTGGCGTCGCCGCAGCCGACGACCGCGGGAATGCCGAGCTCGCGGGCGATGATCGCCGCGTGGCAGGTCCGGCCGCCGCGGTTGGTGACGATGGCCGCCGCCCGCTTCATGACCGGCTCCCAGTCCGGATCCGTCATGTCGGTGACCAGCACGTCGCCGGGCTGCACGCAGTCCATGTCCGCCGCGCTTTTCACCAGGCGCACGTGGCCGGCGCCGATGCGCTGGCCAATGGCTCGTCCGGTAGCCAGTACGTTGGAGCGGTTTTTCAGCCGATAGCGCCGCAGCGTGTCGATCTGTGCGTTGGCCTGCACGGTTTCCGGCCTCGCCTGCAGGATGTACAGCTTGCCGTCCGCGCCGTCCTTGCCCCATTCGATGTCCATTGGACGGCCATAGTGGGCCTCGATCGCGCAGGCGTAGCGCGCGAGCTCCTCGATATCCGCATCGTTGAGCGAAAAACGCCGCCGCTCGGCTTCCGGCACCTCCAGCGTTTGCACCGACTTACCGGCCGCCCGGCCTTCGGCAAACACCATCTTCAACGCCTTGGAGCCCAGATTGCGGCGCACGATGCAGCGGCGTCCGGCCGCGAGGCCCGGCTTGTAGACGTAGAACTCGTCCGGATTGACCTGGCCCTGCACCACCGTCTCGCCCAAGCCGTAGGCAGAGGTAATGAACACCACCTGGTCGAAGCCCGACTCGGTGTCGAGGGTGAACATGACCCCGGAAGAAGCGAGATCGCTGCGCACCATGCGCTGGATGCCCGCCGACAGCGCGACTTCATCATGCGTGAAGCCCTGGTGCACGCGATAAGAGATCGCCCGGTCGTTGTAGAGCGAGGCGAACACTTGCTTGATCGCCTCCATCACATTGGCCGCGCCGCGGATGTTGAGGAAAGTCTCCTGCTGGCCGGCGAAGGACGCGTCCGGCAGGTCTTCGGCTGTGGCGGAGGAACGCACCGCGACCGCCGGCTCCGCCCCCAGCGCGGCGTAGGCCATCACGATGGCCTTTTCCAGCGCGGGCGGGAACGGCTGTTCGAGCATCCAGCCGCGAATCTGCTGGCCGGACGCGGCCAGCGCCTTGACGTCTTCCGTATCGAGGGTGGCGAGCGCCGCCGAGATGCGCTTGTCGAGGCCGCCGTGCGCCAGAAATTCGCGATAGGCGTCGGCGGTGGTGGCAAACCCGCCCGGCACCCGTACGCCGGTGTGGGCAAGGCCGCTGATCATCTCGCCGAGCGAGGCGTTCTTGCCGCCGACCCGCCCGACGTCGGTCATCCGCAGGTCTTTCAGGTCCACGACGTGCTGTCCGCCGGAAAACGCCGTCGTCGTTGCTGTTGCTGTTGCTGTTGCCGTTGCTGTCATTGCCGCCGCCTTAAATTGTGTGCAAGATGCGACGCACGATGCGTACCCCGCGCGCCGCCCGCAGTTGTCTGTCCAACCACCATTTTACCGGCTCGCCCACCCGCCCGCACCGATGACGCAACGTCGCACCGCCTTTTTCGTGTCCGACCGGACCGGCATCACCGCCGAAATGCTGGGCCACAGCCTGCTCACGCAGTTCGCCGATTCGGTCCCGATTCAGGAAATCACCCTGCCTTTTGTCGATTCCACGGACAAGGCACGGGCCGTGGTTACCCGCATCAATGCGAAAGGCGTGGAAGATGGCGCCCGCCCCCTGGTCTTCAGTACGCTGGTCAACGCCGAAGTGGCCAAAGTCGTCGGCGGAGCCGCTGCGCTGTTCCTGGACTGCTTCGACATCTTCATCGCTCCGCTTGAACGCGAGCTGGGCGTCGGCGCTTCCCATGCCGTTGGCAAATCGCACAGCGCGAGCAACGTCAACAACTATCACCACCGGATCGACGCCGTGAACTACTCGCTGTCGCACGACGACGGCGTTTCCACCCGCGATCTCGCAGAGGCGGACATCATCCTGACCGGCGTCTCGCGCTGCGGCAAAACGCCGACCTGCCTGTATCTCGCGATGCAGTTCGGCATCCGCGCCGCCAACTACCCCCTGATTCCGGAGGACTTCGGCACGCGCCAGTTGCCCGGCCAGCTCAAACCGCTGCGCAAGCGCCTTTACGGCCTGACCATCGCACCCGCGCGCCTGTCGGAAATCCGCACCGAACGCCGGCCCAACAGCCATTACGCGGCGCTGTCCAACTGCGAATTCGAGGTCCGCGAAGCCGAAGCGCTGATGCGGCAGGAAGGCATCCCCTTCCTCGATGCCACCTCCAAATCCGTGGAAGAACTGGCGGCCACCATCGTGCACGAAGCCAAGCTCGAACGCAGGATCTACTGAGCCCGCCACTACCTTGCCCGCTTGATTATAGGAGCAGGCCCGACCGCGGCAACATGGGCCGAACGGGCCACGCCGTAATGGTACCCGTCGCTAGGCGCGCAGTTGCCTTACGCGTTCGAACAGGCACACCGCTGCCGCAGAAGCAACATTCAGCGATTCCACGCGCCCCGACATCGGTATGGCTGCAAGCGCATGTACGACCGCCCGCAGCGCGCTGGTGAGGCCCGCCCCTTCATTGCCGAACGCAAAGGCCACCGGACCACGCAGATCCATCTCGTATATCGTGCGCGAAGCTGGATGGCTCGTGCCGATCACGCGCCCCTGAAAAGCACGCGCGTACGCGGCGAGGTCGACGCCTTCGTGGATCGCCAGCATGAAATGCGCGCCCATCGCCGCCCGCAGCACCCGCGGCGACCAGGCGTGCACCGCGTGCGGCGAAAGGCAGACATGGTCGATGCCCGCCCCCGCCGCGGAGCGCAGGATCGACCCGAGGTTGCCGGGATCCTGGAGGTCTTCCAGCAGCACGACGCCCTGGGCATCGGCGGGTGCCGCCGCGTCCTGCCGCGGCGTCGGAATGACGGCCATTACACCGGTGGGTGCCTGTACGGTCGAGATCTGGGCGAACAACGCATCACTCAGTTGCAGGGGACCGCACGCGCTGCAGTGTTCGAGCAGGCGGCGAACTTCGGGGGCATCCTGCGCGCCACGGCTGACGAACAGTTCAGCGGGCACGCCGACGTGCTCGTAATACGCCATCGCCAGATGAACCCCGTCGAGCACCGATAGTCCGGTCTTGCGGCGTTCGCGCGAAGACTGCGCCAGTTTCACCAGCCGGCGGTAGCGCGGGTTCTCCGCCGAGACAATGGACTTCAGTGGAGGACTCACGTCGCGCAGGTCCGGAAGCCGGCGATGACATCGCGGCGCTCTGGCGTAAAAAAGTTGCGCCAGGTCGTGCGCAGCAGCGCGGGCGCCGTTGCATGGCAGCCGCCGCGGAGCGCCCGATGACTGCCGAACCACGGCTCGGAATATTCGCGATAGGGATCGCGCACGTAGCCGGGATACGGCGCGAACGTGTCGGCCGTCCACTCCCAGACATTGCCGAAAGCCTGGCGCAGGCCCCACGCACTGTCGCCAGCGGAATACGCCTGAACGCTGACCACCCCGCCGGGACCGCCGTGCAGGTTGGCATGCATCGCGTCCGCCGCGGCAGCGCCCCAGGGCGTCACCCTTTTTTTGATGCCCTCTGGCGCCGCCGGCGCGGTCGCAGCAGCTTGCTCCCACTCGGCCTCGCGTGGCAGGCGGCGCCCGGCCCAGCGGCACCAGGCGTCGGCTTCGTGCGCATTGACGTGAACGACCGCTGAGTCACGCGTGAGCGGCTGCCAGCGGTCGAACACGCGATGTTCCCATCCGCCCGGTTGCCGACGCCAGTACACCGGATGTTCCGCCCCCGCTGCCAGGCGCCAGCGCCAGCCTTCGGGCGTCCAGCCGGACGCCTGTCCGTAGCCGCCGGCGTCCACGAAGGCCGCGAACTCGCCGTGCGTCACCGCGGCACGGGCGATGGCGAAAGGGGCCATCGTCACCGGGTGCGCCCACTTCTCGTTATCGAACACGAATGCCTGACCGGGCGTCGCACCGAGCTGGTAAGCGCCGCCGGGCAGTTGAACATCGCCGGCGACCGCCTCGAAACGGTCGCCGGGCCCGACGCCCGAGGTTGCCGGGGCCTCGTAGCCGAGGGTCTGCCGCGTATAGACGAACGCCTCGCCATGCATTTCTTCATGCGCGGTGGCGAGTTCTGCGAAGTAGCGCAGCGCCGCGTGGTCCGGCTCACGTTCAAGACGCGCCTGTATGGCTTCATCCACCGCCGCCAGGTAGTCCATCACCGCGGTCCAGCCCGGCAAGGGCAGATCCCAGCGCGTGGCATGCGCGACCTGCGAGGAGTCGTAGAGACTATCGGCGTCCGCGCGCAGCGAGTCGCCGAAGCGATCGGGCGCCTGCCAGCGCAGGCACCAGCGCTCCTGGAACCAGGCGAGGTGGCCGAATTCCCATAGGGGCGGATTGAGGATGGCCAGCCTTGGGCTGCGTTCCCGCGCACCCTCCAGTCCTGCTGCGAGCGCCAGCGTGCGGGCCCGCGCCGCGCGCAAGCGTTGCCCGAGCGCGCGCGCTGATGAAGCCGTCGTCAACGCCGCCAGCGGGGCGTCTGCTATATTGGTAACCGCCATGCCGCGCGCAGTGTAGCAGCCCGGATTTCCCGCTTCTGATTCGATCCCCGCTCCGGCGGCTTTGCCTTGAACATCGTACTCGTCACGCCTGCCAGACCATCCGCGCGCGCCGGCAATTGGCACACGGCCGCGCGTTGGGCACGCCTGCTGCGGGACGCCGGCCATCGCGTGCGCACCGTGTCCGAGTGGGAGGGCGACACCGGTCCGCGCGCCGACCTGATGCTGGCGCTGCACGCGCGGCGCAGCGCCGCATCGATCCGCCGCTGGGCTGCCGCCACGCCGCGCCGGCCGCTGATCGTGGCGCTGACCGGCACCGACCTCTACCGCGACATCCGCACCTCCCGCGCCGCGCAGCATTCCCTCGCCCTCGCCGACCGGCTGCTGGTCCTGCAGGAACTGGGCGCGCAGGCACTGCCGCGTCGCTTTCGCGGGAAAACGCGCGTCGTCTACCAGTCGGCGCCCGGCGTACGGCCGGCACGCCCGCGCGCGGACGCCTTCGAGGTATGCGTGAGCGGCCATCTGCGCGCCGAGAAGGATCCCTTCAGGACCGCAGCGGCACTCGCACATCTGCCCCCTGCCAGCCGCATCCGGGTCCTGCATGCCGGCGCGGCCTTAGCGCCAGCCTACGCGCGGCAGGCGCGGGCCTGGCAAGAGCGTGAACCGCGTTACCGGTGGTTCGGCGAATTGTCGCACCCGCGCGCGCTGGCGCTGCTGGCGCGGGCGCGCCTGCTGGTGATGAGCTCACGCCTGGAAGGCGGGGCCAATGTGGTGTCGGAGGCGCTGGTCGCGGGCGTCCCGGTCATCGCCTCGCGCATCGCGGGCAACGTCGGCATGCTGGGCCGCGACTACGCCGGTTATTACCCCGTAGGGAACACCCGCGCCCTGGCTCGCCTGCTGCGCCGCGCCGAACAAGATCCCGGTTTCTACCGCAAGCTCGCGATGCAATGCCGCCTGCGCCGGCGTCTGGTCACGCCGGCACGTGAGCGTGCGGCGCTGGTGGCGGTGCTGCGGGAACTCAGGTCGCAGCCCTGAGGGCGGCGCGCACCGGCGCGAACGAGCGCCGGTGTTCGGGCGACGGTCCCAATGCCGTCAGGGCCGTCACATGGGCAGCGGTCGGATAGCCCTTGTGACGATCGAAGCCGTAACCCGGATAACGCGCGTGCAGTTCCAGCATGTGCGCATCACGATCCGTTTTGGCAAGAATGGACGCCGCCATGATCTCCGGCACCAGTGCATCGCCGCGCACCACGGCGCGCGCGCGGCAGCCGAGCGCGGGACAGCGGTTGCCGTCGATCAACGCTGCCGTCGGCGCCAGGCGCAGGGCGGCCACCGCGCGTTGCATGGCCAGCAGGGTGGCGTGCAGGATATTCAGGCGGTCGATCTCCTCGACCGTCGCTGTGGCCACCGCCCAGGCCACCGCCTCGCGCCGGATTGCCGCCGCCAACGCCACGCGCCGCGTCGCACTCAGCGCCTTGGAATCGGCCAGTCCGGAAAGCGCGCAGTCGGCGCCGAGAATGACCGCCGCCGCGTACACGGGACCGGCGAGCGGTCCGCGGCCCGCTTCGTCCACGCCGCACACCAGCGCCTGCATCAGGCCTGAGCGACCACCGAAGCGATCGCGTCCGCCGCGCGGGCTGCGGCATCCTGCTTCAGGCTCGTCCGCAGGGCAGAAAAACGTTCGGCGAGCCGTTCGCGGACGCCGCTGTCGGCAAGCAGGTTGAGCGTCGCCTGCGCCAGATTCTCCGGCGTCGCCTCCTCCTGGATCAGTTCCGGCACGATGAATTCCCCGGACAGAATATTGGGCAGGCCGATATACGGCAGATAGGGCCGGCGCAGGAAGGTCAACGCGCGCATGGCCGCGGGCGCCATCCGGTAGGTAATCACCATCGGGCAGCCCAGCAGCGCCGCCTCCAGCGTTGCCGTGCCGGAGGCGACCACCGCGACGTCGGCCGCGGCCAGGCTCGCGTGCGCATGTCCGAACAGCAGGGAGAGCGAGAGCTCGTGGGCGTTGCAGTCGTAGATGGCCTGCTCGAACAGCAAACGCGTTTCGCGCGTGGCCAGCGGCACCAGGAAGCGGGTCTCCGGCTTCTCCTGCGCGATGCGCAGCGCGGTCTCCACCAGCGGCCGCGCCAGATGCGCGACTTCGGACTGGCGGCTGCCGGGCAGCAACGCGATCACCGTGGCGGCAGACTTGAGCCGCAGCTGCTCGCGCGCCGCGGCGCGGGCCGGCACCGTCTCCAGCAGTTCCGCCAACGGATGCCCGACGAAGGTCGCCCGCATGCCCGCCCGTTCGTAAAGCGCGGGTTCGAACGGGAACAGGCACAGCATGGTGTCCACCGCGCGGCGAATCTTGCGGATGCGCTCACCGCGCCACATCCAGAGTGACGGGCTGACGAGATGGACGGTGGGGATACCACGCACCCGCAGGCCGCGCTCGAGGCCGAAATTAAAATCGGGGGCGTCGATGCCGACGAAGGCGGCGGGCCGCGTCTCCAAGATCTTTTTCCTGAGCTCGCGGCGCATCGCGATGAGCCCCGGCAGGTGACGGATCACTTCAAGGTAGCCGCGGATCGCCAGCCGTTCCATCGGATACCAGGAGACGAGCCCCTGCGCCTCCATGCGCGGCCCGCCGATGCCGACGAAGCGGACGGTCGGCAGGCGCTCGCGCAGCGCGGCGAGGATCTGCCCGCCGATCAGATCGCCGGAGGCCTCGCCGGCCACCAGCGCGATCGTGGGTCCGTCGCCTGTCGCCACGCCCTGCCCGCTCAGCGCACGATGCCGCGGGACGCGGTGTCGAGGAACGCCAGCAGGGTACGCAGCACCGGGTGGTCCGCGGCCTCGGTCTCCAGCGCGCGCTTCGCGTCCCCCAGGCCGAGGCCGGCCCGGTAGAGCGTCTTGTAGGCGCGGCGGATCGCCGCGATGTCCTCCGGCGTGAAGCCGCGGCGCTTCAGGCCCTCGCTGTTGACGCCGTACGGCGCGGGCGGATGGCCCGACACCATGAAAAACGGCGGCACGTCCTGCCTGACCAGCGTGCCCATGGCCAGGAAACTGTGCGCGCCGATGCGGCAGAACTGGTGCGCGCCGGAAAACCCGCCAAAGATCACGTAATCACCGACATGCACGTGCCCGGCCAGCGAGGCGTTGTTGGCGAAGATGGCGTGGTTGCCGATCTGGCAATCGTGCGCGACGTGGACGTAGGCCATCAGCCAGTTGTCGTTGCCGATGCGGGTAACGCCCGCGTCCTGCACCGTGCCGGTATTGAAGGTGCAGAATTCGCGGATGGTGTTGCCGTCCCCGATCTCCAGGCGCGTCGGCTCCCCCGCGTACTTCTTGTCCTGCGGCGCCTCGCCCAGCGAGACGAAGTGGAAGATCGTGTTGTTGCGGCCGATGCGCGTGTGTCCCGTGATGACGGCATGGCTGCCGATGGTCGTGCCCTCGCCCACCACGACGTGCGGGCCGATGATGGAATACGGCCCGACCGTAACGTCGGACGCGAGCCGCGCGGCCGGATCGATCAGCGCGGTCGGGTGGATGCGCGGCGTACCGCCCGCGCCGGCGTTCACGCGCCGACCTCCCCGCTGCCGATCGGACGGACGGCGCACATCAAGTCCGCTTCCGACACGACCTTGCCGCCGCACAGGGCACGCGCCTTGAAACGGCCGATTTTGCGCACGAAGCGGCCCTCGATGCTCGCTTCCAGATGCAAGGCGTCTCCGGGTGTCACCGGGCGCTTGAAGCGGGCGTTGTCGATGCCCACGAAGTAGAACAGCGAGTTCCGGGTCGTTTCCGGTGGCAGCGTCTGCATGCACAGCACGGCGGCGGCCTGCGCCATGGCTTCGATGATCAGCACGCCGGGCATGACGGGCACGGCGGGAAAGTGCCCCTGGAAGAAGGGCTCGTTCATGGTGACGTTCTTCAGGGCCACGATGCGCTTGCCCGGTTCGCATTCGAGCACGCGGTCGATGAGCAGGAACGGGTAGCGATGCGGCAGCGCCCGCAGTATGGCCTGGATGTCCATCGCCCCCCCTGCAGGGGTGGTTGTTTTCACCGTTCAGTCCCCTCCCTGGCGAGGCGCATTTCCAGCGCTGCGATACGTTCGACCAGCCGTTCAAGCTGCCGCATGCGAACCGTGTTTCTCTGCCATTCCCGATGCGGCAGGAGCGGCGGCAGCGACGTATAGACCCCGGCGGTGTCGATCGACTTCACCACCGTCGTGCCGCCGGAAATCGTGACGCCGTCGGCGATGACCAGATGCCCGCTGATCGCGGAAGCGCCGCCGATCCGGCAATGCTTTCCGATCTGCGTGCTGCCGGCGATCGCCACGCAGCCCGCGATCGCCGTGTGCGCGCCGATGCGAACGTTATGCCCGATCTGGATAAGGTTGTCGAGCTTGACGCCTGCTTCGATCAGCGTGTCGCCCAGCGTACCGCGGTCGATCGCCGTGTTGGCGCCGATCTCCACGTCATCGCCGATCGTCACCCCGCCGATCTGCGGAATCTTGATCCATACGCCGTCCGCGGGCGCATGCCCGAAACCATCGGCGCCGATCACCACCCCCGAATGCACGATGACGCGGTCGCCGAGCGTGCACCCCGGATACACCGTCACGTTGGGGTAAAGGCGCGTGTGCGCGCCGATGTTGACCCCGGCGCCGACCACGCATCCCGCCGCTACCCGCGCGCACGCACCGATCACCGCCCCCCGGCCGATCACGGCCCGGGGACCGATCGATGCCGAGCGCGCGATCTTCGCGCCCGGTTCGATGACGGCGCCGCGATGCACACCGGCACGGACGGCCGGCTCCGGATGCAAGAGCGTCAGCAGTCGCGCGAAATAGGCATAGGGATTGTCGGTGACGATACAAGGTCCCGCGGTGCCTGCGCGCAGTGCGGGCGGCACCACCACGGCCGCGGCGCGGGTTGCACCGAGTTGCTCAAGCTGCCGGGGCTGCGACGCGACCGCGATCTCGCCGGCGCCCGCCCGCTCCAGCGGCGCTACCGCGTGAACGCGGCATGCGGCGCCCGCGACCACTTCTCCGCCGAGGCGGGCCGTGATTTCCCGCAAGGTGTAAGCACGCGGAGCAGGCGGCGATCGCCGCGGTGCGGCGCGCTTGCCGCGCAACGGGCGGACGGCGGGCATGGGAGCGTGCACGCGGGACCGGAAGGAGCCCGCCCCTATTTATCAGCCGAGAGGATCTTGAGCACTTTGTCCGTGATATCCAGCCGCGGGCTGACGTAGACTGCCTCCTGGAGGATCAGGTCGAACTTCTCCGCTTCCGCAACCTGGCGGATCGCCTTCGTCAAACGCTCAGCCAGCACTTGGAACTCCTCGTTCCGACGGACGTTGAAGTCCTCACGGAACTCCCGTTGCAGGCGCTGAAAGTCGCGCGCCACCTTGGCGAGGTCCCCCTCCTTGTTGCGGCGGTCGGTCTCGCTCATGGTCACGCCGTCGCGTTCGAGTTGCGTCTGCAGGTCCTTGAACTGCTTTTCGATGCGCTGCAGTTCGGCCGAACGGCCGGCGAATTCCTTCTCGAGTCGCTTCGCGGCACGGTCGGACGGGGCGGATTCAACCTGGATGCGCTGCATGTTGACCAGTCCAATCTTCAGTTCGGCGCCGACGGCCTGAGCCGCCACGGTCGAGGCAAAAACGCCCGCCAGTGCGAGCAGGACAGGAAATGCGTGGGAGAAAGTTTTCTGCATGGTCAGACTCCTGGACCGTGAATACCGGCACCATATTGCATGGGTTAGAACATCCCGCCAAATTGGAACTGGAACACCTGTTTACGGTCGGTGGGTTCCTTCACGATGGGCTGGGCGATGCTGATCTTGAGCGGTCCGAAGGGGGATATCCACGACACACCGAAACCGGCGGACACGCGGAACTGGTTCAGGTCGTAATTTTCGCCGGAGAAGCCGGTGTCGGAGAACACGCTGAACCGCCAGGCCTTGTCCTGCGTGAGGCCCGGAATGGGGAACAAAAGTTCCGCACTGCCCAGGAGCTTTTTCGAACCGCCAATGGGATTGCCCTCGATGTTCACCGGGCCGACCGACGCCGGGAAGAAGCCGCGGATGGAGGTCGGGCCGCCCGTGTAGAAGTTGCGGAAGAACGGCAGCGGCTTGTCGTCATAACCATCGCCGTAACCGATCTCGCCGCGCAGTGCCAGCGTGAAGTCCTGGCTCAGCGGGAAATACTGCGTGTGGTCGTACGACAGCTTGAAGAAGCGCAGGTTGCCGCCGGGCAGGCTGACCTCCGCGAAGGCCCGCTGGATCGTGCCTTTGGTCGGGTACAGCACGCTATCCCGGCCGTCCTTGTTCCAGCCGACCGTGGTCAGAAGCGCAGTCGTGTCCGAACCGAAGGTATTGACGTAGTTGCGCACGTTGACCGGGCTGAAGATATCCGTGCCGATGTTCGTCGCTTCGTAGCCAATGCCGTAGGTGATCGCGTTGGTTTCGGAAAGCGGAACACCGAAACGCAGGTTGGCGCCGTAGGTTTCCAGCGTGTAGTTGCCCAGGTTGACCGTGTTCGGGTTGGTCTTCCGGTAGAAAATATCGAAGCCGCGGCTGATGCCATCGACGGTGAAGTACGGATTGGTGAACGACAGCGAATACACCGTGTTCAGGCGGCTGGTATTGACCGAAATCCCCATGTGGTTGCCGGAGCCGAAGATGTTCTGCTGCGTGATCGCACCGCTCAGGATCAGGCCTTCCGAACTGCCGAAGCCGGCGCCCAGCAGGAGGTTGCCCGTCGGCTTCTCCACCACGTTGATGTTGACGTCGACCTGGTCGGTCGTGCCCTGCACGGCGGGCGTTTCCACATCGACGTTGTTGAAGTAGCTGGTCTTGTCAAGACGCAGCTTGGACTGCTGGACCTTCTCCTGGGAGAACCAGGCCCCCTCCATCTGCCGCATTTCGCGCCGGATGACCTCGTCCCGCGTCTTGGTGTTGCCGCTGATGTTCAGACGCCGCACGTAGACACGGCGGCCCGGATCCACCAGGAAGGTTAGCGCCACGGACTGGTTCTGCTTGTCGATCTCGGGCACGACGTTGACGTTGGCGAAGGCGTAGCCGTCGTTGCCCAGCCGGTCGGTGATCCGCTTGGAGCTCTGCGTGATCTTGCCGCGTGAAAACACCTCGCCGCTGCGCACCAGGACCAGCTTCTGCAGTTCGCTTTCCGGAATCAGCGTGTCGCCGCCGACCTTGATCTCGGACACCGTGTACTTCGGGCCCTCGTTGACGCCGATGGTGATGTAGACGTCCTTCTTGTCGGGCGTGATCGACACCTGGGTCGATTCGACCTGGAACTCGGCGTAACCGCGGTCCTGATAATAGGACCGCAGGGTCTCGAGGTCCGCGGTCAGTTTCTGGCGCGAATATTGGTCCGACTTGGTGTACCAGGTGATCCAGCCCGGCGTGGACAGTGAAAGCCGCCCGACCAGTTCCTTCTCGGGGAAAGCCTTGTTGCCGATGATGGAAATCTGCCGGATCTTGGCGGTGTCGCCCTCGACCACGTCGAAGGTGATGCCGACGCGGTTGCGCTCCAGCGGGGTCACGGTGGTGGTGACGACCGCCGCATACTTGCCGCGCGAAACGTACTGCCTCTTGAGTTCCTGCTCCGCACGGTCGAGCAGGGCACGGTCGAAGATGCGGCCTTCCACCAGACCGATCTCGCGCATGGCCTTGCTGATGGCCTCTTTGGGAAACTCCTTGACCCCGTTGTAATCGACCTGCGCGATCGACGGCCGTTCGGTCACGGCCACGATCAGCACGCCGTTATCGACCTCCAGGCTGACATCCTGGAAAAACCCGGTGGCATACAACGCGCGGATCGCCTCGGCAGCTCGCGCTTCGGTCATGGTCTCGCCCACCTTGACCGGCAGGTAGCTGAACACGGTGCCGGCATCGGTGCGCTGGATGCCCTCGACGCGGATATCCTTCACGACGAAGGGTTCGAAGGCGTGGGCGGGCGCGACAGCCATCAGCAGCAGGGCAAACGCGCACGAAGACAGGAACCGCATCTTTTTTTGATCAGCCGCTGGTGAGTCGAACCATGTCGTTGTAAAGCGCGAAGGCCATGAGTACAAACAGGACGGCCATGCCGAACTGCTGCCCCACCTCCATGACCCGCTCGGAAACGGGACTTCCCTTTACGATTTCAACAACATAATACAACAAATGCCCACCATCCAATAAGGGAATGGGCAGCAAATTCAGCACGCCGAGACTGATGCTGATCAGGGCGAGGAAGAGCAGGAACGGAACCCAGCCCGCCTGCGCGGATTTTCCCGCGTAATCGGCAATAGTTACCGGCCCGGAGAGATTCTTCAGCGACACCTCGCCGATCAGCATCTTGCCCAGCATGCGCAGGCTGAACACGGAGACTTCCCAAGTACGCGCCACCGCGCGCTGCAGACCGGTCCATGCGCCGTAGCGCACCTCGACCATGTCACCGGGGCCGACGCCGATGCGCCCGAAAATGCGATCGCCCTCCGCCACGCGTTCCGGCGTGAGCGTGATGCGCACGGGCTGACGATTGCGCTCGACGTCAAAGACGAGCGGCTGGTCGGGACTGGCGCGGATCTGCGCCACGATCTGCTGCCAGCCTTTGTCCACCGGTTCCTCGTTGATGGCTCGCACGATATCGTCCGGCCGCAGGCCGGCGCGGTCCGCCACGCCCCGCGGCACTACGAGGCCCACGACCGGCCGCAGCGAGCGCCGGATCTCGAAGCCGACGGCCTGCATGAAATCCTTGTCGACCGCCTCGGATTCAAGTCCGGAGAGGTCGAGGCGCCGCTCCCGCAGGGCACCGCCGAGTGTCAGCGTCTGCACCGGCACGCGCGCGCGATCCACCGCGGCCTCGAGGAGGATCCAGCGGGCATCGTTCCACGTCACGACGGACTGCCCGCCGACCGCCACGATCGCCTCATCGGCCGCGAAGCCCGCCTGCGCAGCCGGCGACCCGGCCACCACATTGCCGACCACGGCACGCACATCGGGAAGTCCATGCAGGAACAGTCCCCAGTAGAGCACGATGGCGAGCAGAAAATTCGCCAGCGGTCCGGCCACCACGATGGCGATCCGCTTCCAGACGTTCTGGCGATTGAAGGCACGTGGCAGCTCGGCCGGCGCGACGGGCGCCTCGCGCTCATCGAGCATCTTCACGTAGCCGCCCAGCGGGATCGCGGACAGCGCCCACTCCGTGCCGTCGCGCCCCCAGTGCCAGCGCACCAGCACGCGGCCGAAACCGAGTGAAAAACGCAGCACCTTGACGCCGCACGCGCGCGCGACCGCGAAGTGCCCCAGTTCGTGCACCACGATCAGCGGCCCCAGCGCGAGCAGGAAGGCGAGGATTGTCTGCAGCAGACTCACGCCCGGTTCTCCACCACGCGCAGACCCTGGCGGGCCAGCCATTCCTGCGCCACCTCGCGAGTGGCGCAGTCCGCTGCCAGCACGCCGCTCAGGCTCGAAACGTCCTGCGCCGGGACCCGCTCCAGCATGGCCTCGATCAGGCGCGCGATGCGGTCAAAGCGCAGACGGCCGGCGAGAAACTCGGCGACGGCGACTTCGTTGGCGGCGTTCAGGACCACGGCGGCGCTGCTGCCGGCACGCAGGGCCGAGTACGCCAGCCCGAGGCAGGGAAAGCGCGCCGGGTCCGGCTCCTGGAAAGTCAGGCTGCCGATCTGGGCCAGATTCAGGCTCTCCACGCCCGCCGCCACGCGCTCCGGATGCGCCAGCGCGCAGGCGATCGGCGTGCGCATGTCGGGATTGCCGAGCTGCGCGAGGACCGAACCATCGACGTATTCCACCAGCGAATGAATCACGCTCTGCGGGTGAATGACCACCTGGATCTGCGAGGGATCCGCGTTGAACAGCCAGCGCGCCTCGATGACTTCGAGGCCCTTGTTCATCATGGTCGCGGAGTCGACCGAAATCTTCCGGCCCATCACCCAGTTCGGATGCGCGCAGGCCTGCTCCGGCGTCGCGGCGGCCATGCGCTCGGCGGTCCAGTCAAGGAAGGGGCCGCCGGAGGCCGTGAGCAGGATGCGGCGCACGCCGACCGCGCCCAGATCGCCGGCGAAGTGCGGCGGCAGCGCCTGGAAAATCGCATTGTGCTCGCTGTCGATCGGCACCAGACTCGCCCCGCCCTGCGCCACGGTGTCCATGAGCAGCGCGCCCGCCGTCACCAGCGCTTCCTTGTTCGCCAGCAGCACGCGCTTGCCCGCAGTCGCGGCCGCCAGCGTCGGTGCCAGTCCGGCGATGCCGACGATCGCCGCCATCACGGTATCCGCTTCGGGCAGGCTCGCAACCCGGATCAGCCCTTCCGCACCGGCCAGCACTTCGGTGGAAAGTCCCGCCGCCCGCACCCGCGTGCGCAGCATCTCCGCATGATCGGCGTCCGCGGCGACGGCGTAGCGCGGGGCGAACTGCCGGCACTGTTCGAACAGCAAATCGATGCGACGGTGCGCGGTCATCGCGAGGACTTCGAAACGGTCGGGGTGTCGGGCCGCCACGTCGAGCGTGCTGACGCCGACGCTGCCGGTGGAACCGAGGACGACGAGTGTGCGCATCTTCATGCGTGCGGCCAGGTCAGGATGAGTGCCGCGAAGGGCAAGGCCGCCGTCAGCGCATCTGCGCGGTCCAGCACGCCGCCGTGTCCGGGCAGCAGGCGTCCGCTGTCCTTGACCTGCGCGCGGCGCTTCAGCCACGACTCGAACAGATCGCCGACGATGCCCAACCCGACCAGCACGAAGGCGAGAACCATCCAGCGCGCGCCGGCAATCGGGGGAAAATCCTGCGCCACCCACGGTTGCATCGCCCAAGCATACACCGCGACAGCAAGCATCGCACCGGCCACACCCTCCCAGGTCTTGCCCGGACTGACCGCGGGAGCCAGTTTGTGCCGCCCCCACCGGCGGCCACACAGATAGGCCGCGGTATCCGCGACCCAGACGACGCCCAGTACCATCAGGAATCCACGCGGCTGCGCCTGCAGCAGCACGAAGGCCCAGAAGGTCGGGATCAGCACGATCGCGCCGCAGACCAGCACCTGCACGCGCGTCATCGTCCGTGCGGGCCGCACCAGTATCGGCAAGGCGACGATCAGCCAGAATGAGGCGTTGAGCGCGAGGGGCGCCGCTACGGCATAGCCACCGCCGACCGGCACGCCGACCAGCAGCGCCGTTGCGGCAGCCGACAGCGCCAGCGCGTACGCCAGCGTGCCACGCGGCCCGAGTCCCGCCAGCCGGCCCCACTCGAAGCTCGCGACTGCAATGGCGCCCACCATCAGGGCCCCCCAGCCCGGCCGCGGCAGCCAGAAAAGCGCCGAGACCAGCGCCGCAAGCAGCACGATACCGGTCAGCACCCGCTGGCCCAGCATGTAGGAGTACCGTCGTGCGGCGCAGGGGCGGCCTCAGCCGCCGCCTTCCGCCGTGTTGAGCGCGACGAGGGACGGCATGGCGCCAGCGAGCAATTGCTCGCTGGTGCGTCCGAAACGCCGCTCCCGGCGCTGGAAGGAAGCGATCGCCGCATCCAGCGCGGCGGCGTCGAATTCGGGCCAGGGCAGATCGGTGAAATAGAACTCCGTGTAGGCCAGCTGCCAGAGCAGGAAGTTCGAGATGCGCTGTTCGCCGCCGGTGCGGATGAAAAGGTCGGGTTCCGGCGCGTCGGCGAGGGCCAGATACGGCGCCAGGTCGCTCTCGCCAAAATGGGCGGTCGCGAGTTCGGGCCGCGCGGCCAGCATGGCCTGCACCGCCCGCAGCACGTCCCAGCGCCCGCCATAGTTGACGGCAACCGTCAGCGTCAGCCGGCGGTTGCCGGCGGTCAGCGCGGTCGCGTCGTCGATCAGGCGCTGGAGCCGCGGCTCGAAGGGCGACGGGTCGCCGATGATGCGAAATCGGATGCCGTTCGCGTGGAGCTTGGCGACCTCCTGCTCCAGCGAACGCACGAACAGCCCGAGCAGAAACGACACTTCCTCGGGCGGACGCCGCCAGTTTTCGCTCGAAAAAGCGAACAGGGTGAGATGCTCGATCCCGCGTTCGACGCAGGTGCGCACCGTCTGGCGCACGTTCTCGACGCCGCGGGCGTGGCCTGCAACCCGCGGCAGGAAGCGCTGCGTGGCCCAGCGGCCATTGCCATCGAGAATGATCGCCACGTGGCGCGGGACGAGCCGCGGCGGCGGCACGCTCTGGGTCGAACTCATCGGTGCCATCGTGTGGGCGGGCCCAGGCGCCGGTCAGACCGCGAGCAGGTCCGTTTCCTTGGCTTGCAGCAGCTTGTCGATCTCGGCGACGTGCCGGTCGGTCAGCTTCTGGACCTCGTCCTGGGCACGGCGCTCGTCGTCTTCCGCCGCTTCCTTCTTTTTCAGCAGATCCTTGAGGTGGTTGTTGGCGTCGCGCCGGATGTTGCGCACCGCAACGCGCGCGTTCTCCGCCTCCCCGCGCACCACCTTGACCAGGTCCTTGCGCCGCTCTTCGGTCAGTGCCGGCATCGGCACCCGCACGGTGTCGCCCATGCTCGCGGGATTGAGTCCGAGGTCGGAGTCGCGGATCGCCTTCTCCACCGGCCCGAGCATGTTCTTTTCCCACGGCGTGACGCCGATCGTGCGCGCATCGAGCAGCTTGACCGCCGCCACCTGTGACAGCAGCGTCGGCGTGCCGTAGTAGTCCACGCTGATGTGGTCGAGCAGCCCGGTATGCGCACGGCCCGTGCGCACCTTGCCGAGATCCGCCTTCAGCGTCTCGATCGTCTTGCCCATTTTCTGCTCGGCGTTCTTGCGCACATCAGCAATCATCGGTCTCTCCCGTCCGCGTCGATAAGAACAGGCTCACGCGTGCACCCGCGTACCTTCGTCCTGCCCCAGCACCACCCGCTTCAGCGCCCCCGATTTGAAGATGCTGAACACGATGATCGGCAGCTTCTGGTCGCGGCACAGGGCCAGCGCGGTGGCGTCCATGACCTTCAGGTTCTTGATGATGGCCTCGTCGAAACTGAGGCTTTCGTAGCGCGTCGCGTTCGGGTCCGTTTTCGGATCCGCCGTGTAGACGCCATCGACCTTGGTCGCCTTGAGGACGATCTGCGCCTCGATCTCGCGCCCGCGCAACGCGGCGGCCGTATCGGTCGTGAAGAAGGGATTGCCGGTGCCGGCGGCGAAGATGACGACCTTGCCCTCTTCGAGGTAGCGGATGCTCTTGCCCCGGATATAGGGTTCCACCACCGGTTCGATGTTGAGCGCCGACTGCACGCGCGCGTTCAGGCCCGCTTGTCGCATCGCGTCCTGCAGGGCCAGGGCGTTCATGACGGTCGCCAGCATCCCCATGTAATCGGCGGTCGCGCGGTCCATACCGGCCGCGCCCAGCGCGACCCCGCGGAAGATGTTCCCGCCGCCGATCACCACGCCCACTTCCACTTTAAGGGCCACGACTTCCGCAATTTCACGCACGATGCGGTCCACCGTCGGGCGGTGGATACCGTAGGCCTCGTCGCCCATCAGCGCTTCCCCGCTCAGTTTGAGCAGGATGCGCTGGTAGGCGGGTGTCGGGGCAGTGTCGGGCATGGGCTCAGGCAGCCTTGCTGTCCGCGCTTTTGCGGGCCTGCTCCGCCTGTGCCTTTACTTCGGCCGCAAAATCGTCCTTCTTCTTCTCGATGCCTTCGCCGACGACGTAGAGCTGGAACCCGCTCACGCTGGCGCCCTTGGACTTCAGCAGCTTCTCGATCGTTTCCTTGTCGTTCTTCACGAAGGGCTGCCCGAGAAGCGTGACTTCCTTCAGGAACTTCTGCACCGAGCCATCGACGCGCTTGGCGAGGATCTCCGGCGGAATCGGCTTGCCCGCCTTGGCGGCATCCTCCGCGGCCTTCTCGCCCGCGACACGGCGCTCGGCTTCGATCAGTTCGGGCGGCACGCCGGAAGCATCCAGCGCCCGCGGCTTGGTCGCCGCGATGTGCATGGCGAGATCCCTGCCCAGTTCGGCATCGCCGCCGACGACGTCGACCAGCACGCCGATCTTCGATCCGCCGTGGATGTAGTTCGCGAGCCGCCCCTTCGCCTCGATGCGTGCGAAGCGACGGATGCTCATGTTCTCGCCAATCTTGCCGACCAGCGCGGTGCGCGTCGTCTCGACGGTGCCCGTGCCAAGCGGCAATGCGGCCAGGGCCGCGACATCGGCCGGATTGCGCGCGGCCACCAGCGCGGCAAGATCCTGCGCGAACTTGAGGAAATCGTCGTTCTTCGCGACGAAGTCGGTTTCGGAGTTGACCTCGACGATCGCGCCCAGCTTGCCGGACTCGTCGATCCGGACTGCCACCACGCCTTCCGCGGCCACCCGGCCCGAGGCCTTGCTGGCCTTGTTCCCGAGCTTCACGCGCAGGATTTCTTCGGCCTTGTCCAGATCGCCGCCGGCCTCGGCCAGCGCCTTTTTGCATTCCATCATCGGCGCATCGGTTTTGTCCCGCAGCGCCTTCACCATGCCTGCCGTCACTTCCGCCATGCTCGCTCCATCCGCTAAAAAAAAGGGGCCCGCCTGCAGCCCCCCGTCTACCGGTCAGCCCCGGTGAACTCTCACCGGGGCGGCCGCACTCAGGCGTTCTCTTCGACCTCGACGAACTCGTCGTCACCCTTCACGGTTTCGCGCAGGGACTGTGCGCGACCTTCAAGGATGGCGTCCGCCATGCCGCGCGCGTACAGCCGGATCGCGCGGCTGGAGTCGTCGTTGCCCGGGATCGGGTAATCGATGCCCTCAGGCGAGTGATTGGTGTCCACCACGCCGATCAGGGGAATGCCGAGTTTCTTCGACTCAGTAACCGCACCCTTGTGGTAACCGACGTCGATCACGAACACGGCATCCGGCGGGCCGTTCATTTCCTTGATGCCGCCCAAGCTGCGCTGCAGTTTCTCCAGTTCCCGCGACTGCAGGAGCGCTTCCTTCTTGGTCAGCTTGTCAAAGGAACCGTCTTCCTTCATGGCCTCGAGGTCGCGCAGGCGCTTGATCGAGGCCTTCACCGTCTTGAAGTTGGTGAGCATGCCGCCCAGCCAGCGATGATCCACGTACGGCGTGCCGGCGCGCTCGGCTTCCTCGCGCACGATTTCACGGGCCTGCCGCTTAGTACCAACGAACATCACCTTGCCGCGGTTGGCCGACAGTTGGCGCACGAACTTGAGGGCATCGAGATAGCGCGCGAGCGTCGTCTCGAGGTTGATGATGTGGATCTTGTTGCGATGGCCGAAGATGAAGGGGGCCATCTTCGGGTTCCAGAACCGGGTCTGGTGGCCGAAGTGCACACCGCACTCCAGCATTTCACGCATGGTGGTCGACATGTCAAAAACTCCTGTCAGGGTTGAGCCTCCACCCGCCGGTCGGCCCGGGATCACCCAGGCACCCATGACGATGCGCCGGCCGGAACAACGGCGGCGCTGCGGGTGTGCGTATTCGGTCCCGGGACTAGACACAGCACAGGCAGGAGCCCGTTCCAGACCATCCGGAGGTGTCGCCTAGGACCAACAACTAACCTGTAATTCTATCATTCATAAGCTAAAATGCTCAACTTTGCGGTCGGGGAGCAGGCGGGCCGGGCGCGTCAAAATCGTGTTTTCCGTCCTGCATAACCCCCCTCCGCCCGTTTTTTGCCCCCTGCCATGCCCGTATCGATCAAAACCCCTGCCGAAATCGAGAAAATGCGCGTGGCGGGCCGCCTGGCGGCGGAAGTCCTCGACCTCGTGGGGCCGCACGTCAAAGCCGGCGTGACCACCGCCGAACTGGACCGGATCTGCCACGACCACATCGTCAACGTCCAGCACAGCATCCCGGCGCCGCTCAACTACGCGCCGCCCGGCTACACGCCGTATCCGAAGTCGATCTGCACCTCGGTCAACCACGTGGTGTGCCACGGCATCCCGGGCGACAAGAAGCTCAAGGCTGGCGACGTGGTCAACGTGGACGTGACCGTCATCAAGGATGGCTTCCACGGCGACACCAGCCGCATGTTCTACGTCGGCGAGCCCTCCATCCAGGCGAGGCGCCTGTGCGACCTGACCTATGAATGCATGTGGCAGGGCATCGCCCGCATCCGGCCCGGCACGCGGCTGGGCGACATGGGCCACGCGATCCAGGCCCACGCCGAAACGAACGCGCTGTCCGTGGTGCGCGAATTCTGCGGCCACGGCATCGGCCGGCGCTTCCACGAGGAGCCGCAGATCCTCCACTACGGCCGCCGCGGCACCGGGCTCACGCTTGAGGCCGGCATGACCTTCACCGTCGAGCCCATGATCAACGCCGGACGCGCCGACATCCGCCAGCTCGCCGACGGCTGGACCATCGTCACCAAGGACCACAGTCTGTCCGCGCAGTGGGAACACACCGTGCTGGTGACCGAGCAGGGTTACGAACTGCTGACCGTGTCGCCCGGCATGCCCGCGCCGCCCGCGTTCGCACGCGACCATGCCTGAACCGGGGTCGCCGCCCGGGCGCATGGCCGCCCGGGCGGCGCCGGCCACCGCGACCGGGATCGCCACCTGGCGTGACCTGCTCGGCCGGGGCCGGGCGGACCTCCAGCGGCGCTTCCCGGAGGAACTGTCTCCCGCGCGCCTGGTCCACGCCCACCGCGCACTGGTGGACCGCGTGTTGCAGAACGTCTGGCGCGGCATGGGGATGGAAGGCCACGGCGCCCTCGTCGCCGCCGGGGGCTACGGGCGCGGCGAGTTGTTCCCGCACTCTGATGTCGACCTGCTGCTTTTGCTGCCGACGCCGCCTGATGCTGCGGGCGCTACCGCGATCGAACGCTTCATCGGCTGCCTGTGGGATATCGGGCTGGAGGTCGGCCACAGCGTGCGCACGGCGGAGGACTGCGTGGCGCTGTCCGCGCAGGACGCCACCGTCGCCACCGCCCTGCTGGAAACGCGCTGGCTGGCCGGCGACCGCGCGCTCGCGGAGGCGCTCACGCAGGCGCTGGACCGTGCACGCGATCTGCCCGCCTACGTCAAGGCCAAGCGGCTGGAGCAGGACCAGCGCCACGAACGTTACCGCGACACCAACCTCGAACCCAACATCAAGGAAACCGCGGGCGGTCTGCGCGACCTCCATCTCATTTCCTGGATCGCGCGCGCGGCCGGCATGGGCAAGCACTGGAGCGATCTCGTGCGGCTCGGCATCATCACACGCGCCGAGGCGCGGAGCCTGAAACGCGACGCGGATTTCCTGATGGACCTCCGCGTGCGCTTGCACTACCTGACCGGCCGCCGCGAAGAACGACTGGTCTTCGACGTACAGACGGCGCTGGCGACGCAGATGGGCTTCCGCGACACGGCGCACCGGCGCGCGAGCGAGCACCTGATGCAACGCTTCTACCGCGCGGCCAAGGAAGTGCGCCAGCTGAACGAGATCGTGCTGCAGAATCTGGGCGCGAAGATTTTTCCGCAACGCACGGGCAAGCCCGTCCGGATCAACGAGCGCTTTCAGAACCGCAACGAGTTGCTGGAGGCCATGGACGAAGGTCTCTTCCGCCGCGAGCCTGCCGCGCTCTTCGAGGCGTTCCGACTGTTGCAGGAACGCGGCGAGCTGAAGGGCATCACGGCGCCCACGCTGCGGGCGTTGTGGCGTGCCAGCGCGGCCATCGGTCCCGCCTTCCGCCGCGACCCGCGCAACCAGGCCCTGTTCCTCGAACTCCTGAAAAGCCCGTCCCACTTCGTGCGCGAGATGCGGCGGCTGAACGACTACGGCGTACTGGGCCGCTACATCCCCGCCTTCGGCCGCATCGAAGGCCAGATGCAGCACGACCTGTACCACGTCTACACCGTCGACGAACACATCCTGCGTGTGCTGCGCAACGTGCGCCGCTTCGCGGTGCCGGAGCTCGGGCATGAATTCCCGCTGTGCAGCCGCCTGATGAGCGGCTTCGAGCGTCCCGAGGTCCTCTACCTCGCGGCGCTCTTCCACGACATCGCCAAGGGGCGCGGCGGCGACCATTCCACGCTCGGCGCGGAGGATGCCGCCCGTTTCTGCAAACAGCATGGCCTGAGCGCTGAAGACACGGCGCTGGTGGCCTGGCTGGTGGAGCAGCACCTGCAGATGTCCGCCGTGGCGCAGAAGCAGGACCTGTCCGATCCCGAGGTCATCCGCGCTTTCGCCGCCCGTGTCGGTACGGAGCGCCGGCTGATCGCGCTCTACCTGCTGACGGTAGCCGATGTCCGCGGTACCAGCCCCAAGGTGTGGAACGCGTGGAAGGCCAAACTCCTGGAAGACCTGTTCTGGGCCACGCGGCGGGCGCTGGGCGGCGACTCTGCCCCCCTCGCCAGCATCATGCAGGAGCGTCAGGACGCCGCGCGCGCCCGGCTGCGGCTCTACGCCGTGCCCGAGCACGCCGAAGACCCGCTGTGGAAGCAGCTCGACACCACCTACTTCCTGCGCCACGATGTGGATGAAATCGCCTGGCATTCGCGCCAGCTGTACGCCCGCGTGGATTCCGCTGCGCCGGTCGTGAAGGCCCGGCTGTCGCCCGCCGGTGAAGGCCTGCAACTGATGATCTACGTGCAGGACCAGAAGGACCTGTTCGCGCGCATCTGCTCCTTCTTCGAGCGCACGGGCTACTCCATCACCGAAGCCAAGATCTACACCACCCGCCACGGCTACGCGCTGGACAGTTTCCAGATCCACGACCCGAACAACAAGCAGCCGCAGTACCGCGACCTCATCGGCTACTTCGAATACGAGCTGGCCGAACGCCTGCGGCAGCAGGCGCCGCTGGAGGCGCCGCTCTCCGGCCGCGTGAGCCGCCAGCTGAAAGCCTTCCCGCTTACGCCCGCGGTCGACATCCAGCCCGACGATCGTGGACTCTACAAGGTGCTGTCGATCACCGCCGGCGACCGGCCCGGACTGCTGTCGCGCGTCGCGCGCTGCCTGATCCAGTACGGCGTCAACCTGCACACCGCGAAGATCAACACGCTGGGCGCGCGGGCCGAAGACGTCTTCCTGATTCAGGGGGCGGCGCTGGAGGACGCCAAGCTGGTGGTAAAGCTGGAAACGGACCTGCTGAAGGCCCTGCAGATTTAGTCTTCCGCGGTGTCCTGCCCCGGGAACAGCGCGTCGGTAAATCCGAACTGCGAGAAATCCTCGACCCGCATGGGATACAGGATGCCGTCGAGATGGTCGCACTCGTGCTGCACGACGCGGGCATGGAAACCGCTCACCGTACGGTCGATGGAATTGCCTTGGGGGTCGTTGCCCCGATAGCGGATCGACGTCCAGCGCGGCACCACTCCGCGCATGCCCGGCACCGACAGACAGCCCTCCCAGCCCTCCTCCCGTGACTCGCCCACCGGCTCGATGACCGGATTGACGAGTTCGGTGTACGGCACCGGTTCGGCGTCGGGATAGCGCTCGTTGTGCTCGAAGCCGAAGATCACCACGCGCAGACCGACGCCAATCTGCGGCGCCGCCAGTCCCGCGCCGTCGGCGGCGATCATGGTGTCGCGCATGTCGGAAATTACCGCGAGCAGTTCCGGCGTATCGAAGAACTCGACGGCGCGCGCCTTTTCCAGCAGGCGCGGATCGCCCATGCGGAGGATGTCGCGGATGGCCATGGCTACTGCACCACCAGTTGTTCGAGGATGCGTCGCACCCGCGCCATCGCGGTCTTCAGCACGGCATTGATTTCATTCATTTCGATTCCCTGCGTGCTGGAGGCGCGCCCGGCACCCCAGTTCGCCACCACCGTCAGCGCCGCATAACGGACATCGAGTTCGCGTGCCAGCCCGGCCTCCGGCATGCCCGTCATGCCAACCATGTCCGCCCCGTCGCGCTCCAGCCGGTTGATCTCCGCCGCGGTTTCCAGCCGCGGCCCCTGCGTGGTCGCGTAGGTACCGCCCATCAGCAGCGGCTCACCCGCCGCCTGTGCCGCCCGCGCGAGGTCCTGACGCAGACGCTCGCAATACGGATGCGTGAAGTCGATGTGCTTCACCGTGCCATCGTCGCGCGAAACAAAGGTGTGGCGCCGGCCATAGGTGTAGTCGAGGATCTGGTCAGGCACGCACAGTACCCCCGGGCTCAGGTCGGCACGGATACCGCCCACCGATGCGACCGACACCACGCACGCGACCTTCTGCGCCTGCAGCGCCCAGATGTTGGCGCGGAAATTCACTTCGTGCGGTGGAATCGTGTGGCCGTGGCCGTGGCGCGCCACGAACACAACCTCGCGGCCCGCCAGCTTGCCGAACAGCAGAGGCGCGGACGGCTCTCCGTAGGGTGTGCGCACGACCTCGCGCCGTGTGACTTCCAGGTTGGCGAGGTCGTTCAGTCCGCTGCCGCCGATGATTCCGAGCATGATTCAGTAACCGGATATGAGGAAGAAGGACTGGGAGGACTGAGGCAAACCCACCTTCAAGTGTAGGCGAAACCGCATGTTGCCACCCGGCTTTGACCTCTTAGTCCTCAGTTCTCAGTCCTTAGTCCTCGCCGCCCCGTCATTGACCGCGTAAATGGCGGGCAGATTGCGCCACATTCCGCGCACGTCCATCCCGCAACCGAACACGTAACGGTCAGGCACCGTCACGCCCGTGAAATCCGCGCGGGCCGGCTTCGCCCGGCCCAACTCTTTCTCGCACAATACCGCAGCAAGAAAACGCGCGGCGCCCGCCGCCAGCACGCGCTCGCGGATGGCGGCCAGGGTTTGGCCCTCGTCGAGGATATCGTCCAGCACCACGACCGTGCGGCCGGCGAGCGGGAGGCGCGGTTCCACGCGCCAGTCGATGTCGCCGCCCACCGTGCGGTCACGATAGCGCGTGACATGCAGGTAATCGAAATCGAGCGGGAAAGCGAGCCGCGGCAGCAACTGTCCGGCGAAGAACACGGCGCCGCCCATGACTGCCAGCACCAGCGGATAGGCATCGCCCACGGCACGGGTCAGATCAGCGGCCATGCGGGCGATGGCGCCTTCCACCACGTCAGCCGCGCAGACCAGATCGGCTGCGCCGAGTACCCGCTGCGCCTCTGCGGCGTCGGGCATCGCCTAGCCCCGCCGCGCCAGATAGCGGCGAAACGCGGTGCCGATCTCCGGATGCTGCGCGGCAAACTCGACGTTGGCCTGCAGGTAGCCCAGCTTGCTGCCGCAGTCGTAGCGGCGGCCTTCGAAGGCGTAGGCCAGCACCTGCTCCTCCGCCAGCAATGCGGCGATTGCATCGGTCAGCTGGATCTCGCCACCCGACCCCGGCTTCGCGTGCGCGAGATGGTGGAAGATGCGCGGCGACAGCACGTAACGGCCGACGACGCCCAGCCGCGACGGTGCTTTGGCGGGCGCGGGCTTCTCGACGATTCCGGCGACCGGCCACGCGGATCCGATCCGGCGGCCCGGCTTCACGATGCCGTAGCTCGAGGTCTCGTGCCTCGCCACCTGCTGCACGGCCAGCACCGAGGCGGCCGTGCGTGCGTAAAGCTGTGTCATCTGCCGCATCACCGGCACGCGCGCATCGATCAGGTCGTCCGCGAGAATCACCGCGAAGGGCTGTTCGCCCACCACCGGGCGCGCGCACAGCACCGCATGCCCGAGTCCCAGCGCCTCGGCCTGGCGCACGTAGATGCACGACACGCCGCGCGGCAGGATGTCCTGGATCATCGGCAGCAGGTGGCGCTTGTTGCGCGCGTGCAGTTCGGATTCGATCTCGGTGGCTTTGTCGAAGTGGTCCTCGATCGCCCGTTTGCTGCGGCCGGTGACGAACACCAGTTCGGTGATACCGGCGGCAATCGCCTCCTCCACCGCGTACTGGATCAGCGGCTTGTCCACCACCGGCAGCATTTCCTTGGGGCTTGCTTTGGTGGCGGGCAGGAACCGCGTGCCGAGGCCAGCCACCGGGAACACCGCTTTCGTGATCTTGCGCATCAAGCATCCTTCAGCAGGGCGTGCAGCCCCGCTTCATCCAGTATGGTCACACCCAGGGTGCGCGCTTTGTCGAGTTTACTGCCTGCCTCCGCACCGGCAACCACATAGTCGGTATTTTTCGAGACCGATCCGGCAACCTTGCCGCCGGCAGCCTCGATCAGCGCCTTGGCATCCTCGCGCGCCAGCGTCGGCAGTGTGCCCGTCAGTACCAGCGTCCTGCCGGCCAGCGGCTTTGGCGTAGTGTCGGCCGGGGTGCCTGCATGTTCCTCCCAGAGGATGCCCGCCGCGCGCAATTGCTCCACCACTTCGCGGTTATGCGGCTGGTCGAAGAAGGTGCGCAGGCTCTGCGCCACCACCGGGCCCACGTCGTTGACCTCAAGCAACTGCTCGACCGTTGCGTCCAGGATACGATCGAGGCCGCCGAAGTGGCGCGCGAGATCCTTCGCCGTCGTCTCACCGACATGCCGGATGCCGAGCGCGTACAGGAAACGCGCCAGCGTCGTGCGCTTGCTCTTCTCCAGGCCCTCCAGCAGGTTCTGCGCGCTCTTCTCGGCCATGCGCTCCAGCGCAGCCCACTTGGCGACCCCCAGCGTGTAAAGCTCGGGCAAGGTGCGCACCAGTCCGCCATCCACCAGCTGGTCGACCAGCTTCTCGCCCAGCCCCTCGATGTCGAGCGCCCGTCGCGAGGCAAAGTGCAGGATGGCCTGCTTGCGCTGCGCCGCGCAGTAAAGCCCGCCGGTGCAGCGCCAGTCGGCCTCTTCTTCCTCGCGCGCGATGGCGCTGCCGCACACCGGGCACTTACCGTGCAGTCGCCGAAACAGGTCGAACGGTGGCCCGGCGTCCGCGGGCCGACGTTCCAGCACCACGCCGACGACCTCCGGAATCACATCGCCCGCGCGGCGCACGATCACGGTGTCACCGGTCCGCACATCCTTGCGCCGTGTTTCGTCCTCGTTGTGCAGCGTCGCGTTGCTGACCGTGGTGCCACCGACGAAGACCGGCTCCAGCTTCGCCACCGGCGTCAGCTTGCCCGTGCGCCCGACCTGGATGTCGATATCCAGCACCCGCGTCAACTGCTCCTGCGCCGGATACTTGTGCGCGACGGCCCAGCGCGGCTCGCGCGTGACGAAACCGAGCCGGCGCTGCAACTCGAGGTCGTTCACCTTGTAGACCACGCCGTCGATGTCGAAGGGCAGCGCGTCGCGTTTGTCGCCGACCGACTGGTGAAAGGCGGCGAGCCCGTCCGCGCCCTGCACTACTGCCCGCTCGCTCGATACTGGCAGCCCCATCGCCGCCAGTGCATCCAGCGTGCCGCTGTGCGTAGCAGGCGCCGCTGCCCAGCCTTCCACCGCGCCCAGGCCGTAGGCGAAAAAACTGAGCGGCCGCTGCGCGGCGATCGCCGGATCGAGCTGGCGCACCGCGCCGGCCGCCGCGTTGCGCGGATTGACGAAGGTCTTTTCGCCCTTGGCACCCGCCGCGATCAGCCCGCGCTGGCGCTCGTTGAGGCGTTCGAAGTCATCGCGCCGCAAATAGACCTCGCCACGCACCTCGAACACCGGCGCCGCCATGCCCTTGAGGCGCAGCGGAATCTGCCCGATCGTGCGGAGATTCTGCGTCACGTCCTCGCCGACCTCGCCGTCGCCGCGCGTGGCCGCCTGCACGAGCACGCCATGCTCGTAGCGCAGATTGATGGCGAGGCCGTCGAACTTGAGTTCGCAGGCGTAGGTCACCGGCGGATCCGTTGCGGCGAGTTTCAGTTCGCGGCGGACGCGCGCATCGAATGCCGCCGCACCGTTCGCCGTGATGTCGGTTTCGGTGCGGATGGACAGCATCGGCACCGCGTGCCGCACCGGCGAGAAGCCGTCCAGCGCCTGACCGCCCACGCGCTGCGTGGGCGAGTCCGGTGTCTGCAGGACGGGATGGACTGCTTCGAGCGCCTGCAGTTCACGGAACAGGCGGTCGTACTCGGCGTCCGGCACTGCCGGATCGTCGAGCACGTAGTAGCGATGATTGTGGCGCTGGAGTTCCGCGCGCAGGCGGGCGGCCTGTGTCGCTACGGCCTTCGGTACCGCCATGCGATCGTCAGACGGGTCAGGCGAACAGGCGCAGCGCGCGTTCGCTGCCGGGCGCGATGCCGCCCGCCTGCATGCCGTTGCGGATGGCCGCGAGCTGTTCGCGGATTTTCCCGAGGCCCGCCTCCGACAATACGGCGCGGTTGTCGTCCACCAGGCGGCCGCCCAGCGCGGTGGCGAGGTGGCGGCCCGTCTCCAGCATGCGGTCGAAGGCCGTGCCCGCATCGGCCACCCTCGGCACATCGAGCAGCAGGGTCACGCCATCGGTATTGAGCGTCTTGATCTGCTCGGGCACGAAGGGCATGGGCTCGTGGTTGTCCATCGTGAACAGCGTCGCCCCGTCCTCGCCCGCGAAGGTGAACACGCCGCTCGGCTCGAGCCGGAAACCGAGGCCTTCCGCATAGGCACGGATGCGGGTGGCGGTGAATTTGTCGCCGGGACGGGCGATGACGTTGATGCCGATCGCCACATCGACCTCGGCGCACAGCGCATCGAGCTGGCGCGCCCGCGCCAGTACGGATTCGATTTCCGGAAAGCGCACCTGCGCGGCCTGCCGCTGCGCCCATTGCGCCAGTGCGTCGCAGAAGGCTCCGAGTTCGGCCGCCGTCATGCAGCCGGCACGGCTCGCGAGCTGCACGCCGCACCGCAGGTGATGGAAGCGTCCGGTGTCGGCGCTGGCGTCGATCCAGACGTTGGCGGCGGTGTCCCGCGCCGCCACGCGGACCCGGCGGCCGGCAGCCGCGGCCCAGCCGGCGGCGAGTTCACCCATCAGGTCCGCCGGCACCAGTGGCAGTTCCGAGTCGATCTCGCCGATGTAGTCGATCAGCGGATCGAGCCCCGAACGGTCGGCATCAGCGCCAGCGGGCACCGCACTGTCCGGGGCGCCCAGGCTGGGCTCGATGCGTCCGCCCGCGGTCGGCGATCCGTCCGCCTCCCCGTCCATCAGCACGTCAGGCTGGTCGCGGGCGAAGGCGGCTTCGGCGCCGCGCCGGAAGCGGCGTTCCTGCCAGCGGTTATAGAGCCACACGGCGGCGACGAAGACCGCCCCGATGGCCAGCAGGCTCAGTTGAAGGTCGCTCATCGCGACACCTTAACAAGAGCCCCCAACACCATGAAACACGCGTGCGCTGTCACGATTTTGGCTCAGGGTGAGGAGTTCGACGCAGGCCGTATGTCAATACGGCCAAGGAGAAGGACGACGCCATGGGCCAAAACTCGTGCCAGCCCTTCGGGTTGCGGCCAGCATCGGCGCTCACTTTGTCGCCCTCCGGGCCAATATTGACATATTTGCCCCGGACGGCTTCGCGTTATCACCAATTCTGGCCGCAACGCACGCGTGTTTCATGGTGTTGGGGGCTCTAAGCCGCCTCTTCGGCAAGCTTCATGGCTTCTTCGATGTCGACTGCCACCACGCGCGACACGCCCGCCTCCTGCATGGTCACGCCGATCAGCTGGTCGGCGATCTCCATGGTGATCTTGTTGTGGCTGATGTACAGGAACTGGGAATTTTCGGACATCTTCTGCACCAGCTTGCAGAAACGCTCGGTGTTGGTGTCGTCCAGTGGCGCATCCACCTCGTCCAGCAGGCAGAAGGGCGCAGGATTGAGCTGGAAGATCGCGAACACGAGCGACAGCGCCGTCAGCGCCTTCTCCCCGCCCGACAGCAGGTGGATGGAGCTGTTCTTCTTGCCCGGCGGCTGCGCGATCACCTGCACGCCGGAATCGAGAATCTCGTCGCCGGTCAGCAGCAGCTTCGCCTGGCCACCGCCGAACAACGTGGGGAACATGCGGCCGAAGTGGCCGTTGACCTCGTCGAAGGTCGCCTGCAGGCGTTCGCGCGTTTCGCGATCGATGCGGCGGATCGCGTCCTCCAGCGTGGTCATCGCCTCGGTGAGGTCGAGCGACTGCGCGTCAAGGTAGTTCTTCCGCTCGGTGGACTGCGCCAGTTCATCAAGCGCGGCCAGGTTGACCAGCCCAAGCGCGCTGATCTCGCCGTTCAGGCGGATGATGTCGGCCTGCAGGGTGGAGGCGCGCCGGCCTTTCTCGAGCTGCTCCCCGAGCGCCACTTCATCGGCGCCGGCCGCCGCGAGTTCCTGCGCGAACTGCTCCTCGGTCAGCCGGGCTTCCTGTTCCTTCAGGCGCATGTCGCCGGCGCGAACGCGCAGCGGCTCGAGCCCCTGCTCGATGGCGAGGCGCAATTGTTCGATTTCGCGCAGGGTGGCCTCGTCGGCCGCCGCCGCATCGCGCGCGGCAGCCAGCGTCTGCTCGCGCGCGGTGCGGCGCACCAGCGCGTCCCCGAGCTGCAACTGCCAGGGCGCTTCGTCCAGGCCGGCCAGATCCGCCGTCTGCGCCTCGATGGCGGCGACCACTTGCGCGAAAGCGGCGGACAGCCGCTTGTCGGTCTGTTCGCCCTCCTCGATCTTGCTGCGGCAGGTCTGCCGCTGGAAAGTCGCCTGCTGGAGCTCACGCTCGGCATTGCTGGCGGCTTCCTGCTGGGCAGCCAGCGCCTGTTCGGCCGCGGTACGCCGCTGCTCCGCTGCCGTCACTGCGGCCGTCAGGTCCGTCGCCTGCCGTTCCAGGACTTGCAGCGTCTGCGTGGCCACCGCCGCCTGCGCCTGCGCCTGATCGCGCTGGGCAGCCACCTCGGCGAGTTCCAGTGTGATCTGCTGATGGCGTTCGCCGGTACGCTGCGCCTGTTCGGACGCGCGCACGGCGTCGAGCTCCAACGCGTGGTGGCGCGCCTGCAGTGCCGCCACTTCCGCGCGCAGGGCCTCCACGGCCGTCCGGCCCTGTTCGAGCGTCTGTTCGGTCGCCGCCAGCAGCGCCCGCAGTTGCCCGCGCGAGGCCTGCGCGGTCTGCACCTCGCCGGCCAGTTGTTCGAGTTCACGCTGGCGGGCGAAGGCGCCGTGCAGTTCGGAATCCGGCGCGTGGAAGCTCACGCTGGTGCGCGAAAATACGTGCCCCTCGCGAGTCACCAGCAATGCGCCCGCCGGCAGTCCGTGCACGACGGCGGCAGCTTGCGCCCCGTCCTGCGCCACGTACACGCCATGCAGCCAGTCGTCCAATGCCGCTTGCAGTGTCGGTACGGACGCGCGGACCATCCCGGCCAGCGGCGCGTGACCGTTCCACGCCCCCGTCGCGGCGGGCGCGCCAGCCGTGTAAACCGTGATGCGCGCGGGCGGCGGCTCGGTCATCCAGCCGGACGCCGTCTGCAGCGTATCGAGGCCAATGGCGTGCAGGCGTTCCCGCAGCACCGCTTCGACCGCTTCCTCCCAGCCCGGCTCGATCGCAATCTGTTCGAATAGCCGCGGCTTGCCATTAAGGCCGTGCGCGGCAAGCCAGGCATGCACCTGCTCGCTGCCGGCGATGCGGTCCTGCAGGGCCTTCAGCGCTGAAGCACGCGCTTCCAGCGCCGCCACGCCGTGGGCGGCGCTCTCCAGCGTCGTCTGCGCTTCACGCAGGCCCGCCTCCAAACCGGGTACCGCGTCGGCCGCGGCGTCCAGCGCCTGGCGCCGGGCGCCAAGCGCGGCACCGGCGGCGTCCGCGTCGGCGGTCAGCCCCGCAACCGTCGCCGGATCCGGCATGGCGAGGGCCTGCTGCTCCTCGCGCAAACGCGCGGCGCGCGCGTCGAACTGCGCAACCAGTTCCCCGGCGTGAGCGTGCCGGGTCTGCTCCACTTCGCGCGCCTGCTGGCTCTGTGCCAGCCCGCGCTGCGCTTCGTCCCTCGCGGATTGCGCTGCGCGCAGCGATTCAGCGGCAATCGGCAGGCGTGCACCCTGCGCCTGCGCGTGCGTCTCCGCTTCGGCGCAGGTCTGATCGGCGCTCAGGCCGCTCGCGCGCCACAGCGCCAGATGGGCGGCCAGCGCGGTGCGCTCCTCTTCGTACTGGACATGCTGCATGCGCAACGTCGCCAGCTGGTTCTCGACCCGCGCGCGGTTCTCCCGCACGTGCTGGATCTGCTGTTCCAGGCGGGCCATTTCGGCATTGACCTCGAACAGCGCGCCCTGGGCGGTGTGCACCTGCTCGGCGGTTTCGTAATGCCGCGCCCGCATCTCCTCGGCGCGGCGCTCGGCCTCGCGCAGCTTCGCGGTTTCCGCTTCGAGCTCCGTCCCCAGGCGCTCGATCTCGCGCGCATGCCGCTCGCGCGCTGCACCCGCCTCCTGCTTGCGGGCGAGCCACATGAGTTGCTGCGAAACGGTCAGCTGGGATTTCAGTTCCTGATAGCGCTGGGCGACTTCCGCCTGGCCTTTCAGGTGCTCGAGCTGCTTGTCGAGTTCCTGGCGGATGTCTTCCACCCGCGTCAGGTTCTCACGGGTGTCGGCCAGCCGCAGTTCCGTTTCGCGGCGGCGCTCGCGGTACTTGGACACGCCCGCGGCCTCTTCGAGAAACACGCGCAGCTCTTCCGGCTTGGCCTCGATGATGCGCGAGATCATGCCCTGCTCGATGATGGCGTAGGCGCGCGCGCCAAGCCCGGTGCCCAGAAAGATGTCCGCCACATCGCGCCGGCGCACGTGGAGGTTGTTGATGTAATAGGCGGATTCGCCGTCGCGTTCGAGCACGCGTTTGACGGCGATCTCACCGTAGCTCGCCCACTGCCCGCCCGCGCGGCCGAGGCTGTTGTCGAACACCAGCTCCACGCTCGCGCGGTTGACGGGCTGGCGCCCGCCGGCGCCGTTGAAGAGCACGTCCTGCATGGTCTCGCCGCGCAGGTGGCGGGCGGAGGATTCGCCGAGCACCCAGCGCACGGCGTCGATGATGTTGGACTTGCCGCAACCGTTGGGGCCAACGATGCCGACGAGTTGTCCGGGCACCGGAATGCGGGTGGGATCGACGAAAGACTTGAAGCCGGCGAGCTTGATGTCGGTGAGGCGCAATGGGTTCTTCGGTTGACGGTTTATAATGCGGACTTTGGTGGGCGCAAATTCTACCTATAGCGCCGCCTCCCGTCATGCCGCCTTGTCCTATCGGCCCGCCCGGATATGCCTACGTCGCCCAAGCCGCCCCAGTCCGCCGCCCGTCCCGCCAAACGCCTCGCGACGTTTCCCAGTCCTGCGCCCGGGCGGGATTTCCATATTCACATGGAAATTCCGGAGTTCACCTGCCTGTGCCCGATGACGGGCCAACCCGATTTCGCGCATCTGACGCTGGACTATGTGCCCGACCGCACCTGCGTGGAACTGAAGAGCCTCAAGCTCTACGCGTGGTCGTACCGCAACGAAGGCGCCTACCACGAGGCGGTGACCAACCGCATCCTCGATGATCTGGTGCGAGCGACCAAGCCACGCTACCTGCGGCTGACGGCGCGCTTTTTCGTGCGTGGCGGCATTTTCACGACCGTCGTCGCCGAGCACCGCAGGCGTGGCTGGAAACCCGCGCCGGCCGTGCCGCTCGACACGTTCCCGCCGCAGCCCAGTACGCGCGGTTAGCCTTTCTTCGCGGGTCGCGCGAGATCGGACGCCAGCCCCGCGGCCACGATCAATCCGCCGCCCGCCCACTCGCGGACGGTCATGACATCCCCGACCAGCCACCAGGCGGCGGTCGCGGTGACCACCAGTTCGAACAGGTAGATCACCACCGCGCGGTTGGCCGGCACGCGCGCCAGCCCGTATTGCACGGACACATTGACCGCCGCGAGCACCACCCCCAGCAACACCAGTAGCGCCACCCCGCGCCCGTCGGGCCACGCCATCGCGGCCGGCGCCCACAGCATGGCGGCGAGCCCGACCACGCCACCCCCCGCGAATACCGCGCAAGCCCGGACCGCGTCGGGCACCGCCGCCATCCGGCGCGACAGCACGTTCGACAGCGCAAAGGCCACGCCCGCCGACAGCGCCATCCATTCCGCCGCATCATGCGGCAGCGGCGCGCCCACGGCCGGATTCCACAGCATGACGCCCGCCCCGCAGAGCGCGAGCGCCATCACGGCGTAGCCGCGCGCCGTCAGCGCCTCGCCGAGCAATATTCGCGCGAACAGCATGGTCCACAGGGGTGACAGATAAAACAACAGGACCACACGCACGACATCGCCGTAAATCACGCCGAGCGTGAAACCGATGTTGCTCCAGCCGGTGACGAGCGCGAGTCCGCCGAGCGCGCCCAGCAGCGGAGGCTGCCGCGGCCAGCCGCGCACGAACGGCAGGACCAGTGCCAGCGCGATCAGATAGGTCACCGTCGCGGCCGGTGCGCCGGGCAGACCGCCCTCGGCCAGGGCGCGGTACGGATACCAGACGAGACCCCAGACCGTCGCGCCCCCGAACAGCGCGGCGACCGCCACGCGCCCCTCGCGTGCCGTCGTCATGCGGCCACCGGCACGCGCGCCGCTATAATCCGGCCTTCCGCGGCGGCTTCCTGGTCCGCGGCCCCTGATTCATCACGCTTCTTCATTGATGCCCGCTTGAACCCCAATCTCGACCGCCTCCAGCCTTATCCCTTCCAGAAGCTGACCGCGCTGCTGGAAGGCGTGCCACCGCCCGCGGGACTGCGCCGGATCCCGCTGCACATCGGCGAGCCCAAACATCCGACGCCGGAACTGATCAAGCGCGCGCTGGTGGATAACCTCGACGGTCTGGCCGCCTATCCGCCGACCGCCGGCTCCGACGCGCTCCGCGGTGCAATCGCCGGCTGGCTGCAGCGCCGGCATGGTCTGACCGACCTCCGGGCCACCGACCAGGTCATCCCCGTCACCGGTAGCCGCGAGGCGCTGTTTGCGTTTGCACAGTCGGTGATTGATACCCGCGGCAACTCAACGCCGGTCGTCGTCTCCGTGAACCCGTTCTACCAGATTTACGAAGGCGCGGCCCTGCTCGCCGGCGCCGAAACGCAGTTCCTCAACACCCTGCCGGATCGCAACTTCGCGCTCGACCTCGCGCAGCTTCCGGAGTCCGTATGGCGGCGGACGCAACTGGTCTACGTCTGCTCCCCGGCCAATCCGACCGGCCGCGTGATGCCGCTGGCCGAATGGCGCCAGTTGTTCGAGTACTCCGATCGCTACGGGTTCGTCATCGCGGCCGACGAGTGCTACTCGGAGATCTATTTCGACGAGGCGCACCCGCCGCTCGGCAGCCTGCAAGCGGCACAGCAGCTCGGCCGCGGCGGCTATTCGCAACTGGTGTCCTTTGGCAGCCTGTCCAAGCGTTCGAACGTGCCGGGCATGCGCTCGGGCTACGTCGCCGGTGACGCCGCCATTCTCAAAAAATTCCTGCTCTACCGCACCTACCACGGTTGCGCGATGAGCCCGGTCGTAGCCGCCGCCAGCATCGCCGCCTGGAACGACGAAGCACACGTGATCGAGAACCGGCGGCTCTACCGGGAAAAGTTCGACGCCGCGGTCCGCATCCTGCGCGAGGTCAACGAAGTCGCCATGCCGGACGCCGCGTTCTACCTGTGGCTGCGGGTCGGCGGCCGGGGCGGCGAGAGCGACACCGCCTTCACCCGGCGCCTGATGGAACAGCAGAACGTCTCCGTGCTGCCGGGCAGCTACCTCGGCCGCGAAGCACAGGGCGTGAACCCCGGTACCGGCTTCGTGCGGATCGCGCTGGTCGCGGGAACCGAAGAATGCACCGAAGCCGCCCAACGTATCGCCGCCGCCCTGCGGTCGGCATAACAACACCCACCGACACTGTCACGGAACCGTCATGACCACACTGCAGCCTGTTATCGAAGAAGCCTGGGAACAACGCGCGGAACTCACGCCCGGCAAGGCGCCGGCGAAAATCGGTGATGCCGTGGCGCAGGTGCTGAAGGGCCTCGACGCCGGCACCCTGCGGGTCGCCGAAAAACAGGGCGGCGACTGGGTCGTGCACCAGTGGCTCAAGAAAGCGGTGCTGTTGTCGTTCCGGCTGGAGGACAACGTCGCGATGGCTGGCGCCGCAACGCAGTACTACGACAAGGTCCCCGGCAAGTTCGCGCATTACAGCCGCGAGGACTTCGCGCGCGGCGGCTTCCGCGTGGTGCCGCCGGCGATGGTCCGCCGCGGCGCGTTCATCGCGAAGAACGCGATCCTCATGCCCTCCTACGTGAACATCGGCGCCTACGTCGATGAGGGCACCATGGTCGACACCTGGGCCACCGTCGGCTCCTGCGCCCAGATCGGCAAGAACGTGCACCTGTCGGGCGGCGTCGGCATCGGCGGCGTGCTGGAACCGCTGCAGGCCAACCCCACCATCATCGAGGACAACTGCTTCATCGGCGCGCGTTCGGAAGTCGTCGAAGGCGTGATCGTCGAGGCCGGCGCCGTCCTCTCGATGGGTGTGTTCATCGGCGCCAGCACCAAGATCTACGACCGCGCGACCGGCCAGATAACGTATGGCCGGGTGCCCGCCGGCGCGGTGGTGGTGCCCGGCAATCTGCCGTCCGCGGACGGGAAAGTCAGCCTGTACTGCGCGGTTATCGTGAAACGCGTGGATGCCCAGACTCGCGCGAAAACCAGCATCAACGAGCTTCTGCGCGGAGATTGAGCCAAAACTGCCGGGCCGCGCTAGGCAAGTCCCTCATTCATAGGCAGAATGTCCGAAAATCGCCGCGCCAGAACAGCCTAGAACACCTGAACCACCGTCCGCCATCCTTCCCAGCCCCCCTGCCGCCTCATGAGCCTGCTCGACGATCTCAAGAAACAGGCCGATTCGCTGCGCCAGAAGCAGGAAGTCAGCCAGGAACAGGTCAGCCAGAACCTGCTGGCGGTCAACGTCAAGCTGAAGGAGGCACTGGCGTACTGGGTGGAGATGTTCAACTCGCTCAACGTCATCAAGCCGGTGGTCGAACGGACCTATTTCCTCGACAGCGGCAACGTCCGGCTCGAGCAACTCAACCAGATCGACTACAACGTCAACGGCCGCCGCAAGACCATTGATCACCACGACTTCATCGAGGGCGTGGTACTGCGTTTCCGCTGCTTTTCCGACCAGAAAGTTTCCGCCGCCAAGGAGTCCGACGCCCACGTCGAACGCATGCGCGAGCACCTGTGGTCGCACAACGTCAAGTTCGACGTGAAGGAAACCAGGAACGAGCGCGGCTACGTCGTGCGCGGCCAGTTCACGATCCTGTGCGATGTCCCCGTCATGGTCACCCTGTTCGGCGACTTCGAGCGCGGGCACATCCGCATCCACACCAAGAACCTCGAGAAGTTCGGCGAATTCCACTACGTCTACGACATCGCCGAGTTCGGGCGCGAGATCAGCGAGGAACTCGCCAAGATGATCCTCGGGCAGCCCAACAGCCTGCGTACCCTGGGCAGCCACCAGCAGGCCATGCGCCCGTCCAGCACCACCTCGCGCAGCAGCCGCGCCGACGAGGCGCCGGCGTCCCGGCCACAGGCGCCCGCACCCGAGCCTGAACCGGATGCCCAGCCGATGATGGATCCGTCGGACCCCGCCCGCAGTTTTATGGGCAGCCTGCGACACCTGCTCAAACGCTAGCCACCGAAACGGCCGCTCCATGTTCCTCGATCCCCTCTTCAAGCTGATGGCGGACAAGCAGGCCTCGGACCTGTTCCTGACGGCGGGCGCACCCATCCAGATCAAGATCAACGGCACCGTGATGCCGGTCAACTCGCAGACGCTGGACCCTGCCGGGGTCAAGAAAATCGCCTACGAGATCATGACGGAAGACCAGATCGCGCAATACGAAAAGATCTGGGAGATGAACTTCGCGGTGGGCCGCGCGGCACTCGGCAGCTTCCGCGTCAACGTGTTCCGCCAGCGCGGTGCGGCGGCCGTCGTGGTGCGCTACATCAAGCCGGAAGTGCCCTCCCTCGAGAACCTCGGCCTGCCCCTGATGTTCCGCGAACTGATCATGGAAAAGCTGGGGATGATCCTGGTGGTCGGCTCCACCGGCTCCGGCAAGTCCACCACGCTCGCGTCCATGCTCGATTTCCGCAACGCGACCAAAACCGGCCACATCCTCACCATCGAGGATCCGATCGAGTTCGTGTTCCGGCACAAGAAATCGATCGTGAACCAGCGCGAGATCGGCATGGACACGCTGTCCTACGAGGCCGCCCTGGTGTCCGCCATGCGCGAGGCGCCCGACCTCTTGATGATCGGCGAAATCCGCGACCAGAAGACCCTGCACGCCTCGCTGCTGTTCGCCCAGACCGGCCACCTGTGCCTGTCCACGCTGCACGCCAACAACAGCTACCACGCCCTCAACCGCATCATCAATTTCTTCCCGCGCGAAGCCCGCGAGGGCATGCTGGCCGATCTTTCCCTGTCGCTCCGCTGCGTGATCTCGCAGCGTCTCGTGCGCACCAAGGATGGCGGCCGCGTGCCGGCGGTCGAGGTGCTGCTCAACACCCCGCACATCTCCGAACTGATCAAGAACGGCGATATGGGCCAGATCAAGGAAGCCATGGAGCAAAGCATGGCGCAGGGCTCGCAGACCTTCGAGCAGGCGCTGTTCGGCCTTTACAGCGACGGCAGGATCTCGATCGACGATGCCCTGAAAAACTCCGATTCGCCCACCAACCTGCACTGGCTCATCAACAACGCCGGCAAGGGGCCCGGCCAGGACCAGGCCCCTGACAGCAAGAGTGCCCCGCGCGATCCCGTTTCCCGCATTTCGCAGCCGGCCGACGACCTGTCGAGCATCAAGCTCAACTTCGATTCGATGTGACCGCGGCCTCCGCCCGGCGCAGCCCTCCGCGACCCATGCATGTCCTTGCGCTCGCGCGCGACGCCGAGCGGCAGTTGCGCGCGGCCGGCGTGGCTTTCGGACACGGCACCACCAACGCCTGGGACGAAGCGGTCTACCTCGTCCTGCACGCCCTGCAACTGCCCCTCAATGATCTGGCCGGCGTCGCCCGGCGCCCGGTGGCGGCCGCCGGACGCGCCGCCGTCGCGCGGCTGGTGGCGGCGCGCATCCGCGAACGGGTGCCGGCAGCGTACCTGACCCGCGAGGCCTGGCTCGGCGAGCACCGCTTCTACATCGACCCGCGCGCCATCGTGCCGCGGTCCTTCATCGCCGAACTGCTGCGCGAGCCTTCGCCCCTGCTGCCGCCGCTGCCTCGCGTGCGGCGCGCGCTCGACCTGTGCACCGGCTCCGGCTGCCTGGCGATCCTGACCGCACTGGCCTGTCCGCAGGCTGCGGTCGATGCCGTGGACCTGTCCGCGGACGCGCTGGCCGTCGCCCGGCGCAACGTGGCCGCCTACCGCCTCAGTCGGCGACTGCGACTCGCCCGTGGCGACCTGTTCGCCCCGCTAAAGGGGGCGCGCTACGACCTGATCGTTTCCAATCCTCCGTACGTGACCGCTGCCGCCATGCGCAAGCTCCCTGCGGAATACCGCCGCGAACCCGCGCTCGCGCTTGCCGGTGGGTCCGATGGCCTCGACCTCGTGCGGCGCATCCTCGCGGACGCAGCAGACCATTTGACGGCCCGCGGCGTGCTGGTGCTGGAAGTCGGCCATGCGCGAGCGCGCGTGGAGAAAACCTTTCCGCAACTGCAAGCGTGGTGGCCGCAGACCAGCGGTGGCGACGATTGCGTGCTGGTGGCCGACCGCAACGCGCTTATGCGCGCCGCGGGGCAGCTTCCGCGGGCGCGGGCGGCCGCTCCTGCGCGTCCAGCCAGCCGGAGAGTGCCGCGACCTGCTCGCGCGTCAGCTCGTAAACCTGGCCGCGCTTGAGGCGCGGCGGCAGCGTCAGCGGTCCGAAACGCACGCGCATCAGCCGCGAAATCCGCGCACTGACCGCCTCGAACAAGCGGCGCACGATGCGGTTGCGCCCTTCCCGCGTCTGCACCACATACCACTGGTTCACCCCGCGGCCGCCGCGCATCACCAGTTGCTCGAGTTTGGCCGGCCCATCCTTCAGCTTGATGCCGCCGGTGAGCTGCTCGGTCTGTTCCGGGGTCAGCGTGCCCAGCACGCGCACCGCATACTCGCGTTCCAGCGCGAAGCGCGGGTGCGCGAGCCGGTTCGCGAGGTCGCCCGAGGTGGTGAAGACCAGCAGGCCGCAGGTGTTGTAGTCGAGACGGCCGACCGACAGCCATTTGGCCCCGCGCACGCGGGGCAGATGGGAGAACACCGTCGGGCGGCCCTGCGGATCGTCGCGGGTAGTGATCTCGCCTTCGGGCTTGTGGTACAGCAGCACGCGCGCGTTGCGCGCTTCCGACGGCACCCGCACATGCTGGCGTCCCACCTGGACTTCATCCCCGGGTCCCACGCGGGCGCCGATGGTCGCCACCTCGCCGTTGATCCGTACTTTGCCCTCGCGGATCCACTGCTCCATGTCGCGGCGCGAACCCATCCCGGATTGCGCCAGCGCCTTGTGCAGCTTCTGGGTGGGAGCGGCCTCCGTGGTCGGTCGGGGGGTGCGGCGCGGCATCGTCGTCAGCCCGCCATCGCCAGCGGCCGGCGCTCGATCAGCGCCTGCGCCAGTGTCCCGCTGTCCACATGCTCCAGTTCTCCGCCGACCGGCAGGCCGCGCGCGATCCGGCTGACCTTCGGCCCATCCTCACCGCGCGCGAGCAGGAGCTCAGCCACGTAATGCGCGGTTGCCTCGCCTTCCACCGTGAAGTTGGTCGCGAGCACTACTTCGCGCACCACGCCGTCGCAGGCGCGCGTCAGCAGCCGGTCCAGGTGGATGTCGCGCGGGCCCACGCCATCAAGCGGCGACAGCCGGCCCATCAGCACGAAGTAGAGACCGCTGTAGCAATGCGCCTGCTCCATCATCAGCAGGTCCGCCGGCGTTTCCACCACGCACAGCAGCGACGCATCGCGCCGCTTTGAAGCGCACAGCGTGCAGAGCTCTTCCTCGGTATAGGTGTTGCACTTCTCGCAGTGCCGGATGCGCGCCGCGGCCTGCGCCAGCGCACCCGCAAGCCGCGCGGCACCCGGGCGGTCGCGCTGCAGGAGATGGAAAGCCATGCGCTGGGCGGACTTCGGCCCCACCCCGGGCAGGCAGCGCAGGGCGATGATGAGTTCTTCGAGAGAGGAGGAATTTTTCATCAAGGGATGAGGGATGAAGGATGAGGGATGAAGGGTGAGAACACTGCTGTTCCCTCATCCTTCAACCTTCCGCCCTCATCCCTATTCGCTAGAACGGCAGTTTCATACCCGGCGGCAGGCCCATGCCGGCGGCAATGCCGCCCATTTTTTCCTGCACCGTCGCCTCCACCTTGCGCACCGCATCGTTCACGGCGGCGGCGACCAGATCCTCCAGCATGTCCTTGTCGTCGCCAACGAGGCTGGGATCGATGGTCACGCGCTTCACGTCGTGCCGGCAGGTCATCACGACCTTCACCATGCCGGCGCCGGACTGCCCCTCCACCTCCTGGGCGGCCAGCTGCTCCTGCATCTTCTGCATGTTCTCCTGCATCTGCTGGGCCTGCTTCATCAGCCCGGACAAGCCGCCTTTCATCATGCCGATCTCCCGTCCATTGATCTTTCATGCATTCGAATCAGCGAATGCGTGCCATTCTCTCCCTCTCCCTCCGGGAGAGGGTCGGGGTGAGGGGCAGCGCGTTCCGGCTGTCGTTTGTTTCGCAACGCGCTGGCGCTACTGCAAGAGTTTGATGGTCGAGGGCACCACGCGCCCCCCGAAGTCGTTCTTCAGTTCCCGCACGAAAGGGTCGTCGTCGAGCGCGCTGGCCGCGTCCGCGGTGCGCGCGGACGTTTCCCGCGCTTCGATGGCGGCGGGCGTTTCCGCGGCCGTTTCACCGACGGCGAAGGACAGCTTCACCGGCTCGCCCAGCACACGTTCCAGCGCCTCCTTCATTTTGGCCTGATAGGTGGGCGCGACCAGATGTCTGTGCGCGGGGGCCACCCGGAACTCGAAACGCATCCCCTCGCGCTGAACCAGTTCGCAATGCTGGGCCAGCATGCTCACCATACCGCCGCCATTCAGCGAAGCGGCGAGTTGCGCCCAGTCTCCGGCAGTCGCGCCATTCGCCACCGCTGCCCCCGCCGGCGCCACGACCTCTGTTGCCGGCACGGCGTCGGCTCGCGGCGCGGGTGCTGCCATGCGCACCTGCGCCCGCACGGCCCCCGGTCGCACCCCGCCGCCGGTGTCCGGACGGAAGGCCAGCATCCGCAGCAAGGCAATCGTGAAACCGGCGTAGTCGTCGGGGGCGTAAGTGAAGTCCTGGCGGGCCTGGACGGCGATCTGGTAACAGAGTTGCACGTCTTCCGGCGTCAGCACGGCGGCCAGTTCGACAATGGCTGCGGCGTCCGCGTCCGCCGAGTCCACCGCCGCCGGCACGACCTGGGCCACGGCGATCCGGTGCAGCAGCGAGGCCAGTTCGCCCAGCGCCGCCTCAAAGGAGAGGCTGGCCTCGCGCATGTGACCGGCCTGGGCCATGACTGCGGCGCCGTCGCCCGCCGCGAGCGCCCGCAGGATCGTCACCAGATGCTCGCCGTCCACGGCGCCGAGCATCGTGCGCACGGCGGGGCCAGTGACACGGCCGGCGCCATGCGCCACCGCCTGATCGGTCAGCGACAGCGCGTCGCGCAGGCTGCCCTGCGCGGCACGGGCCAGCCGCGCCAGTCCGTCGGCGTCGGCGGCGATGCCTTCCGCCTCCAGCACCATCGCCAGGCGCTGCGCGATCTGCGCCTCCGGAATCTGCTTCAGGTTGAACTGCAGGCAGCGCGACAGCACCGTTACCGGGATTTTCTGCGGATCGGTGGTGGCCAGCACGAACTTCACGTGCGCCGGTGGCTCTTCGAGCGTCTTCAGCATCGCGTTGAATGCTTGCGGGGTCAGTTGGTGAACCTCGTCGATGATGTAAACCTTGTAACGACCCGAAGTTGGAGCATAAATCGCCTGCTCCAGCAACGTAGTCATTTCACCAATGCCACGATTGGAGGCAGCGTCAAGTTCGACTACGTCGACAAAACGGCCGGCGTCGATGGCTACGCACGCCGCGCACTTGCCGCAGGGTGTGGCGGTGACGCCTGTTTCGCAGTTCAGTGCCTTGGCGACGATGCGCGCCAGCGTCGTCTTGCCGACGCCGCGGGTACCCGTGAACAGCCAGGCATGGTGCAGCCGCTGGCCGTCGAGCGCGTGCGACAGCGCGGCGACCACGTGCTCCTGGCCGACAAGCTCTGCAAAGGTTTTCGGGCGCCACTTGCGCGCCAGTGCGACCGTCACGGTGACATCCGGAATGTTGGGGCACCGGCGCTCGCGCCGGTGCGGTCAGGAAAGCGCAATGTTAGCCGCTTGCGCGCGGATGCGCGAGGCGCGGCGGGCCCGACAACAGGCTACTGCAAGCGATACTGGTAGCGCAGCATGAAGAAGTTGATGCCGTTGTTCGGCTGCTTGATGCTGGCATTGGACAGATGCTGGGCCTGCAGTTGCAGGTCGTGTTCACCCCTGCCGCCGAACCGGTAGCCAAGCCCCGCCTGGTCCCCGAACTGGAACGCCGTGCTGTAGTGTTTGGCGTAGTTCAGCGAGGTGCGGGAGATCAGGTTAACGCCCATGCCGAGATCGACGTAGACCCCGCGCTGATCCTTCTGCTCGAGCCGGAACACCGGGGTGAAGCCGAGATTCGTGATGTCATGCGCTTGATACGCCGAATGGGCGAACCATTGCGCGAGCGTCAGATCCCAGTAACCGTTGAGGTGCCAGTTTTCGCCAGCCAACCAGCGCTGGTTCCAGTCCCACTGGATCCCGACGCGGGCGATCGACGCATCCGCGCCGCCGCCGCCGGTGATGCTGACGCCATCGACCGCCGCCGCATGCCCGGCGGCGAGGAACAGGGCGGTCCCCAGCGCAACGCGCACCCAGCCAGTTCTGCACCTGCGGTTCCGTGTCCCCATGCTGGAGCCTCTGTTCGCGGTGCCCGTTGTACCGCGTTCCCCTGCCGGTTCCGGGCACTCGTCCTGCCTGACTGGTCGCTATGGTCTTTAGGTGGTAAGTTTCGTAACTTGCGTAAGTTTTATCATCTTATACATTAATAATATACCCTAAGATACTATCTGTAAACAATAAAACGGGTGGCGAGCCTTACCCCCGGCACTTGCCCTGCTTGGCTGTGGCTGCTTCCTTCCGGACCTGACCAGATTCACCACCGGGCAATGCGGGGAGGCCCGCCATTGAGCTTGTGGCCGGCCCACAATGCGGGCCGGCGCGGTTAGTGGAGCTAAGGCCGTGATTATGCACGGAGACCGCCGCTCCTGACAGGCGTGCTGCACCGCGCGCCAGCAGCCCCGGGCGGCGCGCGCAGGCTCCGATGCTAGAATCCGCGCCGATTGCGAAGGTACGGGGATTGCCATGGAACTGCGGCAACCCGGTCCCGCCGCCGCGCATCGAAGGCCGCCGGAACCCTTGGAGGAGCAGATGACTGACAAGACGATCGAATCCGTCCTGCAGGAGCACCGGCGCTTCCCGCCGAGCCCTGCCTTCGTCAAGCAGGCCAACATTTCCGGCATGGCGGCCTATCAGGCGCTCTGCGCCGAGGCGGAACGGGACCTTGAAGGCTTCTGGGGCCGGCTGGCCCGCGAAAGCCTCGCCTGGCAGCAGCCCTTCACGAAGGTCCTGAACGACAGCGCAGCGCCCTTCTTCCGCTGGTTCGAGGACGGCAAACTGAACGCGTCTTACAATTGTCTCGACCGGCATCTCGCGACCCAGGGCGACAAGGTCGCCATCATTTTCGAAGCCGATGACGGGCAGGTCGCCCGCGTCACCTACCGCGAACTACACCGCCGAACCTGCGCCTTCGCCAACGGCCTGAAGCAGCGCGGCATCAAGAAGGGCGACCGCGTCATCGTCTACATGCCGATGTCGGTGGAAGCCGTCGTCGCCATGCAGGCCTGCGCCCGTATCGGTGCCATCCATTCCGTGGTATTCGGCGGCTTTTCCGCCAAGAGCCTGCAGGAACGCATCATCGATGCCGGCGCTGTCGCTGTCCTCACTGCCGACGAGCAGATGCGCGGCGGCCGCGCGATTGCATTGAAAGTCGCGGTCGACGAAGCCATCGCGCTGGGCGGCTGCGAGTCGATCAAGACGGTGACCGTCTACCGGCGCACCGGCGGCAAGGTCGAGTGGCATGCGGCGCGCGACGTCTGGCTGCACGATCTCGTCAAGGGCCAGCCGGAAACCTGCGAACCGGAATGGGTCGAGGCCGAACATCCGCTCTTCATCCTTTATACGTCGGGCTCCACCGGCAAGCCCAAGGGCATCCAGCACTCCACCGGCGGTTACCTGCTGTGGACGGTGCTGACGATGCAGTGGACCTTCGATCACAAGCCGTCGGACATTTTCTGGTGCACCGCCGACGTGGGCTGGGTCACCGGCCATTCCTACGTCTGCTACGGGCCGCTGGCCTGCGGCGGTACTGAAGTCGTATTCGAAGGCGTGCCGACCTATCCGGACGCGGGCCGCTTCTGGAAAATGATCCAGGACCACAAGGTCACCGTCTTCTACACCGCACCCACCGCCATTCGTTCGCTGATCAAAGCGGGGGGCACCCTGCCCGGAGAGTACGATTTGTCCTCGCTGCGCATCCTCGGCACCGTCGGCGAACCAATCAATCCGGAAGCCTGGATGTGGTACCACGAGACGGTCGGCGGCGGACGCTGCCCGATCGTCGATACCTGGTGGCAGACGGAAACCGGCGGCCACATGATCACGCCGCTGCCGGGGGCGACCACCACCAAGCCGGGCTCCGCGACCTTTCCGCTGCCCGGGGTGTTCGCCGACATCGTGGACGAAACCGGCCAATCGGTGGGCAAGGGCAAGGGCGGCATCCTCGTCATCAAGAAACCCTGGCCCGCAATGCTGCGCACCATCTGGGGTGACCCCGAACGCTACAAAAAAACCTACTTCCCCGAGGATTTCCACGGCCAGTACTACCTTGCGGGCGACGGCGCCACCACCGACGAGGAAGGCTACATCCGCATCATGGGCCGCATCGATGACGTGCTGAACGTCTCCGGCCATCGCCTCGGCACCATGGAAATCGAATCGGCGCTGGTTGCCAATTCGAAACTGGTGGCGGAAGCCGCCGTCGTCGGCCGCCCCGACGATCTGACCGGCGAAGCCGTCGTCGCCTTTGTGGTGCTCAAGGGCCCGCGTCCCACCGGCGCCGAGGCGAAAAAGATCGTGAAGGAACTGCAGGACTGGGTCAGCAAGGAGATCGGGCCCATCGCCAAGCCGCGCGACATCCGCTTCGGCGACAACCTGCCCAAGACCCGCTCCGGCAAGATCATGCGGCGGCTGCTGCGCTCGATTGCCAAGGGCGAGGAGATCACCCAGGACGTATCGACGCTGGAGAATCCCGCCATCCTGCTACAACTGAAGGAACCGCTGGCCTGACGCCGCGGAAGGCGGCGGGCCGGCGTTCCTCCGCATGGCAAAACCCAGCACCACCGGTGCCCGGCTGATCGGGCTGTTCCTCGGCGGCTGCCTGCTGCTGAACTACCCGTTGCTGGACCTGTTCAACCGCGATGCCAGCGTCTTCGGCATCCCGCTGCTGTTCGTCTACGCCTTCGGCGCGTGGGGTCTGATCATCGCCCTGGCGGCGCTCGTGCTGAGCCGGCGCGAGTAACGAAGGCGCGCGCGTGGCTTCCGCCTACATCGTCGTCCTGATCTCCTTCGCCTACGTCGGGCTGCTGTTCGCGATTGCCTTCTACGCGGATCGCCGCGCCGACCACGGGCGGAGCCTGATCGCCAATCCCTACGTCTACGCGCTGTCGCTGGGCGTCTACTGCACCTCGTGGACCTTCTACGGCAGCGTCGGGCGCGCTGCCTCCAGCGGCATCGGTTTCCTGCCCATCTATTTCGGCCCCACCCTGATGGCGCTGCTGTGGTGGTACCTGCTGCGCAAGATGGTGCGCGTGTCGAAGGCCAACGGCATCACCTCGCTCGCCGACCTCGTCGCCTCGCGCTACGGCCGCAGCGAACTGCTCGGCGGCATCGTGACCGTCATCGCCGTCATCGGCATCGTCCCCTATATCTCGCTGCAGTTGAAGGCGGTGTCCAACAGCTTCGCGATCATGCTGCGCTATCCCGAGATCGCCATGCCCGCCAAGCAGGCCGACATCCCGCTGCTGGCCGACAACACCTTTTACATTGCACTGCTGCTCGCGGCCTTCACCATCCTGTTCGGCACGCGCCATCTGGACGCGTCCGAACGGCACGAAGGTCTGGTGGCAGCGATCGCCTTCGAATCGCTGGTCAAACTGCTGGCGTTTATCGCGCTGGGCCTGTTCGTGACCTTCAGCCTCTACCACGGTCCGGGCGACCTGTTCGCGCGCGCAGCCGAATTCCCGGGCCTTGAACGCATGCTGCATGTGGACGGCCAGAATATCGATTACACGTCGTGGGCATCCCTTACCTTCCTCTCGATGTTCGCGATCCTGTTGCTGCCGCGCCAGTTCCAGATGGCCGTCGTGGAAAACGTCGACGAGCGCCACCTCAACCGCGCCGCCTGGCTGCTGCCGCTCTATCTGTTCGCGATCAACCTGTTCGTCCTGCCGATCGCCTTCGCCGGCATGATGGCCTTCCCCGCCGGTGACATGGACGCGGATTTTTTCGTGCTGACCCTGCCCATGGCGGAGCAGCAGGTCTGGCTCACGCTGTTCGTGTTCATCGGCGGGCTGTCCGCGGCCACGGGCATGGTGATCGTGGAAACGATCGCGCTGTCGACCATGATCTGCAACAGCCTCGTCATGCCACTGCTGCTGCGCCTGCGGCCACTGAACCTGCAGGACCGCGCCGACCTCTCCGGGATCGTGCTTTTCGTCCGCCGCGCCGGCATCATCTGCGTGCTCCTGCTCGGCTACGCCTACTTCCGGCTGGCGGGCGAGGCCTACGCGCTGGTCTCGATCGGTCTCATTTCCTTTGCGGCGGTCGCGCAGTTCGCCCCCGCGGTACTGGGGGGGCTGTACTGGCGCGGCGCCACGCGCACCGGCGCGGCCTGCGGCCTGACCGGCGGCTTTGCGGTCTGGGTCTATACCCTGCTGCTGCCGTCGTTCGCGCGCTCCGGCTGGCTGCCCCTGTCCTTCATCGAGCAGGGCCCCGCCGGCATCGCGCTGCTGAAACCGCTCGCGCTGTTCGGCCTGACCGGACTCGACGACGTCACGCACTGCCTGTTCTGGAGCCTCCTCGTCAACGCCGGCCTGTTCATCGGCCTGTCGCTGCTGGGCAGTCCCAGCGTCGCCGAGCGCATCGAGGCCGGCCGTTTCGTTGATGGTGGCCACGGCGGCGGCGCCAATTCCAGCGTCGAGGCCTGGCGCACCAGCGCGACCGTCGGCGAGTTGATCGCGCTCACCGGGCGCTTCCTCGGTGTGCGGCGGGCCCGCGAAGCCTTCACCGCGTACGCGCACGGACGCGGCTACAAAAGCAACCGTGAGTTGCCGGTCGACACGGCGCTGCTGCGCCATACCGAGACCCTGCTGGTCGGCGCGATCGGCGCGGCGTCCGCGCGCGCCGTGGTGGCGTCGGTCGCGCAGGAAGAGCCGCTCGGCATGCACCAGGTCATGAATATTCTCGACGAGGCCTCGCAAACGCTCGCCCACTCACGCGAGCTCGAGCAGAAATCCATGGATCTGGAGCGCGCCAGCGCGGAGCTGCGCTCCGCCAACCGGCGGCTGCAGGCGCTCGACCGGCTGAAGGACGATTTCATTTCGACCGTGACGCACGAGCTGCGCACGCCGCTGACCTCGATCCGCGCCTTCTCCGAAATCCTGCATGACCACCCGGATCTGGAATCCGGCGAACGCGGCAAATTCCTCGGCATCATCGTCAAGGAAACCGAGCGCCTGACGCGCCTGATCAACCAGGTGCTCGATCTGGCCCGTCTCGAATCCGGCAATGCCGAGTGGCACGCGGCCGAGATCGATCTGCGCGATGTGATGGAGGATGCCGCCGCGTCGGTAGGCCAGCTGTTTCGCGAGCGCGGCGTCACGCTGGAGCTGGCGCTGCCGCCCGCCGTGTCGCCGGTCTTCGCGGACCGCGACCGCGTACTGCAGGTCCTGCTCAACCTGCTGTCCAATGCCGCCAAGTTCTGCGCGGCGGGCACCGGTCGCGCCGTCATGACGCTGTCCGCATCCGCCGAGGCCCTGCGCATCGACGTGGCGGACAACGGCCCCGGCATCGGCGCCGACGACCAGGCCATCATTTTCGACAAGTTCCGGCAGGTCGGCGACACGCTGACGCAGAAGCCGCACGGCAGCGGCCTCGGCCTTTCCATCTGCCGCCAGATCGTCGGGCATCTCGGCGGTCGCCTGTGGGTCACGAGCAGCGTCGGCCACGGCGCGACCTTCTCCTTCACCTTGCCGCTCGCGCGCGCTGAGGTGGAATCTCCAGTCGCGGCGACGGCATCCCCTGCCCCCGCATGACCACTGCTGCGGCAAGGCCGGCGCGCGTGCTGGTGGTGGAAGACGATCCCAGCATCTTGCAATCGCTGGAGTTTTTGCTGCGGGCCGAGGGTTACGACACCCGCTGTGCGATGCGCGGCGATGAAGCGCTCGTGGCCATCAAGGAATTCCGGCCCGACCTGCTGGTGCTGGACGTCATGCTGCCGGCGATCGACGGCTTTGAAGTCTGCCTGCGCCTGCGCGCCGACCCGGCCACCCGACCGATCCGGGTGTTGATGCTGACCGCACGCGGCCGCGATACCGAGGTCGCCCGCGGCCGCGCTGCCGGCGCCGACGACTACCTCACCAAGCCCTTCGCCACCCGTGAACTGGTCGAACGTGTCCGGACGCTGCTCAGCGCTGAACGCTAGTCGATTTCTTCGCTTTCGTAGTCGAGCAGGTAACCGCGTCCGTAGGACGTGCGAACCGCCACTCCGGCGCCCGCGAGCTTCTTGCGCACCCGATGGATGTACACCTCGATGGCGTTGTGGCTCACCTCGCGGTCGTAGTTGTAGAGTTGTTCGACCAGTTGATCCTTGCTGACGACCCGGCCGAAGCGCCGCAGCAGGATTTCCACGAGACCGGTTTCCAGCACCGACATCGTCGCCGGCTTGCCGCGAACAGTCACCGTACGCGACACCGTGTCGAACGCCAGTTCAGCGTAAAGGAGCACCGTGGCCACGCCGCCCTGCCCGCGCCGCAGCAGCGCCCGCACGCGGGCCAGCAGCTCGGCCTGGCTGAAGGGCTTGGCGAGGTAGTCGTCGGCGCCGAGATCCAGCGCCTCGACCTTCTCTTCCGGCCGCTCGCGCGCCGACAGGATCAGCACCGGCAAGGTCGCCCCGCGCTTGCGCAGACGCCGCAGCACCTCCAGGCCGTCCAGCCGAGGCAGTCCGAGATCGAGGATCAACAGGTCGAACACGCCGTCCTTGAGGAGATCGTCGGCCGCGAGGCCGTGCGCCACGCGGTCGGCCGCATAGCCCGCCTGCCCCAGCGAAAAGCGCAGCGCGGTGGCCAGCGCTTCATCGTCTTCGGCTACCAGTATCCGCACTGACTGCTCCCTGTCCGCAGCCTGATCGCTGCTGCAACGCACCATGCCGCCGGCATGAATTCCTCGGTCACGTCAGGTTTTCGTAAGCATGCGCCCATAGAATCGCGCATTAATTCGCACAATAACAATATCCGGACCGCTCGGGGCATGGCCTCTACGCCATCTCCAAGAAAAGGCGGCTGGAATCACAGTTCGATTGCTTCGGCGGCCCCGCCTTTTTACCGCCTTAACCAGAAGCAGCAGAGGAGGCTCGTCATGCAGGTATCCGCGCAGCACCAGGCCTACTGGAACAAGACCCTCAGGATGACGGCGATCCTGCTGGCGATCTGGTTCGTGTTCACCTTCGTCATAGGCTTTTTCGCCATCCCGCTCTCCGGGATCGTCATCTTCGGGTGGCCACTGTCCTTTTACATGGGCGCCCAGGGTTCACTGATCGTCTACCTCCTCGTCATCTGGTATTACCAGCACTACATGAACCGCCTCGATGAGGAATACGGTGTCGCCGAAGGAGAAGACGCATGAGCCAGCAAGCCGCATTTTCGCAGAAAACCTTCAACAGCCAGCTCAAGAAGTATTACAGCTTCTATACGGGCGGCTTCATCGCATTCCTGATTGCGCTCGCCATCGCGGAGCAGATGGGCTTGCCGCGTGCCTATATCGGGTACACCTTCCTCGCCGCGACCATCCTGCTCTACGCCGGCATCGGCATCATGAGCCGGACCTCGGAGGTCTCGGAGTTCTACGTGGCAGGCCGGCGCGTCCCGGCGTTTTTCAACGGCATGGCAACGGGCTCGGACTGGATGTCGGCCGCGTCCTTCATCGGCATGGCCGGCGGGCTTTACCTGCAGGGCTATGACGGTCTCGCCTTCATCATGGGCTGGACCGGCGGCTACGTTCTGGTTGCGCTGTTCCTCGCGCCATACCTTCGCAAGTTCGGCCAGTTCACGATTCCGGACTTCCTGGGTGCGCGCTTCGAGGGCCACATTCCCCGCTTCGTGGGCATCCTGTGCGCGGTGCTTGTCTCGTTTGTCTACGTGGTCGCGCAGATCTACGGCGTGGGTCTGATCACGGCGCGCTTGACGGGCCTCGAGTTCGAGGTCGGGGTATTCGTCGGCCTTGCCGGCATCCTCGTCTGCTCCTTTCTCGGCGGCATGAAGGCGGTGACCTGGACCCAGGTGGCCCAATACATCATCCTGATCATCGCCTACATGATTCCGGTGGTGATGCTCTCGGTGAAGCACACGGGCATCCCGGTGCCCCAGCTCGTCTACGGCACCGTGCTCGAGAAAGTAACGGCAGCCGAGAAGAAAATCACCGATGATCCGGCCGAGAAGGAAGTTCGCAAGATGTTCGCGGACCGCGCAGCCGCGGCCAACGCCGGACTCAAAGACCCGAAAGCTGCATGGGAAGCGGGCCAGACGGCACTGACGTCGAAGCTGCAGGAACTCAAGACGGCCTCCGCACCGGCGGAGCAGGTCGCCGCTGCTGAAAAGGCGCTGGCGGACTATCCGAAGACGATGGAAGACGCTACCAAGAAGTGGAACGCCGACAAGGGGCTGGCCGCTCGCGCCAATCCGCCCCGTCCGCACGCCACGCCTTTCCCGGGCAAGGACGAGAAAGCCCGCAACATCGCGCGCAACAACTTTCTCGCCCTGATCTTCTGCCTGATGATTGGCACCGCTGCGCTGCCGCACATCCTGATGCGTTACTACACCACGCCGTCGGTGCGGGAAGCGCGGAAGTCGGTGTTCTGGTCGCTGTTCTTCATCTTCCTGCTCTACTTCACCGCGCCTGCCCTTGCGGTGCTGGTCAAGTTCGAGATCTACACCCAGCTCGTGGGCGACAAGATCGCGGACCTGCCAGCATGGGTGGCCGCGTGGTCGAACGTGGACAAGAGCTTGCTGAACATTATCGACATCAATCGCGACGGCATCCTGCAGCTAGCCGAACTCACGATCGGGCAGGACATTGTCGTGCTGGCGACGCCGGAAATCGCCGGCTTGCCCTACGTGGTGTCGGGTCTGGTCGCCGCCGGCGGGCTGGCAGCCGCGCTGTCCACCGCGGACGGTCTGCTGCTGACGATCGCCAACGCGTTGTCGCACGATCTGTACTACTCGATCATCGACCCGACCGCGTCGGCGAAGCGCCGCATCACGATTTCCAAGGTGCTTCTGCTGGTGGTGGCGATTCTCGCGGCGTGGGTCGCCGCACAGAAGGCAGCCGATATCCTGTTCCTGGTGTCGGCGGCGTTCTCGCTTGCGGCGGCGTCGTTCTTCCCCGCACTAGTGCTGGGCATCTTCTGGAAGCGCGCCAACAAGTGGGGCGCAACGCTGGGGATGCTCTCCGGGGTGGGCGTGACGTTCTATTACATGGCCACCACCCAGCCCTGGCTGCGCGGCGTGTTCGGCGTGACCTCGCCGATCGCGGACAACCTGTGGTTCAGCATCAGCCCGATCTCGGCCGGCGTGTTCGGCGTACCGGTGGCCTTCGCGGTGACCATCATCGTGAGCCTGCTGACCAAAGCGCCGGGCGAGAAGACGCAGGAACTCGTAGAACACGTTCGCTACCCGCACATCAAGGGCGACACGGCCGTCACGGAAACCAGATAAAAAAAACTTCACAGGAGGAGGTCAAAGCCCGCCGCAAGGCGGGCTTTGTTTTTTTTGGGCCGGATTCTGCGTGCTAGAATCCGCCGCTTCGGAGAGGTGGATGAGTGGTTTAAGTCGCACGCCTGGAAAGCGTGTGTACGGTGTAAGCCGTACCGCGGGTTCGAATCCCGCTCTCTCCGCCAGGCCCTGCTTCCTGGCCAGCCCGCGGTGGACTCGGGGCCGCGCAAGGCGCGAAGCGTGGCATGCGCCCTCCCCGTCCGCGCGCGCCTGATCTACACTGTCTGCGCTCCTTCACCCAAAGAACCAAAGAAGACCCTGCGCATGGAAGCTGCCATCGTCGTCATCGTCCTCGGATTCCTGCTGATCATCTGGGAATACCGCTCGGCGACCGATCCCGACCCCGAGGACAAACTCAAACGGCGCAAGCCACTGGCCGTGCCCGACAAGGTGCGGCTGCGCGGACTGATCTGGGTCACCTTCGTGCTGGCCGGCGGCGTCTGGTTGGCGCTCTGGTACTTCGAGTAGCTCCCCTGCTGCACTTGGCCGGGACGCCTGACGGTACAGCTAGCGCCCCGCCACCGCCTGCCGGATCTGCTCGATGCCGGCGGGATCATCCAGGGTGGTGAGGTCACCGGGGTCGCGGCCCTCGGCAATCGCCTGGATGCTGCGGCGGAGCACCTTGCCCGAGCGCGTTTTCGGCAACTGGTTCACGCACAGCACCCGTGCCGGCCGTCCGATGGCGCCCAGCGCGCGGTCGACCGTCGCGAACACTTCCCGCTCCAGGGCGCGACGGCCGTCCGCCGTCTCCGCGATGGCTGCGTCCCTGACCACCACGAACGCGAGCGGCACCTGCCCCTTGAGCGCATCGGCCACGCCAACCACGGCGCACTCCGCGATGCCGGCATGCCCGCTGACCGCCTCCTCGATTTCCCGCGTGCCCAGACGGTGGCCGGCGACGTTGATCACGTCGTCGGTGCGGCCGAGGATGAAGTAATAGCCATCCGCGTCGCGGATCCCCCAGTCGAAGGACGAATAGACCTGCTGTCCGTCCGCGGTCGATGTCGAGAAATAGGTGCGCTTGAAACGCTCGTCGTCACCCCACACGGTGGACAGGCAGCCTGGCGGCAGCGGCGGCACGACGGCCACCACGCCCTTCTCGTTGGCCGCGGTCTCCGCGCCGTCCGACTCGCGCATGATCTTCACATTGAAGCCGTAGGCCGGGAAGGACGGGCTGCCTGCCTTCGTCGGCATCGGTTCGATGCCGGGCAGGCTGGTCAGCATCGGCCAGCCGGTCTCGGTCTGCCAGTAGTGGTCGATCACCGGCACGCCGAGAGATTCCGCCAGCCAGCGCGCGGTCGGCTCGTCGAGCGGCTCGCCGGCGACGAACAGGTGGCGCAGCGAAGAAAGGTCGTACTTCTTCAGCCAGGCCGGGTCCTGCTTCTTCAGCACCCGCGCCGCCGTCGGCGCCGTAAACATGACCGATACCCGGTATTGCTCGACCAGCTTCCACCAGATGCCGGGATCGGGACGGATCGGCAGGCCTTCGTAGACCAGCGTCGCCATCCCGGCCAGCAGCGGCGCGTACACGATGTACGAGTGCCCGACCACCCAGCCGATGTCGGACGTCGAAAAAAACGTCTCGCCCGGTTTCGCACAGTAGATCAGGTCCATGCTGGCGCGCAGTGCCACCGCGTAGCCACCGGTATCGCGCTGCACGCCCTTGGGCTGGCCGGTCGTGCCTGACGTGTACAGAATGTAGGATGGCTCGCTGGCTTCCACCCACACCACGGGCACCTGCGCATCGAGATGCCTGGTCCGCAACGCAGCCCAGTCCAGGTCGCGGCCCGGCGTGCGCGGCATGCCCGGGTCGAGCCCGCGATCGAGAATGACGACGTGTGCCGGCGGCGATTGCGCCAGACGCAGCGCCTCGTCGAGCAGGAGCTTGTAGGGAATCGGTTTGCCCGCGCGCATGCCGGCGTCCGCGGTCAGCAGGACTTTCGGCGTCGCGTCGTCGATGCGCGAGGCCAGACTGTGCGAGGCGAAGCCCCCGAACACCACCGAGTGAATCGCGCCGATGCGCACCGTCGCGAGCATCGCGAAAATCGCCTCCGGCACCATCGGCATGTAGATCAGCACGCGGTCGCCGCGCCCCACACCCAGCGCCTGCAGCATGGCCGCGACGCGGTTCACTTCCGCATGGAGCTGGCGGTAGGTGAAGGTCTCTTCGTGTCCGGTCTCGGTGGAAACGTAGATCAGGGCCGGCTGGTCCGGACGGTCCCGCAAATGGCGGTCGACGGCGTTATGACACAGGTTGGTCTCGCCGCCGACGAACCAGCGGGCAAACGGCGGGCGTCCGTAGTCGAGGACGCGGGTGAACGGCTTGTGCCATTCGATCCCCTGCGCGAGTTCTCCCCAGAAGGCCTCGGGATCGGCGATCGAGCGCCGGTGCATCGTGTGGTACGCGTTCAGTGGGTCCATCGCTCCTCCAAGGGAGTCGCGCAGCCGCTGTGGACGCGGTGTCACGACGCGATGATTCTACCCGGCGCGGGTGCGCCGGGACTCAGGCAAGGTGCGGCTCGCCGAGGTAGCGCCGGGTCTGCATTTCCGTCAGGCGGCTCGCCGTACGCGCGAACTCGGCTTTGCCATCGCCCTCGGCATAGAGATCGTCCGGCAGCGCCGCTGCCGACAGGATCAGCTTCACACGCCGGTCGTAGAACTCGTCGACCAGCCAGATGAAGCGCCGCACCTTGTCGCGGTCCTGCGGATGGAACACCGGCACGCCCGAAATCAGGATCGTATGGTAGTGGCGCGAGAGCTCGATGTAATCCGGCTTGCCGCGCGGCCCGCCGCACAGCGCCTCGAATTCAAACCACGCAACGCCGCGCGCATGCCGGCGTACCGGCACCGGGCGACCTTCGATCTCGAGCATCTCCACCGGATCGGTCTCGTGGCGCGCTACCGCCAGAAAAGCCTCTTCCATCGCCGCCTCGGCACCCGTGCCGGCGTTGGCCCCTTGCAGATGATAGGTCCCGGCCTTCTCCAGGCTCAGCAGCCGGTAGTCGACCCCGGCGTCCACGTTGATGACCTCAAGGTGGTCCTTCAGCAGCGCGATCGCCGGCAGGAACTGTGCGCGCTGCAGGCCGTTGGGGTACAGCTCGTCCGGCGCGTAGTTGGACGTGGTGACCAGCACCACCCCGTGCTCGAACAGCCCCTCCAGCAGGCGCCGCAGGAGCATGGCGTCGGTGATGTCGGAGACATGGAATTCGTCGAGGCACAGGAGGCGGGTTTCCTTGGCCACCGCCTTCGCCACCAGCGCCATCGGCTCCGCCTGCCCCTGCACCGACTGCAGGCGCGCGTGGATTTCCTGCATGAAACGGTGGTAATGGCTGCGCCGCTTGCGCACCGCCGGCGCGCAGTTGAAAAAGCTGTCCATCAGGAAGCTCTTGCCGCGGCCGACGCCGCCCCACAGGTAGAGCCCCTGAACCACGCGCTTGCGGGCGAGCAGGCGCAGCAAGGATTCGTCGAGCCGCTCCAGTGCGATCAGGTCCTCATACAGGCGCTGGAAGCACGCGAGCGCCGCCTGCTGCGCCGCATCCAGAGAAAAGCCGTGTTCCGCGGCGTGTTGCGCCGTCCACTGGGTGACGTCAGCGCTGTCCTGCGGGAGAACGAAGTGAGCGCGGGACACGGACGGGACCTGGGCGGGGAGCCGGGGCGCCTCGTCAGCCATGTCCGCGGAGCCCCCGGCGCCGTCTCAGAAGTTGAGCGTGCGCTTGTGAACGGCGAGCGCCGCCTCTTTGGTCGCTTCCGACAGCGACGGATGGGCGTGGCAGATCAGCGCGATGTCCTCGGCGCTGGCGCCGAACTCCATCGCCACCACCGCCTCCGAGATCAGTTCGGACACCATCGGCCCGATCATGTGCACGCCGAGGATGCGGTCCGTCTTCGCATCGGCGATGATTTTCACGAAGCCGGTGGTGTCACCCAGGGCGCGGGCGCGGCCGTTTGCCATGAAGGGAAAGCTGCCGCTGCGGAACTCGACGCCGGCGGTCTTCAACTGCTGTTCGGTCTGGCCCACCCAGGCGATCTCGGGCGAGGTGTAGATCACCCACGGCACGGTGTTGAAGTCGATATGCGGTTTCTGGCCGGCGATCCGCTCGGCCACCGCCACGCCCTCTTCCTCCGCCTTGTGCGCCAGCATGGGGCCGCGCACCACGTCGCCGACGGCCCAGACGTTGGGCAGATTGGTGCGGCAGTCCGCGTCGACGGTCACGAATCCGCGCTCGTCGAGCTTGAGGCCCACCGCTTCGGCGTTGAGTCCAAGAGTATTCGGCACACGCCCGATGGAGACGATCAGCCGGTCGAAGACCGCCTTCTGGCTCTTGCCGGCGGCATCCGCGTACTCCACCGTCACGTCCTTTTTGGCCTCGACTTTGGCGATCTTCACGCCCAACTGGATGTTGAGCCCTTGTTTGGCGAAGACCTTGGCCGCTTCTTTCGCCACCTGCTCGTCGACTGCCCCCAGGAACGCGGGGAGAGCCTCGAGGACCGTCACTTCCGCGCCCAGCCGCCGCCACACGCTGCCCATTTCCAGCCCGATGACGCCGGCGCCGATCACACCGAGCTTTTTGGGCACCTCCAGAATCGCCAGGGCGCCGCTGTTGCTCAGAATCAGCTTCTCGTCAAAAGGGGCTCCGGGCAGCGCCCGCGGGTTCGAACCGGTGGCAACGATGACGTGCTTGCCGGTCAGGGTGGCTTCGGCTTTTCCCGCCACCGTCACTTCCCAGCCGTCCGCACCCTGCTTCGCAAAGCTGCCGCGGCCGTGGAAGAACTCGACCTTGTTCTTCTTGAACAGGAACAGGATGCCGTCGTTGTTCTGCTTCACGACGACATTCTTGCGCTTTTGCATCTGCGCCACGTCCATCGCCAGGCCCTTGACCGTGATGCCGTGGTCCGCGAACGCGTGCCCGGCGTGATCGAAGTTCTCCGAGGATTGCAGCAGCGCCTTGGACGGGATGCAGCCGACGTTCGTGCAGGTACCCCCCGGGGCGGGCTTGCCGTCCGGCGTGGCCCATTCGTCGATGCAGGCGGTTTTGAAACCGAGTTGCGCGGCGCGGATGGCCGCGATGTAGCCGCCTGGACCGGCGCCGATCACGATGACATCAAATGCGGTAGCCATGATTCAACCCTTGAAATGGGCCGCCAAGGCGCCAAGACGCCAAGAAGATCAGGTCAAATCGAAGTTGGCCGCAGAGGCGAAGAAAAATCAGACCGTTTCCGTCATCTTCTTCCGGTTTTCTCTGCGACCTCTGCGGCTAATTCCTGTTTGTTCTTCTTGGCGTGCTTGGCGTCTTGGCGGCTGAACGATTTAGATGTCGAGCAGCAGCCGCGACGGGTCTTCCAGCGCTTCCTTGATCGCCACCAGCGTGAGCACGGCTTCGCGCCCGTCGACGATGCGGTGATCGTAGGACAGTGCCAGGTAATTCATCGGGCGGATCACGATCTGCCCGTTCTCGACCACCGGGCGGTCCTTGGTGGCATGCACGCCGAGGATCGCGCTCTGCGGCGGATTGATGATGGGCGTGGACAGCATGGAGCCGAACACGCCGCCGTTGGAGATTGAAAACGTCCCGCCGGTCAGGTCTTCCAGCGCCAGCTTGCCTTCCTGGGCACGCGCGCCGAAATCGGCGATCTGCTTTTCGATGTCGGGAAAGTTCATCTGGTCGCAATTGCGCAGGATGGGCACGACCAGTCCCCGCGGGCTGCCGACGGCGATGCCGATGTCGAAATAGCCGTGATACACGATGTCGTTGCCGTCGATCGAGGCGTTGACCACCGGGTATTTCTTCAGCGCGTGGACGCAGGCCTTCACGAAAAAGGACATGAAGCCCAGCTTGACGCTGTGCTCCTTCTCGAAGCGGTCCTTGTACTTGTTGCGCAGGTCGATGACCGGCTGCATGTTCACTTCGTTGAAAGTGGTCAGGATCGCGGCGGTGGACTGGGACTGCACCAGCCGCTCGGCGATGCGTGCGCGCAGGCGCGACATCGGCACGCGCTGCTCGGCGCGTTCGCCCAGCGCCGCGAGGTCGACGGCCGGTCCGGGCGCGCGCTGCGCCACGGGCGCTGCGGCCTGCTGCGCGCGGACCGCGGGAGCCGCCCCTGCCGCCATCACGTCTTCCTTGGTTACGCGCCCATCACGACCGGTTCCGGCGAGGGTGGCGGCGTTGATGCCCTTCTCCGCCGCCAGTTTCTGCGCCGCCGGCATGACCGGTGCGCCGGCCTTGGCCGGCGCAGGGGCCGCTGCCTTGGTGGCAGCGGCTGCGGGTGCGGCAGGCGCTGCCGCGGCGTCCGCCGCGGGCTTGGCTTCGGTGTCGATCTGCGCGATCACTTCCGTGGCGCCTACGGTGCTGCCATCGCCTTTCACGATCTTGACGATGACCCCGGACTCCGGCGCGGGCGTTTCCAGCACGACCTTGTCGGTTTCAATATCGACGAGGTTCTCGTCGCGCTTCACAAACTCGCCAACCTTCTTGTGCCACGACACGAGCGTGGCCTCGGCCACCGACTCGGACAGCTGCGGCACTTTCACTTCAACCAGCATGGTGGACTCCGTTGCAACAGTTGCAGCATGCGCGTCACGTGACCCGCATGCCGTGGATTTCTATTGGGTGCCGTCGGCCCGCGATCCCTTGCCGACCGTCAGCGCGAGATCGACCAGTTCCTTCTGCTGCTGGTCGTGCAGGGACTTGTAGCCAGCCGCCGGCGAGGCCGACGAATCACGCCCGGCGTAGATCAGCTTCTGGTGCGGCTTCATGTGCCGCTGCAGGTAGTGCTGGATGCGGTGCCATGCCCCCTGATTGCGCGGCTCCTCCTGGCACCACACGACTTCGGCGGCGTTCTGGTAGCGCTCGATCATCGCCGTGAAGGCATCGTGCGGGAACGGATAGAGCTGGGCGATGCGCAGCAGCGGAATGTCCGCGATATTCTGGTCGCGGCGCGCCGCGCGCAGGTCGTAGAACACCTTGCCGGTGCAGAACACGACGCGCTTCACCTGGGCCGGATCGATGCTGTCGTCCCATTCCTCGTTCACCGCCCGGAAATTGTCGTCGGCGAACTCCTCCAGCGAGGACACCGACTCCTTGTGCCGCAGCAGGCTCTTGGGCGTGAACAGGATCAGCGGCTTGCGGTACGGCCGCACCATCTGGCGCCGCAGCAGGTAGTAGAGCTGCACCGGCGTCGCCGGCACGCAGACCTGCATGTTGTAGTCGGCGCACAGCTGCAGGTAGCGCTCGATGCGGCCCGACGAATGCTCCGGCCCCTGCCCTTCCTGGCCGTGCGGCAGCATCAGCACGAGTCCGCACATGCGGCCCCATTTCGCCTCGCCGCTGGCGATGAACTGGTCGATCACGACCTGCGCGCCGTTGGCGAAGTCGCCGAACTGCGCCTCCCAGATGACCAGCTCGCGCGGGCCGGAGGTTGCGTAGCCGTATTCGAAGCCCATCACGGCCTCTTCCGACAGCAGCGAATCGATGACCACGAAGTCGCCCTGCTTCTCGGCGACGTGCTGGAGCGGAATGTAGGTGCCCGAGTCCCAGCGCTCGCGGTTCTGGTCGTGCAGCACGGCGTGGCGGTGGAAGAAGGTGCCGCGGCCGCTGTCCTGCCCGGACAGGCGCACCGAATAGCCTTCCTGGAGCAGCGAAGCGAAGGCGAGATGCTCGGCCATGCCCCAGTCGAGCGGCATTTTCCCCTGCGCCATCAGGCGGCGGTCCTCGATGATCTTCTGCACCCGCGAATTGAGCTTGAAATTGTCGGGCACCGCGGTGATCTTCTCGCCCAGCGCCTTTAGCGTCGCCAATGGCAGCCGCGTATCGTCGTTCTCGTTCCACTTGGTGCCGATGTACGGCCGCCAGTCGGCTTCAAACGGCGGCTTGTAGTTGGAAAGAATCGTCTGGTTGGTGTGGTAACCGCCGTCGAGCGCCTTGCGGCAGGTCGCGATGGCGTCTTCGCCGCCGCTCTCCGGGATGACTTTCTCGTCGGCCAGCTTTTTGGCGTAGAGCGCGCGCGTGGTGGGGAGCTTGGCGATCGTCTTGTACATCAGCGGCTGCGTGACCATCGGCTCGTCCTGCTCGTTGTGGCCGAGCCGGCGGTAACACACGATGTCGATGACCACATCCCGGTGGAACTGCATGCGGAAGTCGAGCGCGAGCTCGGTGATGAAGCAGACCGCCTCGGGATCGTCGCCGTTGACGTGGAAAATCGGCACTTCGAGCAGTTTCGCCACGTCCGTGCAGTACAGGGTCGAGCGCGTGTCCCGCGTGTCCGAAGTCGTGAAACCGATCTGGTTGTTGACGACGATGTGGACGGTGCCCCCTGTCCCGTAACCGCGTGTCTGCGCGAGGTTGAGGGTCTCCATCACCACGCCCTGCCCCGAGAAGGCCGCGTCGCCGTGCACCAGCACGGGCAGCACCTGGTCGCCCTTGGTGTCGCCGCGCCGGTGCTGGCGCGCGCGCACCGATCCTTCGACCACCGGGTTGACGATCTCCAGATGCGAAGGATTGAACGCCAGCGACACGTGCATGGGGCCGCCGGGCGTCATGATGTTCGACGAGAAGCCCTGGTGGTATTTCACGTCGCCCGACAGCATGTGGTCGTCGTGCTTGCCCTCGAATTCGGCGAACAGGTCCTTGGGCATCTTGCCCAGCGTATTGACCAGCATGTTGAGCCGGCCGCGATGGGCGATGCCGATCACCATCTCCTGCACGCCCATCTTGCCGGCGCGCTGCAGGATGACGTCGAGCGACGGGATCAGCATCTCGCCGCCTTCGAGCGAAAAACGCTTCTGGCCGACGTACTTGGTGTGCAGGTAGCGTTCCAGGGTTTCCGCGGCCGTCAGGCGCTCGAGGATATGCTTCTTGGCGTCGGCATCGTAGGCCGGATGCGAGCGCACCGTCTCCAGGCGCTCCTGGATCCAGCGCTTCTGCGGCACGTCGGTCATGTACATGTACTCGACGCCGATCGTCCCGCAGTAGGTTTCTTTGATCATCGCGATGATGTCGCGCAGCTTCATCTCGCGCGGGCCGATCAGCGAGCCGGTGCCGAACACGGTGTCCAGGTCGGCGTCCGTCAGGCCGTAGGTGGCCGGATCGAGTTCCGCAATATACGGCGGCGCGTGGCGGCCCAGCGGATCGAGATTGGCCAGGCGCGCGCCCTGGAAACGGAAAGCGCCGATCATCTGCAGCACGCCGTACTGCTTGTCCGAGAGCTGCGAACCGGGACCGGCAACGACCGTCGGACGGGCGGCGCGGGAACGTTTGGCAAACGCTTCCTGCACCGGTGCATGCGACACATCGCGGGGGCCATCATCCAGCCGCTGCAGCGTGTCGAAATAATCGCGCCAGCGCGGCTCCACCGAGCCCGCATCCTCGAGGTAGCGGTCGTAGAGGGCCTCGATGAAGGGCGCGTTCGCGCCGAACAGGTAGGAATTTCCCAGCATGTCCTTGTACATGGCGTCGATCTCCGGCGGTTCCAGCCCGCCCTTCAGCAAAAAACCCGCGCGAGCGGGTTTTCGGGGTGCTTCACTTCCGTTTGGCCAGCGGGACGAATGCCCGCGTGTCCTGTCCGATATAAAGCTGGCGCGGGCGCGCGATCTTCTGGTCGGGGTCGGCGATCATTTCGTTCCATTGCGCGATCCAGCCCACGGTGCGCGCCACCGCGAACAGCGCGGTGAACATCGCCGTCGGAATGCCCAGCGCCTTGTAGACGATGCCCGAATAGAAATCGACGTTCGGGTACAACTTGCGCTTGATGAAGTATTCGTCTTCCAGCGCGATCTTCTCCAGCTTCATCGCCAGCTTGAACAGCTTGTCGTCGCGCAGGCCCAGTTCGTCCAGCACCTCGTGGCAGGTCTTCTGGATCAGCTTCGCCCGCGGATCGTAGTTCTTGTAGACGCGATGGCCGAAGCCGTAGAGCACCGAGTGCTCGCCCTTGTCCTTGACCTTCTTGATGTATTCCCCGATGTGCGACTCGTCGCCGATCTCTTCCAGCATCTTGAGCACGGCCTCGTTGGCGCCGCCGTGCGCGGGACCCCACAGGCTGGCGATGCCGGCGGCGATGCAGGCAAAGGGATTCGCGCCGGAAGAGCCCGCCGTGCGCACCGTCGAGGTCGAGGCATTCTGCTCATGGTCCGCATGCAGGATCAGGATGCGGTCGATCGCCTTGGTCAGCACCGGATTCGGCTTCCAGTCCTCGCAGGGGTTGCCGAACATCATCTGCAGGAAATTCTCGACGTACGACAGGTTGTTCTTCGGATACATGAACGGCTGGCCGACGTTGTACTTGTAGGCCATGGCCGTGATCGTGGGCAGCTTGGCGATCAGCCGGAAGGCCGAGATCTCGCGGCTGCGCGGATCGTTGATGTTGAGCGAGTCGTGATAGAAGGCCGACAATGCGCCCACCGTGCCGCAGAGCACCGCCATCGGATGCGCATCGCGCCGGAAACCGGTGAAAAAGCGCATGACCTGTTCGTGCACCATCGTGTGCTTCGTGACGGTGCCTTCGAAGTCGGCCTTCTGATGGGGGTCCGGCAGCTCGCCGTTGAGGATGAGGTAGGCGACCTCAAGAAAATTGCAGTTTTCAGCGAGAGCCTCGATCGGGTAACCGCGGTACATCAGCACGCCGGCATCGCCGTCGATGTAGGTGATCTTGGAAGCGCAGCTGGCGGTCGACAGGAAACCAGGGTCGTAGGTGAATTTGCCGGTCTTGGCGTAGAGCGGGCGGATGTCGATCACTTCCGGACCGATGGAACCCGACACGATCGGGAAATCGATGGACGGGGAACCATCCGAAAACGACAGGGTTGCAAGCTTCTCGGCCATGAAAAAATCTCCGCGAATACTGGGGCTTGGGGTAGATTCGAAGAAAATACAGGAGAAATACCGACGTTCGGACAGAACCGCTTTGAGAGCCGGAATTATACGCGAATCAGGTCTTGATATTGCGCTGCACCGTGCGTGCAGCGCAGGCCGAACGGCTCAGGCCGTACGCACGTGTTCCGCGATCGCCTCCAGGGCGGGGTCTGACAGCGGCTGCCGCCCCATCAGGACTTCGAGCAGCACGGTATCGGGTAGTGAAAGTAGTTTGCGGAAGGCATCGGCACCGGCGGCGTCCAGATTGGCGAAGCCGCGGTCGAGGAACCCGTTCAGCACCAAGTCCAGTTCCAGCATCCCGCGGCGGCACTGCCAGCGGAGACGATCGAGGTCACGGTCGCGGTCGGGTTTCACCGGACGCGCCTCGGTTCCTACACCGCCCGGCGGACGAGCAAATCCTTGATCTTGCCGATCGCGCGCGTGGGGTTCAGATTCTTGGGACACACATCCACGCAGTTCATGATCGAGTGGCAGCGGAACAACCGGTACGGGTCCTCAAGATTGTCCAGCCGCGCGTTGATCTCCTGGTCGCGGGTATCCGCAATGAAGCGGTAGGCCTGCAGCAGTCCCGCCGGCCCGACGAACTTGTCCGGGTTCCACCAGAACGAAGGGCAGGCGGTGGAGCAGCAGGCGCACAGGATGCACTCGTAGAGGCCGTTCAGCTCTTCGCGGTCCTCCGGGGACTGCAGGCGCTCGGTCTCCGGCGGCGGCGTGTCGTTCACGACATACGGCCGAACCGAGTGGTACTGCTTGAAGAACTGCGACATGTCCACGATCAGGTCACGGATCACCGGCAAGCCCGGCAACGGCCGGATTTCGACGGGTTCCTTCAGGCTGATCATCGGTGTGATGCAGGCCAGACCGTTCTTGCCGTTGATGTTCATCGCGTCCGACCCGCACACGCCCTCGCGGCAGGAACGGCGGAAGGCGAAGGCGTCGTCCTCGCTCTTCAGTCTGATCAGCACGTCGAGCAGCATGCGATCGGCCGGATCGAGCGCGATGTCGTAATCCTGCATATACGGCTTCGCGTCTTTTTCGGGGTCGAAACGGAAAATCGAGAACTTCATGGGGCGATCCTGATCAGGTCTCAGTAGACGCGGGCTTTCGGCGCGAAGGATTCAACGGTCAGCGGCTGGAGTTTCACCGGTTTGTAGTCGAGCCGGTTGCCGTCCTTGTACCAGAAGGTGTGCTTGAGCCAGTTCACATCGTCCCGGTCGTGGTGATCGCTGCGGTCGTGCGCCCCGCGGGACTCCGTGCGGGCGTCGGCCGAGATCATGGTGGACATGGCCACCTCGACCAGGTTGTCGAGCTCCAGCGCCTCTACGCGGGCCGTGTTGAAGATCCTGCTCTTGTCCTTGACGAAGGTGCGCGTCGCACGCCCGGCAATTTCCAGCATCTGCTGCACGCCTTGCGCGAGGCCGTCCGGGAAGCGGAACACGCCGCAATGCGATTGCATGGTGCGCCGCAAATCGGCGCCGACCTGGGCCACGCTCTCGCCCGACGTCGCGCTGTCCAGGCGGGCAAGTCGCGCGAGCGCGCTATCCGCGGCGTCCTTCGGCAGGTCCTTGCGCGGGCCGTAAGCGGCGACATCCTTGACCATTTGGTCGCCGGACGACTTGCCGAACACCAGCAGGTCGAGCAGCGAATTGGTGCCGAGGCGGTTGGCGCCATGCACGGAGACGCAGGCGCACTCGCCTGCCGCATAAAGTCCCCGCACCAGCTTGTCTGAATTGCCCGCGAGCACCCGCCCATGCACGTCGGTCGGCACTCCGCCCATCATGTAATGGCAGGTCGGCACGACCGGGATCGGATCCTTGACGGGATCGACGTTCGCGAACTTCTTGGCGATCTCGCGGATGCCCGGCAGCCGCTTGTCGATGGTCTCCGCACCGAGATGATCGAGCTTGAGCAGGATGTAGTCCGCATCCGGACCGGCGCCCCGCCCTTCCTTGATTTCCGTGGCCATCGCCCGCGACACCACGTCGCGGCTTGCCAGGTCCTTGACGGTTGGCGCGTAGCGCTCCATGAAGCGCTCGCCGTTCTTGTTCAGCAGGAACCCCCCCTCGCCGCGCACGCCCTCGGTAATCAACACGCCAGCGCCGGCCACCCCGGTTGGGTGAAACTGCCAGAACTCCATGTCCTCCAGCGGGATGTCCGCACGCGCAGCCATGCCCAGCCCGTCGCCCGTGTTGATGTAGGCATTGGTGCTTGCGGCATAAATGCGCCCCGCCCCGCCGGTTGCCAGCAGCGTCGCCTTGGCCTCGAAGATCATCACATCCCCGGTTTCCATCTCCAGCGCGATGACGCCCAGAACATCGCCCGCCTGATCGCGGATCAGATCCAGCGCCATCCATTCGACAAAGAACTGCGTGCGGGTCCGCACGTTGCGCTGATACAGGGTATGCAGCATCGCGTGCCCGGTGCGGTCCGCTGCCGCACAGGCGCGCTTGACGGCGCGCTCGCCGTAATTGCTGGTGTGGCCGCCGAAGGGGCGCTGGTAAATCTTGCCATTGTCGAGCCGGTCGAAGGGCATGCCGAAGTGCTCGAGTTCGATCACCGCCTCGTTGGCCTTGCGGCACATGAACTCGATGGCGTCCTGGTCGCCCAGGTAGTCCGACCCCTTGACGGTGTCGTACATGTGCCAGTGCCAGTTGTCCGGCTCCTCGTTGCCGAGCGACGCCGAGACCCCGCCCTGCGCCGCCACGGTGTGCGAGCGCGTCGGAAACACCTTGGTCAGCACGGCGGTCTTGAGCCCTGCCTCGGACAACTGCAGGGCGGCGCGCAGGCCGGAGCCGCCGGCCCCGACCACCACGGCATCAAACTGGCGTTTAGCGAGAGTCGCCATTACACGCTCCAGAGTATCTGCGCGGCCCAGCCCGCATAGGCGATCAGGGCCAGTATCGTCGCCACGTACAGCGCGAAGCGCAGACCGGACGGCTTGACGTAATCCATGAACACGTTGCGCATGCCCACCCAGGCGTGGAGCAGCAGGCTGACGACGAACAGCAGTGTCGCCACCTTGATCCACGGCAGGGCGAACAGACCGCGCCACCGCCCGAAATCGCCCGGCTGCAGCACCGCGATCATCACCGCCATGAGCAAGGTATAGGCGGCCATCACCACTGCCGAAACCCGTTGCAACAGCCAGCCGCGCAGACCGTAGTGCGCACCGATGACCTCGCGCCTTACCATGCGAGCACCGCGACGATCAGCGTGACGATGGCGCCCGCCGCGAGCACGGCCGCGCTGCTCTGCCGCGCGCGGGCAAGCTCAAGGCCCACGTGCGCGTCCAGGAACAGGTGGCGGATGCCCGCAAACAGGTGATGGAGGTAGGCCCACAGCAGGCCCAGCAGCACGATCTTCACGGGCCACAGCGCAACCCACGCGCGCAAGGCAGTGTAGGTATTGAAGGACTGAAGGCTCTGCTGCAGCAGCCACAGAAGGAAACCAAGCAGCAGGAACATCAGAACACCTGTAACCCTGTGCAGGATCGACACGAAGGCCGGCAAGGGCAGGCGGATCTTGAACAGGTTGAGGTATTTGTATCGGGGTTTCAGCGCCACGGTCGGCATGGGGAAGTTGAATCCGGTTGGAGACGGCTCGGTCTGGCGTCGATCGAGTGGGACAGTTTACCAATGCAGCGCGTGCAACAAAAGCACCGATTGCGCCCGGATCAACTGCCTGTATGACAAGGCCGCAAGGTTTGACACTTTGTACGATGCGTCAGTAAAATCTCCGGGCTTTTCCCATGGCTCTTCCCCGGTTGCTTCCGAGGTCACTTTTCGCTCGCAGCGTGCCGGCCGTTAACGCGGCCGGACAACGTGGAGCACCCGGCGAAGCCCGTTGCGCGGTACGGAGGTCGGACAGCGTCGCTGCCGCAACCGGTCCGCATGCCTTCCCGTTTTTCGTGAAACTTGCTAGCCGCCTGACTCCGGAGTCCAGACCATGAATAAACCCGTTCGCGTCGCCGTCACCGGCGCCGCCGGCCAGATCGGCTACAGTCTGCTGTTCCGCATCGCCAGCGGCGAGATGCTCGGCTGCGAGCAGCCCGTGATCCTGCAGATGCTCGAAATCCCCGTCGACAAGGCGCAGGCCGCCCTCAAGGGCGTGATGATGGAACTCGACGACTGCGCCTTCCCGCTGCTGCACGGCATGGTCGGCACCAGCGATCCCAAGGTCGCGTTCAAGGACGCCGACTTCGGCCTGCTGGTCGGCGCCCGCCCCCGCGGCCCGGGCATGGAGCGCAAGGATCTGCTGCTAGAGAACGCCAAGATCTTCATCGCGCAGGGCAAGGCGCTGAATGAAGTTGCGAATCGTGACATCAAGGTGCTGGTGGTCGGCAACCCGGCCAACACCAATTCGCTGATCGCGATGAAGAATGCGCCGTCGCTTAAACCCACCCAGTTCACCGCCATGATGCGGCTCGACCACAACCGTGCGCTGACGCAGATCGCGCAAAAGGTGGGACAGCCCGTGTCCGAAATCCGCAACATGACGATCTGGGGCAACCACTCGGCCACCCAGTATCCGGACCTGTTCCGCGCCACCGCCGCCGGCAAGCCGGTGTGGCCGCAGATCAACGACCAGGCCTGGCTCGAAACCAGCTTCATCCCCACGATCCAGAAGCGCGGCGCCGCGATCATCGAAGCGCGCGGCCTGTCCTCCGCCGCCAGCGCGGCCAATGCGGCCATCGAGCACGTGCGTGACTGGGTCGCCGGCACGCCCGCCAACGACTGGGTCAGCATGGGCATCCCCGCCGACGGCAGCTACGGCATCCCGGAAGGCGTGATGTTCGGCTATCCCGTCACCTGCAAGGGCGGCCAGTACGAGATCGTGAAGGGCATCGACGTCAGCGAGTTCAGTCGCGCGCGCATCAACGCCACGCTGAAGGAACTCCATGAGGAGCGGGACGGGGTCAAGGACCTCCTGCCCTGAACCGCCGATGAACGAATAACGGGGAGCCGCGCGAACATCCATCCGCGCGCCTCCCCGTTTTTTTTGCACGCTGGCAGCGACGACCACCACGCATCAGCAAGGAGAGAGCGATGAGCACCAGCAGCCCGGCACCCGCCGCCTTCAAGCCCAAGAAATCCGTCGCATTGTCCGGCGTAACGGCCGGCAATACGGCCCTGTGCACGGTCGGCCGCAGCGGCAACGATCTGCATTACCGCGGCTACGACATCCTCGACATCGCGGAGGACTGCGAATTCGAGGAGATCGCCTACCTGCTGATCCACGGCCATCTGCCGTCGCCGGCCCAACTCACCGGTTACAAGAGCAAGCTGCGGGCCCTGCGTGGCCTGCCCGCCGCCGTGAAGGCCGCGCTCGAAGCCGTCCCCGCCGCGGCGCACCCCATGGACGTCATGCGCACGGGCTGCTCCGTGCTGGGCGCCGCCCTGCCGGAGAAGGACGACCACAACCTGCCCGGCGCGCGCGACATCGCGGACCGTCTCATGGCGTCCTTCGGTTCGATGCTGCTCTACTGGTATCACTACAGCCAGAACGGCCGGCGCATCGAAGTCGAAACCGATGACGATTCCATCGGCGGCCACTTCCTGCACCTGCTGCACGGCAAACCCGCGCCGGATGCCTGGGTGCGCGCCATGCACACCTCGCTCAACCTGTACGCGGAGCACGAATTCAACGCGTCCACCTTCACCGCCCGCTGCATCACCGGCACCGGCGCCGACATGCATTCCGCGATCACCGGCGCGATCGGCGCGCTGCGCGGCCCCAAGCACGGCGGCGCCAACGAGGTCGCGTTTGAAGTCATGAACCGTTATCCGACACCGGAGGCTGCGGAGGCCGACATCATCACGCGCATCGCCAACAAGGAAGTCGTAATCGGCTTCGGCCATCCGGTCTATACGATCGGCGACCCGCGCAACAAGGTCATCAAGGAAGTCGCGCGCCGGCTGTCGAAAGCCGTGGACGACATGGCCATGTTCGACATCGCCGACCGCATCGAAGCGGTCATGTGGCGGGAGAAGAAGATGTTCGCCAACCTCGACTGGTTCTCCGCCGTGTCCTACCACCGCATGGGCATTCCGACCGGCATGTTCACGCCGATCTTCGTGATCAGCCGCACTTCAGGCTGGGCGGCGCACGTGATCGAGCAGCGCATCGACGGCAAGATCATCCGGCCGACGGCAAATTACACCGGTCCCGAGCCGCGCAAGTTCGTGCCTATCGCCCAGCGCAACAAGTCTTAGAGCCCATACACATCATGTCCACCCACATTTCCAACGTCCGCCCCCAGCCCGACAAGGTCATCGTCGACATCGTCGATTACGTGACCCGCTACCAGGTCAAGAGCCCCGAAGCCTGGAATACCGCCCGCCTGTGCCTGATGGACACGCTGGGCTGCGGCTTCGAGGCCCTGACCTACCCCGCCTGCACCAAGCTGATGGGACCCATCGTGCCCGGAACAGTGGTGCCCAACGGCGCGAAAGTGCCGGGCACTTCGTTTCAGCTCGACCCGGTGCAGGCCGCCTTCAACATCGGCTGCATGATCCGCTGGCTCGATTTCAACGACACCTGGCTGGCCGCCGAGTGGGGCCATCCGTCCGACAACCTCGGCGGCATCCTGGCGATGGCGGACTGGCTGTCGAGGACTGCCGTCGCCGCCGGCAAGAAGCCCCTCACCATGCGCGCGGTGCTGGAGGGCATGATCAAGGCGCATGAGATCCAGGGCGTGATCGCGCTGGAGAACAGCTTTAACCGCGTTGGACTCGACCACGTGGTGCTCGTCAAGGTGGCCAGCACCGCCGTCGTGGCCAGCATGCTCGGCCTCCCGCGCGACGAAATCACCAATGCAGTCTCCAACGCCTGGATCGACGGCCAGTCGCTCCGCACCTACCGCCACTTCCCCAATGCGGGATCCCGCAAGTCGTGGGCCGCCGGCGACGCCACCAGCCGCGCCGTGCGCCTTGCCCTCATGGCGCGCACCGGCGAAATGGGCTACCCCTCGGCACTGACGGCGAAGACCTGGGGCTTCTACGACGTGCTGTTCAAGGGAAACCCGTTCAAATTCAAGCGCGATTACGGTTCGTACGTCATGGAGAACGTGCTGTTCAAGATCTCCTTTCCCGCGGAGTTCCACGCCCAGACCGCCGCGGAAGCCGCCATGCTGGTGCACCCACTGGTGAAGGACCGAATCGCCGACATCAGGAAGATCACCATCCGCACCCACGAATCGGCCATTCGCATCATCGACAAGAAAGGCCCCCTGGCGAACCCCGCCGACCGCGATCACTGCATCCAGTACATGGTGGCCGTCCCGCTGATCTTCGGACGCCTCACCGCCGCGGACTACGAGGACGACATCGCCGCCGACCCGCGCATCGACGCCCTGCGCGCGAAGATGGTGTGCGTAGAGGACAAGGGCTACACCGGGGATTACCTCGACCCGGCCCAGCGGTCGATCGCCAACGCCATCACGGTAGAATTCAGGGACGGCACGAAGACCAAGGAAGTCGCGGTCGAATACCCGCTCGGTCACCGCCGCCGGCGCAAGGACGGCATCCCGCTGCTCGAGGCCAAGTTCGCGACCAACCTCGCGCGGCGCTTCCCGGCGAAGCAGCAGGCGGCGATCCTCGCGCTGTGCGCGGACCAGAAGGCACTCGAGGCGGCGCCCGTCAACGAATTCACCGATCTGTTCATGATTTGACGATGATCCGGGATCGATTCCGGCGGCCGGCGCGAGACACGAACCTGCGCATGGTTTTAAATGCAGCAACGACAACGAAAGGAAGGCAGCGCAATGGCACACGACCCGTTCAAGGCCCTCAGGGAGTTCAAGCTTAAATCCGGCAAGACCGGCAAGTACTATTCGCTGGCCGCCCTGGAAGAGGCAGGCCTTGGCAAGACGTCACGACTGCCGGTGAGCCTGCGCGTCGTGCTGGAGTCCGTGCTGCGCAACTGTGACGGCAAGCGCATCACGGAAGATGCGGTACGCAGTCTCGCCAGCTGGAAACCGAACGAACCGCGCACCGCGGAAGTGCCTTTCGTGCTCGCACGCATCATGCTCCAGGACATGGCGGGCTTCCCGGCCCTGAACGACTTCGCCGCCATGCGCGCCGAGGCGCAGCGCCAGAAGTTCGACCCGACGCGCATCGAGCCGCTGGTGCCGGTCGATCTGGTCGTCGATCACTCCGTTGTCGTCGACGTGCATAACTCGGTCGATGCCTTGCGCAAAAACATGGAAATCGAGTTCGAGCGCAACGGCGAGCGTTATACCTTCCTCAAGTGGGCGAAGGCCGCGTTCTCCGGCATCCGCGTCGTGCCGCCCGGCAACGGCATCTGCCACCAGGTCAATCTTGAATACCTGTCGCGCGGCGTCTGGGAAAAAGACGGTGTGTATTACCCTGACTCCGCCGTCGGCACCGATTCGCACACCACCATGGTCAACGCCATCGGCGTGCTGGCCTGGGGCGTGGGCGGAATCGAGGCGGAAGCCGGCATGCTGGGCCAGCCCTACTACTTCCTGATGCCCGATGTGGTCGGGGTGCACATGAGCGGCAAGTTGCGTGATGGCGTCACCGCGACCGATCTCGTGCTGACGGTCACCGAACTGCTGCGCAAGACCAAGGTGGTCAACAAGTTCGTCGAGTACTTCGGCGAAGGCGCGACCTCGCTCTCCCCCACCGACCGCGCGACGGTCGCCAACATGGCGCCTGACTATGGTGCTACCTGCGGTTTCTTCGCGATCGACGACAAGACGCTCGAGTACTACCGTATGTCGGGCCGCGAGGAACACGTGGACGCGATCGAGTCCTACCTCAAGGTACAGGGCATGTACGGCATTCCGAAGAAGGGCGAGATCGACTACTCACAGGTCGTCGAACTCGATCTCTCGACCGTGCGGCCCAGCGTGTCGGGTCCGAAGCAGCCGGAGGACCGCATCAATCTCGAAGGCATCAAGAGCCGCTTCACGGAGCTCTTCTCGAAGCCGGTGGCCGAAGGCGGCTACGGCAAGAACGTCGGCGACCTCGACCAGCGCCTGCCCGTGAAAGCCGGCATGGATGTCGGCCACGGCGACGTTCTGATCGCCGCGATCACATCCTGCACCAATACGTCCAACCCCTGGGTGCTGCTGGCCGCCGGCCTGCTCGCCAAGAAAGCCGTCGAGCGGGGCATGCAACCGCATCCGCGCGTCAAAACGTCGATGGCGCCCGGCTCCAAGGTCGTCACCGCCTACCTGCGCGACGCGGGTCTGCTGCCCTATCTGGAGCAACTCGGCTTTCACGTCGTCGCTTACGGCTGCACCACCTGCATGGGCCTCGCCGGGCCGCTGGACAAGGAGCTCGAAGACAACGTGGTCAAGAACGACCTGATCACCGCGGCCGTGCTGTCGGGCAACCGCAACTTCGAGGCCCGCGTGCACCAGAGTCTCAAGGCCAACTTCCTGATGAGCCCGCCGCTGGTCGTTGCCTTCGCGCTTGCCGGCACGGTGCTGCGCGACATGAGCACCGATGCCATCGGCAACGACAAGAACGGCAAGCCCGTCTATCTCAAGGACCTCTGGCCGACGCCCGCCGAGGTTGAAGCGGTGATGAAGTACGCGACCAACCCCGCGAACTTCAAGCGCGAATACGGCGACCTCGACGGCGCGAAAGACCTGTGGGATGCCATTCCGGAAGCCAAGGGCGCCTTGTTCGATTGGGATGCGAAATCGACCTACCTGCTCGAGCCGCCGCTGTTCGAGGGCTTCAAAAAAGAGTTGCCGATAATCACCGATGTTAAAACCGGCCGCGTGCTGGGCATCTTCGGCAACAAGCTGACCACCGACCACATCAGCCCGGTCGCCCCGATCCGCAAGGGCACCCTTGCCGGCGACTGGCTGGTCGCCGCGGGCAGCAAGGACCTGTCGAGCTTCGGCTCGCGCCGCACCAACCATGAAGTCATGGTGCGCGGTGCGTTCGCCAACCCGCGCATCAAGAACCTGATGATCCCGGACAGCGAAGGCGGCGTCACGCTGCACCAACCCGACGGCGAGAAGACCACGATCTACGAAGCAGCGATGCGCTACCAGAAGGAAGGCGTGCCGCTGTTCGTCTTCGGCGGCGAGGAATACGGCACCGGGTCCTCGCGCGACTGGGCGGCCAAGGGCACCCAGATGCTGGGCATCAAGGTCGTCGTCGCGCGCGGTTACGAGCGCATCCACCGTTCCAACCTCGTCGGCATGGGCGTGCTGCCCTGTCAGTTCAAGGGCGACGACAGCGTGCAGTCACTGAAGATCGATGGCACCGAGACCTTCGACCTGATCGGCGTCGCCGGCGGCAACGTGAAACCGCTGCAGGACGTGACGCTGATCATCCACCGCAAGGACGGCGCGACGCAGAACGTCACCGTCACCCTGCGCGTGGATTCGCCGATCGAGGTGGAATACCTCAAGAACGGCGGCATCCTGCCATACGTGCTGCGCGAATTGATGGCAGCCTGAGCAACGAACCAGCGGACCGGGACACAGACGACATGGCAAACGACCCTTTCAAGACCCTGCGCGACTTCGCGCCCGCCGCGGGCAAGACCGGCAAATACCATTCCCTTGCCGCGCTCGAGGCAGCGGGACTCGGGAAAATCTCCCGCCTGCCGCGCGCGATTCGCGTGGTGCTGGAGGCGTTGGTGCGCCACTGCGACGGCAAACTGGTGACCGAAGAGCATGTGAAGGCGCTGGCGGCCTGGCAGGCCAAGGGCGCGCGCACGTCCGAAATCCCCTTCATCGTCGTCCGCATCGTGCTGCAGGACCTGATCGGCTTTGGCACCCTGAACGACCTGTCCGCCATGCGCGCAGCCGCAGGCCGCCTGGGCCTGTCGCCGGGCAGCATCGAGCCGCTGGTGCCGGTGGACGTGGTCGTCGACCACTCGGTGGAGATCGACGTCTACAACAGACCGGACGCGGTGCAGCGCAACCAGGAGATCGAGTTCAAGCGCAATGCCGAGCGCTACCGCTTCGTCAAATGGGCGCAAGGCGCGTTCAAGACCGTGCGCGTGGTGCCGCCCGGTAACGGCATCATTCACCAGATCAACATGGAGTACCTGTCGCGCGGCGTGTGGGAAAAGGACGGCGTGTGGTTTCCCGACACCGTGTTCGGCACCGACTCGCACACGACGATGGTCAACGGCATCGGCATCGTGGCCTGGGGCGTGGGCGGCATCGAAGCCGAGGCCGGCATGCTGGGCCAGCCCAATGCCTTCCTGACCCCCGACGTCGTCGGCTGCCATATGACCGGCAAGCTGCGCGAAGGTGTCACCGCCACCGATCTCGCGCTCACCGTCACCGAACTCATGCGCAAGGCCAAAGTCGTGGGCAAGTTCGTGGAGTTCTACGGCGAAGGCGCCACCGCGCTGACCGCCGCCGACCGCTGCACGGTCGCCAACATGGCTCCCGAATACGGCGCGACCATGGGTTACTTCCCGGTCGACGACAAGACGGTCGATTATTTCCGCACCACCGGCCGCGAGCCCGAACAGGTCGCCGCCATCGAGGCCTACTACAAAGCGCAGGACCTGTTCGGCATGCCGAAGCCGGGCGACATCGACTACACCGAAGTGATCGAGCTGGACCTCGACAGCATCGTGCCCAGCCTCTCGGGCCCGAAACGCCCGCAGGACCGCGTCAACCTGCCCGATCTCGGCCGCGGTTTTGACGCGCTGTTCTCCGCCCCCACCGACAAGAACGGCTACGCACGTCCGGCCGCCGACCTCACCCGTCGCGAAGCCAGCGGGCATCCCGGGTTCGACGTGGGCCACGGCGACGTGCTGATCTCGTCGATCACCTCGTGCACCAATACCTCCAATCCCGCCCTGCTGATCGCGGCCGGCCTGCTGGCCAAGCACGCGGTCGAAAAAGGACTCACGGTCAGCCCGCGCGTCAAAACCTCGCTGGCTCCGGGCTCCAAGGTCGCTACCGCCTATCTCCGCGATGCCGGCCTGTTGCCGTACCTCGAACAACTGGGTTACGGCGTCGTCGCCTACGGTTGCACCACCTGCATGGGCGCGGCCGGCCCGCTGGACGCCAAGCTGGAGGAAGCGGTGGTGTCCAAGGACCTCGTCACCGCCGCCGTGCTCTCCGGCAACCGCAATTTCGAGGCGCGCGTGCACCCCAACCTGCGCGCCAACTACCTGGCCAGCCCCGCGCTGGTGGTCGCCTACGGCATCGCCGGCACCGTGCGCACCGATCTCACGAAAGATCCCCTCGGCATCGGCAGTGACGGCAAAGCCGTGTACCTCAAGGACGTGTGGCCCAGCGACGCGGAAGTCGCTTCACTGATGAAATTCGCCGCGAACGCCGAGCACTTCCGCCGCGAGTACGGCGACCTGTCGGGGGCCAAGGCGCTGTGGGAAGCCATTCCCACCATCGAAGGCGCGGTCTACCAGTGGGACGCCAAGTCCACCTTCATCAAGGAACCGCCTTTCTTCGAGGGCGTTACCCGCACCCCGGGCAAGGTCACCGACATCAAGGGCGCGCGCGTGCTGGCGATCCTCGGTGACTCCATCACCACCGACCACATCAGTCCCTCCACCAAAATCAAACCCGGCACGCCGGCCGGCAAGTGGCTTGAGGGCTACAACAGCCCGCCTGCCGAGTGGGGCCACTTCGGCGTGCGCCGCTGCAATCATGAACTGATGGTGCGCGGCACTTTCGCCAACGTGCGCCTGCGCAACCAGGTCGCGCCGGGCACCGAAGGCCCCATCACCAAACACCAGCCCGACGGCACCCAGATGACCATCTTCGAGGCCTCCGAGCTCTATCAGAAAGAAGGCACGCCGCTGGTCATCTTCGGCGGCGAGGACTACGGCATGGGCTCCTCGCGCGACTGGGCGGCCAAGGGCGTGCAGCTGCTGGGCGTCAAGGCCGTGATCGTCAAGAGCTTCGAGCGCATCCACCGCGCCAACCTGATCGGCATGGGCGTGCTACCCCTGCAGTTCAAGCCCGGCGACAGCGTGCAATCGCTGAACCTCGACGGTACCGAAACGCTGGAGGTCGAGGGTATCAATGGTGGCAACGTGAAGCCCCTGCAGGACGTGACCCTCGTGATCACGCGCAAGGACGGCGCCACGCAGCGCGTACCGCTCACGCTGCGTATCGACACCGTGATCGAGGTTGATTACCTCAAGCACGGCGGCATCCTGCCCTATGTGCTGCGGAGTCTGCTGGCGGCGTAACACCGCAGCGACCGCACGCCCGCTGCATAACGGCCCGCGACGGGGAATCCGTCCCGGGCCGTTTTTTATCCCCGCTCTCGCCTGCACAGCCCATGCCCACACGCATGCTATAGTCATTTTGCTTCCGGTCGATGCTACCCATCAGCCAAGCGAAGCCAATCAGACGGTCATTCTCGGGGAGGTCGTCATGGAAACCTTGTTTCAGTCACTGCAGCAAACCCTCGGCGCGCATCTGCCGGCCATCCTCGGCGCGCTCGCCATCCTCATCGCCGGCTGGATCCTCGCGGTCGCCGCACGCGCCGGCACCCGCACGCTGCTGACCTACCTGCGGGTCAACAACCGCATCAAGCAGAGTACCGAACAGGCCATCGACGTTGAAGGGCCGATCGCGCTCGGCGTGTTCTGGCTGATCATCCTCATCACCCTGGTCGGCGTATTCAATTCGCTCGACCTGCAGTCCGTTTCCAATCCGTTCGCCGCCCTGGTCACGCAGATCCTGGGCTATCTGCCGCGCCTGATCGGCGGGATGGTGCTGCTGCTGATCGTCTGGGTCATCGCCACCGCGCTGCGCGCGCTGGTCAACAAGGCACTCGCGGCCACCACCTGGGACGACAAGCTTGCCAAGCAGGCCGGCATGGAGCCGATGAGCAAGAGCGTCAGCAACGTGCTGTTCTGGCTGATCATCCTGCTCTTCATCCCGGCCATTCTCGGCGCCTTCCAGCTGGAAGGTCTGCTCGAGCCCGTGCAGGCGATGGTCAACAAGATGCTCGACATCCTGCCCAACGTGTTCGCGGCCAGCGTGATCGGTTTCGTCGGCTGGCTGGTGGCACGGGTGGTGCGCGGACTGGTGACCAACCTGCTGCTCGCCGCGGGTGCTGACCGGCTCGGCAAATCCGCCGGGCTCGACCCGTCGGTGCAGATCTCCCGGCTCGTCGGGATGCTGGTGTTCATTTTCATCTTCGTGCCCACGCTGATCGCCGCCCTCGACGCGCTGAAAATCGAGGCGGTGTCGCGCCCCGCCACCGAAATGCTTGGCAAGATGCTGGACGCCATCCCGCACGTGCTCGCGGCGGCCGTCATCCTGACCCTCACCTACTACGTGGCGAAATTCGTGTCGGGCCTGATCTCGCAGTTGCTGACGCGGCTCGGCTTCGATGCCCTGCCGCAGAAGCTGGGCGTGAACGCCCTGTCTGGCTCGCTCAAACCGTCGACCGTGGTCGGCGCCCTGATCCTGTTCTTCGCGATGCTGTTCGCGACCGTCGAGGCCTCCAACCAGCTCGGCTTCAGCCAGGTGCGCGACGTCGTCACCGCCTTCATCAAGTTCGGCGGCGACCTTCTGCTCGGCGGCCTGATCCTGCTGATCGGGTTCTGGCTCGCGGGCCTCGCGCACCGGACGATCGTCAAGGCCAATACCGCGGCCGCCAACATGGCGCGGATTGCCCAGCTCTCCATCCTCGGTCTGGTACTGGCCATGGGCCTGCGCGCGATGGGCATCGCCGACGAAATCGTGAACCTCGCCTTCGGCCTGACGCTGGGCGCGATCGCCGTCGCCGTGGCGCTGTCCTTCGGCCTCGGCGGACGCGAGGCGGCCGGCAAGCAGATGGAATACTGGCTAGGAAAGCTGCGCAAGAAATAACTTCCCCCCCACAGAAACAGCCGCGCGGCCGGTCTCCAGCTCCGCGGCTGTCTGCTGTCCGCTGGGCCGTTACAATCGTGCGACCATCATGACCGTCGCCGCCTCGTTCGAGATTCCGTACCTGCAATGCCTGGACGCGCACGGCCAGCCGGTCGGCGCGCTGCCCGCGTGGGCGCAGGACACGGCCGCACTCGTCCCGCTCTACCGCTGGATGCAGCGCATGCGCGCCTACGATGCCAAGGCGATCGCCCTGCAACGCACCGGCCAGCTCGGCACCTACGCCTCCCTGCTCGGCAAGGAAGCGGTCGAAGCCGGCATCGGTGCCGCCATGCGGCCGGAGGACGTGTTTCTCTGCACCTACCGCGAGAACGGCGCGCAGTTGATGCGCGGCGTCAGCATGCGCGAGCTGTTCCTCTACTGGGGGGGCGACGAACGCGGCAACCGCTTTGAGCGGCCCATCCACGACTTCCCGATCTGCGTGACCATCGCCTCGCAATGCCTGCACGCGGCGGGCGTGGCCTACGCACTGAAATTCAAGCGTGAGCCGCGCGTGGCCGTCTGCACGCTGGGGGATGGCGCCTCCTCCAAAGGCGACTTCTACGAAGCGCTGAACGCGGCCGGTGCGTGGCAGTTGCCGCTGGTGATCGTGCTGACCAACAACCAGTGGGCGATCTCGGTGCCGCGCAACGCGCAGAGCGCCACGCAGACCCTCGCGCAGAAGGGCATTGCCGGTGGCGTGCCGGGCCTGCAGGTGGACGGCAACGACGTGATCGCCGTGCGTCAAGCCATCGGTGAAGCGATCGAAACAGCACGCGCAGGCAGCGGGCCGACGCTGATCGAAGCCATGACCTACCGCCTCTCGGATCACACCACCGCCGACGACGCCTCGCGCTACCGTCCCGCCGAAGAACTCGCCGAGGCCTGGCAGCGCGAACCCATCGCCCGGCTGCGGGGTTACCTCGTCGCGCAGGGCGCGTGGGACAAGGCGCAGGAGGATGCGCTGCTGAAGGCGGTCAACGAGGAGGTGCAGGCCGCGGCCCAGGCCTACCTCGACACCCCGCCCCCGCCGGTCTCGCAGATGTTCGACCATCACTACGCCACGCTGCCCGCCGCGCTCGCCGCGCAGCGCGAGGAATGGCTGGCCGGTGCCGATGGCACAGATCACCCTCGTTGAAGCCGTCAACCTCGCGCTCGCCCGCGCGATGGCGGACGACGAACGCGTCGTTGTCCTCGGCCAGGACGTAGGCCGCAACGGCGGCGTGTTCCGCGCCACCCTCGGCCTGTTCGACCGCTTCGGCGGCGAACGCGTGATCGACACCCCGCTCGCGGAAGCGCTGATCGCCGGCATGGCCATCGGCATGGCGGCCGAGGGGCTTAAGCCGGTGGCCGAAATCCAGTTCTCCGGCTTCGCCTACACCGTCATCGACCAGATCCTTAACCACGCCGGCCGCCTGCGGCATCGCACGCAGGGCCGGCTGTCCTGCCCCATGGTGCTGCGCACGCCCTGCGGCGCGGGCATTCACCCGCCGGAACACCACTCGGAAAGTCCCGAGGCCATGTTCGCGCACATCCCGGGCATCCGCGTGGTCTACCCGTCCTCGCCAAGACGTGCCTACGGCCTGCTGCTCGCCGCGATCCGCGACCCGGACCCAGTGGTTTTCCTCGAGCCCACCCGCCTCTACCGGCTGTTCAAGGAGGAGGTCGCGGACAGCGGCGAAGCCCTGCCGCTCGACCAGTGCATGACCCTGCGCGAAGGCACCGACGTGACGCTCGTGACCTGGGGCGCGATGGTGTTCGACACGCTGCAGGCGGCCGACGAGCTGGCCGAACAGGGGGTAATGGCGGAAGTCATCGACTGCGTGACGCTCAAGCCGCTCGATCTCGATACGATCCTCGCGTCGGTGGCGCGCACCGGTCGCTGCGTGATCGTGAGCGAGGCGCCGCGCACGGCGGGCTTCGCGAACGAAATCGCCGCCGGGCTGGCCGAACACGGGCTGCTCACCCTGCTGGCGCCGGTCATGCGCGTCACCGCGCCGGACATCGTGGTGCCCTACGCGAAACTCGAGCACCACTACCTCCCCGGCCAGCGGCAGATCGTTGCCGCGGTCAGGAAAACCCTGGAGTTCGCATGAAGCTCTTCAAGCTCCCCGACCTCGGCGAAGGCCTGCAGGAAGCCGAGATCGTCAAATGGCACGTCGCGGTCGGCGACGAGGTCGCGGTGGACCAGCCGCTAGTGTCGGTGGAGACGGCCAAGGCCATCGTCGACGTGCCCGCCCCTTACGCGGGCAAGATCGCACGCCTGTTCGGTGGCGAACACGCCATCGCTCACGTGGGCGCTCCGCTGGTCGGCTTCGAGGGCGCCGGCGAAGACACCGGCACGGTCGTCGGCAAGGTCGAAACCGGCGGCAAGACCATGGCGGATGCGCCGCTCGCCGCCTCGCCGCTCGCCCACGGCATCAAGGCCACGCCCGCCGTGCGCGCACAGGCGCGCAAGCTCGACGTCGATCTCGCGATGGTTACGCCAACCGGCGCGGACGGCCTGATCACCGCTGCGGACGTGCAGCGCGCCGCCCGCATCCTCGCCGAACTGGGCCCGCAGGAAGTCCTGCGCGGCGTGCGGCGCGCGATGGCGCAGAGCATGACGCTCGCGCACGCCGAAGTGGCCTCCGCGACGATCATGGACGACGCGGACATCGATGCCTGGGCGCCGGACGAGAAGGTCACGCTGCGCCTCATCCGCGCCATCGTTGCCGCCTGCAAGGCCGAGCCCGGCCTGAATGCATGGTTCGATGGTCAGGCACTGGGCCGCCGCCTGCTGAAACAGATCGATCTCGGCGTGGCCGTCGATACGCCGGACGGCCTGCTGGTGCCGGTGCTGCGCGGACTGGAGCATCGGGCACCCGCCGAAATCGAACCTGCGCTAACCAAACTGGTGGAAGACACCCGCGCGCGGCGCGTGCCGCCCGAGGACCTGCGGGCCAACACGATCACGCTGTCCAACTTCGGCACCATCGCCGGCCGCTACGCCTCGCCCATCATCGTGCCGCCAACCGTCGCCATTGTTGGCGCAGGACGCGTGCGCAAGGAAGTCGTGGTGGCCGACGACCAGCCTGCGGTGCACCGCGTGCTGCCGCTCTCCCTCACTTTCGACCATCGCGCGGTCACCGGTGGTGAGGCCGGGCGCTTTCTTGGCGCGCTGATCGCCGACCTGCAATCGCCTCGATAGCTATACTCCTTCCCCTGCTTGCGGGGGAAGGCCGGGATGGGGGCAAGCGGTAAGTGAGAAAACGCC